>Ga0181582_10005347_pt1 | contig 10357 bp, 9 predicted proteins | sample 071ome_32_FD_132438 | JGI IMG/M metagenome (GOLD analysis project Ga0181582, IMG submission 132438) | Coastal salt marsh microbial communities from the Groves Creek Marsh, Skidaway Island, Georgia - 071405AT metaG (megahit assembly) | ecosystem: Environmental > Aquatic > Marine > Intertidal zone... | reverse complement strand
TCAAAAAGACGATCGAACCCAAAAGGGTAGGAAGAGGCAAAAATGTGTAATCCCCATTCGCGTTGCCCATTGCGGCTCATGGCACTGCTTGGCTGATTTCTCTTGATGGCTTCTTGCCCGCTTCGTAGGTAGGAAAGCATGTTGTGTTGGCTGGCTTCCTCCTGATGGTGGCTCATGCAGCCGCCCCACACCTCGTTCTTGAGCTCTGCCCGCCGATCGCAAAAAGATCGTATGAGGGCTTGTCCAGCTTCTTCATCGGTGCCCATGACCCAATACTCCAAAGGTCCGTATTGCCCCCACAGCGCGGCGGCCTTGGCCAAGCCCAGCTGGACCCCGTCTCTGACTTTGGGAGAACAGTCACTCGCAAAAAAGAGCTGTGCTGGATGGGCCGTGGGCTTTCCCCAAGCGTCCTCTGAAGCGGGAGAGCTTGCCAAAGAGCCTTGATCGCAGGCGACGCGCCCGCAGCCAACGATGAATAAAATAAGTTTGGTGCAGTGAAACTTTAAAAAAGCCATGGCGTTGACATTCTTTCTTTTGATGGAACGGTTTGTTGAAATGACATCTGACAATCTCCTTAAAAATCTATGCGTTGCCGGCCTGATAGCCCTGTGTGCACTCATGGTTCCTGCGGCAAAGGCTGAAGCATCCAACAACCTGGCAGAAGTCGCCGTCCAAGCAGGCAATTTCAAATCACTTGTCAAAGCTCTGGAAGCCAGTGAGCTTGTCGATGCCTTGACTCAGGATACCTCCTACACGGTGTTTGCCCCTACCGACGATGCGTTCAAGAAACTACCCGAAACCTTGCTCGCCTCCTTGTTTCAACCCGAAAACAAGGAAATGCTCAAAACCATTTTGCTCTACCATGTGGTGCCAGGAACCCTGCGTGCGAAAGAAGTCTCCAGCGTCAGGCAGCTCTCGACACTTTCGGGCGAGGCCGTTCAGATCCGCACTTCCGATGGGGGCGTGAAGGTGGACCAGTCCACTGTGGTGAAGGCGAATATCACCGCATCTAACGGGGTGATTCATGTGTTGGATGAAGTTTTGATACCAGCATCGGTCAAGGAGCAGCTGGCTATCAAAACACCTGTCATGGCGCTTCTCGAGCGAGCCATCGAATTGGGTGTGCCCCATTTCAATCATGGTAATCATCAGGCCTGCGCAGACATATACGAAACAGCGGCCATGGGTCTACTGAACATGGACAAAGGTGCCATGAGTGACGCACAGCGAAAAATGTTAGGTCGTGTCATGCGGACGGCTTCCCAAATGCACGATAGCTCGGGCCGCGCCTGGACCTTCCGGAAGGCCTTTGATCGCCTCATGGAACAGCAGTCCATGGCATTGAAGTAACCAGCCTTGCCCTCAGGGTCCCCAAAGACCTCACCTTTTGCTTGCTCTGGAAGTGCCTGCTTGGCGTCCCTGACATCAAAAAACTCTTAAGTCTCAACAAAATTGCCACATGACCTCCATTCGCTTGCGGGTGGAGGTCTTGTTGTTATTTCTGAGGCTTCGCTTCAACCGCTGCCGATGGTTGAGAGCCTGCCGGACCTTCTGGGGAAGGGAATACTGCATACACGCGATAGAGGTAGGTCGCTTTCGGATCGACGCGGTCATCCACCGCGTAGCTCTGAGATGGACCCGGGCAGGGAATGTGATTTCGAAACAACAAGGGCTCCTCTTTCAGAGCTCTCTGGACGATATGCCCTACGGCATCTTTGGCGCGCACCTTCCATGCCAGTTCAATGGAGGTCGCATCTCGCGATAAAATCCGCACCTCCAAAGGAGCATGGGGCAGTGTCCCGGGTTGAGGTTCCGTAGGTGGTCGATGGTTCTGTAGGGTTGTTTTGGGTCTCTGACCAGGGTCTTTGAGTTGTGTCGCTGCCAGTGCGTAACGTTTTTCGATGAAACGTTCGATGGAATCCAGGATGCTCTCATACCCCGTGTCTTCAGGGTTGGTGACTCTTCTTGGGGGGAAGGGATCGGTGCGAAGGGGTTTCTCAATCAGGGAATAAAGGTTTCCCAATCGGGCCTTGAGCTTCTCAGGTTTGAAATACGTTTCTAAAATAGATCGGGCAAATTTTCGGTAGCTTGCCAAAAGCTTTGGGTGATTCACGATATTTTCGAGAATCGGCTTGGGAGGCCCTCCTGGAAGGGGCCAGGCAGCATGCCAACCATCGATGACAGGAACCTTCCCAAAGGCCTTGTCAGCAAAGCCGACATCCAAATCCCACGGCAGATAGCTCCACTGCTGGGTAACTGGATGGCGATAAAGATAGTAATTGTGGGGGTTCCACCCTGTGAGCTGATCGAAACAACCCGCCAGTAGCATCACGGCCATGGTTTGGAGGAAATCATCTGTCACCATCTTCGAACCCAACACCTGCTCGTAGGGGACGTTTTTGCCACCGCCCAAGGCCTGGATAAGGCCGACGAGATCTTCATAGCCCGCTTCGGCTTCCGCCGTTTTGGCTGAAAAGCAGTTTTTGTAATCCTCCAGCCTGGGTCCAGCGTATGCCAGGTTGGCTCCCGGGCCTGGTCGATGCACTTTGTACAAGGCGCCTGAGGCGGAGCCGAAACACCGCTGCAGGAAGGACTCATCGATGCGCTCGACGTTCACATACACCCCCTGATCCTCCCCGTTGAGAAACAATTGCGCATGGTTGCAGTGGGAGGCGGGGATGTTCAGATCCCTCAAGATCGCGGTCACGATGGGTTCACTGAACAGGCTTCCGAATTGAACTCCGTTATCGAGGGCAATGCGTTCCATCCCGAGAAAGCGCTGATTTTTTTCATAATGGCTGACTTTGATCAGGTAACTCCTCTTGTGGGTCTGATGCGGTTGAGAGGAACTATCGCCTTTGTAGCGGACCCCCACATTCTGAATCTCAAGGTCGCCCCACCTCATGGCTGCAGGCACGTAGATGCGCTCTGGGAGCGCTTCCTTCATCCTCCGCAAATCAGCCGCATCCATGGACAAATGGATCTTCTGGACGGTTTGGGGAGAGTAAAAGTCATCGAAAGCGAACGCCACTTCGGCATGGGTTGCCAGCGTAGAAAGGCTGAATCCGATGCCTAGTACCTGTGACATCCATTTTTTCGATGTCTGCTTCAAAGTATGTCGTTGCATATCGCTTAAGAAATGGCATCTCAAATCACTCTTACAAGGTTTCACTGCACCTATGCCAAATCGTCTCTTGGCCAAATGCAATGGAGTAACTACAGTGAGAGTTTCGTTTTGATTTCACCAAGGTGACTCGTTGCTACTGGAAGGTGTAAAGCCATTGGGTTGGATGGCAAAATGAGATCAGCCGGGGTGGCGGGCGTCGCATGGATATCACCATCGCGCCGAAGAGCGCGTGCTTTTTCAAAGTTGTCATCTATCTGCATCACAGTGACCAATCCACGCCGGGACGCAAAGTATCTATGGCCCTTCCCTTCCTACCATGCCCACGCGGCCCTGGACCATCCGAATCTTCTGGGCCATGACATTCATTTGTCGCCCAAATGCTTCGCACAGGATCCGTGCGCTATCGTAAAGGCAATGCTAATGGTCGAGTTATCAAGCATTTATGGGTGGACGTGTTCAAGTGGGTCTGTGATGGTGGGTTTCAACGTTGATCCTTCCTCTGTCGTTTCATTGCCGGGTTTCGCAAGTCGTAGACCATTGGTCGAGTGCGGTATAGACAATGGATAAGCTTCCATATTTATCAGAACTCAGGTGCGGTTCAAGTGCCTGAGGTGCGAGTCACATTCAACGTGGCCCCCCCCAGTTTTTTATGAGTACTTACGAAAACTATACTAAAACGAGTGATTGCTATGATCAAACTCGATCCGCTGACGGAGTGGATGTCATCAAAAATGCACTAACGAACAATCAAACACCCATCGAAGAGCAAGTATTGCTAGATGCTGGTTGTGGCACCGGTTTGTTCTCATCTGAAATGGTGAAACATGTGAAGAGGATCGAGGCAGTCGACTTGAATGCTGGCATGTTGGAACAAGCCAAAAGCAAAATGCTAGATGAGCAAAAGGCAGGGCGTATCGCATTTCATCACTCCTCAATCGAATCGCTTCCACTTGAGCGGGAAAGCGTGGACGCGATCATGATCAATCAGGTCTTGCATCATCTGCCAGATGGCAAGGAGAAGGCTTGGCAGCAGCATGAGGCAGTCATGCGGGAGTTTGCCCGCGTTCTTAAGCCCTCGGGAACGCTTGTCATCAACCGAACCACCCATGAGCAGATGCACCAAGGTTTTTGGTTTTATCCGTTGATTCCCAGTGCACTGGAAAAAGTTAAAAACAAACACATCGACACCCAGTCCCTGGTGGCATTGCTTCGCTCCAATGGGTTTGATGGAATTGGCCATCAGGTCCCGCTCGATGTGGTGCTGCAGGGGGATGAGTTGTTCAACCCAAATGGGCCTTTCGATCCCAGTTGGCGGATGGGAGATTCCATTTGGAGTCTGGTTGCTGAAGAAGAATTAGAAGTTTTATTGACCTTTCTGAAAGCCCTGGAGCAGTTGAATCAGCTAGAGCAGCTCATTCATAACCTTGATCGACCAAGACAAGGTATCGGCCAGTTGACATTCACCATTGCAAAAAAAAACATTGTTCAGAGGTGAGGGATCTTATTTCGTCCGTGCTGAAGTAGCGGATGAGAGGTGAATAAGACCACAACGGCAGGTCGTAGCAGGAGCAGGCAGAGTGAGTCGAGGCGTCATAGTCGGTTTGATACTTTTTTAGAGTGTCATCCTGATGCTTGGGTGGCACGATGGGGATCTTATGGCTCAGCGACAATGTAGAATGCTTGTCATGCGAATATGGATTGCCCTTCAAGCGACCTGTCACCTCAGCGCGGCGGCGGACGAAGACTTGACGCCTCTTTTCAATGGGAAAGATCTTCAGGGCTGGGTTGCCGTGGGGACGCCCGATGCCTTCGTTGTTCGTGATTCGGCGATTTTCTCGACCGGCGCGGGTCCCTATCCTTCCTGGCTGCGCACCGAGCAGGTATACGAGAACTTTGTGCTTCGTTTTGAATACCAGACCGAAGGCTGGTACGAAGGGGGTTTTCTCCTTCATGCTCCATTCGATGGTCCTGCTTCAAAACTGGGATTCAAAATCCATCTGCGCCATGAACAAAAGGCCTATGGACTTCGCTCTCCAGGGGCTATCTATGATGTGGCGGCTCCCCGCAGTATCGCCAATCTTCCGTCCGGAGAGTGGAACACATGTGAGATCACATGCGATTGGCCTAGGCTTCGAGTGACTCTCAATGACAAGCTGATCCACGATCTTTCCATGGACACTGAACCAGGCTTCAGGAACCGCCTCCGTCGGGGCTACATGGGGATTCAGAATATCGGTTGTCGTGCTTCTTTCAGAAACCTACGCATCCGAGCGCTGCCCGATCAGGAGGAACCTTGGCAACCGCTATTCCGATCTGGCATGGAGGCCATGCAAGAACAGGGACACTCCGACTGGCAGATAGAAGACGAAGTGCTCACGGGGCAGGGCAAGGATGGCGTCGCGGAGACGCGGGCTGAATTCTCCAGCCCCTTCGAACTCCAGGTTTGGGTGAAGACCATGGTGAACGGAAATGGGGGGGTGCTCTTCAATGGCGGTCCGGGCCGGGTAGAGGTTCAGTGTTTCAATGCCCCTGACAGCACCAATCCCACCGGTAGCTTCTATGGGATTGCCCCAGCAGAACGTGTGCTCAGTCGTGATCAGGAGTGGTTCCTGCTGCATATCATCCAACGCGGACCCAATGCCGAGGTGCTTGTGAATGGTGAAAGGGTTTCCCGGACCCACGATCTCAAGCCTCCATATCAGGGCACTATTGGTTTTCAGCAGCATACGCCTGGGGGGCGCATACAATATCGTTCTGCGCGAATCAGGAGGATCGAATGACGTCGGTGGGGGCAACGCGCAGAAGATAGGGCGCGTTATTCCATCGCGAAAAAATCGAAAGTGGGACACCGATAAATCGTAAACGGACTGAACGGTGGTTACCTGCAAGGAGGTAGCCGGGTCGCTTATCAGTCCCCAACCGTGCAGACCATGGCTGGAGTGTTTTTTTGAAACAAGTGTAGCCAGTATGCGTCAAACAAAAGATATTCTAATGACTCATAAAGGCTTCACTTTGCCCAGATTGGTTTTGCAGGAAGTTCTTCTTCTGATTCCCTTGTATGTTTTGCATTAGGAGAAGAAAAAGAACGATCAAAAGGATATCCAGCGTATAATAGCCAATGTCCCAATAAGTATATTGCAGCCACTCAACTGAATCCTCTGGTTCCCATCGAGCCAAAGCCTGCCCAAAGAACCAGCAAGAGGTCCAGGCAACCCACCAGAGTCTTGTCAGTTTTGGGCTAATTTTGACAGTCTTTGTAAAATCGGATGCATCTTCCGGGTGCCATTCCTGTGGTGAGCTGCTGCAAAGATAAAGCTCTACCATTGCTTGATAAGGGCGCACGAGATTGATGAAGGGCACGAAGAAAGATCCAACTGCCCATCCAGCCGTCAATGTTTTCTGTAATTTGTAATCCGAAACGTTCTTATGAGCCTTATAAATCCAAACAAGGATGGGGATGGCAGTCAGGACATAGATGATAAAACCTATCATTTGAATAGCGTAGTGCCGGGTGTCGTTTGCGTTAGCCGCTTGATTCAATTCTTCTTCAGATTGAAAAGATTCCATTTGAATCTCGCGTAAAAAATCAATCTGTATGACGCAAGAAACAATCATGGCAAAAGAGAAAAGTAACTGAAGCGACAAACCGACGGTGGAGATTCGGTAAGCGAGTCCTCCCTTGAGTTTTTTGAGTGGAGTGAACGCCGAGCTGGTTGTTCCAGGCGCTATTTGATGATCTTCCATGTTTTTTTAAAATTTTTGCATTTGTGTCCACCAGAACTCTGGCCTACACACGCTGAATGATTTCTAAAAGTGACAAGGGATAATGTCTTTTTTTCGAAGCCCTTCAAAACGACACCTCTGTTTTGGTGATGCCTTAGTGGAGAGATGAGGAAGATTGTCAGGCTGATGGCTAGGGCAAAATCCTTTCGTCCACCTCGAAGCTTTGTTTGGGATATGTCTCCCTGATCGAAGGAGTGGTTTGATCTCCGCGATGTGAGTCTCTATAAAGAAAGGATGAGTTTCGCACACTCCATCGCCCTCTGTAGTCTGAGTTTGTTGCCACTGGGTTTCACAGGATCCTTCGCTCAGGAGCCCGAGCGCATTGGCGCGCCCACACAATTCTTTGTGGATAGCGAACGCTATCGTTTCGGGTATGCGGATATGAACAACCCTGCCTTCTATCCCATCCCCAATGAGGTGATTACCCGTGAAACCTACATGCAATGTCTGGAAACCATGGATTTGGAGACCTTGGCCTCCCATCCCAATCGTGGGGATGGCAGCCTTGTGGCCTTCATGCCGGTTTTGGCGAAGTATGTGCAGTCAGGCGAAAAACGCTGGGCTGAAGCCTGTGTCGAAATGCTCAAGCAATATCATACGGCGCTCAAAAAACGCGTCGAAGAAGACAAATGGATTTGGGATTTTGAGTGGCCCGCGGTTTTGTTCCCGCTCTATCGCCAGCATTTGATGGAAGGCAACTTTATGGAAGCCAACACGCCCTGGTTCAAGGATCTGGTGCTGTATTATTGCCGCAATCTACATGTATGGGCCGAGGAGCCCATTGAGTGGAGAGGTGGATGCCACCGATCCATGCCTGAAGGCACTATCAAATGGCTGGCTGCCACTTGGTATCCCGACATCCCAGAAGCGGAGCATTGGGCACGATACGGTCAACTCGTGTTCAATGATTTTTGGAAAGTGAAAGATGTGCCTCAAAACGACACCGGTTACATGATGGGCCCTTTACTGATGCCCCTTTTTCATGGAGATCGACTGTTGGGGGATGACCGTGTTTACAGAGATGCCGGCATGCAACAGATCTTCACTCGCATCATGATGGAAGTCACCAGTGATGGCGCTGTCAATCCCTATGGGCCCAATGGTGGCTACAACAGCACGGCTCATTTTCGAGTTTCAGTCCTGGAGCGTATTGCCGCGAAAACCGGTGATGGCCGATACCGTTATGTCGCCCATAAACTCATGAATTACTTGCGCTACCAGGCCAAGAATGAAAACTACTTCTCTTCCTTGCATGCCTCGCTTGCCTACCTTTTCGCCGACGATTCCATTACACCGGTCGAACCTGCATCCGGCTCGATTCATACGATGCGCAATGAAGCGATGCGGGTGGCACACACCGATAAGGCGCTCACGGAGAAATTGCTGGGAGATGCTGATCCACGTGAAAACCGAGGGCACATTTGCTGCAGCTGGGTCATGAATGACAAAAAATGGCCTGACAAACTCATTTTTCGAAGTGGTTGGAACCCGGGTGATTTTTTCTGTCTGGTGGAATGTCACCCAACCTCATTCCCGGCAAACCCTGGCGGGATCATGGGGATGAATCGTTATGGTGCACCTTTTACGCAAATCGTGACGAGTAAGGGGAGTTCTGAAGAAAACCGTCTCCTGATTCAGGATATCGACGAAACCAGTGTGCGACGTTTGCATCCAGACAAAGGCCGTATTGACGAAAACTGGCGGATGGGCAGCATGCCTGATATTCGCTCCGAAGTGACTCAGTTTGAGGACACCTCCGAGGTTACCTTCGCCAAAGTCAAAGTCCACAATCCCGATGGGCTTCCGGTGGTATACGAGCGTGAGTTCATTTTTGTGAAGAACCGTTTTCTTGCTACTCGTGAGTTGGTGACCTTTGAATCCTCTTTCCGCGCACGGGTCAGCCCCATATGGAATACGCAGAATATCGGGCCTCAACTGGGCAACCACTGGGCCAACACCTTCATGAGTGCCCCGGTTGCCGATAATGGACGTTCGAGCATGAAGTTACCTCCTGTCGACTTGCTCGTTTGGTTTGCTCCCCAGGAGGACTGTCGTTTGCAAGTGGTGGACCGCATGACTTTCGATGCCCGCACCACCGACTGCCCGGCTCAACTGCGTTACGTGTGGGAAGGCACACCGCAGAAAGGTGATCAGAAAATCTTCACGCAAATTTATTTTCCGCACATGCCTTACCGCAACCGATCCTACAACAACAATCCCGGCGTTCAGGAAGCAGAGAAACCAACGCTCCAAAACACGGCTTACGCCAGCGGCATAGAGGTCATTCGAGACGATTCTGCTGCAAGCATTCTGAAATTGGCGTTTGAAGAAGGAAGCTCCGAATATGTCGTGTTCAATCCGACAGAGCAGGAAATTCTCGTCGGCGGAAGGACTGTGGAAAAGCCATGGGCCTATTTTTCTGAATAAAACGCTACGACAATGGCAAAAACACATTCTCGACTCCCTTAAGAAGAGGGATTAAATGGGTTGAATTAGTGGAGTTAAGGGGAGTAGAACCCCTGACCTTCTCATTGCGAACGAGAAGGGCTAATAGTTTAAAATTGTGTAAAAACCCCAATAATAAAGGTTTAAATGTCGATTACAAATTGCGAAACAAGTGCCGCAACTTTGCGGCACCCCACTATTTTTTAAAGTCATTCCTACACCTCTGTCCAGATTACAAGCACAGCTAAACACACGAAAAGAATGACTAAAATCCAAATAATAAATTTAAAAACCGGACTGGGAGCTGGGTCCTGAGGTGTTTGTTCTTGTTTCGTTTCAGTTTCTTCTTTTTTTGGCAGCGTTCCAAATAGATCTTCTAGTTCTTTGTCCTCTGGGGAAAATTTTAGATGGATAAAAATGGCTAACCCCGACGATACGACAATAGCGATGAAGCTAAAAATACTTACCGCTAATGGTGTGGTTCCAAAAAAGTCTCCAGTCTTTTCAGCCCATTCCCAATCCCATGTAGTAGTAGTCCTCCCCGCTCTACGATATTCAGACTTATGAAAACCTAAGGAACTTAAAAATACCGCGATGGAAGCGAGACTTGTGATAACCAAAATGAGTTTGATGGCATCTGCCAATTGTTTCTTAAGACTAGCTGCTTTCTTTGCCATAAAATAGACCTCATCTATACTCGTGCACCTTGCCGGTTTTATTGATACGACTTCTGTTTCTGGTTTACCCGCTTTTTTTGCGTTATTTGGGTCCTGCTTGCACTACATCAAAATGTGTATGTTCTGATACACAACCAAAAGCCTCATCCCTGCTACTGAGTCCTTGTTCCTGCTAGTCAGGAAAAAGGTCTCACGCCTGTTAGGATCTCCCATTAGAAAAGCATTTGACTGAATCTACAGAGACAGGAATGCCTTCCATTATCTGCCTTTTCGCCCAGAGGATTTTGTCTGAATAAGCGCAGGCTATTGTTTCTGATTTCTGGCT
>Ga0181582_10005341_pt1 | contig 10361 bp, 10 predicted proteins | sample 071ome_32_FD_132438 | JGI IMG/M metagenome (GOLD analysis project Ga0181582, IMG submission 132438) | Coastal salt marsh microbial communities from the Groves Creek Marsh, Skidaway Island, Georgia - 071405AT metaG (megahit assembly) | ecosystem: Environmental > Aquatic > Marine > Intertidal... | reverse complement strand
GAAGCCTGCACTCGCTCGTGGAGAGCTACATTGTGTGGGAGCAACAACCCTTGATGAGTATCGCCAATATTTTGAGAAGGATGCGGCTCTTGAACGGCGCTTCCAGAAGGTGTTGGTCGGTGAACCGACCGAAACCGACACGATTGCGATCCTTCGGGGATTGAAGCCGAAGTATGAAGTGCATCATGGAGTTGAGATTTCTGATTCAGCAATCATCGTAGCAGCAAAGCTATCGAGTCGTTACATCACCGATAGACAGTTGCCGGATAAAGCAATCGACCTGATGGATGAGGCGGCAAGCCGCATTCGTTTGGAGATGGATTCCAAGCCTGAGGAGTTGGATCGGTTAGATCGTCGCTTGATTCAGCTAAAGATCGAACGCGAAGCGCTTAAAAAAGAGAAAGATGAAGCGAGTAAAGCGCGACTGATCGAACTCGAGGACACGATTGCCGAGGTTGAGAAAGAGGCTGGTGCACTCGAAGAAGTATGGGCCTCAGAAAAGGCTCAAACGCAAGGTGTGCAAGTAATCAAGGAAGAACTTGATCGCGCAGAAATTGATCTCGAGCAGGCGAGGCGCGCCGGAGATTTGGCTCGGATGAGCGAGATTCAGTATGGGGTTATCCCGACGCTTGAGAAGAGGATGCTCGAGGCTCAGGAAGCGAACGAATCGGATGAGGGCAAGCTTGTACGTTCTCGAGTCACAGAAGAGGAAATTGCGGAAGTTGTTAGTCGTTGGACCGGTATCCCTGTTGCGAAGATGCTCGAAGGTGAAAAAGACAAACTCCTTCAAATGGAAGATGCATTGCATGCGCGAGTTGTGGGTCAAGATACCGCGGTGACTGCTGTTGCCAATGCGGTGCGTCGCTCGCGGTCTGGGCTATCGGATCCGAAAAGACCAAATGGTTCATTTTTATTCCTTGGCCCAACTGGGGTCGGTAAAACAGAGCTTTGCAAAACTTTGGCTGAATTTTTATTCGACTCTGAAGACGCCATGGTTCGGATTGATATGTCTGAATTCATGGAGAAGCACTCAGTGGCGCGGTTGGTTGGTGCACCTCCTGGATATGTTGGGTACGAGCAGGGCGGATATTTGACTGAAGCAGTTCGTCGCCGCCCGTATGCTGTTGTGTTGCTCGATGAAGTTGAAAAGGCACATCCAGATGTCTTTAACATCCTTTTGCAGGTGCTTGATGATGGCCGCCTTACTGATGGGCAGGGACGTACCGTTGATTTTTCCAATACGGTAGTGGTGATGACATCGAATCTCGGTTCAGATCTGATTCAGAGTATGGTGGGTGAGTCGCATGAAGCCATCCGTGATGCGGTGATGGGTGTTGTCGGGACACATTTCCGCCCTGAGTTCATCAATCGAATCGATGATGCAGTTGTTTTCCATGCATTGGGCCGGGACCACATTCGTGGAATTTTGGATGTTCAGCTGTCCTATTTGCGTGCTCGGCTTGAAGACATGGAATATGCATTTGAGTTGACTGATGAAGTCGCTGAGAAACTCTGTGAAGCTGGTTATGATCCGGTGTATGGCGCGCGACCATTGAAGCGTGCGATACAAATGTACCTCGAGAATCCGCTTGCTGAAGCGCTGCTCAAAGGTGAATTTGCACCAGGTGCAACCATTAAAGCATCGCTTAGTTCATCAGGTGAAATCACCTTTTCAGCCTAAAATACAACGGCCTGTCAGTTGACAGGCCGTTTCTGAGTGTCACAATTCTCGGTTTACCTTAACTATTTTTGAAAGAGGGTCGGAAGTGGAATTGCTTTCTGGCGGTGAAATGCTCATGCGTGCGCTGAAAGAGGAAGGAGTCAAAATGATTTTTGGCTATCCCGGCGGCGCAGTCCTGCACATCTATGACGCGCTGTATCAGCAAGATGCAGTTGAACACATTCTGGTACGCCACGAGCAAGCAGCAGTCCACGCGGCTGATGGTTTTGCGCGTTCGACAGGTGAAGTCGGTGTTGCTCTGGTGACTTCTGGTCCTGGTGCGACAAACGCAATCACAGGTATCGCGACTGCTTACATGGATTCAATCCCTCTTGTCGTCATCTCAGGAAACGTTCCCAGTCATTTGATTGGATCCGATGCATTCCAAGAGACCGACATGATTGGTTGCTGTCGTCCGATCGTTAAGCACTCGTTCTTGGTCCGCTCGATTGAAGAAATTCCGAGCGTTATGAAGAAAGCGTTTCACATCGCAAAGACAGGCCGCCCAGGTCCTGTCGTGGTCGATGTGCCAAAAGATATGACGGCCCCGACTGAAAAGCGTCCGTTTGAATATCCAGAAACAGTTAAATTGCGTTCATATACACCTGCGCTGAAAGGACATGCTGGTCAAATCCGTAAAGCGCTTGATCTCTTGCTCGAAGCCAAACGCCCGGTGATTTATGCCGGCGGTGGCGTGGTGTTAGGTGATGCATCCGAAGAGCTGACTGCGCTTGCTAGACGTTTGGGCTATCCGGTAACGAATACCTTGATGGGTCTCGGTGCATTCCCAGGATCTGATGACCAATTCATTGGTATGTTGGGTATGCATGGTTTCTACGAAGCAAACCAAGCCATGCATCAAGCAGATGTGATTTTCGCGGTTGGCGCTCGATTTGACGATCGAGTCACCAATAATCCGAAGAAATTCTGCCCAAATGCGCGCATCGTCCATATCGATATCGACCCTGCGTCGATTCAGAAGACAGTACGTCACATCGAAGTACCATTGGTCGGCCCAGTGAAGCCTGTCTTAACGGATATGGTTGAGATGCTGAATCAGATGGATGTTGAACCTGATCAAGACGCTTTGAAAGGTTGGTGGGAAACGATCAACGGATGGCGTGAAAAGCATGGTCTGTGGACTGGCGATCGATTCATCCGTCGCGAAAAGATCATGCCGCAGGACGTGATTCGTACGCTGTATGAAGTGACTAACGGTGAAGCGTATATCTGTTCTGATGTAGGACAGCACCAAATGTTCGCCGCGCAGTATTACAAGTATGACAAACCGCGTCAGTGGATTAATTCTGGTGGTCTCGGAACTATGGGGTTCGGCCTTCCAGCCGCAATGGGGGTGCAACTCGCGCACCCAGATAGCGCTGTCGCCGTTGTCACAGGCGAAGGTTCGATTCAAATGTGTATCGAAGAGTTGTCGACTTGTACTCAGTACAACATGCCGGTGAAGATCATCAACTTGAACAACGCTGCACTTGGCATGGTTAAGCAGTGGCAGGACATGCAGTATGGCGGTCGCTACGCGGCTTCAACCTATGCTGATTCACTGCCTGATTTCGTGAAGCTTGCCGAAGCATACGGTCATGTCGGGATGAAAGTGACAGATCCAGCTGAGCTCAAGTCGAAAATGGAAGAATGTTTTGCGATGAAAGATCGCGCGGTCTTCATGGATATCTACATTGATCCGGACGAGCACGTGTATCCGATGCAAATTCAGACTGGCTCGATGAAAGATATGATTTTGAGTAAGACGGAGCGTACCAAGTGAGACACATAATTTCGGTTCTTATGGAAAATGAGCCTGGTGCGTTGTCTCGTGTCGTCGGACTATTCTCGCAACGCGGTTATAACATCGAGTCATTGACTGTTGCCCCGACTGAAGATCCAACGTTATCGCGCTTAACTGTGACGACGATCGGTGAAGACGAAGTGATCGAACAGATCACCAAGCAGCTGAACAAGCTAATTGATGTTGTGAAGTTGGTCGATCTCACTGAAGGTGAGCATATCGAGCGTGAACTGATGTTGATCAAAATTAAGGCAACCGGTGCGCAACGCGCTGAAGTGAAGCGCACATGTGATATCTTCCGCGGTCAGATTGTTGACGTGACTCCAGCGATGTATACAGTGCAGCTCACCGGGGCGAGCGACAAATTAGACGCATTTATTGAAGCGATTGGTGCTTCTGCCATTTTAGAAGTGGTACGAAGCGGAGTCAGCGGTATTGCACGCGGTGAACGCGTGTTGTCTGTGTAAACAGACGAAATTAACTAGAGGAAAACATTTCATGCAGATTTATTACGACAAAGATTGTGACCTATCGATTATCCAGTCAAAGAAAGTATCGGTAATCGGTTACGGCTCACAGGGCCATGCACAGGCGTGTAACCTGAAAGATTCAGGTGTGGACGTGACTGTTGGTCTTCGTGCGGGTTCATCTTCAGTCGCGAAAGCAGAAGCGCATGGTCTGAAAGTTCTTCCTGTGGCTGAAGCAGTTGCGCAGGCAGATCTCGTAATGATTCTGACTCCTGATGAGTTCCATGGTGATTTGTATAAGTCTGAAATCGAGCCAAATATCAAACAGGGCGCGACACTTGCGTTCTCGCATGGTTTCTCAATTCATTACAACCAAGTTGTTCCACGGGGTGATTTGGATGTCATCATGATTGCGCCAAAAGCACCTGGTCACACGGTACGTAGTGAATACGTTCGTGGTGGTGGTGTCCCTGATTTGATTGCGATTCATCAAGACGCATCTGGCAATGCCAAAAATGTTGCGATGTCCTACGCTTCAGGTGTTGGTGGCGGTCGTACCGGTATTATTGAAACAACATTCAAAGATGAAACTGAAACTGATTTGTTCGGTGAGCAGGCAGTACTTTGCGGCGGTTGCGTTGAGCTTGTTAAAGCAGGCTTTGAAACACTTGTGGAAGCGGGCTACGCGCCAGAAATGGCATATTTCGAGTGTTTGCACGAACTGAAACTCATTGTTGATTTGATGTATGAGGGTGGTATCGCAAACATGAACTACTCGATCTCAAACAATGCTGAGTATGGTGAATACGTCACCGGTCCTGAGGTGATCAACGAAGAGTCAAAGTACGCGATGCGTGAAGCCTTGCGTCGTATTCAAGATGGTGAATACGCGAAGATGTTTATCACAGAAGGTCAAACAAACTATCCATCAATGACAGCGCGCCGTCGTAACGATGCTGCACACCCAATTGAGCAAGTTGGTGCGCAGTTGCGCGCAATGATGCCTTGGATCGCAGCGAATAAATTAGTTGATAAAGACAAGAACTAATTGAACGCGGGCCTTCGGGCCCGCTTTTCATGATGACCCAGTCTAAAGGTATCTACCTCCTCCCTAACATCCTGACCACAGCGGCGTTACTCGCGGGATTCTTTTCGATTATCACCGCGACCCGCGCTGTATATCAGGGACCAGGGCTATTTGAGACCGCAGCGATCGCGATTCTTGTGTCGGGACTTTTCGATGGGCTTGATGGCCGTGTTGCTCGCCTTACCAACACGCAAAGTGAGTTTGGTGCGCAATACGATTCTTTGAGCGATGTGGTTGCCTTCGGGGTTGCACCAGCTGTTTTGGTATTTAGTTGGTCTTTGTCAGCATTGGGTAAGCTCGGCTGGGTGGCTGCTTTTATCTATGTCGCAGGAACTGCCCTGCGTCTTGCGCGCTTCAATATTCAACGCGAAATCGTTGATTCGAATTACTTCGTTGGTTTGGCTTGTCCCGCGGCTGCCTATTTTCTGGCGTCTGCTGTATGGACCTTGGTTGACTCGAATATTCAGGGCGAGACAGTCGCATTAACGATGGTTGTCTTGACTGCTGTCTGTGGCCTTTTGATGGTGTCATCGATCCCATATCCATCGTTCAAAAATTCTGATCTCAAAGCCCGTGTGCCTCTGCTTGCAATTATGGCTGCGGCCCTTATTTTTGCAGTTGTGTCTTTGGATCCGCCGCGAGTGCTCTTCTTGCTTACAGGCCTTTATCTATTGAGCGGTCCGGCACTTTGGTTTAAAGAACGCTTTGGTGGGAAACAACGTGCGCCGAAAGAAGAAAAGTAAACGCGGTATTATCGACGAAGATATTCCGACGGTCTCAGAGAACGAGGCGAAACGCCAAGTGATTTATGGAGGGATCGGGTTTATTGTCAGCTTTATTCTCGTATTGCTGTTCCGCCCGGGAACCGACCACTTAATTGAGATGATCATCTTGATCGGCATTGTGGCTTCAAGCACCTTCGGTGGCATGAAGTTAGCAAGCTGGGTGGAATCAAAACAATACAACCTCAAAGGATAAAAAATGCAAAAAGGGTATTGGATTAGTTGTTATCGTGAAATTTATGACGCGGATAAGCTTGCTGCTTATGCTGAGCTCGCAAAGCCTGCCATTGAGAGTCAAGGCGGTCGCTTCCTGGTTCGTGGTCCTGCGGTTTACGCAGCTGGGTCAGGTGTAATGGAACGGACAGTGATTGTTGAATGGCCGACGTTGAACGATGCACAGCGCGCATATGACTCAAATGCGTATCAAGCAGCGCTGGACGCTTTGTCTGACGGCGTGGATCGTGATTTTCGTATAGTTGAAGGTGCATGAGCTCATAGCAACGCTCAATGGACTTTATAGAAAAAACTGACTTGCAGAATGTCACTTTCATTGGCATTCTCAAGCCATGAACACGCAATTCGCCAATAACATTCTTCTACTTGGCCTTCGACTGCCCTGATGGGCGGTTCAGTTTTTATCGTATTCGATTTCTATTTGTATTCAATTTTTGTATGTATTGCCAAACGGCTTTAGGTCGTTGGAGAGATTAAGATGGCGAAAGATCAATTAATCATTTTTGACACGACGTTACGTGATGGAGAGCAGAGTCCAGGCGCGTCAATGACTCGTGATGAGAAAGTTCGTATTGCAAAAGTACTTGAGCGTCTTCGTGTTGATGTTATCGAAGCAGGTTTTGCTGTTGCGAGTCCTGGCGACTTTGAAGCAGTTAAAGCCGTCGCGTCCGCGATCAAAGACTCAACAGTTTGCAGCTTGTCGCGTGCACTTGATCGCGATATTGAGATTGCAGCAGAAGCGATTGCGCCAGCACCGCGTCGTCGAATTCACACGTTCATAGCGACTAGCCCGATCCACATGAAGCACAAACTGAAGTTGGAACCGGAGCAGGTTATTGAACAAGCTGTTTACGCAGTGAAAAAAGCGCGTCAGTACACAGACGATGTTGAGTTTTCTGCAGAAGATGCGGGTCGCTCAGACATCGATTTCTTGGCTCGCGTTTTTGAGGCTGTTATCGACGCAGGTGCGACGACATGTAACTTCCCTGATACCGTGGGGTATAACCTTCCATTCCAGATTGAAGACACCATTCGAACGCTCTTAACCAAGATCCCTAATGCCGATAAGGCTATTTTTTCCGTTCATTGCCATAACGACCTAGGGGTGGCCGTTGCGAATTCGCTCGCAGCTGTCCGTGCGGGTTGTCGGCAAATTGAGTGTACGATTAACGGACTCGGGGAACGTGCTGGTAATACATCGCTTGAAGAGGTGGTGATGGCAGTGAAAACGCGCGCTGATATTGTTGATGTGGAAACTCATATTGATACCCAGCACATTGTCCCTGCATCTCGTCTCGTGTCCTCGATCACTGGGTTCCCGGTTCAGCCAAATAAGGCCATTGTCGGTGCGAACGCTTTTGCCCATGAGTCAGGCATTCATCAAGATGGTGTTTTGAAGCATCGTGAAACTTACGAAATCATGCGCGCGGAAGATGTGGGTTGGCATACCAATAAAATGGTTTTAGGTAAGCACTCAGGGCGTGCTGCATTCAAGTCGCGGTTAGATGAACTTGGAATCATCTTGGCAGACGATCAAGCATTGAATGATGCATTTGCGCGTTTCAAAGACCTTGCTGATCGTAAGCATGAAATCTTCGATGAAGACTTGCAGGCATTGATGAATGCTCAAAAAATGGAAGCTGACAGCGCGCGTTACGATCTTGCGGATTTGTCTGTCACCTCCAAAATGGGCGTTGCACCAACAGCACACTTGAAGCTTCGCGTTGATGGATCTGAAATCGATGCCTCGGCTCAAGGTGATGGACCCGTAGATGCTGTCTATAAAGCGATCGAGTCTGTAGCGAAATCCGGTAGTGATCTTCAGTTGTATTCAGTGAATGCGATTACCACTGGGACAGATTCTCAGGGTGAAGTTACCGTGCGTCTTGAGAAATCAGGGCGGATCGTCAATGGACTTGGCGCAGATACAGATATCGTTGTGGCTTCAGCAAAAGCGTATCTGCACGCGCTGAACTTGATTGAGAAGCCGCTTGATAAGCAACACCCTCAAAAGTCTGAGGGCATTTAATGCAAACACTGCCACCGGAAGAATCGCGTAAGATTCTGGATGCGATGGGCATCCCGGTGGTGGTCCTTCGTGACCGTCCTATCGATACACCAACGTCTGAATCAGAGCCAACGCCCTCGGAGTCTGTATCGAGGAAGACTGCTTCTGATTTGATTCAATCGCTGGACAACAGTCCATCCAAGGTTTCTGAAACAATCAAAGTCACAGAGCTTGAGAAGGCAAACGCCCTAGAGGCTGTTCCTACGGACTCATCGAGCTTACCGTCTGACGTAAGCGTACCAACAACTGAACACAAGCCGCTCCGCTTCACTTTAGTGAGTGCGGTATCGGCTGATACCCTTTTAGCATGTGAACTTCCCGAGTGGGCCGGTGGGCTGTTGGAAGGTCGTTTAACGGGGTTATGCTCGGACCTCCTGCGCGCACTTTCTCCATCCGCTCAAGATGTGGATTGGCAATATTTTCATTGGCCGATTTCAGGGATTAAGGATCATGGTCGTGAGGCAGCCATTGATGCCTTAGACGCATGGTTGCACCGGCGGTGGGCTGAAACCACCTCAACAGATCCTGTTATTGCCTTCGCTGTATCGCAAATTGACCTCTCGTCGATTTTTTCTGATGCCTTGGTGCTGCCATCATTAGAGGAGCTAGCTGTCTCAAGTAACGCGAAGCGTTTAGCATGGGGAGTCATGCGAGAGCGGGCTCGTGGTTGACACTCTGTCGTTTCGATTGATGGAAGAATCGGATCTCGATGCGGTCTGTGAGCTTGAGGCACGTGCTTACGAATTCCCCTGGTCTCGCGTAATTATCGGTGGCTGTACGACGGTTCCCTACCGAATCTGGCTTGGGTTTCGTCCTGGCGAATCGACTCATATTTCTCAGGCTTTTTTGTCGATAACTCTGGATGAAGCGCACATACTGAATGTATCCGTTGAGCCTGGTCTCCAGGGGCATGGTTTTGGAGGACAGATGCTCAATCATCTGATCGAGGATGCTCGTACCCAAGGTGCTCGACAGATGTTTCTTGAGGTTCGTGAATCAAACCAAGTTGCGATTCAGATGTATCTCAATCATGGATTCAATGAAATCGGCCGACGACAAAATTACTACCCAACTAAAGCGGGTCGCGAAGACGCCCTAGTCTATGGTTTGCAGCTACGATTTGATCAGGTCTGAGTATTTTGTCTTGGCCTGATTCAAAGTCATGCTACTGCCAAAGCCTGGCACATTGATTGAGTCGGGACCCATTTCAATATCTGAGCCTTCGACAATATTTTCGCCATAGTGGTAAAGAATCTCGATTGTTCCTCGGTCAATTTCATGACGATAGCGTTCTTGTCGAGATTGCACTTCGTCAGACCCCTTGATGTGGACTGACCCATGACGTGATTTGAGAAGTTCCGCTGTGGCCTCCGGTGACAAGATCGCCGCTGTCGCATTGTTACCACCGAAACCCTTGGCATTGATCAATGCTGCTGAGATTTGTTGCTCTCTTGATTTCAATACGAAGTCGAGTCCGTCTTGAATAACATCTGGAGCTAAGGATTCTGTTGTTTGGATGCCTGGTGCAATTTGTGATGCAAATGCACCTAAGCTGACAGCTAATTGGTCGCCACCTGCAGTTCCTTGCGAGTGTCCGAGTTGGCTCTTTACGGCACTGATCGACCATGCATCGAGACCGAATGCGGTTGCAACGCGCGACAGTACATCCGATTCAGTGACTCGGTTTTGTGGCGTGCTTGTCCCATGGGCTTGAACGAGTGTTTCGTTTGCAAGTGCGTCTTGTCCAAGTAAGTCTCGAATACTTGCTGCCGCCTGAGCGAGTGTTAAATAGTTGCCAGCTCCTGGCGCAGAAATACTGCGCTTACCACCATCGGCATGGCTCGCTACAGTTGGCACAGACCCATAGATCGTTGCACCGAGCTCAATCGCTAACTGATCATCCATTAAGATCACATACTGGCTCGATTCACCCATAGTGAATCCGCAATTCAAGCCAAATGGGCGACTCGTTTTTCTGTAATTTGGTGTCTCATGTTCACCGAGTCCATCAAGCTCGCGTAGCCCCTGATCTTCTGCAAGGGCTCCCATTGCACGGAACCCTTCAATGACCTCAGGAGTAATTGGGCAGTCTGCGCCACCTACGATTGCGATTTTGTAGCGTCCTTCTTGAATCCCATCGACTGCATTGTGCAAGTTGTATAGGAAGCTTGCGCACGCCCCCATGCTAGCTCCTGAGCG
>Ga0181582_10005340_pt1 | contig 10362 bp, 8 predicted proteins | sample 071ome_32_FD_132438 | JGI IMG/M metagenome (GOLD analysis project Ga0181582, IMG submission 132438) | Coastal salt marsh microbial communities from the Groves Creek Marsh, Skidaway Island, Georgia - 071405AT metaG (megahit assembly) | ecosystem: Environmental > Aquatic > Marine > Intertidal zone... | reverse complement strand
GATGGATCCGCCGACCCACACCCAGCAACGCAAGACCGTGCGCAGCGTGTCGGCTCCCAGCAATCTTCGCAACATCGAACCGATGATCCGCGAGCGCACCGCAGCGGTGCTCGACGAGCTCCCCGAGGGCGAGGCCTTCGACTGGGTAGACACCGTTTCGATCGAACTCACCACCCTGATGCTCGCCACCCTGTTCGACTTCCCCATGGAGGATCGCCGAAAGCTGACCCGCTGGTCCGACATCGTGTTTGCCGTGCCGCAGCCGGGCGGTGTGGTCGAGACCCAGCAGCAAAAAATCGACGAACTGATGGAATGCGTGGCGTACTTCTCCGAATTGTGGGATCAGCGCCGGGGCGGCGACGGCTTCGACCTCGTGACGATGCTCGCCAACGGTGAGGACACCAAGCACATGACTCCGATGGAACAGCTCGGCAACCTGTTGCTGTTGATCGTCGGCGGCAACGACACGACCCGCAACACCATGTCAGGCAGTGTGCACGGCCTGAACCTGTTCCCCGACCAGTGGCAGAAGCTGAAGAATGATCCCGGTTTGATGAGCGGCTTCGTGCCCGAGGTGATCCGTTGGGTCACGCCGCTGCCCTATATGCGTCGCACCGCAACCAGAGACACCGAGCTGCGAGGCAAGCAGATCAAGCAGTACGACCAGGTCCTGATGTGGTACCTGTCGGCCAACCACGACGAAGACGTCTTCGACAGTCCGTACGAACTCGACATCGAACGCCACAATGCCGATCGCCAGATGTCGTTCGGCTATGGCATTCACTTCTGTATGGGAAGCCGAGTGGCCGAGCTCCAACTCCGGGTGCTGTACGAGGAGATCCTGCAGCGCTTCGACAAGATCGAGGTGGTCGGCGAGCCCGAGCGAGTCTTCTCATCGTTTGTGCACGGCTACGCCAAGCTGCCGGTCGCGGTCACCCGGCGCTGACCCAACGAGCACTAGCGGCGGCGACTCCACGCAGCCACGACCTCGTCGACCGTGTTCGTCCGGATGACGCCGAGATCGTCGGTGAGCGCGTCGGTCAGCAGCCCGTTGGGCGCAAAGAGGTTGAAGACCACGACAGCTCCATCGGGGCCCCCTTGCTCCATGTGAATGTCGTCGTCATCGGTGTGGCTGTAGTCACCGATGCTGCGCACACGCCGATCGGTCTCGACGCCTGCCTCGTCGAAGTCGGTGACGTGGAGTTCGCCGGCAACAACCGTCGAGGTCGTCGCACAGAGGTGGCGATGGAAGTGACAGAAGCTGTTGGGCGCCCACCGATAGGCGAAATCGAGATGCCCGTCGTCGCCAACGTGCAAAATCGCGCCCCAGTACTCGATCGGATAGTCGAACCTCGGTGAGCCCGAAAAGCGGCTCCAGTGAAGATCAGGGTCATGCAGCAAGTCCATCTCGGTGTCTCCTGTCAATGGGTGGCGGTCATTGTGTGCCCAGCGCGGTTCGGATCTCGAGCGCGAGTTCATCCTCGGGTCGAAGGGCCCGTTCGGTCATGACGTCGAGGCGTCGGATGCGACCAGTGAATGCGAACGGGGCGACGTATGCCTCACTGACCCCGGTCGGATTCGTGCCGATGTCCATCCCGACCGAGCTGATCATCGCGGGCATGGCCTCCACAAACCCTTCGCCGACGAGGTCGTCGTCGATCCAGAGTCGGATGCGTGACGGGCCACGCGACACTCGCTGCTGTTCGACACCGAGCGCCACCGGCCCCTCGGGAACTGGTCGGGTCGACCGGATCACGGTGTGGGTGGTGAACGCGTTGTGGTCATAGACGAGCAGGTCGTCCTGGACATAGATCGACAGACCGTTGTTGACGGTGCCGACGGCCACGAGCACACCTTCGTGACGAGGGCCATTTCCATCGATCGAGGCGCGCAGGCGCCATGAGCGTGCGCCGAACGGTGGCGAGCTGTCGATCGGGATCCGGTCGAGCGGCGGGAAGTAGACGAAACGGTCCCTGGCGCGGGGCGTACCCGGCATGGGTCGCCCGGCGAACAGTCCGGTGTTCTGTGCCGTCTCGATCGGAAGCACTCCGAATCGTTCCGCTTCGCTCCAGAAGAGCTCGATCATCCGCTCGAGCCTGTCGGGTTCGGTCTGCGCCAGGTCGTGACACTCAGAGAAATCCTCGTCGAGGTGGTAGAGCTCCCATTCGTCCTGTTCGAGAGGCGTGCCGGGCCGATGGTGGGTGACGGCCTTCCAGCCATCAGCCCAGATGCCGCGATGTCCGAACATCTCGAAATACTGCGCCTGCTTGCGGGTCGGCACCATCACAGCGTCGTTCGCCTCGGGTGCGAAGGTGTACCGCATCGAGATTCCCTCGATCGGCTGCTGTTGCACCCCTTTGACGTGAGCGGGTGCGTCGTAGCCGCAGATGTCCAGGATCGTCGGGGCGATGTCGGTCATGTGGTGGAACTGACGGCGGATCTCACCGTTGGTGGCAGGATCGATGCCCGAGGGCCACGACACGATCAACGGGTCGCGGACGCCCCCACCGTGGGTGTTCTGCTTGTACCGCTTTGCCGGTGTGTTGCCGACCTGCGCCCATCCCCACGGATAGTTGGTGAAGCTTCGTCTCGTTCCGATGTCGTCGAGGCGCTCCATCACCGATGACATGTCTTCGGCGATGCCGTTGAAATGCCGGAACTCGTCGAGGACACCGGTGGCGTCACCTTCCTGGGAGGCTCCGTTGTCACTGGTGGCGAACACCAGCGTGTCGTCACCGATGCCGAACTCGTCGAGCGCATCGAGCAGCCGTCCGATCTGCGTGTCGGTGTGGTCGAGAAATGCTGCAAACGCCTCCTGCAGCCGGCAGGCAAAGGCCTGCTCTGTTTCGTCGAGTTCCTCCCAGGCCTGCACGCCGGGATTGCGCGGGGCAAGCTCGGTCCCTTCCGGAATGATGCCGAGTTCGAGCTGACGTTGGTGCACGCGGGCGCGCCACACATCCCAACCTTCGTCGAATCTGCCTCGGTACTTGGCCAGGTACTCGTCGGGAGCGTGATGGGGGGCGTGGGTTGCGCCAAAGGGCGCGTAGAGGAAGAAGGGGCGTTCCGGCACCAGTGAGACCTGGTTGCGGATCATCGAGATCGCCTGATCGACGAGATCCTCGCTCAGGTGGTACCCCGCCTCGGGTGTTGCCGGCGGTGCGATGAGGTGGTTGTCGGCGTAGAGCTCGGGGTGAAAGTGGTCGGTCTCGCCCTGCATGAAGCCGTAGAACCGGTCGAAGCCCCGCTGGAGGGGCCAGTCGCCATACGGACCAGCAGCCGACGCTTCGCGCATCGGGGCCAGGTGCCATTTGCCGACGCAGAAGGTGGCCCACCCCTTGTCTTGCAGCACCTCGGCCACGGTGGCGGCTGATGGCGCGATGCGGCCGCGCATGTTCGGGAAGCCGGTGTCGAAGTTCGACACTGCGCGCATGCCGACAGAGTGATGATTTCGGCCGGTGAGGAGACAGGCGCGCGAGGGGGAACACAGGGCGGTGGTGTGGAAGTTCGAGAACCGGAGTCCGCGACCGGCGAGGCGGTCGAGGTGGGGGGTGTCGATCATGGAACCGAAGCAGCCGAGGTGAGCGAACCCGGTGTCGTCGAGCAACAGAACGACCACGTTCGGCGTGGTGCTGGGCGGAAGCTCCGGTTCTGGCCACCAGGGCGTCGAATCGGCGACCTCTCGGGCGATGACACCCCCGAATGGCTGGGTCACAGGGTCTCCTCGATTTCGCGATCGTCTGGGACGAGGGATCGGGTGATCAGTTCGGCGTCTCGACGAAACGCTGTATCGCTGATCAGCAGGTGGGCCCAGCTCAGCAGCACCCCTCGGAAGCCGTACACGATCAGTTGCGCAACGGTTCGGGCTGCGCTGTCGTCGTCCAGCGACACCACGTTGCGCAGGCGTGGGAGCAGCAGTTGCTCGAGGCCGGACCCTCGATGCTCGGCGAAATCGAGTGGCCCGAGTTCGCGAAGAACGGCGCGCAGGGGGACGGGATCGTGAAGAGACTGTGTCACTGCGACCCGCACGACGTCGACCACTGCCTCGACTGGGTCGTTGTGCATGGGACGGGCTCCAAGCGCAGCATCGAGTCGCCCGACATACCCATCGAGCACTGCGGACAGCACCCGCTCGCGGGGACCGACAAGGTTGTAGACGGTGGCGACCGAGACATCTGCTGTCTCGGCGATGTCGGCAACGGTGATCTTGGCAGCGTCGCGTTCTCGCAGCAGCGCCAGCGTTGCGTCGGCGATGCGCTGGCGACGTTGCTCCGATGCAGGTGACGAGCTCGGCCGGGCACCCCCGTGTGGGGTGCTCATTGCGGTTCGATACCGAGTTGGCGGGCCGCTCGGCCCTCGATCCGTGCCCCCTGCGACGCAAGGTGCGGCCCGATTTCTCGCCACAGCGCCCTGAGCTTGTAGTGCGGGACACGGGGGAACAGGTGGTGCAACAGGTGGTAGTCGTGCCCGCGGATCAAAAACGTGCTTCCCGGGAAGGTGAACACGCGAGTGTCTCGGTAGCGCCCGACTTCACCGTGGGGATGGTGCGGAAGCCAGCCGAACACCAGTGACAGCCAGAACCGTCCGAGCCACGACGCCACATAGAACAGCAGCAGCAGCTCGACGCCGTAGCCCAGGGCTACTGCGATGGCGAACAGTGCGATGTGGCTCCACGCCACCAGCATGGTGCCGCGGCGAGCGGCGTCAGAACGAAACGCAGCGGCCTCCGCCAGTCGGGACCGAAGTGCCGGGGGAAGCACCCGCATTCCACCGGGGATCACGGCGAGCACGGGCACGATCGGGAACAGCACCGCTCCGAGCACCACACGGACAACGATGTCGCGGGGGGTGCCTTTTGCGTTCAGGACGTCGGGATCGCCAACGTCGTTGGTGTGGGTGTGGTGCAGGAGGTGAATGTGGCGATGTTCGACGAAGCTCGTGTAGAGCATCCACGCGCCAAACGATCCCACCGCCCGATCGATCCAGGACCACTGGTTCCGCCCGGCCGAGATGGTTCGGTGCACCGATTCGTGAACTGGCATGTAGAAGGCCTGCAACATGGCGGCGGCGACGACGATGCCGATGAGCATGGGCAACCGGTCGGTGACCACGGCCATCACCGTTGCGACCCACCCGACGAACGGCCAGGTCACATTGAACAGCGTGCGCCAACCGAACGAGGACGTGAAGGGCTCGACGGTCGATCGCTCGTAGTTGAGTCGCTCGACACCCGTCAGCGACGTTGGTTCGGCTGCAGTCATGACACCTCAGAGGGAACGATTTGGAAGTATTTCTAAATCAAGCCGAGTGTCGGTTCGTTGTCAAGTATCCCAATCCAATCGATACGCATCGGTGAGCCAGCGCTTTCCCATCTGCTCGACGATTGTGTGAAGACGTCAGGTCTGACGGTCGTTGGGGGATTAGCCAAGCGCGTCGAAGAGGTCCTCGGTCGCAATCCAGTCCGTGACGCCGACTGCGGCGCCGTCGTCGCTGATCCCGAAGATGATTTGTTGCGGCGCGCACAACGCCGGAAGCCCAGGCACCTGCGCGCCGTCACAGGTATACGGGTGACCCCAGAATGACGGTCGCATCTGCGACGACCGGGCGAGATCGACGAGCGCCTCGGTCGTCAGCCCGGGGCCTATGTCGAGCATGAGGGCATACAGATTCATCACGCCGCGAAAGCTCACCGTCCCTGCGCCGAATGCTGCTTCGCCGGCGTAGCGCTCGACCACTGCTTGATAGATCGATGCATCGGCAAGCATGCTGTCGAAGGACCCCTCTGCGTTGAAGAGCACACTCGACACGGCATCGCCCGCAGCCCCAAGCGACTGCACGTCGGCGCATGCGCCGGTCAGGTACAGCTGACGACCGGATTCTGAGGCAGCACGCATGAATGGGGCGCAGCTCGACGTCGCCGCCAGCACGATCACTGCGTCAGCATCGACCGCGCCGGCGGGATCGAATACGACGGCTGGGTCCTCGGCGAAGATCGGATACGGCAGCAACTCGACCGTGAGGCCGAGCATCTGCCCGACGGGTTGTCCGTAGTCTCGGGCTGCCACCTCGAACGACGGCACGCCTGCTCCGTAGGCGATGACCACCGTCGAGGCTCCCGTCTGCGATGCGTGGGCCAGAAACCCGGCGAGGGCGCCAACGTCGCCGCCGGAAAATGCGAAGACACGATCGCTGCGCTGCTCCGCCAAGTTGGCCGGCACGCCGCCGAACACGGCGAGTTGGGCAGCCTCGATTTCCGCGATCGATCTCTCGCTCGTGACGTCCACCCCACCGACGAAGGCCACAATTCCGGCGGCGAGCAACTCGAGCGCACACGCACGCGACTGGGCGGGATCGAACGACGTCACACACGACAGGAGTTCGAGCGGCCGGCCCTCGACACCACCGAGTTCGGCGTTGATCCACGCGACGGCAGCCTCGGCTGCGACTCTGAGTTCTGGATAGCTACCGAGTGGCGTGTCTTCCTGATTGATCATCCCGAGCCGGATGGGGTCGAGCTCGGCATCGGCGGGCACAGGTTCCGCCGGTACACGGCCGAGGAACCATTCGGCACCGGCAAACGACTCGACCACTGACAACGGCACCGATTCGAGTTCGGCCACGGTCGTAGAGGTCGGGTCTGCGGCCACGACTGTGGTCGGTGCGTTCGTGACGGCCGGTGCTGTCGCCACAGTCAGCGGCGTCGGGGTCGCCGCACGCAGATCGGGGTCGCTACCGCAGGCAACAAGCACAAGGACGGACCCAACAATCCGTGCCACGTTCACCGTTCGGCTCGGCCCCAAGTCCGTCCTATCTCCGGTCCGCTCGAGTCCCAGAGTCGCGTATCACCGACGTCATGCGACCCTGCGATTCCTCGTCCACTGCGGGGTTCAGGAGACGATGCAGCGCTCCCTGCCCACCACCACTTTGAGTATGGGTTATCCCCAGGGAAGAAGCCAGCGATCCTGGTGCTCGGCGGGTTCATCTCGCAGGTCAGCAACGCCACCGTCGTCTTCGTCGCCCGACAGGGCCTGTGCGTTGCCGATTTCGTTGAATCGATCAAACGCCGGTCCACTCAGGAAGTCAGGAGACAGCGCCGGCATCTCGTGCCGTGGGACTTGCTCAACCAGATCGATGATAAGTTCCGCTTTTTCCATGATCCTCAACTTGCAGGACGGTGCTGCGCAGCTTGGCACAGCAACAACTGGATGATTCGTTCGGCCCAGCATACTGAGGTCTTCGGACTACAACAAGCACCCCCGAACGCATAACGTGCGTCGACGACCGCCGGCTGCGTCGGGAGGCGAATCCGTTACGGGTGCTGCCACTGCGTCCCTCCCGTCCACAATGACGCTGGACCGATGAAGTCGGATGGGATAAGCCAACGGTGAACGTGGCGCTACAACCGGACGGGGGGCCAACAGTGGAGATTCTGGCATCGCCGGTGCTCGTTGGGAGCGGGTCGCAGTGTGACTTGGTGATAGAGGATCCGTCTGTTTCCGCAGCGCATGCGGAGGTGGTTCGACGAGATGGGCAGGTGTACGTCCGTGATCTCGCCTCGAAAAACGGCACCACGATCAACGGTGAACGGGTAGACGGCGAGGCAATGCTCCAGCCAAGTGATTGGGTGATGTTCGGTGCCGTCCCTTTCGTTCTGGACGGCACACGGCTGATCGAGGCTGAGACACACGCCCACGCGCCGACACCCGACACCTCCGATGCGGGGAATCTCGGCGCCGTCTCACCGCAACCCTCCCCGTCTGAGGCAGCAGCTGCACCAGTCGAGCTCATCAGTGCAGATCTGGTCAGGTTGCTACTTCGCCTGCTCTGGGGCTACGTCGGGTTGCTTGGCGCGATGATGCTCACGACAATCCTGCTCTTTGCACGCTACGAGCAGACAGTGGCAGGCAACCGCGGCGCCACTGACTCGTGGCAGACCTGGGACACGATCTACGCAACGTTGTTCGTTGTTTCCGTGGTGCTGTCCATACCGATCTTCGCGCTCCTGGTGGCATGGTCCGATCAAACCCATCGCGCCACTGACTGGCTGCACCCGCTGGAACGGCAGTGGGTTCGGGGCTGGGCGATCGGTGCATGGTTCATCCCGCTGGCAAACCTGATCCTTGTGCCGCTGATCCTGGGCGAAATCAGAAAGATCGCCACCGCCGCAACCCGCTCGAACGGCAAGGTCGGCTCCACCTGGCAACGAGAGGGTGAATCGTCGGCACTCCTGCTGTGGTTCGTCTTCTACGCACCAGGCCTCGTGTTCCTCTGGTACGGCGACGCCGCGCTCGACAAGGTCTTCGACGCCGAGCAGTACCGCAACGGACTCATGATGGTCCTGATCGGGCTCGGCCTCACCGGCGCAGGCGCCACCCTGGCCGTGACGTTCATTCGCGACGTGTCCACGAAACTCGGTGTTGACTCCGGCGCCACTGCCTGACGGGGCGCGCAAGGTGCAGTGCCCACGGTCGCCGATGACCACACACCGCTGGTGATACACGCACGAGCCATGTACCCCTACTCGCTTGCGCCAACCCACACGCAGTGGGCAACAGAGCTTGGCCTCGAACCAGATCCAGTGTCGGAACCCTGCGCCAAAACGTAGAGGGGGTGCCGGCTCCGAAGAGCCAGCACCCCGTCACACACTCAGGTCACCGGCAAGCGCCAGTAACTGGGGATCGGGCGTCAGCAGGTGCTTGCGCCTGTTTCCACGTTGGTCGAACAATCGTAGAACCGGACCTGTGCCAAGCGCAGGCCGTTGTTGTCGTACTCCCAGTACTCGCCGTCCATGATGGAATCGAAGAGCGGCACACGAATCTGCACTCGCAGGACATTGTCGTCGACGTCCTCGTACTCCACGTCGAACACCACTGAGGTAAGTGCAGCCGTCACGTTTTCGAACGACGACTTCCCCTTATCTCGGTACAGAATGTCTTGCCCGACCTGCTCAATCGAGCACTCAGTTCCGTCAATCATTCCCTCACGGTTGAGGGTGCGAAGGAATTTACCAGGAAGGAGGTCCGCGAACGTGCTGTCAACGAGCTCGGCGCAGGTGGTGATTGTGGCCCAGCCTCCGGGCTTGCCAAGGGGACGGATGAACACCGAGTAGTTCGACTCGACGTCAGCATCACCGGGATCGCCAACGATATAGGCGTCGTAGCCGGGAGCTGGAAGCTGGAAGGTTGCCCCGTCCCTGTCGGTACCGTTGGCATCCAAAACGGCGTATGGGCCTTCCTCAAGGTGGATCGCCGTCTTACCGGAAAGGTTTACGAAAATGCGATGACCGTTGTTGCCATCCATATCAGCATTCTTCTCAGAGGTGCCGATGATGTTGAGCTGGTAGTCATGCGGACCCTGGGGTGCGCCGTTCCCGGCTGAGGCAATTGCACTGCCTGCAATCAATGTGGCCATTGCGAGAACAATGGCGAGTAGCGAACGCTTCATGGCGTGTGGTCCTCAATTCGTTGGTGGGTGATCTCTTACCCCGGGACCGAGACCCGATGGGAACCGAGAGGTTCCCGTGATGGGTCGTTTGGCTCCGGTGGCAGGGACCGTATGTCACTGTGCGTGAGCCAAGCAAGCACTCTCGGCAGATATCGCGTACAGCGTTTGGAGGACTACTCTAGGTGGTCAAAACCCCGTGATTTGGGCCTTTTCTGTGCCTGAGAACAGAGACACTCGACGACGTCTTCATCGACACCAAGTGCCGTCTCTCCGTTCATTTCGCTAGGTCTATGGACTCACCGAAGTGCTCTCCCTCGGTTGGGAATTGGAAACTCGAGTCTGAAACGGGGTCGTCGCCTGGCTGATCGCTCAGGGCGTGACGACAGCCGAGGCAACCGCAGAGCGTGACATCCTCCGACGTCACACCACGCTGACGATCGCGGTCGACGACGGACACACCGCTCGGGTCGGTCAGCGCCACCGCCGCTGTCGAGCAGGACATGCTCGTGCACTGCGTCGCCGGGCCGGGCGGAACGGAAACCCATCGGCAACACGTCGTCGATGGATGCCTTCGCCAGACGATGACAACCGACGATCCGGGGCGGGCCGGCGTGCCGTACACCGGCCGGCCAGCCTGTCGATCTACCCGAAGCGGCGGTCGTGACGACTCGCAAGCGAGAAGCAGACCGCAAACGCGAGACCCGCATAGATCACGAGAAACCACAGGGTTCCGATGAACCCGCGAAGGAGTCCAAGGTCACCGAAAAGGAGTGCCGCAATGAAACCGGCAACGACGAGTGCAAGCGCACCAAGCACGCCGCGAATCCACCACGGCCAGCCAGTGCGCACCGCAGCGAGCGGGACGAGCAGCAGCAGCGGGAACGCAAACGCACCAGCAGCGCCGCCCAGCGGCAGCAGCGT
>Ga0181582_10005339_pt1 | contig 10364 bp, 7 predicted proteins | sample 071ome_32_FD_132438 | JGI IMG/M metagenome (GOLD analysis project Ga0181582, IMG submission 132438) | Coastal salt marsh microbial communities from the Groves Creek Marsh, Skidaway Island, Georgia - 071405AT metaG (megahit assembly) | ecosystem: Environmental > Aquatic > Marine > Intertidal zone... | reverse complement strand
GCGCATCGGTTTTGGCGCATCCGGACGCAATGGCGGGCAATTGTGTCAGGGCTGGACCACCGACTTCAGCAAAATCATGGCACGGATCCCTCAAGATCAGCGGCGTATGGCGTGGGATGTGGGCAATGCTGGCCGTGAAATCATTTTAGAAAATTGCCGCAAGCACGGCATTGATGCCGATATACGATTTGGCTATTTGCACGCGGCTTTGCATCAACGGCATATGGCGGAATTGGTCGAGATGCAATCCAATTGGGAAGGCGAAGGTTATGATGGCTTTGAACTCTTACCTGATCGACAGGCGCTTGAGCCGCATATCACCACCGATGCCTATATTGGCGGGCTTTATGATGCGCATTCGGGGCATCTTCACCCTTTGAAATATTTGCTGGGCTTGGCCAAGGCCGCAGTGGCGGCTGGCGTTACCATTCATGAGATGACGCCCATCCGATCCATTGACGCCAAAAGCGATCATCCGCAATTGCATCATGATCACGGTGTTGTTCGTGCGGAAAAATTGGTGTTGGCGGGCAACGCGTATCTTGGCAAAACCGGACCAAAGCAAATGCAGCAACGGCTGGCGCCGGTGATGAGCGGGATCATCGCCACCGAACCTTTGGGTGATAACGTCATCAATACATTATTGCCGGGGCGGATTGCGGTGTCGGATTGCAACACCGCCCTTGATTATTATCGCTTTGACGCCAAAGGCCGTATGTTGTTTGGCGGGCGGGCGTCCTATATGCCTATGGATAACGCCGATATCACCGGCTATATCCGCAACAAAATGAAGGCTGTGTTTCCATCGCTGATTGATCATCGCATCGAAAAAGCCTGGTCAGGCCGCATCGGGATTACCGTTGATCGCATCCCTCATTTTGGCACGGTTGGGCAGAACACGTTCTTTGTCCAAGGGTTTTCTGGCCATGGCGTTGCCTTGACGGCGGTGGCGGCGGAAATCTTATCCGAGGCGATTGACGGTGATCGCCGGCGATTTGATACCTTTGCCGCGATCCGTCATCTCCCATTCCCAGGGGGTATTTTCCGAACCCCAGTGCTTGCTTTGGGCATGTCTTATTACAAAATGAGAGATAAACTTAGGATTTGATCCCCAAGACGGCTTTGACCTTGGCGAGGGCAAATTCATAAGGCTCACCCCAAGCGATGGTGCCGCTCAGGTGACCTTTGGCGTCATAGAGAAAAACCGTCGCGGTGTGATCCATGGTGTAATCGCCATCGTCTAGCGGCACTTTCTGGGCAAAGACGCGGAACGACTTTTGCAATGCCTCATGCTGATCAATGGCACCGCTAAGGCCAATGGCACGCTTATTAATCGCTTCGATATAGGACGTCAGCACCGGGATCGTGTCGCGCTCAGGGTCAACGGTGGCAAAGACAATTTGCAGCGCCTTCGCGTCTTCGCCAATGCTGTCGGTGATTTCCGTTAAGGTGTAAAGCGTCACGGGGCAAACTTCCGGGCAATGGGTAAAGCCGAAAAACATCGCCACAGGTTGACCGAGCAAATCTTCATTGCTGATCGGATGACCTTGGGTGGAAGGCAGGCTGAATTGAATCTCACCAAGTTGCGGGAAAATAGTTGGGGTGGTCTTACGGGCAAAATAATCCGCCCAAAACCCAATCAAGACCGCCGCCACCAAAAACGCCCCGATACCGGCACTGATGCTGATGATGCGTCTCAAGGATGATGACATGATGGCCTCCGTTGAAGGTTATGTAATGCTCCTTGCGCGAATGAGCAATAAGCGATTGGGTAAAATTTATCTTCGCGGCGGCTCTTGCCTTGATTGGCGTGAAAAAAACGCTACAGTCACCGCATGGGAAAAACACAATCGAATAAGCAAAACACCATCCTTATTTTTGGCCTTGGCTTTACCGGCCAAATGCTCGCGCGGCTTTTGGTCAAGGCGGGATGGGTTGTGCGCGGCACAACGCGATCAGGCCACGTTGTGGTGGATGGTGTTGAAAGCATCGCCTTTTCGGCAGGTCAAGGTTTGGTTGATCCTGAGGCGGCTTTTGCCAATGTAAGCCATGTCTTATCCACCATTCCGGTTGTCGATGGTCATGATCCGGTGCTCGCGGCGCATGGCGATGCGATTAAAGATTTGGAATGTTGGGCTGGTTATGTATCGGCCACAAGCGTCTATACCGAAGCCGATGGCGGATGGGTAACAGAAGACAGCCCGACAGAACCCTCATCTCGTCGCGGTCAATGGCGGCGGCACGCGGAAATCGAATGGCAGGAGGCGCTGGGGGCTGAAGTGTTTCGCGCGGCGGGGATTTATGGCCCTGGACGATCGCCTTTTCAGGATTTGCTGGCAGGCAAAGGCCGAATTATTGCCAAGCCAGGTCATCAATTCAACCGCATCCATGTCGTGGATATCGCGCGGGTTATCAAAGCCGCGATGGAAAAACCAAGGCAGCGGCGGATTCTGAATCTTGCCGATGGCTCGCCTTGTGAAGCCGGCGATGTGATCCGCTATGCCGCGGAATTGATCAATGTTGAGCCGCCCACCCCCGTGGCGTTTGAAGAGGCTGATCTTTCGCCCATGGCGCGCAGTTTCTATGCAACATCGCGGAAAGTCGACAGCCGCCGGATCAAACAAGAATTAGGGTTGAATTTGCTTTATCCCGATTACCGCGAGGGCATGGCGGCGGTCATGAATGTGGAACGTGCCATGGGATTGATCCCCCCAATTGACGATTGATTTGATGAGATGATCACATGAATGACGCTTCATTAAAAATGGATCGAATGAACCGCCAAGCCGCCCATGACCACAGCCCTTGCGTGGGTCATTGCACCTATGACGCCGAAGATTATTGTTTGTCTTGTCGTCGTCACACCGATGAGATTAGCGCCTGGCGTGATGCGGATGAAGGCTTGCGGCTGGCCGCTTGGCAACGCATCCCCGGGGCGATTGATGCGGCTGGGCTTGATCTCATGCGGTTGCCCTTAAGCCCTGATGATATTATGGCGATTGCCATTGAAACCTTGGATCATGGCGGTGCTTGGGCGGTCAATGCCGGCGCGATGACGGCTTATGCCCATGATTTGATCCGTGATGAAGATGGGGTTGTCACGGCGATAAGCGCTGATCTCCAAACGGAAATCACCCTTGATCTGTCCGGCAAGATGCGGGCTTTGGCTTGGACAAGACAAGAGGCGACAGGACGAACCCTTGCGACTCATCTTGATGAAGTGCCGTTGCTCTTAGTGGTCCCGAAGGTGCGGCTTAACTTGCCCGTTCATCATGAACCCACCGTCTTAGATGATGGCCGCATGGATCATGGGCTTGGCCGGGCGGATTGCCGCGTTATGACCGATGGCGATGATCTGATTGTTGAAACGATGTTGGCGACCGCTCGCATCAAAGGCAAGGGCGGAATAAAACCGCCGCATATCGCCGCTGACCCACACCCGATCAGCGGGCTCAACTTGCCCGAGAGTTATGCGCTTGCGGCGGTGGTGTTGCCAAAAGGTGAGGCTGATCTTTAGACCTTGCCGTCTTTGACCATCTGCCGCAATTCAAACTTTTGCAATTTGCCGGTGGCGGTTTTTGGGATCGTGCCAAAGACCACTTGTTTGGGCCGCTTGAAACCCGCCAAGTGATCACGGGTAAAGGCGATCAACTCTTCTTCCGTAACGCTAGCGCCAGGTTTTAATTCAACGAAAGCGCAAGGCACTTCACCCCATTTGTCGTCAGGCTTCGCCACCACCGCGGCGATGGCCACCGCGTTATGCCGATGCAACACGCCTTCAATTTCAACCGATGAAATATTCTCACCGCCTGAAATGATGATGTCTTTTAGTCGGTCTTTGATCTCAACATAGCCATTGGGATGCATCACCGCCAAATCGCCAGAGCGGAAATAGCCATCAATGAAAGCCGCTTCCGTGGCTTCGGGGTTTTTCAAATAACCCTTCATGATGGTGTTGGATTTAATGCCGATCTCGCCGATGGTCTCACCATCGCGGGGGACAGGTTGACCGGTTTCACCATCCAGCACCGCGACGCTTTCCGTCAAAGTCATGGCCACCCCTTGGCGGGCTTTCAGGCGAGCGCGGGCGGAAAAGTCCAGATCATTCCAATCGTCATTCCAAGTGCAAATGACGGTATGACCATAGGTTTCGGTCAGGCCATAAACTTGGGTGACGTTAAAGCCAATGCCTTCAATGGCTTCCAAAATTGCCGCTGGTGGGGGAGCGCCTGCGGTCATCACTTCAACCGTATGATCAAAGGCGCGGCGGTCGCTGTCGAGGGCATTGACGATCATGCCAAGGATAATCGGCGCCCCGCCAAAATGGGTAACGCCATGATCGGCAATCGCGTCATAAACCGATTTCGCTGTAACCGCGCGGCTGCAAACAATCGTGCCGGCTTGCGCGGTCACTGCCCAAACATGACCCCAGCCGTTGCAGTGAAACAAAGGCACCACATAATAATAACAAAGATGATGCGGCATCTGCCAATCGGCGATGGTGCCCATGGTCATCAGATGCGAGCCGCGATGGTGATAAACAACCCCCTTCGGACGCCCGGTTGAGCCAGAGGTGTAATTCAGCGCCATGGCGTTCCATTCATCCGAAGGCAATTGCCATTCGGCTTCAGCATCACCTTTCGAAAGTAGGTCTTCATAACTCATTGCGCCAAGGCGCTCGCCACCGGTGGTGTTTTCTGGGTCAACAATATCAATGATGGTGATGCCATGATCATCGCCAAGGATAGCCAAGGCCGCCGCCACGGTTTCAGAAAAGGCGGTATCGGTGATCAGGGCTTTGGCCTCACCATGGCTGAGAATATAAGCAATGGTATCAGGATCAAGGCGGGTGTTGATGGTGTTCATCACAGCGCCGCTGGCGGCAACCCCGTAGTGACATTCCACCATCTCAGGGGTGTTGAACGCCATGATCGCCACGGTATCGCCCAAGCCAATGCCAATATGCTGCAAGCCTGATGATAATTGCCGGCATCGGCTAAAGACTTGCGACCAAGTAAAGTGGCGATCGCCATGCACAACGCCAATCCGATCCGGAAAGACTCCCGCCGTTCTTGCGATGAAGGTAAGCGGCGACAATGGCACATGATTGGCGCTGTTTTTTTCAAAGGCATTATAGTGTTCAAGCATCGACATTGATCTGCCCCTTTACCACATTCTACAATATCAGTTTCTTAACATTACGCCGGTTTCCAGCATGGAGACAATACGCGCTTTGGTTTCTTGAGTCTTGGCGAGATGCAAAAACGCCCGCCGTTCACGGGCATAGAGATCATCTTCGCTTGCTGGGGTGTCTGCGGCGGTATCGCTGACCACGATGCTGGCCACCGCCATTGCCACGGTTTTGTCATGGGGAAAGAACATCCCATCGGCGATGCCTTTATCCATAAACGCCGCCATTTCATCCAGTAAAGCATTGCCCGGCAAAATGAATTGAGGCGCAGGGCGCGGGGCATAGCCCTTGGCCATATCTTTGGCGGCAGTCATAGCCATGGCCAAAATTTTATCGCGGTTCATAACGCTAACGTCACGATCATTGAGAAAATACATCAATGCCGCGCTTTGTTCTGGGCTGGTGCCGGTGCGGGCATAACCAATTTGCATCCATGTGTTCCAAGCGGCTTTTTTCCAATCTTGGGTTGCTTGGTGCCAGCGCGAGAATGTTTCTTTGACGCCGCCGCCGCCAGGCACAACCCCCACCGCCGCTTCAACCAACCCCATAACGCTATTGCCATGGGCGATCACTTTATCGGCATGAACAACCACTTCATAACCGCCGCCAAGGGTTAAGCCTGAATTGGCCACCACCACCGGCACCGGCGCATCGCGTAGGGCTTTTACCGCCATTTGGAAATCATAAAGGAAGGCGTCAATGCCGTCCCAATCCTCGGCGTTGATAAGAGCCAGAAAGCGGTTGAGATCCACCCCAGCGGAGAAATGCTGAGCGTCATTATGGATGATAATGCCTTTGCCGTGATTGCGCGAGGCTTCAGCCACAATTTCCATAGAAGAAGCGGTCAAGGCATTGGCCTTGGAGTGAAATTCTACCAGCCGCAGATCACCGTCAATCGCATAAAGGCTAGCGGCATCGTTGCGCGCCAACGGATCAAGGCATTGCTTCATCATATGGAAACGAATGGTGCCTTCGGGCAAGCGGACAGGGCCTAGTTCGCCCGCTTCATCAGCGCGTTCGAAACGCCGCACATTAAGCACGCCATCTTGCGCCACATAAAACCGTTGATTATTGGCGATAATGGTGGGGACGGCTTCACCGGTTTCTCGGATCATCTCCGCCAAGGTTTCCGCGCCAATGGCATCAATCATCTCAAACGGACCACGCACCCAGTTGAAGCCAAGTTTCATGGCGTCATCAATATCTTGCGGTGAGGTGGTGACATCAGGAATCAGGCTCGCGGCATATCCCAAAACCCGCGCCAGCACCTGGCGGCAGAACTTCACCTGATCGGCGTCACCCTCATCGGTGGGATTGATCAAATCCAACAGTGGCTCACCGCCCATGGCTAATGTATCGGCGGCGCGCGAGGCTTTTGGCGGCAAGGTCGATTGACGAGGGCGGGTTTGGCCGGTGGCTAAATTCATCGCCAATTCTTGGCCTTGATCATCTTGACGGTAAAACCCGCCTTTGCCTTTATCGCCGGTATAGCCGTCACCGATCATGGCGGCGATGGTGCTTGCAAGCGGGTTGTTTCCCCCCACCGCGTGAAAGGCATCGCCTTCCGGCAAGATGACGCCAAGGGTTTTGACCACATCCGCCATCAGATCAATGCCAATCAAATCATAAAGACCAAAAATGCCTGTTTTGGGAATCCCCATGGGGCGCCCCATTAAGGCATCGGCGGTTTCGACCTCAAGGCCAATGCGGGCGGCTTCATCCATCCCCACTTGCAACGCGTATACCCCGACGCGATTGCCCAAAAAGCCAGGCGTGTCGCGGCAAGGCACAACGCCTTTGCCCAAGATGCGATCGTTGTAATTGGCTAATTTTGCCATGATCGCGGCATCCGTGTCGTCACCTTCCACCAATTCCAAGAGCCGCATATAACGCACCGGGTTAAAGTAATGGGTGATGGCAAAGCGTCTGCGGAAAGCGATTGGCATATCTTCCACCAGCAACCGAATAGGAATGGTGGACGTGTTTGACGTGACAACGCAATCAGGGCTGATCACCGCATCAAGCCGCTGATAAAGGTCTTTTTTGATGTCGAGGCGTTCAACCACGGCTTCAATGATCCAGTCGTATTCCGCCAGCGCGGCAAAATCATCACGGGTGTTGCCGGTTTTGATCAATTCCGCGCGTGATTTATGCATCAAGGCGGGAGGGTCTGATTTCAACAACCGCTTGACCGCTTGGGTGCTGCGCCCGTTGGGATCATCATCCAAGGGCAAGTCCATCAGCAAAACCTCGTGGCCAGCATTGGCGATTTGGCCAGCGATGCCTGACCCCATCGTGCCGGCTCCAATCACAGCAATTTTTTGAAACGGAAGTTGTTCAGACATAATACCCTCGTTGATGGTCTTTGGCTTTTGTTACGCGATGGTGCCAAAAAACGGCCGCATCAAGGCGTTGGTTTCCACCGATTTCTCGCTTTGAACAAAATGCCCAGCATCGGCGATCACATGGCAGGTGCTATCGCTGACATGCTCAGCGAGTTTTTTGCCAAATTTAGCCGGCACCATTTTGTCTTTGGCGGCGAGAATACAAAGCATGGGGCACGTGATGGCTTTGGCCGCGTCTTCGCCGGCGGTGTAATTGTTGCAAGCGTTCAAATCAGTCCACAGCACCCCGTTGTTGTTTTGCGCCATGACCTGAAGGCCATAATCAAGATGGCTTTGACCCGGCATGGTGTGATCAAAACGGTGGCCGTCTTGATCATGGCTCCACGACACCATTGAGGCGATGGCTTTGGATTCTTTATTGGCGGCCATATCCAACAGCATATCATTGACAGGGATCGCCAAGGCTGAAGCGAGGATGACAATTTTTTCAACACGATCAGGGTGACTGCGACCCATCTCAAGGCTGACCAAGCCACCTTGCGAATGGCCGATGATGATGGCGCTATCCACGCCCAAGGTGGTCAGCAAGTCGGCGTGCCAATCGGCCATGGCTTCGATGCTGGTTAAGGGGTCGCCGTGAGACAGGTAATGGCCGGGCATATCCGGTGCCAGCACCTGCCAGCCGCGATTGGCAAAAAACCGACCCTGCAACACAAAAGACAGGTGGCTTTGGCCGCTGCCGTGGATAAACAACAAGACTTTTCCTTTGGGGTCAAAGGGTCGACCGCCAGTGGAGATAAAGGTTTCAATGCCGTTGACTTGGGTTCTCATGACACCGCCCTTGCTGCGGCTTTCAAGCCGCGATTGAAATCAGCGATAATGTCATCAATATCTTCAAGTCCAACGGAAATTCGCACCAGATCATCAGTCAGGCCAGCGGCGGTCATGGCCTTTTCATCAAGATGCGAATGGGTGGTGCTGCCGGGATGAATGACCAAGGTTTTGGCATCCCCGACATTGGCCAGATGCGACGATAATTCCACATTTTCAATAAAGGCACGCCCGGCGTCTCGACCGCCTTTAATGCCTGCCGCGATTACGGATCCTGCGCCTTTGGGCAAGAGACGCTTGGCGGTTTCGTGATCAGGATGGTCAGGCAAAGACGGGTGCTTGACCCAAGCGATCTGATCATGAGCGGTAAGAAATTCAAGCAATTTGGCGGTGTTTGCCATATGCCGTTCCATCCGCAGGCTCAAGGTCTCAATGCCTTGCAACAGATAAAAAGCGTTCATGGGCGACAGGCAAGGGCCGATGTTATACATGCCTTCGGTGCGCACCCGTGCTGAGAAAGCCAAGGGACCAAACTCTTCCCAGAGATTAACATTCTGAAAGGCAAAATGAGGTTCGGTCAGGGTGGGGAATTTGCCGTCGCGCCCCCAATCAAAATTGCCCCCATCCACAATGCCGCCGCCAAGGGCAATGCCATGACCGCCCATCCATTTTGTCAGCGAGTGGATCACAATATTTGCTCCATGAGCGATCGGCTTCATCAGATAAGGGGTGTTAAAGGTCGCGTCGATCACCAACGGCACGCCAGCCTCACGGGTGATTTCCGCCACTTTCGGCACATCCATAATATCCAAGCCTGGATTGCCGATCACCTCACCAAAGACCATCTTGGTGTTGGGCTGGATGGCGTTGCGAATGGCGTCTGGATTATTGGGGGCAACAAAAGTTGCGGTGATGCCATAGCGGTTTAGGGTATGCTGAAACAGATTGATATTGGCGCCATACATTTGTGATGACGCCACAATATGATCGCCGCTTGATGCCAGTGCCAAGACCGTCAAAAACAACGCAGCCATGCCGGATGAAACCGCCACCCCTGCCACACCGCCATCAAGGGCAGCGATGCGCTGTTCCAAGACAGCCACGGTGGGGTTGGTCAATCGTGAATAGATATGGCCACCCACTTCCATGTTGAACAAAGACGACGCGTGTTCGGTGGAATCAAACATATAGGACGTGGTCTGATGGATCGGCACGGCACGTGAACCGTGACGATCATCGGGCGTCTGTCCAGCATGCAAGGTTAAGGTGTCAAATTTATAGTCGCTCATGACAAGTCATCCTTCGGCCTATGATGGCGCGTTAGTTTTCTTTCCGAAACGGCAAGGCGGTTGGCCGGGCGTTGCGCGTGCCGTGATCAGTCATCACCACCAAACCACCATCGCTGTCGGCGGCTTCCACGGTGATCAAAGCAGTGGCGATATTCCAATCAAGGCGCGGGGAATAAGCCGCCGCCGAAGCAAAGCCAACCGATTTTCCCTGTTGCTGAATATCCCATTGATGGCTGTTGGTGCTGGTGAGCGGTGCTCCATCCATAATGATGCCGCAGAACCGCCGCTCAATGCCTTCAGCAACAATCTGTTTCAGCGCCGCTTTGCCAATAAAATCGACATCTTGGTCGAGGTCCATGAACTTGCCCATGCCCATTTCAAAGGGGTTGGACAGGTCATCGGTATCGGCGCCAACGGAAATCAATCCGCTTTCAACACGTTCGATATAATTTGGAGCGCCAGGCCCAATGCCATAAGCCGCGCCTGCTTCGGCGACAAGATCCCAGAGTTGATCGCCCTTGTTGCCGTCAAGCAGGTAGAATTCATAACCGCCCTGTTTGCTCCAGCCTGATCGAGCGACAATCAAGGGAATGCCCGCCAAATCGGCATGCTTGAAGCCGAAATATTTTAAGTCACGCACCCAATCGCCCATCAAGTCGCTCACCACATCAACCGCTTTAGGCCCTTGGATGGCAAGCGGCGAGGCGT
>Ga0181582_10005332_pt1 | contig 10369 bp, 6 predicted proteins | sample 071ome_32_FD_132438 | JGI IMG/M metagenome (GOLD analysis project Ga0181582, IMG submission 132438) | Coastal salt marsh microbial communities from the Groves Creek Marsh, Skidaway Island, Georgia - 071405AT metaG (megahit assembly) | ecosystem: Environmental > Aquatic > Marine > Intertidal zone... | reverse complement strand
GCCGACGTCTCCGCGCATCGCGCGCGCGCGCGCGTCGCTCGTCGGGAGCGCCGACCGCGAGACGACGATTCGAGTCCGAGGGGAACGACCGCGAATCGATTCGTCATGGTGGCCGTCTTCGTCCTCGGCGCCGCCACGCTCGGCACGGTGGTGATCAACGTGCGAAGAAACGGTGGAAAAAAATCATCCGCGTCCATGTTCGACGATGAGGCGCGCAAGGCGGCGTCCAAGGCGCGCGTGGATGGCATCTCTGAACTGTTGGAGGAGATGACGGCCAAGGCGCGCGCGGCGGAGGCCAAGTTGGACGCCGTGATGCAAGAGAAGAACGCGATCGAGCGCGTGCTGGAGGAGATGGAGCGCGCCAAGGCAAACATGACGATCGAGAACCGTGAGTTGAGAGATTCGGTGACGGTGCTGAAGGGTGACTTGAATCACGCCGTGGAGCGTCACCAGTTGGTGGTGCGCAAGTGGAGGGACGAGTTGGTGACGTATCGAGAGAAGAGTCCGCAGGATTTCTTGGCCGAGGTCATCGGATTGGTGAGCGACATGGACAACGAGGTGACGATCGAGGTGATCCCGCCCGAGGCCAAGGCGACGGAGAAGACGCACGAGGAGGTGCGTCTGGAGGAGTGCGAGTGGGCGCACAATCCTCGACTCGCCGTGGCGGATTCCACGCGTCTGTTGATGCTCGCGAACAGCGGGCGAACGGTGACGGCAACGAAAGAGAACGCCGTGCACAGAGTGCAGAGCGTGAAACCGGTCGCGTCGCCGAAGAGAGCGACGACGCCGACGCGCGCGGCTCTCGGTAAGCTGACGAACACGGGCGTTCAACGCGCCACCAACGTCGCGCACAAAGCCGCGCAACTCGTGCAAGCGAGCTACAACACGCCCGCGCCGAAGACGGCGAAGGCGGATCGTTCGATCGAGTTCGGCGAGTGCTTACTTTTCGAAGACAAGCTTGCCACGTCCGCGCAAGCGAAACTGATCGGTGGTCCGCGAGCGGGCGTGCTTGGCGGTTTCGAAGCCGAAGACGCCAAGCCGGTGGCGCCGCAATCTACCGCGGTCGCCGTCCGTCGATGATGTCGATGATGAATCGCGTTGTATTTCAATTAAACAGACTCTTTTCGCTAACAAGTGACAACTTTTTTCGTTCGTGTGGATCTATCCGTCATTCGCGGCTTCGGCTTCGGCTTTCGCCTTCTTTTGCGTGCCTTCATCCCCCGCCGTCGTTTCAGCTTCTCGCTTCTTCTCCCCGTCCGCGCTCTCTTTTTCGATGAGAGAAATCAGCGTCTCCACTCGACGACCGAGTTCTTTGGGCGTGCGGCTCTTGATGAACCAGTCAAAGCGGAATTGCCAGTGTTGACGAACTTGCGCCTTGAGTTCGTCCCAGTTGCCGAAACCAACCTCCGGGATGGAGCACAACAAGAATCTATCCTCCTCTTCGGTGAAGGACTTGAACTTGTTCGGTCCGTACGAAAGCTTCAGCTCGCGCCACGGGTTCTTGTACATGGCGATCTTTTGGCGTACAGCCTTCAACATGTCGTGTTGGCGCTGAATCTTTTGTTCACCCTTTTCGATGTTGCTGATGATGCGTTGGTGATCGGCAATCTCCTCGTAACGCTGCCAGAAGACGGCCGCGTAATCCTTGACCTCCTTCGGAGTCTTGCCCTCCATCTCAGACGCGACGGACTCGATCGCGTCGCGTCCGTACTTTTCGCTGAGACGGCAGAAGGCTTGGAAATCACGACGACTCCATTCTGTGAAACCTTGAGAGAGGAGCGTCTCCATCTCCGCCTTTTCTTCATCCGTGACCGCTGGGGGCGCGTTCGGGTCTTCTTCTTCCGCATCGACCGCCGCGTTTTCTTCATCCTTGGCCGCGTTTTCTTCCTTCTTTCTATCTTTGTTCCAGTCGTACGTCTTACGTCTCACATCCTTGTCGTAAATTTCTTGGATTCTCGCCGTGTTGTAAAACTGAAAGTCGCTCATCTGTTGAAGTTTGGCAATCTTCGGTCCCGAAGCCTTGGCCGGACGAGCGGCCTGCGCCATGGCGTTGCGATAGTAATCGGTCTCATTGTAATTCTTCTTACGTTCACGCTTCGGCGGATCGATCCAGTTACTGCTGATGATCGTCTTCATGTCGATGCCCTCCGGAAGAGAGTCCACCTTCTTGTCTTCCTCGTCTTCAAAGTCGTAGAGCGAGTTTTCAGCACCCATGGAGAACTGAATGGCCTTCTCGGTGAAACCTTGCATCTTGCTATTGAGCGCCTTCGTCTCTTCTTCACCGCGAGCCATGATGGCGTCGACGTCTTCGTCGGTGATGGTGGTGGAGGACGAATCAAAAATCTTTTCGGCACCGAAACGAACCATGGCCAAGAGTTCATCCTTGCCAAGGTTCTTTTTGTTTTCTTGCAGACGACCCTGTTGAATGACGAGCGCATCGAGCGCGAGCTTCTTGTACGCCTTTTCGATAACCTTCTCCTCGACGCTACCGTCGGTGCAGAAACGGAACACTTGCACCTCCTTCTTTTGACCGATGCGGTGCGCGCGATCCATCGCTTGAAGATCCATCTGCGGGTTCCAATCGCTGTCGTAAATGATGACGGTGTCCGCGGTGGCGAGGTTAATGCCCAAACCACCGGCGCGCGTCGAAAGCAAGAAGCAGAACTTCTCGGAACCTTCCCTGTTGAAAGCGTCGATGTGGTCTTCTCGCACCGAACCGTCGGTGCTCCCGTCGATGCGGCAGTACTGGTAACTTCTGTACATCAAGTAATCTTCGAGAATGTCGAGCAAACGAGTCATCTGGGAGAAAATCAAGACGCGGCTACCGCGTTGCTGAAGTCTTGGCAAGAGTTTATCCAACAGAGCGAGCTTACCGGAGGACTCGATGAGGTGTTCGCCGGTGATGTACGGAGGACCCGGTTCGGCGCCTTGGAACAAGTACGGGTGGTTGCAGCACTTACGAAGCTGCATGACGATGTTCAAAAGACGAGATCGATCGGCACCGCTGTTGACGATGTCGATATCCTTTTGCAAGATGCGCTTGTAAAACGTCTTTTGCATCTCCGTCATGCCGATCTTCAGAATCGTCTCCTTCTTCGGCGGAAGGCTAGTCTCCACCTCCGTCTTGAGGCGACGCAACAAGAAGGGTCGCAACACCTTGTGAAGCTGCGCGACGACGGCGTCGGATCCACCCTCGCCTTCCTCGACGTTCGAGAACCATTCGTCGAACTGACCCGCGCTGCCGAAGACTTCGGGGAGCAAAAAGTTGAGCAACGCCCAAAGCTCGTGAAGGTTGTTTTGAAGCGGCGTACCGGTGATCAACATGCGGTTGTTCGTGTTGAACATTCTGAGCACGAGAGAGAGACGAGAGTTCTCATTCTTCAAACGATGCGCCTCATCAATGATGATGTATCTCCAGTGGAACTTCTTTAACGCGTTCTTCTCCTTGATGACCATTTCATACGACGTCACGCACACGTCGAAACCTCCCGGAACCAAATATTGCGCCTTTTGCGCCTCGCGCTCCTCGGCGTTTCCGTGAAACTTGAACGTGCGAATGACCGGACACCAGCGCTTGAATTCGTTCATCCAGTTACCGAGCGTAGATTTCGGCACGACGACCATGTGCGGACCGGTGATGCCGCGGTATTCGTGCAGGTATCCGAGCAAAGAAATCGTCTGCAACGTCTTTCCGAGACCCATCTCGTCCGCCAAGATGCCGTTGATGCCGTGATCGAACAACCGAATCATCCAGTTCAAACCCGCGAGCTGGTACTCCCGCATCTTACCACCCGTGATGCACGTCGGCTGCGACGTCAAACGAACCGCCTGGTAATCTTCCGCGTGTTCCACGAGCTCGGCGTCCTCGTCCTCCTCGGCGGCGTGGCTCTTATTCCTGCCACGCTTGCCCTTGTTCGCCGCCTCCTTCGCCGCCTTTGTTCCCGACAAAAAGTGCGCGAACACCTCTGTCTGCGCCAACAAAAACTTCCATCTTCCAGACTTATTCTCTCCCGCCACTGCTGCGTTCTGATCCTGACGCACTCGTTCCAACTCGCGCGCCTGTTCCCGCTTGATCTCTCGCAGACGCTCGCGCTCCGCCTGCGCCACCTGCTTCGATCCCGGCGATTTCAACGCCTCCTACGCGCGCGACCAGTTCACGTCAGTCTCACACTCTCGCGTACATCTCTCGAAAGTCTTCACGCATCACACCTCGCGCGTCGGCCGTCGCGTCCGCGCCCGGCGCTCGTTTCGAAACGCCCCGTCCCGAGGTCAACCCGCGGATCGAGATCAACGCCCACTCGCGCCTTCCTCGACGCGCCATCGCGCGCGTCCGTGCGCGCGTTCGCCCACACGCGTCGATTTTTAACGCACCTCGGTCGCGTCAAAGTCCTCGTCGCTCCCGTAATCGCTCCCGTCCTCGTCGCTCTTGGCCTCTCGGTCGGCCGCGTCGGCGTCCTCGAAGGCGATTTCATCCTCAGGATCGATGTGTTCGTCCACGTCGTCGGCCGGCGGCATGACGGGGCGTCGCGATGTCGTGCGCGCGCGTCCTCTCGCGGGCGCGCGTCCGGCGTCGCCGTGTGGCGTCGCGCCGCCGGCCGACGTCGCGGAGAGTTTGGAAGAAGATTTCAAGTTCGTCGACTCGGGGGACTCGATGACTGGATGACGAATCACGACCCCTCGCGTCCTGGTTTCCTCAAATCATCGATCGTCGCGTCGTCGCGCGTCGCGTCGTCGCGCGCGAGGACGGGATTCGCGCGAGTGATTTTTTCCACGCCGTCTCGTCGCGCGCGCGTCGTCGCGATCGCGTCGCGTCGGGTCGCACGCGCGAATCGATGTGATTCCCCGAACTCGAGGCGCGCCTCGACCGACGCGCGCGGGACACGAAGACGCGCGTCTCTCTCGGGCGACATGCGCGCGACGCGCGCGGGACGAGCGACGGCGACGTCGGTAGTGACGTCATCGACGTCTGCGTCGCGCGCGCGAGGTGGACGCGGCGTCGCGCGCGTCGGACGAGGCGCGCGAGGCGGACCGTTATCTCTGGTCGTTCGGGCGCGCGCGACGGGGGCGCGAGCGGCGTCGGTGGGCGTCGAGGACGACGCGAGAGGGTGGGTCGAGACGCGCGGTGTCCCTCGTCGTCGTTCCCGAATCCATGGCGTCGTGCGGGCGAGCGCGAGCGCGAGCGCGAGCGGGGACACATCGGAGGCGGGCGGCCTCGGCGGTGCGGCGGGGGCGTTGACGCAGGTATTGAGCGGATTGACGGTATCGCTCGCCATGGTGCCCGAATCCCTGGCGTTCACGTTCGTCGCCGGCGTGTCGCCGATCGTCGGGCTGCACGCGGCGGCGCTCATGGGTTTGGCGACTGCGTTGTTGGGCGCGCAGCCGGGGGTCATCTCTGGAGCCGCCGGGGCGACGGCAGTGGTGTTCGCGCCGCTCGTGGCGAGTCACGGCGTCGAGTATCTCTTCGCCGCGGTGTTGCTCGTGGGGGTGATTCAGGTGGCGTGCGGGGCGATGCGACTCGGCAAGTTTATCAGACTGGTGCCGCAACCGTGCATGATTGGTTTTGTTAATGGTTTAGCAATCGTCATCGGAATGTCACAGTTGGAAACGTTCGCTGGATTATCTGGAAACGCGCTCGGCACCACACTCGCGCTGACTGCGTTCACGATGGCGCTCATACGGACGATTCCGAAATTGTCCTTTGTGCCGAAGGGCGTTCCCGCGCCGTTGTTGGCCATCGCGTCTTGCGCGACGCTCACCAATTCGTTGAAAATCGCGACGAAAACTGTCGGAGACGTCGCACCGGTCTCCGGCGCGTTGCCTTCGTTGCATCTACCGAACGTGCCCGTGAGCTTGGAAACCCTGACAGTCATCGCGCCGTATGCGTTGTCCGTCGCCGCGGTGGGTTTGATAGAGACTTTGCTGACGCAACAACTCGTCGACGACGTGACTGAGAAGCGAACGGCGACGCACACCGAATGCATCGCGCAGGGCGTCGGAAACTTGGTGAACGGCGTCTGCGGCGCCATGGGTGGGTGCGCGATGATAGGCCAGTCCATGATCAACGTCAACTCTGGCGGTCGAACGCGCATTGCGGGTGTGACGTGCGCGCTCGCGATTTTAAGTTATGTATCTTTCGGCGCATCTTTCATCGAGCGCATTCCCATGGCTGCCCTGACGGGAACCATGCTTTGCCTCGTCCTCGACATTTTCGATTGGACGTCCTTCTCTCGTATAAAGAAGATTCCGAAGACTGACGCCGTCGTTTTGTTCCTGGTCACCGGCGTGACGGTGGCGACGAATTTAGCCGTCGCCGTGTTCGCCGGTGTCGTGTTATCCGCCCTCGGCTTTGCGTGGAAATCGTCGCAACGCATCGATGTCTCACGCACAGAAATCGATGCTTCGGAGGCTCTGTGTGAGCTCACCGGTCCTCTTTTCTTCGGTTCGGTGCAGAGCTTCACCGAGAAGCTCGATCCTCGCAATGAACCACTCAAACGAGTGGTCTTGGATTTTGCACAAAGCAAGGTGTGGGACAGCTCCGCGCTCGTCGCCATCGATGAATTGGCGGACAAGTACCGCAGTCTGGGCAAAACGTTGACCCTTCGCCATCTATCGCCGGATTGCGCCAAGCTTCTCACCAAGGCTGAAGATTTGATAGAGGTCGACGTCCTCACAGATCCGGTGTACACCATAGGCGCGGATTACGACGCGAGTCAGCTGCAAGAGACGACCGAAGCCTTGACGGGAAGAAACCGCCGCAATATCGGTTGGCCGAGCCATTCGCCGCTGTCGCCCGAAGAGGAGTACGCGTTGAAAAGGCAGTACAATAGATGATTTTGATTTTGATTTTTGATTCTACGTGATGAACTATTGCAACAAGCGTAAACAAACTACGTCTTGAGCTTTTCCTTCTTGACTCTATCCTGAATTCGCGCCGGGTCGTTGCGCTTCTTCGTGCTAAAACGTCCAACGCCGTCTTCGTAGTGATGTCGATCGCTCTTCACAATCTGCACCACGTCCTCATCTTCCAAGCCGTGTTTCAACCCGACGCGTTGGCCGTAGTGCTTCGGACTCGTGCCCCAGACCAAGGCGTACTTGAGCTGCCTGGGCAAATCTGCGTGAAGCTGCGCGCAAAAGTGCTTGACCGTGACGCCACCGCGCGCATCACTCAACACCACCGGATCCTCTAAATCAACCTTTTCGCCCATCTTTTTCGCATACACTCTCACCAAACCCATGGCGTCCCACACGCGTTTGAGCAAGTACTCCATGCCCAAATTCATGTAACACGAGATGCACACCGAGTCTGGACGGCGTGACAGCGTGTTCACCTCCTCGATCGTCAGCGCATCCACCTTGTTGTACACGTACAGACATCGCACGTATTTTCTATTCCCTTCTAAAACATCAATCAACTGATCCACGTCGCAGTCTTCTCGAAACAAAATTTCGGCATGGTGAATCTTATACTCTTGCAACACTCGCACCACCGTCTTCTCGTCAATCTTCGTCAACCCTCCCGGAACGGTGTTGTTCACCTGCACCCCACCCGCCTTTTTCCTTTTCCAGTAAATCAACGGCGGTCGCTTATTCAATCGCAATCCGCACGCCTCCAACTCCCTCGTCAAAATGTCCTTGTGCGCATATCTCGAGTTCGCCGCCTCGCTCTTACATGCGTCCAACACCATCAAGATCAGATCGCTCGATTTCGCCACCGCGATCACCTGTCTTCCTCGTCCTTTCCCTTCGCTCGCACCCTCGATGATACCGGGTAAATCCAACAACTGTATCTTCGCGTCGTTGTAATGAATCACCCCGGGGATGCACGTCAGTGTCGTAAACTCGTACGCAGCCGCCTCGGACTCCGTGCCGGTGAGTTGAGACAACAGCGTCGACTTACCAACGGATGGAAAACCGATGAGCGCGACGCGGCCGTGACCGTACTTGACGACGTCGAATCCGTCCCCCGCGCTCCCCGCTGCTTTGGGTGGATTCAGAAGCTCGGTTCGGAGCTTGGCGAGCTTGGACTTTAAGATGCCGAGATGTCCCTCCGTCGCCTTGTTCTTCTGCGTGCGACTCATCTCGAGCTCGATGTCTTTGATCTTTTCTAGGATCCCCATCGCGAGCGTGCGCTCTCGCGCGTCCGTCCGGGGGGGGGCGCTTCGCGATGTGTGGCTCGTCAGGCGCGCGTCGAGCTCGTTCGAGACGAGACGAGGACGGATGTAACCCGATCGACGAACGCGACGATCGATGCGTGAATATCGATGAATATTACCACATCATCATGTATGATACAAAATTAAACACGTCGCCGACGCGAGGACGATGGCGTCAGGCGGCGTTCACTCGCCGCCCGCCGCGGCTTCCTTCGCCGCTCGCTTTTTCGCCCTCTGCCTCGCCTTGGCGCCAAGTCTAGTCTTCGATCGCTGTTTCTTGCGAATCTTACCCTCGCGCGTGCCGTTCGCGGACGATTCACCGTTCGCGTTCCCGTCCGATCCACCCACCGTCGCCCCCTTCCGTTTCCCGCCGCCGCCGCCGCCGCCGCCGCCGCCGCCGCTCGAGCTCGCCTCGGCATTCCGTCTCTTCTCGTGCCCGTCCCACGCCTTGGCGTGTTCAAACACCACGTGCTTCCCGTCGAGATGATTCCTCGGATGTTCGTTCATGCGCATCACGCACTCGCGCGCCTCGCGATTCTTGCTAAAGTTGACAAACGCGTATCCCTTGCACTCGTTCGTCTCGCGGTCGACGCCGACCCAGACGCGCGTAATTTTCCCACACCCGGCGAGCATCTCGCGTATCGCCGCCTCCGTGGCCGATCGTGGGAGGTACCGGAGGTACACCTCCGTCTTATCCACCTCGGACATGGCGCCTCGACTCGACGACGCGCGCGCGGTCGAGTGGGGAGGTTCGCAGCCGTCGCGTTTGAGAAGCGTACACTTTTGTTGTTACAACGACGAGAGTCACGTCGGATGAATGTCAACATCCGCGCGCGAGCGGTGATGCGTCGGAGGCGATGCAAAAAATGCGGCGCCGTCGAATTGTGACGGGTCGCCGATGAATAAATCGGCCATGGAATCGTCGATGAAGCCGAACTCTCGAAACGCGAGCGCGGCGTCTTCGTCCACACCGCGCGTGGCGGCGTCGACGAAGCTCGGTGGGACGCCGTCGCTTCCGATGACGGCGTCGCCGTGAACGATGGATTTTAACACGGTATTTTTGGTGCGCAATTCTTCGTATTCTCGACGAAGTTCGTTCACCGACTGTCTCAGCGCGTTTACGCTCGCCGCCTTTGCCTCGCACGCGCGCTCCAACTCAGCCACTCGCTGCATCTTCTTCATCCTCGATTTTGCCGCAGATAATCGATTCGCCTGTATCCGTTTCTCCCGCTTAGACTCCTCCGCGGACTTTCCCGGTAATTCAAACCCCGTGAACGGTCCGTTGTCGTCGCCGTCGCAGTGCGAATACGAACGCTCTCTCGCCCCCGCCGGCGTCCGCGTCGTCCACGTCGTCATCGCCGCTTCACTCGTCCCATCTCTCGCGTACGCCTCACCCGCACGTTCAACGACACTCTTTTCGTTCACTCTATCCCACCTCGGCGGTTTCCCCGCCTCCACCGTCCGCGTCCTCGCGTCGACAGCGACGCTCGAGTGCCTCCGCGTCTCGCGCGCCTCCGCCTCTGCGTCCGCCTCGTCATCGTCCACCTCGCTCATCCGTCGACTGAACGCCACCTCGACCACCTTCGCCCACGCGTCTTCATCCTCTTCCATCGACCCGGGCGTCGCCATCCCGAGAGGGGATCACGACGCGACGTACTTTATTAAATTAATTATCGCCGAGTGGAAGAAACGCGCAAAAATCACCCCCGAACGCGTCCTCTCTCTCTCGCCCGCGCGCCCGGGCGTCGAAGAAATAGTTCCTCCACCCTCTCGACGCCTCGCGCGATCGTCTCGCGCCTCGCGCGCGCGCGCGCGTCGTCGTCTCGCGCGCGCGCGCGTCGTCGTCTCGCGCGCGTCGCCCAGACCAGCGGTCGGTCTCCGCAACGGCCGACTGGAGATACATCCCCATGACACTCATACTACTAAACAATACTCGAACGTGATCCGAGTGTCCAACTTTTCATGAAAAAGAACACCCGCGCGTCCCGAGACCCGATCTCATAATCTCATACACGCGTCTCTATATCGCCCATGAAGACACACGAGGCGCACAAACGCATAAAACTCGGACGCGCGGACGACCCTCCCCATAGGCCTCGCCCTCGTCGTCGCACGCCGCCTTTGTCGACGCGCGGTCGTCGCGCGCGAGCGACGTGTGCGCGTCGCTACGGTCGGTGGCGATGTCGAGATACGGTGGAGGGAACTTTGCGCGTCCG
>Ga0181582_10005329_pt1 | contig 10374 bp, 7 predicted proteins | sample 071ome_32_FD_132438 | JGI IMG/M metagenome (GOLD analysis project Ga0181582, IMG submission 132438) | Coastal salt marsh microbial communities from the Groves Creek Marsh, Skidaway Island, Georgia - 071405AT metaG (megahit assembly) | ecosystem: Environmental > Aquatic > Marine > Intertidal zone... | reverse complement strand
CGGCGGCGATGCTGGCCTTCGCGGCTGTCTGCGGCCCCGGACTGCCGGGCAAGGCGCAAGCCGCCGCGGGCAGCCCGGTGGAGACCGAAGCCGCCGCCGTTCGCCTGATCGCGGCGGTGGATGCGGCGGGCGACGCCGCGGAGGTCCCCATGGGCCTGGAATTCCGTCTGCGGCCGGGCTGGAAAATCTACTGGCGCACGCCGGGGGATGCCGGCTTGCCGCCCCGGCTGGACTGGGGCGCGTCCGCCAACGTGGCCGGTGTCACGATCGCCTGGCCGCTGCCGGAGCGTTTCTCCCTTCTGGGGCTGGAGACCCTGGCCTATGGCGGCCATGTGGTGCTGCCGCTGGCGGTGACTCCGGCGGTTCCGGGTGAACCGCTGACCCTGACCGCCACGCTGGAATATCTGGCCTGCTCCGATATTTGCGTGCCTTACGACGCCGAACTCTCCCTGTCGCTGCCCGCCGGTCCGGCCAGTCCGTCCGCCGAGGCACATGTGATCGACCGTTTCACCGGCGCTGTGCCTATGCCCGCCGCGCAGGCGGGCGTCAGCTTCACGGAGGCCCGCTATACGCCCCTGGACGGCGGCGGAGTTGGCCTGCGGGTAACGGCCGTCAGCGCTTCCACGCTTTTTAGCGCCGCCGCGCCGCCGGACCTGATCGTCGAGGGTCCGGAAGGCAGCTTTTTCCACACGCCGCAGGTGCAGCTGCGGGATGGCGGCGCCCGCGCGCTGTTTACCCTGGAAGGGGGCCTCCCGAAGGGGGAGGCCGCGCAACTGCCCCTGACGCTGACGCTTTATGATGCCGCGCGCGCGGTTGAAGGCCGCTTGCAGGCCCTGCCGGAAGCCGCGGGCATTAGCAGTAGCACGGATGCCGGCGGCCTGTTCTGGATCCTGCTGCTGGCGCTGCTGGGCGGGCTGGTGCTGAACCTGATGCCTTGCGTCCTGCCGGTCCTGTCGCTGAAGCTGCTGGGCGCGGTGCGTAACAGCAGCGGCGCGGCGGGCGCGGCGCGGGCCGGGTTCGCGGCCAGCGCGGCGGGCATTCTGACAGCCTTTCTGCTGCTGGCGGCGGCGCTGGCGGGGCTGAAAACCGCCGGTATTTCCATTGGCTGGGGGGTGCAGTTCCAGCAGCCGCTGTTCCTGGCCTTCATGATTCTGGTGATGACCCTGTTCGCCGCCAGCCTGGCCGGCCTGCTGAGCTTCCGCCTGCCGCAGTCTGTCGCCGACGCCGCCCTGGGCGCGATTCACAAGGCGGAAGGCGGCCGCCACCGGCTGACGGGGGATTTCACCGCCGGGCTGTTCGCCACCCTGCTGGCGACGCCCTGCTCCGCGCCTTTTGTCGGCACGGCGGTTGCTTTCGCGCTGGAACGGGGCACGGCGGAAATCTTCATGGTCTTCACCGCGATGGGGTTCGGCCTGGCTTCTCCCTGGCTGCTGGCGGTTCTGTTTCCCCGGCTGCCCGCCCGGCTGCTGCCCGCACCCGGCCCCTGGATGGGGGTGATGCAGCGGCTGCTGGCGCTGGCGCTGGCGGCCACGGTGCTGTGGCTGCTGACGGTGCTGGCGGTCAGTCTGGGGTGGCAAGGGGCGGTTGCCACCGGTTTCCTGGCGGTTCTGCTGCCGGTTCTGCTGGCCGCGCGCCGCCGCTGGCCCGGTCCGCTCACGCGCCGTCTTGCGCCGGTTCTCTGCCTGTTCGCCGCCGCCGGAATCCTTGGCCTGCCGTTTGCCGCGCCGCAGGGTGAAAGCCGGCTGGCAGGGGCTGGAACCCCTGACGGCGGCGCGATCGGCTGGGTCCGCTTCGACCCTGCCGCCATTCCCGCCGCGGTTGCCGAAGGCCGCACGGTTTTCGTCGATATTACCGCAAGCTGGTGCCTGACCTGCCAGGTCAACAAGGCGATGGTGCTGAACCGGGGTCCGGTGACGAACTGGCTGCGCGGACCGGACGTTGTCGCCATGGAAGGGGACTGGACAATGCCCGACCCGGTGATCGCCGCCTATCTGGCCAGTTTCGGGCGTTATGGCATTCCCTTTAACGTCATCTACGGTCCCGGCGCGCCAAGCGGCATCCTGCTGCCGGAACTGCTGACGGATCATGCGGTGCTGGAAGCGGCCCGCCGGGCCGCCGGTACGGATGCGCCATCCTGACCCCGTCCGGTCCCCGCCGCCGGTGTGGACAGCGGCGGCGAAAAATGTTTAACAGACTGCCATTATTTTGTTTGATTGCTTCCTGTTTTCCCACAGAACGAAGGAAATCCCGGACATGATTGCTGTTGGCGACAAACTCCCCGACATCGGCTTCAAGACCATGGGCGCGGACGGCCCCAGGGTGCTCAGCGCCGCTGAACTGTTCGACGGCCGCAAGGTCGTGCTGTTTTGCGTGCCGGGTGCCTACACCGGCACCTGCACGACCCGCCATCTCCCGGGCTTCATGAAACATGCCGACGCCATCCGCGCCAAGGGGGTCGACCAGATCGGCTGTGTTGCCGTCAATGACGTCTTCGTGATGGACGCCTGGGGACGCAGCGTCGGCGTGGACGAACGGGTGACGATGCTGGCGGACGGCAGCGGCGACTGGGCTCGCGCCACCGGTCTGCAGCTTGACCTGAACGCCGCCGGCCTTGGGGAACGCATCCGCCGCTGCGCACTGATCGTTGAAAACCGGGTGGTCACCCATCTTGCGCTGGAAGAGGGAGCGGCGCTGGAAGTTTCCACCGCCGAAAACATCCTGAACGCCCTGTAATCCGCGTTCGCGCCGGACCGCCTGATCCTTGACAGGCATCGCGGCGGTTCGTACAAGCGCGGGCATGGGGGCGGAGTAGCTCAGCTGGTTAGAGCAGCGGAATCATAATCCGCGTGTCGGGGGTTCGAGTCCCTCCTCCGCTACCACAGGAACGGCGCGGAAACTGGCGGGCTTCCCCGCCGGGGGCTTGCCTTCGCGCGGGGCGGCCGTGGTGGAACCGGTAGACACGCAGGATTTAGGTTCCTGTGCCCTTGGGGTGTGAGAGTTCAAATCTCTCCGGCCGCACCAGCCGCCGGGCGCAACGCCGCCGCCCGTCGCCGCGCCTGACGGATTACAGCGCCGCTGCGCCGGCGCAACACGAGACCGGAAAACCGGCGGAAACAACCAGACCGGGCGTTGACGCCTTATGCGCCGGGCCGCCTCTTGCCTTACGGGACATTCCATGCAGATCAGCGAAACCAGAAAAGACGGACTGAGCCGGGAATATTCGGTTACGGTTCCCGCAGCCACCATCAGCGAGCGGGTTGACGCCCGCCTTCGGAAACTGGGCGCCACCGCGCGCATTCCCGGCTTCCGTCCCGGCAAGACGCCACTGGCGGTCCTGCGGCAGCGTTATGGCGATTCGGCGACGGGGGAAGTTCTGGAAACCCTGGCCCAGGAAGCTCTGCCCGCGGTTCTGGAGCGGGACGGCCTGCGCCCGGCCATGCAGCCGGAAGTATCCCTCGAAAGCTATGAACGCGGCGCCGACATGGTGCTGAAGCTGTCCATTGAATGCGCGCCCGATATTCCGGAAACCGACTTCGCCGCCATCAAGCTGACCCGCCACCGCCCGGTGGTCAGCGACGCCGATCTGGACGGCGCGCTGGCCGATTTGCTGGAAAGGTTCCCGAAATTCGAACCGGTCAAGCGCGCCCGCAAGAGCCGTTCCGGCGACCTGCTGGTGGTTGATTTCGAAGGCACGTCGGAAGGCAAGGAATTTCCCGGCAACAAGGCGGAAAATTTCCAGATCGAACTGGGGGCCGGGCGCGTCATCCCGGGGTTCGAGGACAACCTGACCGGCGTCAAGCCGGGGGAAACCGTGACCTTCGATCTGACCTTCCCGGAAGACTATGCGGAAGCCTCGCTGGCCGGGAAGCCCGCGCAGTTCACCGTGACGCTGCGGGAACTTCAGGAAAAGAAGAAAGACCGCCCGGCGGATGACGATTTCGCGAAGGAGCTGGGCCTGGAAGGGCTGGACGCCCTGAAGGACATCCTGCGCGGTCAGCTGCAGGAAACCGGGGCGGAGGTTTCACGCAACCTGGTGAAACGCGCGCTGCTGGATGCACTGCACGCCGCGCATGACTTTGAAACCCCCGCCCGCATGGTGGACATGGAATTCGACACCCTGTGGGCGCAAGTGGAAAAGTCCCTCAAGGAAGGCACCCTGGACCAGGAAGACGCCGGGAAGGACGAGGACACCCTGCGCGGTGAATATCGCGCCATCGCGGCCCGCCGGGTGATGCTGGCGCTGCTGCTGGGGGATATCGGGCGGCGTCACGAGCTGAAGGTGTCGGAAGCGGAGGTCCGGGCGCAACTGGTCAAGCGCATGGGCGGCGACAGCCCCCGTCTGCGCCAGCTGATGTCCGACCCTAAGACGGCTTCCTACATGATGGAAAGCGTACGGGGACCTTTGTTTGAAGACAAAGTGGTCGATTTCATCCTGGAAATGGCCCAGGTCGAAGATGTGGAAATTTCCCTGGACGAACTGAAACGCCTGGAAAGCGGCGCGGCGGAAACCGCCGGCGCGTAACCTCCCGCAGGCCCTGCCGGCGGCGGCGAACAACGGAAAAAGCGGACGGCCTCATGCGTGATCCTGTCGACCTGTACATGAACACCCTGGTTCCCATGGTGGTGGAGCGCACCAGCCGGGGGGAACGTTCCTACGACATCTATTCACGCTTGCTGAAGGAGCGGATTATCTTCCTGACCGGGCAGGTGGATGATTACGTCGCCAGTCTGATCTGTGCCCAGCTTTTGTTTCTGGAATCCGAAAATCCGGAAAAAGACATCGCCTTTTACATCAATTCGCCGGGCGGGGTCGTGACGTCCGGCCTGTCGATCTATGACACCATGCAGTATATTCGGTCGGACGTTTCAACGGTCTGCCTGGGCCAGGCGGCCTCCATGGGATCACTGCTGCTGGCTTCCGGCACGGCGGGAAAACGCTTTGCCCTGCCCAACAGCCGCATCATGGTGCACCAGCCTTCCGGCGGGGCACGGGGCCAGGCCACGGATATTGAAATCCAGGCGCGGGAAATCCTGCGCATACGCGCCCGGCTGAATGAAATCTACGTCCACCACACCGGACGGCCCCTTGACGAAATTGAAAAGGCGATGGACCGTGATTCTTTCATGTCCGCCGAAGAAGCCAAAACATTCGGGCTGATCGACATGGTGGTGCAGGACCGCCGGGACGGCGGACCGGACAAGCCCGCGCCATCCACGGCGGCCTGACGGTTTTCACCGGCGGCTGCGGTTGCCGCAAACGCCGCAGCGGGGAGAACCGCTGCGGTCCTGAGCGCCGGGTTTGCTCAGTTGCCGCCGCTTTCGTTGCCGCCCAGACGGCGGTAGGCGACCGTGCAATGCGGGGTGCAATAGGGGCGGCCATGCTCCCGCGGGGCACCGCAGAAATGAAATTCCGCCGTTCCGGGATGGCCGGTGGGCCATTGGCAGCCCTGGCTGCCGGTGGTTTGCGTCTCCGGGTTGCCGGCGGCCTTGGCGCGGGAAGCGGGTGTGCGCAGTCCCATGCGGTTCGCCTTGCCGATGATGGCGTTGCGCGTCAGCCCGTTGCCCAGGACCTCGGCAATCTGCCGGGCGCTCTTGCCTTCTTCCCAAAGCTTTTTCAGCGTCTTGACGCGCTCGTCGGTCCATTGCATGCGGGTTGTTCCGTTTCTCGCGAAATGATAGCCGGCGGGCAAGCGCCTTTCCGGGGTCTGCGCGGGGCCAGGGCGTTCGCGCCCTGTTTGTCACCGGGCAGCGGGCCAAGGTTAGCCGTCAACCCGTATATTCTCAAGCGGAAAGCCGTGCACCGGCGGTTTTCGCCGCCGACAGGATGCTTGACCTGCGTGGTTTTCCGCGTTTTCTATAGGCTGCGCCGGGGCGGTGGCAGTTCCCCCGTCCGCCAGGGGCAAGCCGGCATACGCTGCCTTGCCCTTTGCGCCGTCCCTGAAAGAATGCCAGGTCTGGAGTACCCCGCAAGTGGCCGATATTTTTGACGAGGTCGCCGAAGACCTGCGCCGGGACCGGCTGCGGGACAGCTGGCGCAAGTACCGTTTTCATCTGTTCGCCGTCATTGCGCTGGCCATCGCCGTCACCGGCGGCAATGCCGTCTGGCGGCAATATCAGCAAGGCAAGCTGGAAGCGCGCGCGGCGCTGTTTGAAAGCGCCTTTTCGGCGATCCGCGCCGGTGACGCCGCCGCCACCGTCACCGCCCTTGAAGCGCTTGCGGCGGAAGGCGGGAACGCGGCCGCCCCGGCGCGGCTTGCCCGCGCGGGCCTGTTGCAGCAGCAGGGGGATACCGCGGGTGCCATCGCGCTTTACGACGCCCTGGCCGCCGATGCCGCCACGGACGGTCTCTATCGCGGGCTCGCGCTGGTGCTATCGGTCATGAGCCAGCTGGACACCGTGGCGCCGCAAGCCGCGCTCGCCAGGCTGGAGCCGCAGATGCAGCCTTCGGCCCCCTGGCGGCTGACGGCGTGGGAACTGGCGGCCCTGCTATCGCTGCGCGCGGATGACGCCGCCGGGGCCACCGACTATCTGAACCGCATCCTTGGACAGCCCGATGCCGACGCCGCCACCCGCAACCGGGCCGCGACGCTGCTGAAAATTCTGGAAAGCCCGCGCCAATGATCCCAGGCCTGCGCTTGCTGCGGTGTCTGAAGGCAGGCGCTTTTCTGGCCATGGCCCTTAGCCTGTCCGGCTGTGGTGCCTGGCTGGGTGAAAAGGAAGCGCCGCCGCTGCCCGGCACGCGCATTCCGATCCTGTTTTCCGGAACCGCCGCGGACGCCAGCCCGTCCGCCGGGCCGGTCACCCTGCCGGAGCCGCAGCCCCGTAGTGACTGGCCCCAGGCGGGCGGTAACGCCCGCCACGACAGCGGCCATCTGGACGCTGCCCCCGACTTACGGCGGGTCTGGTCCGTTACCGCCGCCGGCGGGGGGTATGGCCTGTCTTCTCCGCCGGTGGTGGCGGAAGACCGGGTTTACATCCTGGGAGCCGATTACCAGCTCACCGCCCATGCGCTGGACAGCGGCAAACTTTTATGGTCGGCGCGGCTTGAAAACCCCGAAGGGCCGGGGGAAGCCTTTGGCGGCGGGCTGGCTTTCGCCGACGGCCTGCTGTTTCTGACCACCGGCTACGGGGTTATCGCCGCGCATGACGCGGAAACCGGCGCGGAAGTCTGGCGGCAGACGGTGGGCGTGCCCCTGCGCACCGCGCCGGCGGTGGACGGGGGGGCCGTGCTGGCGGTGGCGGTTGACAACCGCGTTATCGCCCGCGCCGCCGCCGACGGCCGGGCCCTGTGGACACGGGAAAATTTCGCCGCCGCCGCCGGTCTGGTGGGAACCGGCGTGCCCGCAATCGCCGGGGATGTGGTCATTGCCCCGCAGTCCTCCGGGGACCTGCGCGCCTTGTGGCTGTCCAGCGGGGAAATCTTGTGGGAACGTTCCCTGGCCTCCGGCAACCGTTTCTCCGGCCTGGCGGATTTTACCGGAATCCGCGCCAGTCCGGTTATTGCCGCCGGGGCGGTTTACGCCGTCAGCAACGCCGGGCGGCTGGCCGCCTTTGACCTGGTCAGCGGTTTTGAACTGTGGCAACGGCGCGCGGGGGGCGTCAACACGCCGCTGGTTGCCGGGAACACCGTGTTTTTCCTGGCCGCCGACGGACGGCTGATGGCCCTGTCGCGGCAAGACGGCGCCTTGCGCTGGCAGGCGGACCTGCCGGTATGGGCGGATCCTGCCGAGCGGACCGACCCCCTCGTCTGGACCGGGCCGCTGCTGCTGAATGGCCGGCTGGTGCTGGGGGGGTCCGGCAGTGAGTTGCTGATTCTGTCCGCCCTCGATGGCCAGGAAACCGGGCGCATTGCCCTGGACGGGCCGCTTTTGTCCCCTCCCGCCGCCGCCGGGGGTCTGCTGATTGTCCGCACCCCCGGCAAGGTGACCGCTTTCCGCTAGGGTACCGGCTGGCTGTTTTCATCCCGCCGCCGGCCCCGGAAACGGCGGCGCGCAGGGTTCGTCATTCCGGACATTGGCGGATGAACGCCCTGATGTCCTTTATGTCCTTCTGACTGGCAGGATTGCCGCGCATGCCGCTGACCATCGCCCTCGCCGGGCGGCCGAATGTAGGAAAGTCCACCCTGTTCAACAGACTGGTCGGCAGACGCCAGGCCATGGTGGATGACCGTCCCGGCATAACCCGTGACCGCCGCACCGGGCCGGCCAGCCTGTTCGGACTGGACTTCCGGGTTATCGACACCGCCGGCTGGGAACAGGGCGGCGGTGAACTGGAAAAGGCAATGCGCCGGCAAACCGAACAGGCGGTGGCAGAAGCTGACCTGACCCTGTTTGTTCTGGACGCCCGCGCCGGTCTGACCCCGGCGGACCGTGAACTGGCCGCGTTCCTGCGCCGGTCCGGCAAGCCGGTGGTCCCCGCCGCCAACAAGTGCGAGGGCCAGGCCGCGATGAACGGCCTGCTGGAAATGTATGCGCTCGGGCTTGGCGCGCCGGTTTCACTGTCCGCCGAACATGGACAGGGCCTTTCCGACCTGCATGAAATGATTCGCGCGGCCCTGCCGAACACGGACGGGGCGGTCTCCGGGGACGGCCAGACCGGCGGAACGCCGGCGGAAAGCGCGGGTCCGGAGGCGCAACCGATTCGCCTGGCGGTCATGGGCCGGCCGAATGTCGGCAAATCCACCCTGGTGAACCGGCTGCTGGGTTCGGAGCGTCTGCTGACCGGCCCGGAAGCCGGGGTGACGCGGGAATCGATAGAACTGGACTGGAACTGGCGCGGCCGCAAGGTGACGCTGGTGGACACCGCCGGTTTGCGCCGCAAGTCCAGAATCAGCGACCGGGTGGAGCGCATGTCCGCCGCCGACAGCCTGCATACCCTGCGTTTTGCCGAAGTCGCGGCGCTGGTGCTGGATGCGCGCGACATGCTGGAAAAGCAGGATCTGACCATCGCCCGCCAGATTGTGGAGGAAGGCCGGGCGCTGGTGCTGGTGGTCAACAAGTGGGATCTGGTACAGGACAGCGCGGCGGCGCTGGCGCAGTTGCGCGGGCGGCAGGAAATTTCCCTGCCCCAGGTGCGGGATGTGCCGGTTGTCACCCTGTCCGCCTTGCGCGGACGCGGGCTGGACAAGCTGCCGCAGGCGGTGCTGGAAACCTGGCAGATCTGGAACCGGCGCATTCCGACGGCGCGGCTGAACGCCTGGCTGCCCGAGGCGGTGGCGGCGCATCCGCCCCCGCTGGCCGCCGGACGGCGGGTGAAGCTGCGCTACATCACCCAGATCAAGACGCGGCCGCCGACTTTCGTTATCTTTGCTTCCGTGCCGGAAGCGCTGCCGGAATCCTACCTGCGTTACCTGACCAACGGTCTGCGGGACGCCTTCGGCCTGCCCGGCGTGCCGTTGCGCCTGTACCTGCGGCGTGGCAGGAACCCCTACGCGCCGAACGGCTAGCGGATGTTGTAACGCGGGCGCGCGCCAGGATGACTCCCGGACGGTTTCCGGCTTGTTTTTCGGCCCCGCGGTCTTCAGATTAGCAAAGGCTGGAACAGCCCGCCGGACAGGGGCGCCCAAGCCCCGGAAACAAAACAGAGGCATGTTATGGACAACAGCGTGGACGACAAAGACGGCAAGGCGGCCCTTTACTGTTCCTTCTGCGGCAAGGGCCAGAAAGAGGTGCGCAAGCTGATTGCCGGTCCGGCGGTTTTTATCTGCGATGAATGCGTTGAACTTTGCATCGACATCATCCGGGAAGACAGCAAGGCGGCCGTCGGCAAGCTGCGGGAAGACGTGCCCCGCCCGCAGGAAATCAACAAGGTGCTGGATGACTATGTCATCGGCCAGTCCCACGCCAAGCGGGTGCTTTCGGTGGCCGTGCATAATCATTACAAGCGCCTGGCCAGCCAGGGCCGCAACGCGGACGTGGAGCTGGCCAAGTCGAATATCATGCTGGTGGGGCCCACCGGCTGCGGCAAGACATTGCTGGCCCAAACCCTGGCGCGCATTCTGGACGTGCCCTTCACCATGGCGGATGCCACCACCCTGACGGAAGCGGGCTATGTCGGGGAAGATGTTGAAAATATCATCCTGAAGCTGTTGCAGGCGGCGGACTATAATGTGGAGCGGGCGCAGCGCGGCATTGTCTATATAGACGAGGTCGACAAGATCAGCCGCAAGTCCGACAATCCCTCGATCACCCGCGACGTTTCCGGCGAAGGCGTGCAGCAGGCGCTGCTGAAGATCATGGAAGGCACCGTGGCCTCCGTGCCGCCGCAAGGCGGCCGCAAGCATCCGCAGCAGGAATTCATGCAGGTGGACACCACCAACATCCTGTTCATCTGCGGCGGGGCCTTCGCGGGGCTGGAGCGCATCATCGCCGATCG
>Ga0181582_10005325_pt1 | contig 10378 bp, 8 predicted proteins | sample 071ome_32_FD_132438 | JGI IMG/M metagenome (GOLD analysis project Ga0181582, IMG submission 132438) | Coastal salt marsh microbial communities from the Groves Creek Marsh, Skidaway Island, Georgia - 071405AT metaG (megahit assembly) | ecosystem: Environmental > Aquatic > Marine > Intertidal zone... | reverse complement strand
TCGATCTTGCCGATCAACATCAGGCCGAATGCGCCGATGATCAGGCCCAGATACATAAATCTCTGAACCAGACTCCGAAGGGGAGCGGCTATCCGCAAAATGGCGCTAGGGCGTTGTTCCATGGTCTACTTCCGCAAGTGCTCTTTCCCCACCACCATATGGGGTCGCCTACGCGGGGATTCCAGCTCGTCGGGGCCGGATTATAGGTATTAATACATCGTGGTCAAAACGTGACGCAATTTTTTCATTTCCTCCAGCGCCCGGCCAGTACCCATGGCCACGCACGAGAGGGGGCCGTCTGCGATCGAGACCGGCAACCCGGTCGCATACCGCAGGACATAATCCATATTCGACAATAGGGCCCCGCCGCCGGTCAGCACGATGCCCTTATCGACGATATCGGCGGCCAGTTCCGGCGCCGTGTGTTCCAACGCGGATTTCACCGCTTCGATGATCTGGCTGACCGGCTCGGCCAGGCTTTCGGCGATCTTCCGTTCGCTGATCACCAGTTCCGTCGGCACGCCGTTCATCAGATCGCGGCCCTTGATCTCCATGGTCCGGCCCTCGCCGTCTTCCGGTGGGCAGGCGGAACCGATTTCTTCCTTGATGCGTTCGGCGCTGGATTCACCGACCAGGAGGTTATGGTTCCGGCGGATATAGGCGATGATCGCCTCGTTCATCTTGTCGCCACCGACGCGAACGGACTGGGCATAGACAATGCCGCCAAGGCTGAGCACCGCGACCTCGGTCGTGCCGCCGCCGATATCAACGACCATGGAACCCGTGGGCTCGGTCACCGGCAGGCCAGCGCCGATTGCCGCCGCCATCGGTTCTTCGATCAGAAACACCTTGCGTGCGCCGGCGGCCTCGGCCGATTCCTGAATGGCGCGGCGTTCCACCGCGGTGGAGCCGGACGGTACGCAGATGACAACCATCGGCGAGGCAAAGCTGCGCCGGTTGTGCACCTTGCGGATAAAATACTTGATCATGTCTTCGGCGATGTCGAAGTCGGCGATCACGCCGTCCCGAAGAGGGCGGATGGCTTCGATATTGCCGGGGGTCCGGCCAAGCATCATCTTGGCCTCCTCACCGACGGCAAGGACTTGTTTCTTATCGCGAACTTTGGCTATGGCGACAACGGACGGTTCGTTGAGAACGATGTTCTTCCCTTTGACGTACACAAGAGTGTTCGCCGTTCCCAAATCGATGGCCATATCCGCGGATAGAAATCCGAAAAGTCGCGAGAGCATTTCGCCTATATTACCTTCTGAATAGAGTTACCGGCAGTACGCCGCACATATATCTATTTATGCCGCACCGTTTGTTAATCAAACCTTACCCGCAGGCAATAACACCTTAGAATCGTGTAAAGAATCGTTGAGGCCGGAGGAGTATACTCCACCGGCCCCGTCAACGATAGCGGTTTGGCCTGTTGGCCTAATGTAGTCAGCTTTCTTAGGCGGACAAGGCCGACGGCGCTGTTTTTTCTCGCTTCACCAACAGCTTATTGAGCGCGTTGATGTAGGCCCGTGCCGAAGCGACCATAGTGTCCGTGTCGGCGCCCTGGCCGTTCACGGTCTTGCCGTTCTCCTCCAGCCGGACCGTTACCTCAGCCTGCGCGTCCGTACCCTGTGTCACCGCGTGCACCTGATAGAGCTGCAGATGCGGCTCTTTTGAGGTCAGCTCCTTGATGCCGGAGAAAATGGCGTCCACCGGACCGTCGCCGGTCATTTCGGTTTCCTTGACTTCGCTGTCCACATTCAGCTTCAGCTTAGCCCGCGGCGGCACATGTTCGGTGCCGCAGAGAACTTCCAATGACTCCAACTTGATCCGGTCATTGCTGCGCACCACGGTCTCATCGACCAGCGCCACAATATCCTCGTCGAACACATCCTTTTTCAGATCAGCCAAATCCTTGAAGCGCTTAAAAGCGTCGTTGATCGCATTATCGCCCAGGCTGTAGCCTAACTCCTTCAGCTTGGCCCGGAACGCAGCACGGCCGGAGTGTTTGCCGAGAACCAATTTGCTTTCGGTCAGTCCGACGCTTTCCGGCGTCATGATCTCATAGGTTTGGGCGTTCTTCAGCATGCCGTCCTGGTGAATGCCGGATTCGTGCGCGAACGCATTCGCTCCAACAATCGCCTTGTTGGGCTGAACCGTGAACCCGGTGATCGTGGACACCAGACGCGAGGCTCTGGTGATGTTCTCGGTCTTGATGTTGGTGCTGTAGGGCATGCTGTCCTGACGGGTGCGTAAAGCCATGACCACTTCTTCCATGGCCGCGTTGCCGGCGCGCTCGCCCAGGCCGTTGATGGTGCACTCCACTTGCCGGGCGCCGGCCTTCACCGCCGCCAAGGAATTAGCCACCGCCAACCCCAGATCGTTATGGCAATGCACAGAGATGATCGCCTGATCGATATTGGGCACCCGGTTGAACAGCATCTCGATCATCGCCCCGAACTCATCCGGCACGGCATAACCGACCGTGTCGGGGATATTAATCGTGCCGGCGCCGGCCTTAATCGCCGCTTCCACGGTCCGACACATGAAGTCGGGCTCCGTGCGGGAGCCGTCCTCACAAGACCATTCCACGTCATCGGTGAAGGACCGGGCGTAGGTGACACTGTCGATCACCGCCTGATAGACATCTTCCGGGTCCATCTGCAGCTTATACTTCATGTGCAGCGGACTGGTGGAGATGAACGTGTGGATGCGCGAGCGCTTGGCGGGTTTCACCGCTTCCGCGCAGCGTTCGATATCCATTTTGCTGGACCGGGCCAGGCCGCACACCGTCGATTCAGTGACAACCTTGGCAATCTCGTTCACCGCCTCGAAGTCGCCTTCGGACGCGATAGGGAAACCGGCCTCGATGATATCGACACCCATATCCTCGAGAACCTCGGCGATCCGCAGTTTCTCCGCCAGGTTCATGGAAGCGCCCGGCGACTGCTCGCCGTCACGCATGGTGGTGTCGAATATATAGATACGGTTAGAGTCTGTGTTGGTACTCATGGGACGAACCCTCTTCTTAGAAATGTTGAATTGTCAGCTTAGGAGTCGAATTCCCCTGAACGCCCCCTTGTGGGGCATTGTCGTTCAGGGGCGCCTAAGTCGAAGGGCCCCATTGCCGATGAGCAGCAGGAAGGATTGTTGCAGGCGCAGAGAACCGGAAGCTTGCGCGCCGGAAACCACGTCTGTCATGCGCATGGACTTGTCCATGGGTCGCTCAATCCTCTCTTATATTTGCGGTGATATCGTACATATCAGTCGCAAACAAAGGGTTTACAGACGCTTATAAAGGTCGGATCGGATCGAAAGTCAAGGGGGATTGGAAAGAGTCACCCCTCCCTTGATGGGAGGGGTCGCGCAACGCGCGGGGGAGGGTGAATTCAATATGGGTACGCGGATCACGGCCTGACGGCCGGTCCGCGCATGACTAAATTAAGAGACACAATTAAACTCGTCATCCACGGGCCGGCGAAGCCATGACCCGTGGACCTATTTTTAATTATGTCCCCCATGGCTTTTCGGCTTGGCCGCGCGTTTCAAGTCCACCTCGTCCGCACGGTCGCGGGCTGAAACCCGGTGCGCCTGCTCCTCACCGGATTCATAAGGCCGGGGCCAAAACTGGCTTTCTACACCGTAATAAGCGGCGGCCTGCAGGGTAAAGTGCGGGTTGGTCAGATGGGGCCGGGCCAGCGACACCAAATCCGCCCGCCCGGCGGCGACGATGGTGTTCACCTGATCCCAGGTCGTGATGTTACCGGCTGCCATGGTGGGGATATCCGCTTCCAGACGAACCTGTTCGGAAAACCAGGTTTGGAACATGCGGCCATAGACAGGTTTGGCGTCCGGTGCGGTCTGCCCGGCGGAGACATTCATGATGTCCACACCGCGGTTTTTAAACGCCCGCGCAATCTCCACCGCCTCGTCCGGCATGATCCCGGCATCCCCCACCCAATCATTGGCCGAGATACGGACCGACATGGGCTTGTCAGCCGGCCACACGGCCCGCACCGCATCAAACACCCGGAACGGGAAGCGCAGCCGGTTCTCCAGCGAGCCCCCGTAATCGTCGGTCCGTTGATTGCTTACCGGCGTGATGAAGCTCGACAGCAGATAGCCGTGCGCCATGTGCAGTTCGATCATATCTGCGCCGGCGGCCTCGGCCATCGCCGCGGCAGTCGCGAAGTCCGCGCAGACCTGATCCATATCGGCCTCGGTCATTTCACGGGGCGCATCGCTGAAGTCATAGAACGGAATGGCTGACGGCGCGATCAGCGGCCAATTACCCTCCTCTAGCGGCTTGTCCATGCCCTCCCACGCCAGTCGGGTCGATCCCTTGCGCCCCGCGTGACCGATCTGCAGGCAGAACTTGGACGCGGACTGCGCATGCACGTAGTCGATGATCCGCCGCCAGGCCGCCTCATGTTCCGGCGCATACAAGCCCGAACAACCTGGCGTGATCCGTCCCTCCTCGGACACGCAGGCCATTTCCGAGAAGACCAGCCCGGCGCCCCCCATGGCGAGGCTGCCCAGATGCACAAAGTGGAAATCGCCGGGCACACCGTCTTCCGCCATATACATGTCCATGGGCGCCACCGCGACCCGGTTGGGCAGAGTGAGCTCCCGCAGTTGCAGTGGCGCGAACATGGGCGGCGCACCGGCGGGTGGGGTAAGCCCCCTGCCCTTTACAGTTTCGGCAAACCAAGTCTCCATATCGTCGATAAAGCCGGCATCCCGGAGGCGCAGGTTCTCGTGGGTGATCTGTTTGGACCGGGTGAGCATGGAATAGCACGCCTGGATTGGTTCCATCTCCCAATAGCGCGCGGCGTTCTCGGTCCAGACCACGCTGACATCGGCGGCATGCTGGGTAATCTCCACTTCGGTCCGGCGCGCCGCCTCGAATGCCGGCAGCGCATCGCTGACTGCGGCATTGTCCTTGAACGCTTCATAGAGCGCGATGGCGTCTTCCATGGCCAGCTTGGTGCCCGACCCGATGGAATAATGCGCCGTGTGCAAGGCGTCGCCGATCAGTACGATATTGTCTGTATGCCAATTTTCACAACGGATGGTCGGGAAGGTCCGCCAGATGGATTTGTTGGGGACCAGTTTGTGGCCCTCCAGCTTGTCCGCCCACAGCTCTTCCATATACGCCAACAGCTCTTCTTCGCTGAGGTTCTCCACCTCCGCCCTGGCCTTTTCCCAGGTCGGTTCCGGCGCCTCGATGATCCAGGTGGAAAGTTCGTCATTATATTGATACGCGCCTAGGACCCAGATGCCGTGTTCATTCTCGGTAAAGTCGAAGGTGAACGCCTCATGGGGTTTTGTGCTGCCCAGCCAAACGAACTTGTTGCGCCGCCATTCGATATCCGGCCGGAAGGCGTCGGAGTGCGCCTCCCGGACGATGCTGTTGATGCCGTCCGCGCCGACGATCAGATCGGCGCCGGCAAATTGAGAAAGATCGGTGATCTCCGCCTCGAAGTGAAGCTCGACGCCCAACTCCCGGCAACGTTCCTGTAGGATCAACAAGAGCTCCCGCCGACCGCAGCCACAAAAGCCGTGCCCTCCCGTGCGAATGGTCTTCCCCTTGAAGACAAAGTCGATCTCGTCCCAATAGGCGAATGCATTGGTGATCCGGTCGTAGGAGTCAGGATCGTAGGAAAGAAAATTGCCGAGGGTCTCGTCGGAGAACACCACGCCGAAACCGAACGTGTCGTCGTGCCGGTTGCGTTCGTAAACCGAGACGGTGTGATCAGGCCACGCCTTTTTCATCAGGATGGCGAAATACAAACCCGCCGCACCGCCGCCGATGATAACGATCCGCATACCCGAAATCCCTGTTGCCGCTAATTCGGTTTATCTTCCCGTGTAAGGTATTACAGTAGCGCACATAAGGCCGACACGGACGGCAGGCTCAACATGAGCACTGGAGGAGGAATGAATGGCCCCGCTGCTTCCCATCCCCGAAAACCGCGCCGATATCCGGCGCGTTCAGTCCGAACGGAAGAAGATCGCTTTTGAACGCGCCAAGTCGGCCAGATGGTATAAGGGCAAGCTCGACCATATCGATGAAAACCATCTGGACGAGCCAGAGGTCTGGAGCCGGATCCCCATAGTCACCAAAGATGTGCTGAGGGAATTCAACCATGAAGAGTTCATGGCGAACTTTAATGTCGCCTCCGCTACCGACATCGCCGAATACTGGCGGTCTGGCGGCACCACCGGCAAACCGGTGTTCTACCCACGCACCTTCGACGACGTGAACTACGGGCTGGAAAGCTGGGCGCGGACCTATCCGTTCATCAACATCAAAGCTGGCGATTTGTGCCACATCTCGTTTCCGCTGGGCATTCACCCGGCCGGCCAAATTTGGGCCCGCAGCGCCCATCAGCAGCATGTTGGTATGAACTGGGTTGGCGCCGGCAACGCGGTGCCCTCGGAAGCGCAGGTCGATCTGATCCTGGCGCTGAAACCAACCGTGCTGATTTCCATGTCCAGTTTTGCCCTGCATCTGGTAAACGTGGCGGACACCAAAGGCATCGATCTCTCCGAGAGCTCGGTGAGGATTGTCATCTGCTCGGCGGAGACCCTGTCCGACGCCAAGCGGGAAAAATTGGCCCGGCGCTGGGGCGCGAAAGTCTATGACGTGTTTGGCATGAGCGAGGCCGGTTTGATGGGCTGCGAAGGCGACGCCCATGACGGCATTCATATCTGGTCTGATATGTATTATTGCGAAGTGGTGGACGAGGACACCGGCGAGATATTACCCGAGGGCGAAACGGGCACCTTCTGTGTCACGCCTCTATTCACCAACAACGCGACACCGTTTTTACGCTGGAATTCGGGAGACATCGTCCGTCTGATCGAAAAGGGCAAGAGCAGCGGTAAGATCGCCGAACTGTTCCCCATGATTCAGCACGCGGCGCGCACCACCGGCTTCTTCAAGATTCGCGGCGTCAACCTGAACCATTCGGAGTTCGAGGACTTCATCTTCCGCAATCCGGACATCAACGATTTCCAGGCGATTCTGGAAACCGGTGATGACGATCTGGAGAACATGCGGGTGAAAATCGAGATCAAACGCGGCGCAGATACGGATGCCGTCGCCGCCGCCATTAGTGACGAGATCAAACGGGTGTTCGAAATCAGCGCCATCATCGACGTGCAGGAACTGGGCACGCTCGCCAAGGCGTTCGAAGCCAGTATCAAGGCCCCCCGGTTCGTGGATGAACGGAGCTGATCATGAGCGATAAACCGCTGCCTGAAAAATACGATGACTTTGCCGCGCTGCTGCCCAAACACCTCTCGGGCAACACGGTGAACGGATTGGGCGAAGAGACGCCACGCCGGCCGTCGCCGTTCTTCTGGCACCCGGCGGATCGGCATGAGTTCGGTGAACTGCAATATGAGGTAATCGCCATTCAGCGGCGCTCCCCGGAGATCATCGAACATTATTCCCACGACGCGCCACGCGGCCCCAAAGAAGTGGAGAAGGCCCCAGCCAAGGTGGAAAAGTCCCCCGAAGACTGGACAGCGGCCATGAAGGAGTTCGCCCTCGCCCACGAAGCAGACCTGGTCGGCGTTACGCCCATGGACCCGATGTATATTTATGAAGGCTACGAGTTGGACCACCCCTGGCTGATCGTGTTCGGCGTCGCCATGGATCACGACGAGCTTAACAACCTGCCGCCGTCATTGGACAATCCTCGCAATGCGGTGGAAGTGGCCCGGCAATACAATCGCGCCGCCCGAGTCTGCCGCGAAGTCGCCAACTTTATTTTGGGCCAGGGCTATGACGCGAAGGCCTGGGCAGGGCCATTTGCCTCTGCGCTCAGCATGATGCCGGGCGCCATTGCTGCCGGTCTGGGAACGCTCGGCAAGCACGGCTCTCTCATAAACGATGTCTACGGCTCCTCGTTCAGGCTTTCCGCGGTCACCACGGACATACCGCTGATCGCCGACGCCCCCAAGGATATCGGCGCAGAGGATTTCTGCGCCAATTGCCAGGTCTGCGTCAAAGCCTGTCCGCCGGGCGCCATCTTCCCGGAAAAACAGACCGTGCGCGGCGAGAAGAAATGGTTCGTCAATTTCGACAAATGCATCCCCTATTTCGGCGAAGCGCTGGGCTGCGCCATCTGCATTACCAAGTGCCCGTGGTCCACGCCGGGCCGCGCGCCGAAGCTGATGGACAAGATGCTGGGCCGGCGAAACCGGCTGAAATAACCTCCCTCTCGCATCTGTGACCCTTCGTGAGCTCACGACGGCTCAACTCCCCGTAAGGTCACCTGTCCGTTGGACTGAGAATAGGCCATAAAATTTATGCCCCGATTAATCGCGGGCACCTGTGCAATTCTCAAACAGCTAGGACTTAACCGTGAAACATCTGATCAAACTCTCCGTGGCGGCCGCGCTGGCCGGGATGATCTCGACCAGCGCCGTTGCTCAAAACAAACCGTTCGGCGGCGCCGAAGATGTCGCCTTCGCCAAGAAGCTCTGGTCCGTTCTGGCCGATAATAAGCTGGTGGGTCCAAACCGCATCCACACCCAGCCGTTCGAGGGCAGCCCGCCCCATGGCGGGATCCAACAGGTGCTCGGCACCAACATCACCGTGGATGGGCGAACCGCCCAGGTGCTGGTGAAAAGCAACCACATGGGCAAAGACCTGGAGGTCGATGCCGTGTTTGCCGATCCCAATAAATTCCTGGACGCCTATACGGTCATGTTCAAGCGGGAAGCCGGCTACGACGCCGAGAACAAGGACTGGTTCTGGGCCAAGTACCGGGCCAACGGCAACCAGGATAAGACTCCGACCGGCGTCGCCATTGCCGGCCGCTTCATGAAGGGCGGCGAAAAAGGCTGCATTGCGTGCCACAAGGCCACCGGTGGCGACGATATGATTACCCTCACCGAAAAATAGCCCTTCGCATAACGCGCATAAGAAAAGGCCGGTCCCCGTGACCGGCCTTTTACATTTACGTCTCGGTTGGATTAACCGCTGGTCTTATTCTTATCGACCAGAGCGTTTTCGCCAATCCAAGGCATCATGTCGCGGAGCTTCTGTCCGACCTTTTCGATGTCGTGTTCGGCGGCGCGGCGGCGCATGGCCTTGAAGCGCGGGGCGCCGACCTTGTTTTCCATCATCCAGTCCTGAACGAACTTGCCGGACTGAATATCTTCCAGCACCTCTTTCATCCGCTCCTTGACGCTGGGATCAATCACCCGAGGGCCGCTGGTGTAGTCACCATATTCAGCCGTGTTGGAGATCGAATAGCGCATGTTCGCGATGCCGCCTTCATACATCAGATCGACAATAAGCTTCACCTCATGCAGGCATTCGAAATAGGCCATCTCCGGCGCGTAGCCGGCTTCGACCAGGGTTTCCCAGCTCGCCGTGATCAACGAAGTGAGACCGCCGCAGAGCACCGTCTGCTCACCGAACAGGTCGGTCTCGCATTCTTCCTTAAACGTCGTTTCGATAATGCCGGACCGGCCACCGCCAATAGCGCTACCGTAGGAGAGAGCCACATCCAAAGCGCCACCGCTGGCGTCCTGCGCCACCGCGACCAGGCACGGCACACCGGCGCCGCGCGCAAATTCGGAACGGACCGTGTGGCCGGGTCCCTTCGGTGCGATCATGAACACGTCCACACCTTCCGGCGGAACAATCAGGCCGAAATGAACCGATAGGCCGTGAGCGAAAGCAATCGCTGCGCCGTCCTTCAAATTGGCGTGAATTTCCTCGTTATAGAGATCGGCCTGGATTTCATCCGGGGCCAGAATCATCAGCACATCGGCCCAACCGGCGGCTTCCGCCGGGGTCATGACCTTCAGGCCCTCGGCTTCGGCCTTGGCGATGCTGCCGGAACCCTGCCGGAGCGCAACCGCGATTTCGGTCACGCCGCTGTCCCGCAGGTTCAGCGCATGGGCGTGGCCCTGGCTACCATAGCCGACAATGGCAACCTTCTTGGTCTTAATCAGATTGACGTCGGCGTCTCTGTCATAAAAAACTCGCATGGCGATCTTTCCTTCCTTCTCCCCTGCCCCCGCACCAACGAGGGCCTTGATCAAAAATTACATTTCCTCTCCGCCGCGGGCGATGGCGACGATGCCCGTCCGCGACACATCGACCAGCCCGAAGGGCTTCATGAGATCGATGAATTTATCGACTGTTTGCGCACTGCCCACCACTTCGAATACGAAGGATTCCGGCGTGCTGTCCACGACTGCGGCCGAGTATTTATCAGCTATCTTCATAGATTCAACCCGGTCATCATCTGTGCAGTGCACCTTGATGAGCCCAAGCTCCCGCTGCACGGAGCGGCCATCCTCTGTAAGGTTGGACACCCGGTGCACCGGCACCAAACGTTCAAGCTGG
>Ga0181582_10005324_pt1 | contig 10381 bp, 7 predicted proteins | sample 071ome_32_FD_132438 | JGI IMG/M metagenome (GOLD analysis project Ga0181582, IMG submission 132438) | Coastal salt marsh microbial communities from the Groves Creek Marsh, Skidaway Island, Georgia - 071405AT metaG (megahit assembly) | ecosystem: Environmental > Aquatic > Marine > Intertidal zone... | reverse complement strand
GTGTTGTCGTTGCGAGTCACGCCGAGCGACGCGCAAAAGGCGTTGATGGCGGTGGGCGTGTAACCTCTTCTGCGCAAACCCTCGAGAGTCAACAAACGCGGATCGTCCCAACCGTTGACGTATCCCTTGGTCACCAGCAAGTTTAACTTGCGCTTACTCATCACGTTGTACGTGATGTTGCAGCGAGAGAATTCCCAAGTGACGGGCTTGTACGTGTCAAGAGCGTCCAGAAGCCAATAGTAGGACCCGTTCGGCGCCTGTCTAGATTCAAACTCGAGCGTGCAGAGCGAGTGCGTAATGTTTTCTAAGCTATCCACTAAGCAGTGCGTGTAGTCGTACGTCGGGTAAATGCACCACTTGTCGCCAGTGTGCGGGTGGCTGGCAAACTTGATGCGGTAAGCGGCTAAATCCCACATACTCGGGATATCGCTGCGTAAATCACCCTTCATGCGCAGACAACACTCGCCCTCCTTGAATTCACCCTTCCTCATCTTTTCGAACAACGTAAGGTTCTCCTCGACGCTGGTGTTTCTCCAAGGGCTCTCCGCGCCTTCTGGAAGCGGCGTCTCGTAACGCGGAAGGTTACCGTCCACGCACGTCTTTTGGAACGTTTGCAAAAGCTTGCGCGAGTTGAACGTTTGCTCCTTATTTTGAAAGCAGACGTACGCGTTACCAGATTTGATTAACTGCAGCGCGTACTCGTAAAGCTGATCAAAGTAATCGCTCGAGTACGTCGTCTCCACCGGTTCGTGTCCCAACCATTTCACCGAACCGATGATGCTGTCAATGTATTCTTGCTTCTCCGCCTCCGGATTCGTGTCATCAAAGCGAAGAATCGTCGTACCACCGAATCGCTTTGCCACACCGAAATCGAAATACATCGCCTTGGCGTGTCCGATGTGCAAATACCCGTTCGGCTCTGGCGGAAATCGCGTTCGCCACTTTCCGCCCGTCGCCGCCAAGTGCGCCTTCATCGCCTCCGCTGAGTTCACCGCGTAATTCTTCGCCCCGGGCGGCAAGTTGTCCTTCGATTTCGCCGTCACGTGCCCCTCCGATCCCGGCGTCGGCAAATGCGTCGCCTCGAGCGCGGACTTTTCAACCTTCGCCGCCTCTTCCTTGCTCGCCTTTTCGCCGCTCTCCTTGGCCGCTTTCGGCGCCTTCGGCTTCCCCTCCGCCTTCACCGACGACTTGGCGCACAGTTCCTCCGCCCTCTCAAACGCCTCCTTCGCCTTGGCGTAGTCCTTGAGCTTCATCGCCGCCATCCCAGCTTCGATCGCCTCCAGTCCCAGAGGATCCGGTCGCTTTTTGCTCTGCTTCTCCGCCGCTTTGAGCGCCTTTTTCGCCGCGCTCATGGACACCTCCGGCGCGCCCTCGCCCTCGGCCGACATCTCGACCGTCGTCGCTCTCGCTCCACCGCCTCGCGCGCTCGAGTCACGCCCGCGTGCGCGTCGAAATGCGTCCCGTTCGTCCGCCGGTCGCGTCCCTCGGGACGCTTAGGGTCGAGCGAATGACGCGAAATGAACGATTGCGCGCGGTCGTCCGCGGCGGCACAGCGACGCGCGAGCGATGACGTCGGTCGACCACGGACGGGAACCGTGCCCACACAGAATCTTCGATGACATCGGCGGCGCGTTCGCCATGGGCGCGGTGGGCGGCGGCGTCGTGAACCTCGTCAAGGGTGCGTACAACTCGCCGCGAGGCTACGCGATGATCGGAGGGTTCGAGGCGATTCGTCGAGAGGCGCCGAGGATCGGAGGGTCGTTTGCGGTGTGGGGAGGGTTGTTTTCGGCGTTTGATTGCGCGCTGGTGGCGGTGCGGCGAAAGGAGGATCCGTGGAATCCGATCATCTCGGGGGCGGCGACGGGAGGCGTGTTGCAGCTGCGATACGGGCTGCCGAGCGCGGCGAGGTCGGCGGCGTTCGGTGGGTTTTTGTTGGCGGTGATCGAGGGGATTAGTATCATGTTGACGAGGTTGACGGCGCCGCCGCCGCCGCCGCCGGTGATGGTGATGCCGGGCGAGGGGGGCGGAGGCACCGCCGGCGCGGGCGTGGAGACCACGAGCGCGGGGACGCCCACGGAGGCGGCGCAAGAGAGTGGATCCATCTGGGGGAACGTGTTCGGCGGTGGACGCAAGGAAGAAAATTCCACCGCGGCGCCGAACATGCCCGATTTCGGCGCGGCGACCGAATTAAAGTGAGAGAAGGAAGAAAAAGACGGAGACTTGGTAAAGTTCCGTAGAGGGTAGAATTGATTTTAAATCGCAACGTGAGCGAGCTAGCTACTAAAATTATTACACTTCAAATCGTCGGTAAGCGCTGCGCGACCGCGCGCGGGTCGCGCTCGAAGGGAAGGATGAGATCGCGAACGTCTACGCCGCGCTCGCCCAGCGTCAGCGCGCGACCGGGGAGGAGCGCGAGCGGCGCTCTGTCACCTCGAAGGTGGAAGTCATCGAGCGTCGCGTAATCGCCATCGATGATTTGTTCCAGCACGCGATACGATTTCAAGTCTTGACGCATTTGATACGGCATCTCCACCTCGAAAGAATTCACGCCAACGGACAACGCCGAAAACTTTGCGTTCGTCGCCCAGAAAGCGTCGACGTCGCGGCACATCGGGCATCCTTTCATGGCGTTTGTCTCCATGTATGACGCGAGACACGATTGACAAAACACGCCGCCGCAACACGGCGCCCGAGCGACGTCTTCGCTGGACGTTTCTTCGAGACAAATCGCGCACCCGTCGAGCGTGGACGCGTCGTCGTCCACATCGACCAGTGGCTTTGGTTTCGACTTGGTCGGCGATTTCGACCCTTTCAAGCCGACAGGAATCATGAACAGTTTGTGATCAACCTCGTCGTCGCGAGAGGTCCTCGAAGCTTGCGAACTGATCGGCGCGTCTCGCGTGACGACGATGAGATGAGAGTCTTCGCCATACAAACCGACGTCCAATACGGTGCGCTTGGTTTTCGCGTCGGGATTGGTCACGCACGATTCGACTCTGTGACGAAACGTCTCGAACAAGTCTCGTCGCACGTCGTTCGACGCATTGGCTTTACGGTCGATGACGTGCACCATCTTCTCACCGTCGGACCAAACGACGACGATGAATTGATCCGAAAGCGCGGCGCGAGGTAACGCCGGCATCGTGCGAGGTTCGCGCTCAAGCGCTCTGTTTCGCACCGCCCCAAACTTTGGCATCCATCCCAGATCGACGCGCCGCGGTTCGTCCGAATCTATCTCTCGCGCTTGCGCTCTCCCGCGCTCGTTGGTGACGAATTCATACGCTTTCCGCTCCAACACGCAATACTCGTCGCTAAAATTAATCGCCACTTGGAGATATTCCAGCGCCGCCGCGCCGCGCGCATCTTCAAATCCACGCATCGCCGTAAACGGCACCAAGATTTTCTCCTCAGCCATGCCACCCTTCAGACTCCTCCGCTCTGCGCTCGAGTGAAACACCGCGAAAGGAATCGTCTCCTCGCCCGACAGTCGCCACGCTGCCGTCGTCGCGCTGTTCCCGTAAAACTCGTCGCCCGAGTGGTTCCACTTCACCGCCGACGTCGCCCAGAAGACATCACCCACGCACCCACACGCGCCGACCGCGCTCATGCCCGCACACGGCCACGTCATGGGTAACCGTAGCGTCTTCACCACCGTCCCGTTCTCGAGGTTTACCGCGTCCACCGTCGGCGGCGTCCCGCGACACCGCGCAGCGAGTCCCATCTTCATCGACACGCGCGTCGCGTCCACGCCCCGCGTGACGTCGTCCGCGCGATCGACATCGATCGAGGGCGATCCGCGGGCGATCCATCTCGGCGTCGGCGACGACGACGACGACGACGCGTCGACGTCGAAGCGCGCCAAAGAACCGTCCTCGTAACCGACGAGGACGAGGTAATCACCGCGGTTGGGCGACGACGACGACGACGCCGTCGACGCGAAGGCGGTGGCGCGAACGTCGAAGGCACGTTCGCCGTCCATCTCGGCGTCGCGCCGAAGCGCGCGCGTGACGCCGGACGCGCGCATCGCGGAGTGACGAGAAGCTGGGGGTGCCTGGAGGGACGCGCGCGGGCGAAAATAACGTCGTTCGTTACGTGCTGTCGTGTGCTATGTGCGTGATGAATGTGTTCATGATCTGCGCGCGTACAGGAAAATGTACCCCTGACCGGTGCGAACCTCGTCCGTGGTCAGAGAGTTGACGTCATCGTCGTTGAAGTGTTGCCAACTGTCGCCGACGTCGAGCTCGCGAGCGCACGCCGTGTAGTGGCCGCTGCCCGCCTGTCGTCCGTGATGCGTGATGACGGCGACGAGGTCGTAGATCTTGTCGGTGGACGACGTGGGTGCGCTCGCGCCCGAACGCGGGGTGCGACGGGAGCGTTTGCCGGTGGATGCAGGCGTTTCCAGCGCGTCTTGCTCGGCGACGGTTTCCTCTTCGCAGCAGTAGGGCGCTAAATCTAAGCCCTCCAACGGGAAATCGACATCGTTCGTCAGTTTGGTGTGCGTGGCGTCACCCTTCCACGTGAATCGTTTCAAGTGCAGACACAACACGGGAGGAAGACTCGCGATACGGGTGAACTTTGTGGCGTTTTGATCCTTGCCGCAGCTGTCGCAGAAATAGCGCCCGTGGCCGCTTAAATTTTCGTTTCGCACAAAGGCGGCGAGACATTGCTGCAACGTCGCTTCGCCGTCCGCGCCTTCGCCCTTTTCGATATCGATTGAAGGTGAATGCGGCGTGGTCGGTAGGGATCCGTCCTTACTCAACACGGGTGGAATCGGAAGCGAGAGATCCATAAACGGTTCCCGACGGTCACTCGAAAGGCCACACTTCGTGCACGTCACTCTCGTCAAACAAACCCCACCGAACAGCTCCATCACCTTATCCGGACTCTTGCCATCGTCTCTCTCCAACGGCGTCGGATTCACTTTCGGCGTGTGCGGGGAAGCCAACGCGTGTCCGTTTGCGCGTTCGTCCTTCATCGCGTGTTCGAGTTGACGCTTCACCTCGTTCGCGGTGACGCCTCGCGACAGACGAGACGGAGATGCGAACGTGCTCGACGGACTGCTCAAGTGCGTCGACGCGCTCGTACCGGTGTGCGTCTGTCTCAGTCTATCGCTCGCGTTCTCGGCTTCCTTCTTTTGTTTCGATTTGCACGGACGGCACGCGCAACCCGTCTTGTGCCGCTTGGCTCCCCAACGCGAGATGATGACGTACCCATCGCCGTCATCGTCGCCGTTCCCAGATTTGTCCACCGATCCGTTCGACGGCGACGTTCCACCACGCTCGACGACGGAATCACCGACATTCATCAAGAAACTGGGCGTCGGACTCGATCGTCCGCTTCGACTGCGCACGCTCCTCGCGCGCGTGGGCGGATTTGGAATTCCATTTTCGCACGGCGAGTGCTCTTTCCGTCTCGGCGTCACCACGCCTCGCATTCGAATCAAGTGTCGACCGCTTCTCAACTCTTTCCTCAATCTATCCAACAAAATCCGCATGAACTCGTGCGCGTCTTGTTGTTCGTTCCCGGCGAAAGACGGCACGAGTTTCCAAACGCTTCGCAATAAATCGTGCGGCGGAAACGCCTCGTACTCTCCTCGCACCATCGTCCGCACCAGCCGTCGCATCTCAGCCCCGACATTCAACGCCTCCGCGCTCGCCATGTCCGCTCGGCGTTCGCGCGTCATCGCCGGCGGACGCATCGCGAACCGTCTCTTGGCGCTCGCGTTTGAACTCGAACTCGGCGACGCTCCGTCGTCGTCCCTCCCGTGTCTTCTCGAACCTTTTCCTCGCTCGCGCTCCCCGTCGCTCGCGCGCTTGCGCTTCAACGAATCGTCGAACTTCAACAGTTCGTCCTCGGGGGCGAACGAGCGCCTCTCGCGCGCGCCGCGACCGGGCTTGCCGTCCCATTTCGCCGATAAGTACGCCGCCGCCTCGTCTCCAAGGAGGTACTCTCTGAACTGGGGCACGTGCGCGAGCGCCTGCGAACGACGATGTGCGCCGAAATGAAGCGTTGAGTCAGTCTTTGCGCGCGTAATGGCGAACGCGGAGGCGTCGAAGGTGCGCGTGAGCGCGCGCGGGCGCGCATCTTTTCGCCAACCGCCCCGATCGTGTGCACGCGCACCTGGACTGTCGCGTTGAGGTAGCAGGTGTTACTGGCGTTGTACAGACCCGAGCGCGGTGGCGCGTCACCGAGGGATGCGCTGGGAGGGTCCTCGCTCGCCGCGCGCGCGCGCGCGCGGGAGCGTGGCATGTCGCGTGGCTTCAGTGCGAGTCGCCGTGTGCGGCGCGCGCGTATCCAAACGCGACAGCGGGAGAATCGAGGCGCGCGACGGTGATGCGGGCATTCGGTCGAGACGCGCGCGCGTGTGGTTTGCTTAAATACATTTCATGTTTTCTACGGCGAGCAGGCGTAAGTTTGACTAAAGCGGGCGGCAAATCCTGCTCTGCGCAGCGGCAAAGGCGGAATTTCAATTTAAAACAACGTACAGTAAAACAACGAACGCGATGCGCTGAATGAGCGCTCGCGATGTTTTGGACGACATCAACGCACGTCCGCGCGACATGTCGGACACGTCGAGTGACGTTGGAGCCAAGGCGCGATGCAATCAATGCAAAAGGTGTGTTCGCACGCGCGTAGTCGCACGAGTCTCGCGTCCCTTACGAAGCGTTCCAGACACACCGGACACGCGCGCTCGTCGACGCGCTCCATCTCCGCGACGTCACTCGCATCCACCAGTCGCACGCCAGTCTCGATCGCGCTCGAGCTCGTGCCACCGACGATTTTCGTGAACGCATCCATCGCCTCGCGCGACGCGCTCGACGCGTCCCCTTCGCCTCGCGCCAACGCGTCCCAATACGCCGTCCACAGCTCCTCCAATCGCGCCTCGAACTCGAATCCCACCGTCTCCTCGTCCTCGAGCGTCATCGCCCACACCGCATCGCGCATCGCGCGCGCGTTTTCGGCCTCCGTCTTGTTCGAGGACGACTCGGGCGACTCGGGCGCGCCTCTCTGGGTGCCTGCCTCCAACCACCAGCGTCCGAGCGATTCGGTCGACCCCCGTCCGCGCGCGCGTCGACGCCTCCGACGCCGCGCCGCGCGCGCCGACGTCGACGCAATTATTTCTTCGCGAGTTTTTAGAAGCGTCGTCGACGCGTTCGTCGTCGCATCGCGCGCCTCGGCGCCCTCATCGAAGCTTCGCGACGCTTCGCAAATGATATTTTCATCGCGCGCATCGGCGTCGACCGCGTCGGCGTCGACCGCGACGCTGCCGTCGCGAACGCGCCGCGAGAACGAAGGCATTTTCGTGCGCGCGCTCGCCGTCGACGAACCGCGTCCTCGTCGCGCGCGATGACGCGAGACGCGCGATGACGCGCGGACTGGCGAGATGGCATCGGGCGAGGGACGAGGACGCTGCGGGACGCTGCTCGAGGCACCTACTAGAAATTTTTTGGGATATTGAAAGTGGAGTGGGGCGCGGACAACGAATTCGTGACGAGCGTGTTTACCAAGCAATGTGCTTGTATTGCTCGCCCGCGTACACAGCCTTGTCACCGAGCTCTTCCTCGATGCGGAGGAGCTGGTTGTACTTGGCGAGACGCTCGGAGCGGCACGGGGCGCCGGTTTTGATTTGACCGGTGGACAAACCGACGGCGAGGTCGGCGATGAAGGAATCTTCCGTCTCGCCGGATCGGTGGGAGGCCATGACACCCCAGCCGGCAGCCTTGGACATGCCGACAGCCTCGATGGACTCGGAGATGGTACCGATTTGGTTCACCTTGAGCAAGAGGGCGTTGCACCACTTGCCGTCGATGGCGGCTTGCACGCGCTTCGGGTTGGTGACCAACAAGTCGTCACCGACGATTTGGCAGTTGCCCTTGGCGGTGAGCGCGGCGGTGTTTTCGGCGTCGTCTTGGTCGAACGGATCCTCGATGGAGATCATCGGGTATTCGCTGATGAACTCTTGGTACAAGTCGATCATCTGGGCGCCCGTCTTCTTCATGGAGCCGTCGTTGTTCTCCGTCTTGAAGTCGAGATCGTATTGCTTGTCTTCCGTCAAGAATTCAGACGCGGCGACGTCCATACCGATCTTCATCTTACCGGTGTAGCCAGCCTTTTCGATGGCTTCGACGAGGAGGTCGAGACCTTCCTTGTTGTCTTGAATGTTCGGGGCGAAGCCGCCTTCGTCGCCGACGTTGCAGGCGTCTTGGCCGTACTTCTTCTTGATGACAGACTTCAAGTTGTGGTACACTTCGGAGCCCATTTGCATGGCTTCCTTGAAAGAGGACGCACCGACCGGGAGAATCATGAACTCTTGCATGGCGAGCTTGTTACCGGCGTGGGAACCACCGTTGATGACGTTGAACGCCGGCACCGGGAGGATCAACTTGCCGTTACCCGCGAGGTCGGCGATGTGTTGATAAAGCGGCACATCCTTTTCAGCGGCACCAGCCTTGGCGACAGCCATGGAGACCGCGAGCACGGCGTTCGCGCCGAGCTTACCCTTGTTGTCGGTACCGTCGAGTTCCTTGCACATGAAATCATCGATAGCCTTTTGCTCGCGCGGATCCTTACCGACGAGCGCCGGGGCGATGATCTCATTCAAGTTTTTGACGGCTTGCGCGACACCCTTACCCATGTATTCCTTACCACCGTCGCGAAGTTCGACGGCTTCATAGATACCGGTGGACGCACCACTCGGCACCATGGCGCGGAACATGCCCTTGTGGGTGTACACATCCGCCTCGACGGTCGGGTTCCCGCGCGAGTCGAAAATTTGTCGACCGACGACCTTGGTGATCGCCGCGCTCGTGCGCTTCTTCATGTATTCGCTCTGCGTCGTGAAAGAACGACGCGTCCATCGCGTCGCGCATCATCATCGTCAGTCCATCATCGTTCGTTCGCATCGCATCGCATCGCGCGCGTCTCTCTCCCGTCCCGGTCTTCCCGCGAAGACGCCTCCGTCGACCCTCCCTCGAGGGTTGGTCGCGAACCCGTCGAGAACCTTCATCCGCCATCCATCCGTCATCGTCGCCACCGCGCGCGCGCGTCCACGTCTCGACGTCCCGACGCGCGCGCGCGCGCGTTCGACGACACGAAAACGTGCGCATCCATCGACGCGATCGCGCACGCCGAACGCGCGTCGCCCGACGCCCGCATCGCCCGACACGCGTCGTCAAGAAGAGGTCATCGCGAAGACCAGTCACAATCACCGCGAGATCCATCGCGCACGCACCACGAACGCGAGCGGTTCGTCCGCCTTGGCCTTGACGGCGGCGTTGAGCGCTTCCTCAACTTTTTTGGAGAGATCGTGCTTTTCGAGGTACTCCTGGACGCTCATCGTGAACTCGTCGTCGTCGTCGTCGTCGTCGCGGTGTGCCGCCGCGACCCTCTCGAGCGTCGGCGTCGTGGGTGTCGTCGTCGTCGTCGAGGCGGGTGACGACTGGGTGACCACTCGACGCGGCGTTCTTCGTAGTGTAGGACGTCCGAACGCCGTGTGGGGTGGTTTTTGCCCGAGAACGACGACGCGCGACGCGAGTGCCATCGTCCTCGATCACCGACCGGTCACGACTCGACGCGTCGACCCCACACGCGCGTGGACGCGAGGTGCGGGACGTCTACAAAAGAAAGGGGCGACGCGTGCCGAATGTCCGAACTTTTGTGGTGTGTGACACCCGGACCGTCGGGGCGTTCGCGCGGACGCGTCCTCGTCCGCTCGACCGGTCGCGCGGACGCGCGGTGGAGGCGCGGCGGACGCGCGGCGGGGCGGCGACCCGTGTGTCGAGTCGAGTGGAGTCGACACGAGTTCGTTCGTCGACGGTCGCGCCGTCGGTCGGTCGGTCGGTCGGTCGGTCGGTCGGTCGAGCGCGACTGGACGCGACTGGACTCGACCGCGCGTGACTCGGACGGCGACGGGAGAGAAGGTCAGTCGCGCGCGTCGACTCGAACGATTCCGTCGCGCGCGGTCGCTCGGTGCGGTCTCCCCGAACGACTCGATCGACTCGATCGATCGACGCGCGCGCGTCGTCGTCTCGCGCCGCGGCAAGATGCGCACGATGCGCACGATGCGCGCGCGCGCGTCGGTGCTCCTCGGGATGGTGCGGGGTGTCCCCACGCACCGCTCGTTCCATCTTTTTCCGGGTTCCGCGTCGAGGGACGCGCGTCGAGGGTGGGTGCGCCACTCGAGCGCGCGACGCGACGCGACGCTCGTGGGTGAACCGTGCGCGTCGATCCGTCGATTCGTGACGCCGTAGACCATCGCCATGTCGCGCGTGTTGGCGCTGTTCGACGTCGATGGGACGCTCACCGTGCCTCGAAAGGCGTCGGACGACGTCATGAAGGCTTTCATGAAGGATTTGCGGTCCAAGGTGACGGTGGGGATCGT
>Ga0181582_10005319_pt1 | contig 10385 bp, 6 predicted proteins | sample 071ome_32_FD_132438 | JGI IMG/M metagenome (GOLD analysis project Ga0181582, IMG submission 132438) | Coastal salt marsh microbial communities from the Groves Creek Marsh, Skidaway Island, Georgia - 071405AT metaG (megahit assembly) | ecosystem: Environmental > Aquatic > Marine > Intertidal zone... | reverse complement strand
ATGTTCAAGGTGATTTCTTCAATGGAGAGAGACTTCTCTTCAATGGAGTCGCAGATGAAAGCAGGTATGTCACTGGAATCAGAAATTGGGAAAATTCTGACATTAAGTCAGTTTTCGGAATCGTTGGTTCTGCTTCCACCTTCAGTGCAGACGTTATTCAGGAGAATTTCTATGAATACGGTTCAGCGACAATTACAGGAGCGAGTGGTGGTGTTTCGACCGTTACAGTTGCTGGTGCTGTTTTCCCTGGGATTGTCACAACAGGGAATATCGTCTCTTACCAAAGAGCTTCTCTTACAGACGTATCTTATGCACGAGTTACAACCGTAAACACCAATAATCTGGTAATTGAGGCAGTTGAGTCAGTTACAGGCGTCAATAATGGTGCACTTCCAACATCTCAAGAAACTGGAGCACAATTTAGAATTCTTGAGACCAAAATTCAAGATAGCAACGGTTCTGGTAACGAAGCATCCAACGAAGCACTGTTTAGTGTCTTCCCCAAGAAGAATATTGAGTCTGTTGACCTGACATCTGCCAATTTGGTCATTAGAAAGCAATTTACGACTTCAATTTCTGCTAATTCGACCCCAGTCATCAATGCTGACCCCAATGAGGTCTTCCTTCCCTTTGATGAGGAAAGATACATTCTGATGCGTTCTGATGGGACCACAGAAGCATTGACAGCGGATAAAGTCACTCTGACTAATGGTTCAACTTCAATTCAAATTGCTGGACTGAGTGCAACCACAGACTCTGGAACAATTCTGATTGCAACTCTTCGTAAGAGTAACATTACCAATAAGATCAAGTCGAAGGTCATCTCAAATAATGTTCTGATTGACAAATCATCACTTTCTTCCTCTGGAATTGGTGGAACGACTCTGAACGATGGTTTGACTTATGGTTCATTCCCATTCGGAACCAGAGTTCAGGATGAGGTTATTTCTCTGAACGTTCCTGATGCATACAGAATTCACGGAATCTATGAGTCGAAGGACACTTCAGATCCCGAAGCACCTTACATGACCACTGCCTCAATGGATGGTCCAAGTTCAAACACCAACGATCTGATCATTGGTGAGACTATTACTGGATCAATCAGTGGTGCTAAAGCAATTTACCTGGTCAGGAAAACTGACACAGCAATCAACTTTGCTTATTTGAACAACGTTGTCTTCGAATCTGGAGAAGTTATTAATTTTGAAGAATCTGGTGTAAGTGCTGTTGCAACCAACGTTGTTGTTCCTTCAAAAACTATCACAAACCAATTCACTTTTGATGATGGTCAGAAAGGATCGTTCTATGATTATTCAAGAATCGTAAGAAATGGCGATGCTAATGTTCCAGCAAGAAAACTGAAAGTTTATTTTGCCAAGGCAGAATATGCAACATCAGACACTGGAGACATCACCACTGTCAATTCTTATGATCAGTTCGATTATGCGAAAGATATTCGCACGGTAGACGGTTACAGAACAACAGATCTTCTTGACGCAAGACCCAGAGTCAAAAATTACACCGTCACCTCTGGTGCAAACTCACCATTTGAGTTCTCAGGAAGAGACTTTGATGGTGGTTCAAATGGACAGCACAGTTCCAAATTTGTTCTGGCATCTGATGAGTCAGTAACAATTGGATTTGATTATTATCAACCAAGAGCAGACAGAGTTTGCATTGACAAAGAAGGTTATATCAGCGTAATTCCTGGAACTCCAGCAGATGACGCAAGACTTCCAGAGAACACCAGTGGTGCTCTGAACATTGCAAACATTTTCCTTCCTGCTTATCTTTACGATGTCAACAATGCTCAGGTTGACTTTGTTGAGCATAAGAGATATCAAATGTCCGATATCTCCAAGTTGGAGCAAAGAATCTCTAACCTGGAATATTACTCTTCACTCAACCGTCTTGAGCAAGCAACTGTCAACTCCTTCGTTCCTGATGCAAACGGTCTGAACAGATTCAAGTCTGGTGTCTTTGTTGATAACTTCTCAACACTGCAACCACAAGATCCAACCATCGGAATCAGAAACAGTATTGATGATCTGAAACAGATTCTGAGACCTTCTCACTACACAACTGCTCTATCACTGCAGTTGGGAACCTCAGCAATCAGTGGAATTGGAACAACAACTGATCCAAATGAAGATGAAAGAATCGCTTCGATCCAGGGTACTGGAGTCAGAAGAACTGGTCAAGTTGTCACCATTGATTACACTGATGTTGAGTACATTAAGAATCCATTCGCAACCAGATCTGAAAGTGTAACTCCTTTCTTGGTTCAGTTCTGGGGAGGAACACTCGAACTGGAACCAAACGTTGATGTCTGGATTGAAGTCAACAGACTTGAAACCGAGAACAAGCAACTGGAAGGTAACTTCAGCACCATCGCTCAACTTGTTGGAGCAGAAGTCACAACTAATGAAGATGGTCTAAGAAGTGGAATCACACCAATTCAGTGGGATTCCTGGGAGACCACAGGTGTCAATGTTGACACTTCACTTTCAATGAGTGGAAGCAGCAGCAACACTGGAGCAACCATCTCTGCTTCTGTCAGCACCAGCGTTCAACTGGAGCAACAGAGACGTGGTGAGCAGATTTCTCTGACAGAGAGACTCGACACTGTTTCTTTGGGTGACAGAATTGTTTCCAGAGATGTTGTTCACTTCATGAGATCCCGTAACGTTGAGTTCACGGGACGTAATCTGAAACCATTCACAAGACTTTATCCATTCTTTGACAGTGTGGATGTTGCTAAGTTCTGTGTTCCTAAACTGGTCGAAATTACAATGACCAGTGGAACCTTTACTCCAACTGAAACTGTCATCGGAACGATGCCTTCGACTCAACAGAGTGAAGAAATTACCGACGCATCAACCGCAGCAATCACTTTCAGAGTTGCAACCGCTAACCATAAGTATGGTCCTTACAATAACCCAACTGACTTCTTTGATTCCAATCCTTATGACAGAGAAGCAACTCTCCCCTCCACTTATTCAGAAACGACTTCAGTTCTGAACATCGACACCTTTAGTCTTCAGTCCGAGGATAATCCCAACTTTGCTGGTTACATTGCAACTGGTATGGTTCTGGTTGGTCAGTCCAGTGGAGCACAAGCAGTTGTAAGCAACGTCAGACTCATCACCGACAGACTTGGAACTCTGATTGGTTCGTTTAGAGTTCCCGATACTGCGAACGAAACCAATCCTGCTTTCGAAACTGGACGTAACATGTTCAGACTCACCAGCAGCACAACAAACAGCAAGATTGAAGGAACTGTTACTTCTGCAGCAGAAGAGATGTTCTACTCTCAGGGTGACATGGATAACACCCAAGAGGTCACACTCTCACTGAGAAATGCTGATGTTGAGACTGAAGAATTCTTCGAAGAGAGGACCATTGGTGATTCTTCATCATCGAGTGCATCTGCTTCGATTAGTTTCCCACCACCACCTCCACCACCAGCTCCCCCACGAGTTGACCCTCTGGCACAAACCTTCATGGTCAATGATGACAGTGGTGTCTTTGTAACCAAGATTGATGTCTTCTTCCATCTGAAGGACGACAACATTCCTGTTTATTGTCAACTCCGTGAGGTTGAACTGGGAACTCCAACTCAAAAAGTTCTTGCTTATTCTGAGATTACTCTGGAACCTGATCAGGTTAACGTTTCCGAGGATGGAAGTGTTCCAACGACCTTCACCTTTGAGTCTCCCGTTTATCTGGAACCAGAAACCGAATATGCTTTCTGTCTTCTGTCTAAGTCAACAGAATACAGAGTTTGGATCTCCAGACTTGGTGAACCCACAGTCGAAACTGCTGATCAAGAAGCGGGTCAGATTCTGGTTTCCGCACAACCACTTCTGGGTTCACTGTTTAAATCACAGAACGCAGCAGTCTGGACACCTTCACAGTACGAAGACCTCAAGTTCACTCTTCACAGAGCAAACTTTGGAACTTCTGGTAACTGCACACTTTATAACCCAGGTCTCCCAGAGAATCTTGAAAAGATTGCCCAAAACTCAATCTTTATGGATTCGAGAAACCTGAGCATCGGAATCGGAACAACTGTTCAGGACACTGGTCTGGTTGTCGGTAACACCGTCATTCAGAACTCTACTGGAGCAACTGGCACCCTGACAGGATTCGCTGGTTCGATGACTGGTGATCTTTCTGTTACCAACGCTGGTGTTGGTTACACTCCTGCCTCTGGTTATTATGTCTTCTCTGGTGTTGCTCTCACAAGCATCACAGGAAGTGGACTCAACGGAACTGCCGAGATCGCTGTTTCGAATGGAGTTGCAATTGCTGCGACTGTTTCCACTGCTGGCGGTGGTAAGGGATATGCAATCGGTGATGTTCTGACTCCAATCACTGTTGGTAACAACAGTCTTGGTGAGGGAATGAGACTCTCTGTTGGTGAAATCTATGGTAACAATGAACTAATTCTGGATGATGTTCAAGGAGACTTCGCAACTGGAGCAACTGATAAGTTGTTCTATGAAAACTCTTCAGGCATCACGACCGAACTGAACTTCTCTGTTGGTGGTTCTGTTGTTCCTCAGACTCCAATCAGAGTTAATTCTGATGGTCTTCACATGAAGATCTTCCAGAGAAACCACGGTCTTTATGGTGGAGTCAATAAGGTCACTCTGAAGGACATCACAACTGATGTTCCAACAACAACCGTTGCAGAGGCTTACAGCAACACTGCAACTGGTGCCATCTCAGTTGGAAGCACAACGAATTACACTTCTTTCGAGAATGTTGCTGTTGGCGCAACCAACCCTGGTTACATCAAGATCGGTCAAGAAATCATTTCTTACACTGGTTTCGATGCCAACACCCTCACGGGAATCACCAGAGGCGTTGATAACACTGTTACTGCTTCTCATGCAGTCAACGATTTGGTTTACAAATATGAATTGAATGGCGTTTCTCTGAGAAGAATCAACACCACTCACACTCTGGCAGATGTCACCGTTGACAATCCAACTACTCTTGACTCTTATCACGTCAAGATTCAAATGGATGAGAATGGAACCGACAGAACCGACGGTGGAACTCTGGGTGTTCTCTACTTCAACGACTCTGAGTCTAACTCTGGAACCAAGGCTAAGGGAACTTACAATCTTCCTTATTCTCTGATGATTCCAAGAATTTTGACCCTGACCCCAACAGGAACCAAGATCAACACTAATGTCAGAACAGTTAGTGGAACAAGTGTCGATGGAAACGAGGCATCTTACACAGATAAGGGTTATCAAGAGGTTGCACTTTATCAGAAGAATTACTTCGATTCCCCAAGAGTTGTTGCTTCTAAGGTCAACGAAGACACTTATCTCGCACCAAGCGGTTTGTTCCCAGGCAATAAGTCTCTGTCCTTCAATATGAGTCTCTTGAGCATTGATAACAGACTTTCACCTGCGATTGATCTGGACAACGCATCTTGCGTCTTTGTCAATAACAGAGTCAATGCCCCTGTTACCAATTACGCAACTGATTTCAGAGTCAATTCGTTCCAAGATGATCCAAGCAGATTCATCTATGTGACCAAGAACATTGTTCTTGAGAACCCAGCGACTTCACTCCAAGTTCTCATGGATGCTTACGTCCAGGACGCTTGTGACATCCGCGTGTTCTTCGCTCTGAATCAGGAACTTCCACTGAGAGAGACCGTCTTCATTCCGTTCCCTGGTTATGATAATATTGACTCTGCTGGCAACACAATCAGCACAACCAACAACGACGGAAGACCTGACGTGTTCACACCTAAGCAGGACACAGTTCTCGCTGAACCTACTCCCGAATACTTCCGTGAACTTAAGTTCAGTGCTGAAAATCTCAATCCTTACACTTCTTACAGGATCAAGATCGTTGGAACCTCAACCAACGCTGCTGTTGTTCCACAGATCAAAGGACTCCGCATTATCTCCTTCGCATAATGACTCTTATTCCAATCAAAGGACAAGATGGTATGTTTCGTGACAGCGAAACTAATGCTATCGTGAATCGAAACTCTAACGAGTTTCAGATGTATGTTAACAACAGGGAGAGACTTTCTAAAGATCAGGAAAGACTCTCCTACATGGAGAAAAACATGGACGAGTTGAAGCATGACTTGAACGACATTAAGTTCTTGTTGAAAAACCTGTTGAGATAATTTTCTAAATACCTTATAAAGAGGGACTGATTAGATGGCGCAGCCTTCCACTCGACAAGGACTAAAAGATTATGTACTGAGGCAACTAGGCGCTCCTGTTTTGGAAATCAACGTTGCTGATGAGCAGATCGATGATCTGCTGGACGATGCACTGCAATATTTCAACGAAAGACACTTTGATGGCGTTTATCGTAACTATCTAAAGTATCAAGTTACTCAAGATGATGTCGATCGTGGTAAAGCAAGACCACCTGGCGCTCCAGCAATTGGCGCTGGCACAGTTGGCATTGCAAGCACTTCGGCAACCACAACGATTGTGGGAACTGCCACCACGTTCACTTATTACGAAAACAGCAATTATCTTCAAGTTCCACCTAATGTTATTGGTGTGGACAAGGTTTTCCAGTGGGATGATGCCCAGGGCATCAACACCCAAAACATGTTTAGTTTCAAGTATCAGTTGTTCCTGAATGACGTTTATTATTGGGGACAAACTGATTTGTTGAGTTACTCAATGTCAATGAGTTACCTTGAGACACTCAACTTCCTGTTGAACACACACAAACAAATTCGTTTCAATCAGAGACAAGACAGACTTTATCTGGACGTTGACTGGGATACTATTCAAGCTGGTGACTTCATTATTCTTGATTGCCAAGTGGCAATGGATGGAACAGATTATTCCAGAGTTTGGAACGATTCATTCCTGAAGCGTTATCTGACTGCTCTTGTCAAGAAACAGTGGGGTCAGAACCTCATCAAGTTCCAAGGCGTCAAACTTCCTGGGGGCATCGAGTTCAATGGAAGAGAGATTTATGAAGATGGCGTCAAAGAAGTTGAACAAATCCGTGAAGAGATGTTGTCATTCTATGAACTGCCTCCAATGGATCTGATTGGTTGAGGAATAACTAATGACACTCAATCCATTTTTTCTAAACGGATCAACAACCGAACAAAGTCTTATTCAAGACTTGGTAAACGAACAACTTCGTATGTATGGAGTTGAGTGTTATTACCTGCCAAGAATTTACGCAACCACAAACACAATCATCAGAGAGGTAATTCAATCTGAGTTTACAAATGCTTATCCTCTGGAAGCATATGTCAACTCTTACGAAGGATTTAGTGGACAAAAAACTCTGCTGAGTAAGTTTGGTATTGAAGAGAAAGATGATCTGGTCCTCACAATCTCAAAAGACAGATATGAGAATTACATCACTCCTCTGATTAAAGATATCACAAACATCGAACTGTCATCGAGACCCAAAGAAGGAGATCTAATTTACTTCCCTCTTGGTGATCGTTTGTTCGAAATCAAGTACGTTGAACACGAACAACCTTTCTATCAACTCAGAGACACTTATGTTTATGAGTTGACCTGCGAACCCTTCCGTTATGAGGATGAGGTCATCGACACGGGTGTTACTGACATTGACAATGAGATCGATCAAATTGGTTACATTCAAACTCTGACCATGGTCGGTGTCGCTTCGACTGCAACTGCGATAACAAGTTACTGTGAATCTGGAGCAGTTGAAACTGTTTACATCACCAACATGGGTGGCAGTTACGAAGCACAACCAACTATCGAATTCTCTGCTGCTCCTGCTGGTGGAACGACTGCGGTTGGTGTTGCATCAATTACCAACATTTACACCAACTGCAATGGTGAATATGGTGGAAAGATTCTTGCCATCAATCTCACCAATCCTGGATGTGGTTACACAGTTGCACCTTGGGTCACCATTCAAGGTGGTGGAGGATCTGGTGCTGCTGCGACAACTGGAATCTGCACAACTGGAAGTGTCGGAGTTGTCACAATTACAGGTGGTGGTTCTGGTTACACGACCAACCCACACTTCACCTTTACAAGTCCTGGAACTGGAACAACAGCAAGAGGTTGGGGAGAAATCAACGCTGCTGGCATCGTTACCGTTGCTTACATCCAAAACGCTGGTTGTGGTTACACAGTTGCTCCAACAATCACAATCGATGCTCCAACTGGAATGGGAGCCACGATTGGTATTGGAACTTACACCTTCAACGAAATTGTTACGGGCCAAACATCAGGAACCACAGCAAGAGTCAAGAAGTGGACTGCTTCCACATTCCTTTTGGAGGTCTCCATCGTCGATGGGACTTTCACCGCTGGAGAAGCAATTCAAGGAGAATCCTCAGGAGCATACTATGCTCTATCTGTCCAAAATAAGGATGATCTTGTCACTCCATTCGCTGATAATGACACCATTGAGGCAGAGGCAGATGCATTGCTCGACTTCACCGAAACAAACCCCTTCGGGATGCCATAACTAAATAACTAATATTTCCAAGCAAGAGTAATGTTTGAATATTTTTACAATGAGATTCTACGATCCACAATCATTGGATTTGGATCTCTTTTTAATGGAATCAAAATTCAGCATAAGGACTCAAGTGACGACACTTTCAGTGAAATCCAAGTCCCTCTTGCTTATGGTCCAACTCAAAAGTTTCTTGCAAGAATGCAGCAGGAAGCAGATCTGAATCGTCCGACTCAGATCACTCTCCCAAGAATGTCTTTTGAGTTTACCAGTTTGACTTATGATCCAAGTCGTAAGTCAACACAGATGCAAACCATCATCAATCAAACTCCTGATGGTGCTAACATCAAAAGAAATTATATGCCTGTTCCCTATAACATGGGATTTCAGTTGACAATTTATACTAAATTGAATGATGATATGCTTCAGATTGTGGAGCAAATTCTTCCTTACTTTCAACCTTATTACAACCTCTCAGTCAATTTCTTGGGCGAACTGAAAGAACAAAAAGATATTCAAATCCAGTTAGATAACATTGGAATGGAAGATAATTATGAAGGAAATTTTGACACAAGAAGGGCACTTATTTACACACTGAACTTTACAGCAAAAGTTTACCTGTTCGGTCCCATCACCGACGTTACAGACACCATCGTCAAGAAGGTTACTGTTGGTTACCTTGCTGGAACCAAAAACAACGCAGAGAGAGATCTCACTTATCAGGTTACTCCAAGAGCAACCAAAGATTACGATGGAACTGTTGTTACAACCACAACAGCAAACATCGATCTTGCAGATGTCATCATTCCCGTAACAAGCAGTTCTGGAATTACTGCATCAACTTACATCTACATTGGTGAGGAAGAGATGTTTGTTGAAAAGATCAGTGGAAACAACCTTACGGTGAGAAGAGGTCAAGACAACACAATTCCACAAAAGCATGTTAGTGGCGCAAATGTTTATAATATCACTGCCGCTGATGATGCACTTATCGAATTTGGAGACGATTTCGGATTTAGTGGAACTGTGTTCTGAGGTTGACTTATGTCTGGTAAATTTGATAAATTAGATGAAACGTTTGACGTGACACCAACTGAAATCACTGAGGTAAAAAAAGATGATCTCGAAAGTAAGATTGAGAAAATCAAAAGTAATTCACAAGATATCAAAAAGGATTACGAATACACCAGGGGTAATCTTTACTCGATTATTGAAAAAGGACAAGAAGCAATCGACGGCATCTTAGAACTTGCTCAAGAAAGTGAGATGCCTCGTGCTTATGAGGTTGCTGGACAACTGATTAAGAATGTTGCTGATGCCACTGATAAGTTGTTGGATCTTCAGAAGAAACTGAAGGACGTTACTAAAGAGGAAGAATCCAAGGGTCCAACAACAGTCAACAATGCCCTCTTTGTTGGTTCTACCGCTGAGTTACAAAAACTTCTGAAGAACAACGCTCCTAAATAACTAAAAAACCAGGATCATGCCATTCATTCTCTCAAGAACAAAACATCAGTTTGGTAGAGACAGAGTTTTCTATTATGTTTCTGGGCAGAAATGGACTCAGAACTATGAAGATAGAACTCGTTTTGATGATGAGAACGCAGCAAACACTGCCAAGGGAAATGAGTCTCTTTCTGGCATGGCCGTCTCATGGGAGGACTGATTAAGTGGCAGCCATCCCAGTTAACATTCAAATCGTAAAGGGTACAGATTTTGAAAAAGTCTTTACTCTTACAAATAGCGATGGGAGTGCCAGAGACCTAACTGGTTACACTGGAATTTCCAGTATCGGTAAGTATCCAACCGATTCCACCAAATACTCATTCACAGTTGGGATTACCTCATCTACAGGTAAAGTAACAATCTCAATGGCAAGAAGTGATACTGCCAACCTAAAAGATGGTAGGAATTACTAT
>Ga0181582_10005318_pt1 | contig 10385 bp, 6 predicted proteins | sample 071ome_32_FD_132438 | JGI IMG/M metagenome (GOLD analysis project Ga0181582, IMG submission 132438) | Coastal salt marsh microbial communities from the Groves Creek Marsh, Skidaway Island, Georgia - 071405AT metaG (megahit assembly) | ecosystem: Environmental > Aquatic > Marine > Intertidal zone... | reverse complement strand
TGACGATTCTCAAACGTACCACTTCGAAGCTGGTCCATCGTTTCACGCTGGGTTGGCCGCACCTTTTGGGCAATCCTCCAATCCCCTCAAATTGGTTCTCGACTTTCTCGGCGAAACCGTTCCGACCATACCCTATGACACGTGGGTCGGCTACTTCCCGGAGGGAGCGATGCGTATCCAGGCCGATCGTGAGGGTTACCTAGCGGAGCTCCGCCGTATCGGCGGGGATGCCTGTGCGCAACAGTGGATCGCCTTGGAGAAGGATATATTACCTTTGGGCGCCGCGGCCGCGGGGCTCCCTGCTTCTCATCTTCGGTATGATGTAGGGATCATGCGGACGGTAGCTGAAGCCGATCCGATTGCTCTACTCCAGTCTGGGTTACGAGCTGGAGATCTGACCGGCTCTTTTGCGCGGCTCGTGGATCGCCACGTGACTCACCCATTCCTGAGAAGACTCATCGACACCGAGTGCTTCTTGCTGAGTGGATTACCCGCCAGTCAGACCATCTGCGCGGAGATGGCCTACATGTACAGTGAGCGCAATGGGTATGGGGGTCAGAAAAACAATATTGACTATCCGATTGGCGGCAGCGCCGCTCTCGTGGGAGCCCTCGTGCGAGGTCTACAGAAGCATGATGGGCAACTCGAGCTCCGTTGTCATGTCGACGAGATCTTAATCGAACAAGGGAAAGCAGTAGGGGTCCGTACAAGGGACGGTCGGACTATTTACGCTCGTAAAGCGGTGATCAGTAACGCTACGACATGGGACACCCGGAAGCTCATCTCGGACAGAGCGGTGGATACGTGCGCCACTCGGGAGGCCCGGAGTTGGGCCCGACCAGGAAGGAATTCCACAAAGACAACCGACCCACCGACACCACTTCCATCGTTTCTCCACCTTCATCTCGGTATCGACGGATCCGGATTGGATACGTCGGACCTCCCGATCCACCACTTCGTTGTAGAAGATTGGGCGCGTGCGCTCGACGACGACCGGAACGTCATCAACATTTCCATCCCCTCCTTACTGGACCCTTCGGCGGCCCCTCCTGGTAAACATGTCGTCCACGTCTACGCAGCGGCAAATGAGCCGTATGAGGTGTGGGCACGGGTAAAGAAGGGCAGTCCCGAGTACAAAGAGCTCAAGCGGCGACGGGCGGAAAAACTCTACAGCGCTCTAGAACGGGTGATTCCTGATGTCCGTTCACGGGTTCAAGTTGAACTCATCGGATCGCCCCTGACCCATGAGATGTTCACGCGAAGGCACCGGGGGACGTATGGGCCAGCACAAAGTATGGGGTTAGCCGGTGCGAAGACACCTATCCCAGGGCTCTGGGTATGTGGGGATTCTGTGCAGCCTGGCATCGGGGTACCTGCTGCGCCGGCAAGCGGTATCCTTGCCGCCACTTCCCTCCGCCCTGTTGAACACCCGCTCCACTTTATCCGGACGCTCCAGGGCAAGAATTGAGAGCCGACCCCCTCAGGTTCTAATCTATGATGATTACTCACGGGGGGGGGCTGTTGAAATATATGGAATATATACATCATTTTAATTCTTTTTTTTTTGAAATCTCTCTGCGGAACGTCTAGAAGAAAGAGCCGCCTCCGCCAGGGTCGTCTCCATCATGGTCCACGTCACTACTGTCGCTACTACTATAGGTTAGACCGAGGGCTGTTGGTTTGTCTTCAAGTTTCGACTTCCCTTCTTCTTCTTCTTCGTCTCGTTTTGCATCATTACTGCCGTCGTGTTGACATTGCTGCTTGATGAGGTGCACTTTCTTGTCGACCTCTTCTTGATCCTGATCTGTACTCCTTTCCGTGGCAGGAGTTTTTCCTTCGTCAGCCTGCCCGCTTCTCCTTGTGTCGACAAGAGGGAGCCTCGGTTTTGTCGCCGTTGGCACGGCAAGAGAAGGAGGCATCCAGTCCTCGCCGGTGTGCATCGCCCCCGAGACCCCTCGAGCGACCCCAAACCCGTACCCGAAGCTGCCACCGTCAGCCTTGGCCTGACGCACCTGCGCCACCATATCGGCGTGTGATACGGTAGTCGTTTGGCTCATGGATTGCTGAATGTTTTTTACGCGGTCCATGCGATCCTGTTTGGCGCGTTGGGCTGCCTGTTGTGCCTTGGCACGCCCGAGCTCTTTCTTGTTATGATCGATCACGTCGCGACGCGTCATATCGTTACCTTTCCACGTAGCTGCGGCGATGGCATCACGGGCGGCTCCACCCCGAGCAAACAACTCCTGTTCCTGCTGGGCTCGTTCGACAGCCTTGGCGTGGGCTGGCCCAGTTTTGTGCTGCTCCATCTCCGAATGAAAATTAAAACTCAAGTTACAGACGGGGCAATGGAATGAAGGGATCGTCGGGATATCGCTCGCATAGTCACGGTGCATAGCAGCCGCAGGACCGAGAGCGATTCCACCCGTGGCATTCGAACGCTTACGAGGAGGGGATGAAGGTACAGCACCGCTGGTGTCGTCGGAAGGCCCTCGCCCCTTCTCCAGTCTATGCCGCTTCTTCGTATCCTCGCGACGAGTCTCTCGTGCCTGAAGCTGAGACTCTAAGCGCTTGCGCTGCTCGGCCAAGGACACCTTGCGCATGAGCAAAACTCGCGCAGGCGGACGAGACTACGTGAACAGGGGGTCTAGACCAGAAACGATCAAATTCAAGGACGTAATACAGCGTGAATGCATCTTCACGATGTAATTTGTAAGCATATCGCTCGCAAGAAACGCCAATAGAGGTCCCGATTTTAGGTCGGACAACAAAGTCCGTCCCACTTGAGCGTGACATAGGATCAAGGGGGAGAAATCCCACTCTAAAGTCACAAACATACGACATTAGCGTTCTGTGACGTGGGAATACGACGAAAATCGTAAAAAGATAGCGCAAAGGGGAGAAGAGGAACTTTTCCTCAATCATGGACGACGACGCCTTCTCTTCAAGGGCTTCCGAGTTTGGGGTGGCACATCATTCATTCGGCAATGAGAACAATCGTAATATTTTTCGCCCTGGGCCAAAGGTACGTCTTCGTTGGGAGCTGACAATTGAAAATTCGCACTTGCTTTCCCGTGGTCGCCCTTGGGGTGGATAAAGTCGTGACATTCGTGATCTCCGGTATGTATATTTCAGGTTGGCATTGATGAGTTACGCGACCGGGTGGCCCAAAAGAACCAGGAGAACGCAACGCTGCGCCAGGAAAAAGTGCAGCTCGAGAACCAGTTGAGGATTGTTGCCGCTCAAAAACAGGTATGAGAGCTCCTTCACGTAAACGTAATTGGTTCAGTGTCGTCCATCTTGCACTATCCGTGCGGTAGAGGTGGAACAGGACCCCCCACGCTCACAACCACGGTTTTCTCCCTGTTTTACCCCCATTTGCAGCGTGCTCTCGATGCCGCCAAGAAAGCTGTGGCTCGCGATGATAATACTCGTGGCGCTGGAGGCGCGGTCGCGAAGATTGTAGACCTCGAACAGGAAAACGCGAGTCTCAAGACCCGATTCAACGGTCTCTTAGGTAAACTTGAGCGCGAGAAGCGGGAAGTCGAGCAGCTCAAGCGGAATGTTGACCACCTCAAGTCGGAGCTGCGTAAGACGGAGCGCAGGAAGAACTTGTATCAGGGCCTTCATAAGCGTGAGAGTGCCAAGAGTGCCGCCAAAGGTGGTGGTCCTGGTGGTGGTGCCACGGGACTCGGGGAGGACGACCTCGAGGAGCTCCACCGTGTCATCGCTGAAAATGATAAACTTCGCGACAAAATTCGCAGTCTCAACCGTGGTGGTGGGTCCGCACCGACCACTGCGACTGGTGGTGTTCGCAGTGGCGGTCCCACGTCGTCGTCTGCCGAGGACGACGCGGCAGAAGTCCAAGGTCGCCGCGAGCGTGTCCTGAGTAAGTTGTCGGGTTCAGAGTCCCATCAGCAGCACTTGCGTGAGTATGTCACTGCGGTGTTGGACTTTGTCCAGGGCGGACCCGGTGTGAGTCGCTCGTCCAGCCTGGCAGCACCGGAACCGGACTGGTCCCTTCTTCGTCTGCCCGACTTGCCCTTTTTAACCCAGTCTACTACCCACAATTCTGCCGGTGGCGACGGTGGCACCGATTCGTCGGACGCGGTGAGGAACGCGAAAGCCGCCGCTGAACGTGAAGCGGCGGTAGCCTTCCGGCAGATGCGGGATTCGTTGGCCGAGAAGAACCAGGAACTGAGTCAGTTGAGGGCAGCCGTAGATGCCCTCCAGTCCGGTGCGGAACGCACCCAGACCCTCCTCGGGAATAAATCCAACCTCCACACGCAAGCGGTAACCCGTGCACGGGCCGCAGAAGAGGAACTCGAACGCCTCAAAGCGGAGATGGCGGACGTGGATGACCTCAAGTTACGCCTCCAACGGAAGGAACGTGAAGTCATCGATCTGGAACGTGTCAGACGGGAGCTGTTGGATAAAGCTCTCATTGCGCCTCGTCAGGCCCAAGAACAGGTAGAGCTTGTTCGGCAACAGCTCCGTGAAGAGCAAAATTTATCCCGTGAGCTTCAGCGTGAAACCGACATGATCAAGAGTCAGTTGGCCCGAGCACAACAAGCGGCCCGTTTTGCGTCTCGAAACGCCAAGGCCGGCACCAGTAGCGCCACGGCGGCGGCGGCGGCGGCCGGGGATTCTGCCGCCGTAGCGCTTGACGCTGAAGAGAGGGGCGGAGGAGGAGAGGCCACCGGGGGGGGTCATCGTGCCTCCTACTCGTCGGCCGCGGCATCTTTCGAAGTCCAGAGTCTTCGAAACGACCTCCAGGCGACGAAACTGTTGCTGCGACGTCGCGAGGCCGATTTGGAGGCCGCGCACGACAAGCTGGCCATCGCACTTTCTTTCCAGCGTGGCATGCTGGAACGTGGCGGAGGTGGTGGTGCTGGTGGTGCGGATGCCGTGGCGGCACTAGAGGCCGCCCGTCGTGCCGACGTGAACGATCGCGACAAGAGTCGGGAAGAACTCGTGACGGAACTCAATGTCTTGCGGGATGAAGTAGCTCGGTTGGAGGCGGAAAACCGGCGGATGCAGCAAGAAGTCAAGCGTGTGGATGACGAATTGATCCGAACGCGGGAAGAGGCGACTCGAGTAGAATCCGTCTTCCGGCAGCTCCAGGTTGGTTTTGGTGAAGAGCACGTCACTTTACAACGCCGGTTGGAGAACCGAGAGCGTCAAATTCAGGACCTCAACGCACGTGCTTTGGAAATCTTGCAAGGGGTTCGTGAGGGTCGTATTTTGCCGGTAGGCGGTAATAACCTTCCCGGTGGTGCTTGGGGTGGTACTTTGGTGGCGCATGATCTGGTTCACGCGACAGGAGGCCTTCCTTCTCGTTCGGCGTGGGTGGGTGGGGGGTCGTCCATGACAAACAATGGGTTGCGTCGTAAAGAAAATGCGCTGGAGCTCCGTATCCTCTCGGCTGATTTGCATCGTCGCCTCGCCCCAGGAGGATCGGTCCCATCAGGAGGTACCTCGTCCTCGCCAGAGGATGCTGCACTAGTCGCTCCTCCTCCTCCGCTGCGGACTTTCATCTCGGTGGCGTTCGGGGCACACCCTGTCCAGACGACGTGTGCAGCGGAAGGCCTTGCGCCTCGGTACGAAACGACTCTGCAGTTTGTCTTCGACCAGGATCAGCCGGATAGTGTGGCGAGCCTCGCGCAGAGCCTCCTGCAGGGCCGACTCAATCTCTCGCTGCATACAGACACGGCGCCCACGACCAGGACGGCCGGGGGAGTTGCCGCCGCGGTTGCGGCCGGCCGCCGCACCGACGCCGTCCTTGCGGCCGCGGGGATTAACCTGAAACGCCTCGTGCTGGAGGAGGCCAAGGCTCATGACGAGAGTGAGGGTGAAGAGCACTCCAAGGACGGGTCCAGCCGACATGGTTCCGTCCAGAATGGGGTAGCCGATCTCGCTCATGCAGTGAACGGTGCCATCATCGGACGGGTCCGTTTTGAGGCTCGTTTCGTCAAGCCTCTCAGTACACAAGTGTTGGCGGCGTTGAATGTGCGGACCGCTAGTCCAAGGCCAAACCACGTCGACGCCGGAGAAGGCGATGCACGCGGAGATGACAAGGACCACCAGCACCAGCAAGATTTCATCTTCTCCGGTCCCTCTACTTCCGTCGTGTTGTCCAGTGACCGCCGTGTGCGTAACATGGAACCGGCAGGTGCAGCGATGAACCGTTATGGTGCTCAGGAAGAAGAAGAAGAGGAGGAGGAGGAGGAGGAGGAGGAGGATGTGCCGCGGCCGTTGCCGGTGGCGGAGGTGGAAGACTTTCCGCCTGGAGCGTTGAGTCAGAAGAACTATCCCAACCATATGACGCAAAGTATGGCCGTAAATTTGTCCGATAGCGTGGATGGTATAGCCACCAAGGTCCGGGTGTGTAGTGGGAGCCCGGAGTCATGGCCACGACCGGTTGCCGATTGGGCCGTGATCAGTCTGGAGTCGGTGGAACTCTCCGCAGCCTTGATGACGGACACGGGGGTCAGTAAGCTGTCGCTACTGTACAATTTCTTACAGGATGAACTCGGGGATGATGTCTGCTCGGCACACCAGAATACACCCACGTGGGACAAACATAACCGCCTGCATCAGCTCCACCACACGCGGGCGTACCGCCTGCAGGGTCAGGCTTCGGTGTCCTTGAAAGCCTTGATAGAGGGTGACGTGAGCACGTCCGAGGCTGAGGGAACCCAACAAACGCCACCGCGAAAGAGCTCCATCCCGTTTATTTTGCTTGGGGACGACGACCCTGAGCACCCCGAGGCCGTGGCCATGGGCGAGGTGCCGATGCGGGAGATCGCCCAGGCTCGAGGGGACATTGTCCAGAAGAGGGTGGCCATGTACAGTGACAGTGGGCAGCCACTCGCCGCCCTCCTCGTCACCTTCCGGATGACCGGGTAGATGAGATGAAGCACTAGATAGAGTGTAGGAGTAAACACATCTGCAACGAAATGTACAGCGGTTCGGTCAGTCAGACCGAACCTTATCTTCCTTCGTTGCTGAATAAATGACCCAGTATGGGAATAATATCGCCAACATGAAGTCATGTTGTTGCGATGGGTGGCAATGTTAGGGAAGAGAATTGCCGCGGGTGCGGGAAAGCAGGGCGCTTCGCGACCCCAGGAGTGACGCCTCCCTCGGCTCCCGAACCAAGCGGAAAACAAACGACCAACACAGGGCAAATAGAAGAGCTTTTAAGATGCTCGCGCTGTAAAAAAACGTACTACTGCAGGTGCGAATGAGGATACACATAATGTACCCTCTGTCGAGCACACACACCTACTGACTCCTCCTTGGTTGACCTACTGTGATTCTCTTTCGTGCAGTCCCGAATGTCAACGAAGGGATTGGAAGCGGCACAAAGCGGAATGTGCAACGTGCGGTGAACCAACAGCGAAAGCACCCTCAACGCATCCGGAGACGACTGAGGCTCCTGAAGTCCCTACCACGAAAACCAACTCTCCCCCCACCCAGGAGAGAGGAGCCGGAAATCCATGTCTATCTGGCTCACTCCTACCCTCCCATCCTCGCTGGGATCCAGCCCTCCTTCCTGCACCGCTCCGTCCAGGCCATGTCTTCCGACAGTACAACGGGGTGACGACAACGACAACGACGACGTCGTCATTATCCTCCTATGCGGACGATAATATATTGATTTTATTCCATGGACTCGGGGACCACCCGGCCCCATTTGTTCGTCTCGCAGATCAGATGCACCTCCCGAACACATGTGCGCTCGCCCTCCAAGGTCCTGGGCACCTTGCCGTGATGGGTGCAGGACACTACTCCTGGTACACCATGTTCACCCCTCAATGTGAGCTTATCCAACCACGCCAGGGGGAGAACCGTCGGGTTGAGTCGCTCGCCATGGTCGTAGACCAAGTGGTAGCCTTAATTACTGCTTTGGTAGACGCCGGCTGGCGGCGGCGGGGGATCCATCTCCTTGGGTTTAGTCAAGGTGGCACGGTCGCCTTAGAGACCGCACGTGTGCTCGCCATGGCCAAGCTCCGCAGTGAACGCACCCAAGGAGGCGCCACAGCTGGTGGAAAAATGGATACGAGTGCTGTGTTGGGTAGTGTGGTGGCGGTCGCTGCCTCGGTATTACCTGAACAAGAATTTGCGGAGGTGATCGAACAGGGCAGAGGAGGAGGAGAGGGTGGAGGAGAGGGTGGAGAAGCGTTCGCTGCTGCTCCACCTACGATCGAGGACGGTGGACGAGGGCTCGTTCCGGTACTCCTTTTGCACGGGGATTACGACACCACCGTACGTCGGGAGTGGGTTGATTGGAGCAGTGTAGTCTTACGAGCGGCAGGTTGCGCTGTTCAGCAGAAACATCTCCCGACAAAGGGTCACGAAATGATTAATCGACCGGATGAGATGCAGATGTGCATGGAGTTCTGGTCCTCGCATCTCCTCGCACGGGCTCCTCCTCTTTCCGGCGCCATCGATCTCACAGAGTAGTATAAGATAATATAATAGTAGTGAGGGTAATCTATTGGGGGATATCTATACTTTTTTTTTGTTTTGGTGACTTCAACCATTATTCCTTCTTCGGAGAGTAGCATCCTTCCAGGGGGCTACGACGAGGTAAGCGATAGATCCAAAGTAAAGAGCAGCCAGGACAAGGAACCCAAGGTCCTGAGCGATAGTCGCCGTACGAAGTTGTAGGTCCCCGACCAGAAGGACGAGGTTGATCACCACCGTCACCCCCGCGAGACCCCAAGAGAGGACGGACAGTCCCCACCTAGTCACCATATCTTCCCCCATAATTCGTGACGATCCGGCAATCGCCAGCGTGGGGACCAACGCAAAAGGAAGAACGAGGCATTGTAAAACGTTGATGAATTGGTTTAGGGAGTCAAATTGAGCTTGACTGAGTCCAGCGCACAACAGAGCCGGACCGAGGGCAACAAGGCGAACGACAAGCATCCGGACTTTGGGGGATATCCGGAACCGTATGAGCCCACTCGTAATGTACTGACCAGCGATCGTGGTACTCAAAGTGCTCGCGTTCCCGGCGGCTAGTAACCCAGCACCCCAAATAAAGCGCATATGCGGACCAAAAAGTTGTTCCAGTACTTGCGCAGCGTTACCGAGACCAAGATCTTTTGCGCTGATGGCCGGGGAAGGCATCATCTTGGCGCTTGGATCATGCTGGTGATAGGCAAACGCAAAACAAGACACGACGCAAATGTTGATGGCGAGACTGACGACCAGGGCCCCTATCGATTCAATCGTAAAGTAGGTCAACTGCCAGGCGGTAGGAACAGGATGATGATGATGATGTCCCACAAGTGACACCTCCCCCCGATCATCATCAGAATCAATGGAATGATTGTCATCCAGCAGGTTGTACCCGTAGTCCAATTCTTCGTCCACGTGCACACGACTGGAGCTTGTCTCCCTTTCGTGATAAACATCCCCCGGCTGTTCCCTCCTCTCTCGCTCCTCAGCCTTGGAACAGGACCTTTGCCGTGAAAGGACCAAAGCGCTGTGCAGGAAGAGGTTGTGGGGCATAATGACCGCTCCAACGATCGCTAGGGCCCCATACAAGGATCCCGCAGGTATTCTCGGGTGCAGGAGGCCCGAGATGACTTGGGGCTGAGGTACACCGACATAAAAAAAGAGACCACAGAAAGAAACGCCCATCACCGCTAGGAGCAACGCGAAGAGGCCCTCGGTAACTCTCATGTCGAGGAAGAGAAGCAGAAAACAAAAGGTAAAGGAGAACACACAGCCTTGCCAAATCTTGATCCCCAATAACAAGTTCAATGCGACAGCGCAGCCGATGACCTCTTGGATATCGACGGTGATACACGCGAGCTCCATACATATCCAGAGGAGAATGCGGGGGATACGGCCGTAGAGCTCCCGGCAATGCTCCGCAAGGTGCCGCCGCGTCACGACCCCGATCTTGAGGGCTTGAAGCTGAATTTAAAAATATTACGGATGGAAAATTCGTATTTGTTGATTATTATTATAATTATAATGTTTGATATTGACATGGACACACCTGAAGGAAGCCTGCGAAAATTGTCGACCACAACCACAACCACAGTAGGGAAAAGCCCCACTGGGCTCCCGCTTGGAGGTCAGCCTCAAGATTCCCGGGGTCGAGAAATGCGAACGACATGAGCAACCCGGGGCCCGTGAAAAACAACAAGTCCCGTAAATTCCACCTGTACGGCGGAGACGATGAAGTCATCTTGGCTATTCAGCCCCCTATACCCTAAAACCTAAACTCTATAACCATGTACAACAGAAATAGAACCCTACGAAGGGGAAAGCTGCCCTGGTTAATGTCGCTGCCGAGGAGGAATGAGGTTCTCACGCGAGGAAAATTCTTCCGACGAATGGACTATAAAAGTAATAACACGATA
>Ga0181582_10005317_pt1 | contig 10386 bp, 6 predicted proteins | sample 071ome_32_FD_132438 | JGI IMG/M metagenome (GOLD analysis project Ga0181582, IMG submission 132438) | Coastal salt marsh microbial communities from the Groves Creek Marsh, Skidaway Island, Georgia - 071405AT metaG (megahit assembly) | ecosystem: Environmental > Aquatic > Marine > Intertidal zone... | reverse complement strand
GCGCGATTATCACGCCGAAAACCTGCTGTGGCTGCCGCAACGCCACGGGGTTGCAAGGGTGGGTTTGCTAGACTTTCAAGATGCAATGGCAGGCCACCGCGCCTATGATCTGGTGTCGCTTCTGCAAGACGCACGGCGCGATGTCTCGCCCCAGATCGAGACCCAGATGATCACCCGATATATCGAGACTAATCAGCTTGACAGAGACCGTTTTTGCACCGCCTACGCCGTGTTGGGCGCGCAGCGAAACCTGCGGATCATGGGCGTATTTGCCCGGCTGTGCCTGCGCGATGCGAAACCGCATTACATTGCCCTAATGCCGCGTGTATGGCGGCTGTTGCAGCGCGATTTGCGCCACCCCGCTTTGGCCCCGGTGCGCGCCATGATCGATGCCACCCTACCCATCCCAACAGCCGATATTTTGGAAACCCTAAAGTCACAATGCCCAACGCACTAATCTTGTTTGCAGCAGGGTTTGGCACCCGTATGGGGGCGCTGACCCAAAGCCAGCCTAAACCGCTGATTAAGGTTGGCGGGCGGGCACTGTTAGATCATGCGTTGGATTTGGCCGCGCCGCTGAACTTGGGGCGGGTGGTGGTCAACACCCATTACCTTGGGTCGCAGATCGCGGCGCATCTGGCAAACAGGCCCGAGGTGCAGATTTCGCACGAGGCGCCAGATATTTTAGAAACCGGCGGTGGCTTGCGCCAAGCGCTGCCGCTGCTGGGGCCTGGGCCCGTTTTTACCATGAACACCGACGCCATTTGGCGCGGGCCGAACCCACTGATGTTGGCCCGGCAGCATTGGAACCCAGATAAGATGGATGCGCTTTTGGTGTTGCTGCCCCGGCAAAACGCCATTGGCCACACCGGGGCGGGCGATTTTTTGGCCGATGGCGCGGGCCAGTTACGGCGGGGGCCGGGGCTGGTGTATTCGGGGGTGCAAATCATCAACCCCGTGGGCATTTCAGATATCGCAGAACCCGCCTTTTCGCTGAATCTTCTGTGGGATCAAATGATCGCGCGTGGGCGGCTTTTTGGCATAACATACGGTGGCGAATGGTGCGATGTTGGCCGCCCCGAAGGCATTGCACAGGCCGAGGCGCTTTTGGCGCCACCAGCCCATGCCAGGGCGCGCGCGCATGACTAGCTTGTTTCACCCCAGCCACCGCCAACCCCATGTTTATGGCATGCCGCCGGGTGTCGATTTTCCCGCCCAGCTGGTGCAGGGCCTAACAGCCGCCTATGCCGGCCAGCCCCCCACCGCGCTGGCCCGCGTGCAGCTGATCGTGAATACCCGCCGCATGGCGCGCCGCATACGCGAGCTGTTCGATACAGGCCCTGCGGTTTTGATGCCGCGCATTCAGCTGGTTTCTGATTTAACAGACCAAATGGCACTGCAGGGTGTGCCGGCGGCTGTTTCGCCTCTGAAGCGCCGGTTAGAGATTACAAATCTGGTGTCGCGCTTGCTGGATACCTCGCCCGATCTGGCCCCACGCTCGGCCTTGTATGACCTGTCGGATTCGCTGGCGGGGTTGATGGATGAAATGCATGGCGAAGGGGTCTCGCCGCAGGTTCTGTATACGCTTGATGTTTCGAACCATTCAGAACATTGGGCGCGATCGCTGAAATTTCTGCAGATCGTGCACCCCTTTTTCGACACCGACCAAGAGCCGCCCGATCAGCAAACGCGCCAGCGCATGATCGTGCAAAACCTTGCGGCGAAATGGGCCGATACACCGCCAGATCACCCGGTTATTTTGGCGGGCTCGACCGGTTCGCGCGGGACAACAATGCTGCTGATGCAGGCGATTGCGAAACTGCCACAAGGCGCAATTGTACTGCCGGGTTTTGATTTTGGCATGCCAAACGCGGCCTGGGCCGACCTGGATGATGCGCTTACCGCAGAAGACCACCCGCAATACCGTTTTCGCGTGCTGATGCGGACCCTTGGTATCGAACATGATGATATCCGGCCATGGTCAGCCGCCGAACCGCCCAGCCCCGCGCGCAACGCGCTGGTATCTTTGGCGCTGCGCCCCGCCCCGGTTACCGATCAATGGCTGCACCAAGGGCCAGATCTGGGGCCGCTGGCCGACGCACTGGAAAACGTGACCCTGTTAGAGGCAAACTCGCAACGCGACGAGGCATTGGCCATCGCCTTGCGGCTGCGCCAAGCCGCAGAAGACGGCGAAACCGCCGCGCTGATCACCCCCGACCGGATGCTGACCCGCCAAGTTACCGCCGCGCTGGACCGCTGGGATATTGTGCCCGATGACAGCGCAGGCACCCCCTTACATCTGACACCACCGGGGCGGCTGTTGCGGCATGTGGCGGCCCTGTTTCATCGCCCCCCCGATGCCGAGGCGCTGATCACCTTGTTAACCCACCCGCTGGCGCATGGCGGGGCGGGGCGCGGCCAACATCTGATTTGGGCACGCGAGCTGGAATTATACCTGCGCCGCAAGGCCTGCCCCTATCCTACTGCCGCTGATCTGGCGCAGTGGGCCGCAGCCCAAGGCGGGGACGATTGCCAAACATGGGCGCAGTGGGCCGGGCAGTTTTTAGCCCAACACGATGAAACCGCTTGGCCCTTGGCCCAGCATGTCGGGCGCCATATCGCGCTGGCAGAATGCCTGGCCCAAGGCCCGATGGGGCAGGGCAGCGGCGCGCTGTGGCTGGAACGGGCGGGGATAGAGGCGCAAAAACAGGTGGCCGATTTGCGCGAAAACGCAGACAGCGGCGGCGCCTTTTCACCGCTGGATTATGCCGATTTATTCGCTGCAATCCTATCGCAAGCCGAGGTACGCGACCGCGACGCGCCCCACCCCAAGATTTTGATATGGGGCACGTTAGAGGCGCGCGTTCAGGGCGCTGACCTGCTTATTTTGGGCGGATTGAACGATGGTGCCTGGCCAGAATTGCCAAAGCCAGATCCGTGGCTCAACCGGCAGATGCGCCAAGACACAGGCATGATGCTGCCCGAACGGCGCATTGGCCTGTCCGCGCATGATTTTCAACAGGCCATTGCCGCCCCCGAGGTGTGGCTAACACGGCCCATCCGCTCGGACGATGCGCAAACCGTGCAATCGCGCTGGCTCAATCGCCTGACCAACCTGTTGCAAGGCCTGCCAGACCAAGGCGGGCCAGAGGCGCTGCAAGCCGCCAAAGACCGGGGCGACAGGTGGTTAAAGCTGGCCGCAGCCCTGGAGGCACCGCACCAAGCGGCCCCCGCGCCGCGCCCCTCGCCGCGGCCCCCCGTGGCGGCGCGGCCGCGGCAACTGTCTGTGACCGAAATAAAGCGGCTCAGCCGCGACCCTTATGCCATTTATGCCAAGCACGTTCTGCGGCTAAGGCCGCTTGACCCGTTGATGCGCCAGCCCGACGCCCTGCGCCGCGGCATTGTGGTGCATGACATTTTCGAGGCATTCATCACCTGTGTGCGCGATGATCCAAGCCAGCTGACCAGCGCCCACCTGATGCAAGTGGCAGATAGATTTTTGGCACACGCCGTGCCTTGGCCCGAAATTCGGCTTTTGTGGCAGGCCAAATTGGCACGTGTGGCTGATTGGTTTATCGCCACAGAACAGGCACGCCAAACCGTAGCACCCCCCGGAAAACTGGAAGCTAAGGCCCGGGCGCAGATACCCGAATTGGGCTTTACCCTAACCGCCCAAGCGGACCGTATCGATATCGATACACAGGGCCGTGCCTATATCTACGACTACAAAACTGGCACCCCACCCACCAAGCCGCAGCAGGCCCATTTCGACAAGCAATTGCTGCTAGAGGCGGCAATGTTAACCGAAGGCGCCTTTGAACAGCTGGCCCCGATGCATGTGCAAAGTGCCACGTTCATCGGCCTTGGCAGCAGCCCCAGCTTGGTGGCCGCCCCCCTAGACGAACACCCCCCACAACAGGTGTGGCAAGAATTCATCCAGCTGGTCACCCGCTACCTGACGCCAGAGCAGGGCTTTACCGCCCGACGCGCGCTGTTCAAAGAAACCGATATTGGCGATTACGATCAACTGGCACGCTTTGGCGAATGGGACACCACCACCCCGCCCAGCCCCGAGGATCTGACATGATGCGCGATGATGCCACCGAGGCGCAGGTGCGCGCCGCCTCGCCACGGGCCTCGACTTGGCTGGCCGCCAACGCCGGCTCGGGCAAGACCCGCGTTTTAACCGACCGGGTGGCCCGGCTGCTGCTAGAGGGCGCGCAACCGCAGCGCATTTTGTGCCTGACCTATACAAAAGCCGCCGCCGCCGAGATGCAAAACCGCCTGTTTCTACGGCTGGGCGCATGGGCCATGCTGCCCGACCAAGAGCTGCGCAAACAATTGGCAGATCTGGGCCAAGAGGCCCGCTTGGCCGATACCGAACTGCGCCGCGCACGCACCCTGTTTGCCCGCGCCATAGAAACGCCAGGTGGGTTGAAAATTCAAACCATCCACTCGTTTTGCGCCTCGATCTTACGGCGCTTCCCCCTCGAGGCACAGGTCAGCCCGGGCTTTTCTGAAATGGAAGACCGCGCTGGCGCCTTGATGCGCGCCGATATTGTGCGCGCCATGGCCAACACCCCACAGGCCGCCCCCGCGGTGCGCGATCTGGCCGGATATTTGGCTGACCAAGACTTTGACAAAATCACCGCCAGCATCATTGCCCAGCGCGACGCGTTCGAACCACCGTTGCACCCAAACGATATCGATACGCTGCTGGGCCTGCCCGGTGGCTGCTCTATGGAAACGGTTTTTCAACGGGTGTTTTTGGGCACGGAACTGGCGCTGATTGCCCAGCTGCTGCCGGTGCTGCGGGCGGGCAGCAAAAACGATGTAAGCGCCGCTGAAAAATTGTCGCAGATCACCGGGCCAAACGGGGCGGCGCTGGATATTTTGGAAAATGTGTTGCTGCTGGGCGCCACTGCAAAAGAACCCTTTACCGCCAAGATTGGCAGCTTTCCCACCAAATCCACCCAAGCTGCATTGGGCGCGTTGCAAAACCAGCTAGAGGATCTGATGCGCCGCGTCGAAGACGCCCGCGATATGCGGCTGGCCGTGCAAGCCGCCCAGCGCAGCAAGGCGCTGCACCAGTTTGCCGCTGCGTTTCTACCCCGCTACGAGGCGCGCAAACAACAGCTGGGGTGGCTGGATTTCGACGATCTTATTCGCAAAGCCCGCGATCTGCTGACAGACCCAAGCGTGGCAGAGTGGGTGCTTTACCGCTTGGATGGGGGGATCGACCATATTTTGGTGGACGAGGCCCAAGACACCAGCCCCACCCAGTGGAAAGTGATCGAATTGCTGGCACAGGAATTCACCGCTGGCGCCGGTGCGCGGGCCGATGCGCCACGCACCATTTTCGTGGTGGGGGATAAAAAGCAATCGATCTATTCCTTTCAGGGTGCCGATCCGCGCGCCTTTGACACCATGAAAGACCAGTTTTCCCAACGCTTGCAGGCAACGGGCCAGCCTTTGGTTTCATCGTCCTTGGAATATTCCTTCCGCTCGGCCGAGGCGATTTTGCGGCTGGTCGACGAGGTTTTTGCCCGGCGCCACAATTCCGGCTTTCCAGCCGATAACCGCCACCGTGCCTTCAAGGGCGAAATGCCTGGCCGGGTAGATCTGTGGCCTGCGATCAGCCCCACGAAAAACGAACAATCCGCCGATTGGTTCGACCCGGTCGATCAGGTCTCGCAAGATCATCACACCAAACAAATGGCCCATCGCGTGGCCAGCCAGATCAAGCAGATGATCGATAGCCGCACAGCCATACCCAAGGAAATTGGCAATAGCGGCACCTATGAAATGCACCCTGTGCAAGCAGGTGATTTTCTTATTCTGGTGCAGCGCCGTTCTGATCTGTTTGGCGAAATCATTCAGGCCTGTAAGGCGATGGGCCTGCCTATTGCCGGGGCCGACAGGCTGAAACTGGGCGCCGAACTGGCAGTGCGCGATCTGGCGGCGCTGATGTCGTTTCTGGCGGTGCCCGAAGATTGCCTTTCGCTGGCCATCAGCCTGAAATCGCCCCTGTTTGGCTGGGATGAACAGGCGCTGTTTGACTTGGCCCATAAGCGCCAAGAAAAATACCTGTGGCAAGCCCTGCGCGCGCGGCGCGGCGATTTTGGTGCCACATTGGCGGTGCTGGATGACTTGCGCGCCAAAGCCGATTTTTTGCGCCCTTTTGACCTGATTGAACGGATATTAACCCGCCATAATGGCCGCAAAAACCTGTTGGCGCGCCTTGGCCCCGAAGCCGAGGATGGGATCAATGCGTTTTTGGCACAGGCGCTGGCCTATGAACGCACGGCGGTGCCCTCGTTGTTTGGGTTTTTGCAATGGATGGAAACCGATGATTTGGAAATAAAGCGCCAGATGGATGCCGCGGGCCAACGCATTCGGGTGATGACGGTGCATGGCGCCAAGGGGCTAGAGGCGCCAATCGTCATCTTGCCAGACACCGCCCAGCGCAACGTGAACCTGCGCGAGGCGTTTTTGGTGGAAAACGGCCATGCGCTGTGGAATATGCCCGGCGCCGCACTGCCCCGCGCCTTGGCCGAGGCGCGCCAAGCGCACCTGATGGCCGAACAGGCCGAACGCGACAGGCTGCTTTATGTGGCACTAACACGGGCAGAAAAGTGGCTGATCGTGGGGGCTGCTGGCGAGTTGGGCCAAGATGGCGAAAGCTGGTATCACAAAACTGCAGCCGCGATGCAGCATTGCAACGCCGCGCCACACAGCTTTGGCTTTGGCCAAGGGCTGCGGCTGGAAACTGGCAACTGGTCCGCAACGGCTGTGCCCCCCAGCCACACGGCCCGCGCACAGCCCGTCGCTTTGCCCGCGCTGTTCCAACAGCCCGCACCGCCCTGCGAGGTGGCGCAAAAAACGCTTAGCCCCTCGACCGACTTGGGCGGCGCCAAGGCGCTGCCCGGCGATAGCGGCCTAGACGAAGAAAGCGCGCTGCGGCGTGGCCGGCAAATTCACCTGCTGCTAGAGCATCTGGCCCCCCTGCCCGCAGACCTGCGCCACGAAACAGCACAGGCGCTGTTGGCCAGCGGCCCCGATGCCGCCGATGCCGCCGAATTGCCCAGCCTGTTGGCCGAGGTCACGCGCCTGCTGGACGCACCCAGCTTGGCCCATGTTTTCGGCAACGCGGCGCTGGCCGAGGTATCGATCACCGCGCCGCTGGATGGCGGGCGGCGCCTGCATGGCACAATTGATCGGTTGATTGTCTCTGACAGTGGCATTTTGGCGGTGGATTTCAAAACCAACGCCACGGTGCCCCACACAGCCCAATCGATACCCCAAGGGCTGGTGCGGCAAATGGCAGCTTACGCCCATGCGCTGGCCCAAGTTTACCCCACACAGCCCATTTCCTGCGCCATTTTATGGACCACAACCGCCCAGCTGATGCCCTTGCCCGCCGATATGCTGGCGGATGCCTTGGCCGATATCTTGGCGCAAGATGGCGCATAAGGATGGCTGGCACACTGTTGCGTGTGATCGATGGCTGCGTGCTTGACGCCCCAGCTGGGCAGGCTTACGTTTGCCCGCGAAACCATCCTCAGGAGAATGACCCATGGCCACCGTTGCCGTCACCGACGCCACATTTGACGCAGAAGTAACGAATTCCGACATCCCCGTTGTTGTTGATTTCTGGGCCGAGTGGTGTGGCCCCTGCAAGCAAATCGGCCCGGCATTGGAAGAACTGGCTGCCGAGATGGCTGGCAAGGTAAAAATTGCCAAGGTCGATGTAGACCAAAACCCCAATTCCGCCGCCGCCATGGGTGTGCGCGGCATTCCCGCATTGTTCATTTTCAAAAATGGCGAAATCGTTTCCAACCGCGCGGGCGCTGCACCCAAAGCCGCGTTGCAAAGCTGGATCGAAAGCGCGCTGTAAGGCGACCCTAACAAGGGGCTTTTTCAGGGAAGAAGGCGCCGTTTGGCGCCTTTTTTCATGCCCCATATCGGCGGCAGGCCGGGCAGCCACCCCTTGTGGCGCACCGCCCCGCCCGCCATATAGGCACCAAGACACCAACGGAGGCCCCTATGGCACAGACAGATTTTCCCGGCTGGCACGGCACCACGATCATCGGGGTGAAAAAAGATGGCCAAGTGGTGGTTGCCGGCGATGGGCAGGTATCGTTGGGCCAAACCGTGATCAAAGGGACCGCCCGCAAGGTGCGCCGCCTGTCGCCCGGCGGGTTTGACGTGGTGGCAGGCTTTGCCGGCTCGACCGCTGATGCCTTTACCTTGCTCGAGCGGCTGGAAGCCAAGCTAGAGGCAACCCCCGGCCAACTAGCCCGCGCCAGTGTAGAACTGGCCAAAGATTGGCGCACAGATAAATACCTGCAGAAGCTGGAAGCGATGCTGATTGTCACCGATGGCCGTGACATGTTTGTCATCACCGGCGCGGGCGACGTGTTAGAGCCAGAACACGGCGTTGCCGCCATTGGTTCGGGCGGGAATTATGCGCTGGCCGCAGCGCGGGCCATGATGGACAGCGATAAATCGGCCGAACAGGTGGCACGCGCCGCAATGGCGATTGCTGCCGATATCTGTGTTTATACAAACGGAAACCTGACTATAGAGGCAATCACCCGATGACCAGCCTAACGCCCCGCGAGATTGTCAGCGAACTTGACCGCTTTATCATTGGCCAAAACGATGCCAAGCGCGCTGTGGCAGTGGCCCTGCGCAACCGCTGGCGCCGCAAACAGTTGCCCGATGATCTGCGCGACGAGGTTTACCCGAAAAACATTCTGATGATCGGGCCAACCGGCGTTGGTAAAACCGAAATTAGCCGCCGCTTGGCAAAATTGGCGCGCGCCCCCTTTATCAAGGTTGAGGCGACGAAATTTACCGAAGTGGGCTACGTTGGCCGCGATGTTGAACAGATTATCCGCGATCTGGTGGAAGCCGCAATCGCCATGGTGCGCGACCATATGCGCGAGGATGTAAAGGCACGCGCCGAAAAAGCCGCCGAAGACCGGGTGATTACCGCGATTGCCGGCGAAGATGCCCGCAGCGGCACCCGCGAGATGTTTCGCAAGAAACTGCTGGCGGGCGAGCTGGACGACACCATGATCGAGCTGGATGTGGCCGATACCTCGAACCCTATGGGAATGATGGATGTGCCGGGCCAACCAGGGCAGATGGGCATGATGAACTTGGGCGAAATTTTCGGCAAGGCCTTTGGCCAGCGCACCAAACGCCGCCGCCTTAGCGTGGCAGAAAGCCACGAAATTTTGCTGGCCGAAGAGGCCGATAAACTGCTGGATGAAGAGGTGGTTAAAACCACCGCTTTGGAAAGCGTGGAACAAAACGGCATTGTTTTCATTGACGAAATAGACAAGGTTTGCGCCCGCGCAGATGCCCGCGGCGCCGATGTCAGCCGCGAAGGCGTGCAGCGCGATTTGCTTCCCTTGATCGAGGGCACCAGCGTGTCAACGAAATATGGCGTGGTCAAAACCGACCATATTTTGTTCATTGCATCGGGTGCGTTTCATATCGCCAAACCCTCGGATTTGTTGCCAGAATTGCAGGGCCGCTTGCCCATTCGGGTGGAATTGCGCCCGCTGACCGAAGATGATTTCGTGCGCATTCTCACCGAAACCGATAACGCGCTGACGCGGCAATATGTGGCGCTGATGAAAACCGAAGATCTGGATATCAGCTTTAGCGATGATGGCATTGCCGCATTGGCGCATATCGCCGCCGAAGTGAACCAAAGCATCGAGAATATCGGCGCAAGGCGGCTTTACACGGTGATGGAGCGGGTGTTCGAAGAAATCAGCTTTACCGCCCCCGATCGTGGCGGGCAAAGCGTGGTCATTGACGCAGCTTTTGTCGAAGAAAATCTGGGCGCGTTGACCAAATCTGCCGATCTCAGCCGATACGTGCTGTAACATGGTGCGGGCAGGTATCCGCCTGCGCCACACCATGGTGGCGGCGCTGGCACTGGCCTTGGCCCTTACAGGCTGCACCGACCGGGGCACAACCACGGTGGTGCCCGGCGCCGCACAGCCCGGGCAGGTGCAAACGGTTTACGTGGCCACAACGCGCCAAACCAATGACAGCGGCTGGTTTGGGCCCGGGCGCAGCGCCAGCACCAGCTATGCACAGCTGCACGTGGCCGTACCCAAGCAGCGCCAGATTGGCCAGCTGCGCGCTGGTTTCACGCGGGTAAACCCAAAGCGGCAATTCGCCATCACCGCCCGCAACACGCTAAAGCACCGCCAGCAGTTTTTGGCCAGCTTGGCCGCTGATCTGGCCAAACTGCCCACGCAACAGCGCGATATTACGCTATATATTCACGGCTATAACAACAGCTGCCTAGAGGGCACTTACCGCACCGCGCAACTGGCCCATGATTTTGCATTGCCGGGC
>Ga0181582_10005314_pt1 | contig 10389 bp, 4 predicted proteins | sample 071ome_32_FD_132438 | JGI IMG/M metagenome (GOLD analysis project Ga0181582, IMG submission 132438) | Coastal salt marsh microbial communities from the Groves Creek Marsh, Skidaway Island, Georgia - 071405AT metaG (megahit assembly) | ecosystem: Environmental > Aquatic > Marine > Intertidal zone... | reverse complement strand
TCCCGCCGCGCCCGCCCCCCCCCCCGCAGTGGTTCAACCTCCTGCTCAAGACGGTGTGGCCGACGTTTCTGGAGCAGGAGCTGTCTGGGGCGCTGGGGGCGGCCCTGCAAAAGTCTCTGGACCGGGCGGTGGACCGGCTGCCCGCGGTGCTGCGGTCGGCGGGGCTGCAGGGCATGGAGCTGGAGGAGTTCGCCCTGGGGGTGACCCCGCCCAAGTTCGGCGCGGTGACGGCGCTGTACGACGCGGAGACCAACTACCTCCGCCTGGAGACGACGGTCAGCTTCGTCTCGAGCGGGATGCAGGCCCTGCTGCGGCCCGTGCTGGGGGGGGTGGCGGGGCGGATCCAGTCGCTGCTGGGGCGGATCGAGGTGTCGCAGCTGTCGGTCCGGGGGACGATGATGGTGGGGCTGGCGCTGTCGGCGGCGCACCCCGGGGTGCGCTCGGCCGAGGTGTCCTTCAAGGGGATGCCGCTCCTCGACCTGCGCCTCACGCCGCACGGGGCCCCGGTCTCCGACCTCCCGGCGCTCTTTTCGCCCCTCAAGGACCTCCTGCAGGACAAGCTCGCCACGGAGCTCGTCGAGCCGCGGCGGGTCCGCATCGACCTGCCCCAGATATTCGAGGAGAAGCGGGGGCAGAAGCGGGGCGGGGCGGGCGGCCTCCTGGCGGTGGCGGTGGTCTCGGGGTCGGGATTCCCCTCGTCCCGTGGGGGGGACGGGTCGCTGGTCCCGGCCGAGGAGGGCGCCGCGTCCGGGCCGGGGGGGCGGCAGGTGCGGACGTTCGTCGAGGTCTCGTACACGGAGGCGGGGGAGGGCGAGGCCCCGGGGGAGGCAGCCCAGGCGTTCCGGACCCCCGTGGCGGCGGCGTCGTCCTACCCCCAGTGGGGCAGGGAGTTCGACGTGGCACTGGACGCGCCGCTGGGCTCCGGGGCGCATCGCCTGCGCGTGCGCGTGCGGGACATGATGAGCGGGGCGGAGCCCGAGATCCTGGGGGAGGAGACGGTCGACCTGGACACCCAGGGCCTCGTGGCGGGGGGCGCCCGGCTCCACGTGTGGGTGCCCCTGGCGGGGCTGGCCGCCGTGGACGCGAAGGCGGGGGTGCTCCTGCAGCTCAAGTGGGTCGCGCCCGCGAAGGGGGGCAGTCAGAGGCGCCGCCGGGGCCAGGGCGCGGCGGGGACGCCCGACGGGACGCCGGGCCCCGGCAGCCTAGCCCCGGGGCGGGCCATACTGGACGCGTACGCGCCGTCACCCTCGGGGACCGGCTCGGTCGCGGGATCGCACTCGCGGGGCTCGTCCATGACGCCGCTCCCGCTCGACCTCTCGGGCCGCTCGGAGATCCTGCCTGCGACCCATTCCCCTGGTCTGACGCTGTCCCCCCCGCCCCGGGAGGCCGCCCCCTCTGCCGGCGCCGCCGCTGGCGCCCGGTCGCCCCTCGCGGCCGGGGCGGGCCCCGGGGAGCAGGTCGCGTCGCTGGTGCGGCAGGTTCAGTCCCTTGAGGACGCCCTGACAGTGGCGCACCACAAGCGGAAGCACGAAGTGTCGGAGCTGAGTCGGGAGGTGGCCAAGCTGCAGCGGCGGGTGGCGAACTTCGAGCGGCGGAAGCTGCTGCAGGAGGTCCGCGCGCTGACGGAGGGGGCGCCGTTCCTGATCCACTCGTGGAACCGGCTGGGCCAGGTGAGCTGCTCGCTGCTGCACCTGTGGCTGGCCCCGCGGTCCGACATCCTGATGTACGGGAAGGAGGGGCTGCGGAAGAAGAAGCCGCGGGGCAAGGCCGGGGTGAGCGGTAAGGCGGACGCCATCATGGCGCAGGAGATCACCAACGTCGTCCTCGGGTCGGAGCTCTTCCCCCGGCGCGACACCGGCATCATGACGCTCCTCGGCCTGGGGAGCGTGGGCCGCGACCGCTTGGACGAGCACTGCTTCTCGATCTGCCTCTCCAACGACACGACCCTGAACGTAGAGGTGCCCCCGGAGGGTAACGGCCGCAGCAGAGAGGAGTGGGTCTCCGCGCTCCGCTCGCTCATGAGCGGTAGGGTCGGGGCCCTCTTCCATGCCAGCACCCCTGAGCACTCGATGTCCCCAGCCCCCAAGCAGATCGACTTGGTCCGCGCCTCGTCCTGACGTCGCGGAGCTGGGCTGAGGGCAGCGGCGCGGGGGGTGACACTTGTCCAAGGGCCCGGCTACCCCCCGGCCCCGACCCGGGACACTTTCAAACAGTTGAAGCGGCGGCGCCCTGCACGTAGTCGAGGGCCAGATCCTCGTCCCCGAACCGGTCCGCCAGGACGCCGAGGAGGATCTCGCGCTCTCGCCGCGCCTGCTCGGAGCCGTCCCGGCGGAGAACCTCCCACACCGCACCGAGGGCCCCTGCGCCGACGAACTCGGCTGAGACGGCGGCCCGGTCGGGGGCCGCCCGGCGCTCCCCCTCGATCCGCTCGGCGAGGGCGGGGGTGGGCCGCATGCTCGCCCTGATCCCCGCCACGCCCCGCTGCTGCGGCGCGCACAGGGGGCACCCGTCCTCGTCCCCCAGCTCGGCCTCGTTCACCGAGTGTCCGCACCAGAAGTGCCTCACTGGCAGCGCCAGGGGGGCCCGCGAGACGCTGCTCCGGGTGCCCGAGAAGCTCCGCGGGTCGTACTTGAGCCCGTGGGCCTCGCGGCGGGACGCGGCGGCCTCGTCCCGGAGGCGCTCCGCGGCCGCCACGTCCTCCTCGACCGCCAGGCACCGCGCCCCGACCAGCGCCGCCAGGTAGCTGCGCGCCTCTCCCAGGGGCACGCCGGCACCGTGGCCCAGGAACGCCAGGGCCCGCTGCGGGGGCACGAGCAGGGGCAGCCCCCCCACGTGCCGCAGCGCCTCCGGGATGGCGCCGTCGTCCCCGCACCCCCTGGCGCGGCGCCAGGCCAGCCAGCGGAGCAGGTCCCCCCACAGGGCCCCGTCCCCCCCCGCGCGCGGGTCCGCCAGGCGCTGGGCCGCGTCGAGCGCGACGCGGACGTCCCCGCCCTCGAGCGTCGCCAGGAGCGCGTGCCGCAGCAGCCGCTGCCGCTCGAAGAGGAAGGCCACCCCCGGGAGGAACCCCGTCCCCCGGCAGAGCCGCAGCATGTCGTCCGGGTCGTACTCGGGCCGGGTCCCGGGGCCCCAGTGCTCCCGGAGGAGCCCCATGGCCTCGGCCTCCTCGGCGCGGGCGGGCCCCCCCGCCGCCCTCGCGGCGCGCCACGCGAGCAGCAGCTCGGCGGCCAGCTCGTGGACGAGCCCCGACACCTGGGCCGGGTGCCGCCGCACGAGCCCGCTGCCCAGGAGCTGCCGGCAGAAGCGGGCGCACGCGCGCGGGTGCCCGGGGCGGCCCTCGGGCACGAACAGGTCGAGCAGCTCGGTGGGCAGGCGGGGCGGGCGCCGCTCCCCGGGACGCAGGGGCGCGCCCCCCCCTGCCCCCGGCGCGGCGTCCTCCGCCAGGGCCCGCAGGCACAGGGAGGCGAGCATCTCGGTGGTCTCCTCGGCGGCCTGGTCCAGGAGCACCCCCCCGCACTCGGCCACCGCCCCGAGCGCCTGGTCCAGCGGCAGGGACCGGATGAACCGGATGCACTCCGGGTACTGCCCCAGGTCGTGCGCGAGGACGCGCAGGACGAGGTCGTGGCGCTCGGCGGCCGCGGCCACGAAGAGGGCGTGGTGGAGGTGCCCCGTCTGCCGCAGGACGGAGACGGCAGCGTCCGGGTCCACGTCGTGCGCGAGCCGGGGGCGCGCCCGGGCCTCCGGGGGCGCGCTTCCCGCGAGCCACCACAGCGCCTTGCCCAGGTCCTGCCCGCCGCACAGGAACCGGTCGAGCTGGGCGTCGCCCCCCACGTGCGCGTAGCAGTGCAAGAGGAGCGTCGTGTGGTCTCGCGTTGCCCGCCCCAGGGAGTGGAGGCCCTCGAGGTACGCGACGAGGCTGGGGGCCTGCCGGAGGCCCAGGAGGAGCCAGATCACGGCCGCCGGCTGGACGTGCCCGGCCGCCGCCAGGAACTGCTCCGTGGCCAGGGCCCCCTCCCCGCGGGCGAGGAGGTGGTGGGCCCATCTCCTCCGTGCGCCCGCGACGGTCGCCTCTGGCAGCCCGGCCCCGGTCGCGAGGTCGACGGCGGGCGCGTACAGGTCCCTCTCTAGCAGCAGCCGGAGGCAGTCCTCCGCCGGCAGCCGGGACAGGCGGTGCAGCCGCGCCCCCGGGCCCACCGCCAGGCAGGAGCCCCCCCCACCGAGCTCCACCAGCCGCTCCGGGGCCGCCGCAACGGCCCCCACTGCCATCTTCAGCTCCAGGTCGTACAGCCGCAGGGCGTCCTCCCCGTCCCCCCCCTCCCCCGGGACGACCGCCGCGACGCACCCGCACACCCCCCAGATCCGGCGCGGCGGCCGGTCGAGGGCCAGGCAGGCGCCCCGCCCCTCGGGGGTGAAGGTCTGCAGCGCGGTCGCCCCGCCGGCCCCCGAGAGCACCACCAGGCTCCCGTCCGCGCCCAGGCAGCACTGCCCGGGCTCGCAGCCCCCGGCGTCGCCCAGGTCCCGCACCGCGATAGTGCCCGCCCCCTCGAGGGGCAGGGTGGCGACTGCCACTCCCCCGGGGGACACCAGGAACGCCACGGGGGCGCCCTCGCCGCTGTCCCGGGGGACCAGGATGGCGTGAACAGCCCTCTTACACCCGTCTCCGGCGTCAGGAGGGCTCACGGCGGCCCGCACGGCCTTGGACGGCTGCCGGAGGTCCCCCGTCCAGGCGGTTACCGAGCCGTCTGACAGGGCGACGAGGAGCGTCGCGCCGGCGAGGGGGTCGGCCGCGGGCCGGGCCGTCGGGCCGTCGGGCGCGAGGCACAGCGCCGCGGCGGACACGGTGGCGTCCGGCAGCCGCTCCCTGGACAGGGACCCGCCGCGCAGCGGGAAGAGGCTCAGGGACGAGGCGAGGGTGGCGGTGGGGGAGCCCCGGTCGCCAAGGTCCCACGTCTTGAGCGAGCAGCCGTTGAGAGGGTGCGAGGGGTCGTCATGGCCGAGGGTCGCCAGCCCGCCACCGGGAAGGCTGAACACGGCGGCCACGCCGCGCTGGTGGGCGACGAAGGCCTTGAAGACCCGGAGCGAGTCGTCTAGTACGTGGACCAACCCATCGTCGCACCCAACGTACACGTTGAGGTCCCCTGCGGCGGGAGCGGGTGGCATCTCGGATCGAATCGATGCGGAGGGGATGGCGCGGGCGGGCTGCGGGCGACTGTGCCCGGGAGGGGGGCGGTTACGGCAGGCATCGCGCGTGGGGATGGCTCGAGGCTCCTCTCACCCGCGCCGCTGCAAAGGGCCCCCTGCGGGAGATCGTGCTCCGCCTCGCCCACTTCTGCGACCTTGAAGAAGGGCAGTGACCGCCACCACGTCATAGCGCCGCCCTGTGCCCCAGTGTGGGGCGCATCTCTCCACGGCGGAGACAGTTACAGCCAGGCACTCTTCAAGGCAGGGCCGGGAGCTCCCGCAGGCTCCCCGCGGCGGCTTCGATGTACGGGGTCCGAGACAGATGTCGCGAGGTTACACGCGATACTAGTGGCGCGATGGACGAAAGAGACCCCCAAGGCCTGACGAACGGGGGCACCCGCAAGACACGCAGGGGGCGTAGGTCAACACTCGTCGCTCGCAGGGAAGCTTCCTTGCGAGCGTCGTGTCCGCCAGCGTTTCAAGGAGCGGGGGGCACTTCACTTTCGCCCGAGGACGCCTCAGGCACGCATTTATCACTTCTTCCCCTTCCCCTTCCCCTTTCCCTTGGGCTCCTCCACCTTGGCCTGCGGACACGATGGTGCGGGTGAGGGCGTGGGGCCAGTGCAGGCGGGAAGGGCGCGCGCCCCCGCTCCCCCACTCCCGCTCCTCCCCCCCGGCGGGCGCGAGGCATGGCTCACCTTCTGCATGCCGAAGAGGCGCACGAAGTCGACCCAGAGGAGGGACCCAAGGAAGGTGTTTCCTGTGCGGAGGATGAAGGAGAGGGTTGAGGCGACGAGGGCCTGGTTGCGGAACACGCGGTCGACGAAACGCTCCTCGACGACCCCCGCGAGGAGCTGGTAGCGGAAGTTGGAGGAGGACCCCATGTACAGGCCGTACACGGCGGAGGTCTTGAGGGGGTTCTGGGGGGGGTTGAGGGTCTCGAAAGAGGGGTCGATCTGCTTGCGGAAGGCAATCATGGCGTTAGTGAGCCCGACCCCGATCATGGAGGCCGTGATCCCGACTCCGATGAGCTTGGCCCCGTTCCGGGCCACGGCGGCGGCGCGCTGGGCCACGGTCCACGGCTCGGCGCCGTAGGGGACGACCTGGAAGGCGTTGTCTGGGCACGTGGCGAAGAACTTGGCCACGGCGCCCTTCTGGGCGGCGTTCGCGGCGGCCATGCGGGCGGGTGCGAAGGTCGGGGCCGGGAGCCAGACAAGCATGAAGTCGGCGATGATGGCCATGATCACGTTGGCGGTCACGAAGTCGAGCTCCTTGGAGAAGTTGTCCCCGCGGCGGGCATACTCGGCCGTCCCCTTGGTGAAGATGCCGATCCCGCACTCGATGGCCACCTTGGTGAGGAAGTTGGGGTCCGCGATGAGACGCTCCCGGAAGCCTGTGAGGGCGTACAGGGGCGAGAGGGCCCAGTTGGCGCTCCCCTCAAGGTACCGCTTGAGGAGCTCCACGCTGATCTTGCCGCTGTTCACCGCCGCCACAATGTCCGCAGGGAGGGACTCGAGGGTGCGCCCGAACGCGGCGAGGAGGGCCATAAGCGCCGCCTTGTCGTCACCGCCGCCGTTCCCGCCGTCGCCACCGCCGCCGCCCCTGCGGGGAAGGACGCGTTGCTCCCGTGGGTGATCTCCTTCAGACCACCCCCAGCCCCCAGGGGCAGCAGGGCAACGGCTGGCGCCCGAGCGTCTCTCGGACGGCTGAAGCGCAGTTCTAACAGCACATACCGCCATATTTAGGCACAGGCCCGGCGGGCACGGCGCAGCGAGGCCTTCCCGGTCTGAGGAGCGACACGCGGGGGTGAAGCGATCCACAACCATGATGGCGTAGGATCCTGGGGCGGGAGGAGCCAAAGATCGTGAAAAGGTGCTCGCGATGCGAAAAATGGCACCACAAGGTGTCATTTTCGTTGTATGTCGCGGCGGGTGATGGTCGGGGACAAATCGCCCTCGCCTCCCCAAAACCTAAGGAGTGAAGGGCCGAGGGTCGGAGGGGACCGCTAGAAGTCAAACACTGCCGCCCGATTACGGCTCTATGATGTATAAGCGAGGCATCCGCGGAGGCATCGCAGCAACACGTAGCCCCAGGATCGCGAAAAAACTCGCGAAAAAGTACGCACGCCCTCCGATAAGATTCTCAGCACGCACCCGCCAGAGCCGCTGGATCCACCGGACCCGCCATCACCTCCGCCGGAAGACTTCGTCAGAACGACGCGCATGGCCCTGTTGGCAGAGATGGAGCGCGGGATAGGCACGGCGCGGCGAAGCCCGAGGCCGAGGCCCCTGGGCCCGGGCGCCAGCCGGGACCCGTGGAGAGCGCCCGCAAGGTTGGTGAACGTCATTGCTCGGAGGGATAGGTTGAGATCAAGAACTGCCGGGTCCCTCTGCTCGCCCCGCCATGAAATGTCTTCTACTTCCTTCGGAAGGAAGGGACCCTCAGAGGGCCTCTACTACACGGCGTCAGCTGGCAGGGCCTGGCCAGAGCGCGGGGCCGGGCCGACCCCCCTCACAGCGACTGGGCCGCCTTCCTCATGCGTTCCCCCGCGTCCTGGCTCAGGTCCGGGCACTGGAAATCGGTCCCCGTGATCTTCTCGTACAGCGTGATGTACCGCCGCGACAGCTCTGCCACCAGCTCCGGAGGGGCGTCGGGCAGCACGGCGTCGTTGTAAGGGTCTGCGGGCGAGGCGGTGAGTTGCTGGCGGCCAGTCGCGGGAAACGCCCCGTGGGCGCGCAGGGGCACGCGGTGGTCAGGGGGAGGGGGGGGGGCAGGGGGCGAGGGCCCCCGGGCGACGCACCACAGTTGTCGCGGAACCAGAGGCGGAGAAACTCCTTGTCGATGTTCTGGGGCTCCTGGCCGGCGGCGTGGCGCTGCTCGTACGTGTCGGCGAGCCAGTAGCGGGACGAGTCCGGGGTGTGGATCTCGTCAATGAGCAAGATCTCCCCCGAGGGGAGCACCCCGAACTCGTACTTGGTGTCGACGAGGATGAGCCCGCGCTTGGCCGCCTCGGCCTGCCCGAAGGCGAACAGCTCGAGCGCCGCGGAGGACACGCGTTCCCACTGCTCCGCCGTCAGTAGGCCTCGCTCAAGGATCTCCTGCGGGCCGGGGGGGAGATAGACGGCTGGTGGGGGCCCGGATGCCCGGGCCGGGCCCCTTCTTGTGGGGGCCGGCGCGGTGGCGGGGGCACTCCGAGGTCCCGTCTCACCGCCGGCGAGATGGGCTCGTCGTGGTCCTCGGCCTTGGTGGTGGGTGTCACGACGTTGGCCGGGAGCTTGTCGTTCTTGGCGAGGCCGTCCGGGAAGTCGTTGCCGCAGTATGTGCGGACCCCATCCTTGTAGTGGGTCCAGAGGGACGTGGAGGTGCTGCCCGTCATGTAGCCCCGGACGACGATCTCCACGGGGAGCACGGTACACTTGTCCATCACGGTGATGTTGGGGTCAGGCGTGGACACGAGAGCGTTCCTGACGATGTGCGTCGTGTGCTCGAGCCACCACGCGGACGTCTGGTTGAGGACCTGCCCCTTGAACGGGATGGCCGCCAGGATCCGGTCGAACGCCGACTGGCGGTCCGTCGTCACGATGACCAGCTTGTCGCCGATGTCGTACGTATCGCGCACCTTGCCCTGCGGGAGCGGCGGGGCCGCGCGGTGGGCGTTCACGGGGCGCGGGGGGCGCCGCGTCATCGGGGGCGTCCGTGACCTCCGGGGGCCTCAGCGGGGGGGCGACGGGCCGGCAGGGACAGGACATGGACTGCGGGTGGTGCGGTCCCGAGGGGCGCTTACCTCTCTCCTCCCCGGGAGACCGAGGTTGGTCTTGGTGACGGCCTTGTTGCCAGCGATGGCAGCCTGGATCGCCTCTTCCACCTCGGGGCGGACCACCGCCGTCTTCTCGATGGGCGTCGCGCTCGTGCGACCGCGCAACCTCCTCTCCCCGCTCGGGAGATCGGTATGGGCGCACCGCAGGGTGGCTGGCCGGAGAGCGGCGAGCATCTTTCGGCCCCAGGAGCAGAGAGGGTGCGGGCACCTGATGGAAGGCGGTGAGGTGTCGGCGGGGACCTGAGTCGGGCTGGTAGGGAAACAAAGATGGTTAAGAATGCCACGGGGAGGAAACACAGCGTATATTTCTGCGAGCGGGGGCTCTCGAGGGCGGCGACCCTCGAGAGCCCCCGCTCGCGGTGTTCTCGTCAGACGCGTCCTGAAGCAGGTGTCGCTCCGCTTCCTCCCGGGTCCTTCGACGGGCTCCGACTAAACTTCTGTCCCAAGAGGCTACTCCGACACGGCAGACACGACCGACCTCAGACCGAGACGCAGAAGGCGCTAGGCAGAGGGCTCCGGAGAAGCGCCACACCCCGTCTCAACCGCTGCCTTCCCCGGGCCAATTCTCGTCGAGTGCGGCACACGTGCCCGTAGAGTTGTTGCGGGATCACACAGGTGGGTGCCCGTGGCCTGCGGTCCCCACAGCCCGAGGCTCGCGGGAGCCCTTGCATTGTGACGTCGACATGTCCCATGCCCGCCATCCTCGGCGTTTCCTCGGCGTCCCGGGCGACCTGCGCGCCATCGTGGCATCCCTCGGGCTTTTTAGGGGGGGTTCTGCGGTGGCCCATGCCGTCCATTGTAACCTGCGCCGCGGAATGGGAGCGTGCGGGCGAAATGCCGGAGACGATCCGAGGGCGTGGGGTGTCCTGCTGGGCCCGTCTGCATCGTGCCATCCCGCCTCGACACGGTGTCCACTCACCCCACGGCGCGCAACCGCCCACAATTATCGCATGACGCGCGCGAATTCGCCAGCTCGCGATGGCACATCCGGCGACGCGCAGTTGTTGTGACCTCTCGGCAGGGTCGCCCTTCTTCGCGCAGCGGAGCGGCCGCACCGAGCGCCATGGGCGCGGGGCAGTCAACAGAGGCCGGCGCGGCAGACGTGTCGGAGGAGCAAAAGCAGCAGCAGCAGCGCGGCGTGGCAAAGGCCCTCGGCGCTCTCAACACGGGGGACGGCACGGCGGGGCCCCCTGCCCCTGGCCAGGCCCCGAGCCGTGTCGCCTCGGGGCTCCCGGACCCGGGGCGCGGGGGAGCCCCCCCCGCGGGGCGTGCCCCCCCCCAAAGTGGCCGCGGCGCCCCCCCCGGGGGACGTGGCCCTCCCCCCCCGGGCCGTGGGCCCCCCCCCGGCGGACGTGGCCCTCCCCCCCCGGGCCGTGGGCCCCCCCCCGGCGGCC
>Ga0181582_10005303_pt1 | contig 10395 bp, 4 predicted proteins | sample 071ome_32_FD_132438 | JGI IMG/M metagenome (GOLD analysis project Ga0181582, IMG submission 132438) | Coastal salt marsh microbial communities from the Groves Creek Marsh, Skidaway Island, Georgia - 071405AT metaG (megahit assembly) | ecosystem: Environmental > Aquatic > Marine > Intertidal zone... | reverse complement strand
GGCGAGCGCGTCCGTGACGGAGGCGTCCCAGTCGAACGCGTCCGCGTGCGCGGGGTCCTCCGCCACGGTCCCCGCGACCGCCCCCAGCAGCCCCTGCGCCGCCCCGAGCCAACCCCGGCGCCCCTCGGCGGGGGGACCCGCCCCGGCCCCCCGCGCCCAGTCCTCCAGCCCGTCCAGCGCCCCGAAGAAGGCCGAGAGCCCCACGCGCTCCGCCACCGCGCCCATCACGCGGGCCCCCGCGCCCTCCCCGCCCGCCCCCGCGGCGCACCGGGCCAGCAGCGTGGCCGCGGCGCCCGGCACGACCCGCGACCGCGCCGGCCCCGCCCGGCCGCCGAGCACGTCCAGGGGCACGGCCAGGTACTCGGGCGTCGAGGCCAGGGCCCGCGCGGCGTCGGGGCACCCGGCCGCCCACTCGCCCAGCAGCCGCAGACCCTGGGCCGCCGGCTGCGCCGCCCCGGCCCCCTGCGCCAGGCACGCGCGCGTCTGCCTCACCACGCGGTGGAGCGCGCGCGCCGCGGGGTCGGCCGGGTCGTCGTCGACCGTGGCCGGGACGCGGAGGAGCTTGCGCTTGACGGCCTCGTTCCCGCGGACGAGGTGCACGGCCGCGGCGGCGGCCCCGCCAAAGGCGTGCAGCTGGCGCGGCCCCCCCCCGGCGCACGGCCCGGCCCCGCAGAGGGCCGCCAGGAGCTCGGCCCCGAAGGACGCGGCGGGGGCCCCGCCCCCCGGCAGCGGGGCGAGCGTCGACGCCGCCGCGAGCTGCGCCCCGGGGTCCCCCGCCAGCGCCGCGCCCAGCGCCGCGTCCGCCGCCCGCCGCTCCCCCGGGTCTGCGGCGTACAGGGCCGACCGCAGGGCCGCGTGGGCGGGCGCCAGCGTCCCGCCCCCGCCCCAGGCGTCGCCCACGGCGCCCGACAGGAAGAACTCGCGGGCGGCCGCGGAGCCCGCGAGCGCCGCCGCCGCCGCCCGCAGGCTCGCGGCGCGCACCCGCGGGGCGCCGTCGGGGCGCCCCAGCGAGGCCTCCAAGAGGAGCGCCAGCGGGCCCGGGGGGCCGGGCGCCCCCGGCCCCTCGGCCCCCGCCTCCCCCCCTCCCCCGGCCCCCGCCCCCTCCCCGAGGCCCCCCCCCGCGCCCGCGCCGCCGCCGCCGCCGGCCGCGTGGGCCTCGAGGCAGGAGAGGGCGGCCTCGGTGTTGGCCACGGCGCCCTCGGACAGGGGCTGCCCGGGGCCCTCGAGCGTCAGGCGCAGGGCGGGCGCCAGCAGCCCGCAGGCCCGCCCCTCGAGCCCGCCCCCGGCGAACTGCGCCCGCGCCGCGGGGCTCTCCCGCAGCAGCGCCGCCAGCAGCGCCAGCAGCTCCCGCACCTCGGGCCCGCCGGCGAGCCCCCCGCGCGCCTCGGCCAGCGACAGGAGCGTGCCCGGCGCCCCCGCCGCCACCGCGGCCTCCCGCAGCCCGGCGCTCCCCGGCAGCAGCCGGGCGAGGAGCCCCAGCGCCTCGGCGGACGGGGCGTCCGGGGCGCCCAAGAGGGCCAGGACGCGGTCGAGGGACCCGGCGGAGCGGGCGACGGCGGCCGCGACGGCGCCGGCGGGGGCGGCGTCGTCCACCGCGGCGAGGAGCCGCAGCGCGAGGAAGCGCACCGTCGGGTCGGCGCTGCCGACCGGGGGCTCCTCGACGAGCGCCAGGGCGAGGGCGAGGGGGGCGCCGTCGTCGGCGGCGAGGGCCGCGGCGTTGCGGGGGGCGTGCGGGTCCCCCGCCCCGCCCGCCACGGCCGCCAGGAGGACCTCGAGGGCCAGGCAGAGGGCCTCGGCGTCGTCGCGCTCCGTCCGGAGGACCGACAGGAGGTGCGGGAAGCCGAGGTCGCCGGCGGCGCGGCGGGCGCCGGGGTCCGACTGGACGAGGGTGGCCATCTCGCGGAGGGCCGCGCGCTGCTCCTCGGAGGAGATGCAGTTGACGACGCGGTCCATCAGCCCCTGCGAGGGGGGCCGGGGGCCGCGGCGGGGGTTCGGGGGTCGGATCGGGCGGGGTGGAGGGGGCGAGGGGCGGGGGCTGGGCGGGACGGGGCGGCGGGAAATCACCTCGACGCGCGCCTCGGCCGCCGCGGCCACCTCCTCCGGCATGGGCGCCGCTTTCGCGACGATTCCCCGAATGAAGTTCATGTTGCCCGCACCACTCTCCCGAGCTCGAGACCTTCTACGCGCTCAAGGGCGAGGACGGCAAGATCGAGGACCTGTCCGCTTCGGGTCCTTCAAAGAGGGGCCTCTACGGTGCCGGGCGGGGCCTCCCGAGGTCAATCGGTCGCGCTTACGGTCACAATAGCTGTGAAGGATAAGTTGCGCGGCTTTTCACGCGACGGGCCGGTACCACGTTCCGCCGGGCGTCACTTGGTGCGTCACTTCGACGAGATGTGGGTCCCCTCACGCTTTGAGCCGGTCAGCGCGCGCTAGTAGGCACAAAACCAAAGTGCAGAGCCCCCTACCGCCACGCTTAGGCCACACGCTCCCGGATCGGTACTTTTCTTCGGGGCGCCTGGCCTCTCGGGGTCGCTCAGAGTCCCCCCGAGCCTCTGACGTTTTGGACGAGCAGCTTCCCAGCAGGGCGGGCTTGCACGGGGGCCGTCGACCCGCCTCCGACGTAGATTCGCATCCGGAGACACTCTCCCGCGTCAGAATCGGCAGCATCGCACATAGAACCCCCCAATTTCCCTCGAAATACAAGACCGCGACCACTTCTCTTCCGCGGAGCACGGCACCCCGAGCGCGCATTTCCCTCCGCGGGCGCTTTTCGCTGAGACTAACGTTTCGATAGGACTCTTGTCGAGCACTGTTCGCCATGGCCTCCTTCTTGGGAGGGTTCGGGGGGATGGGGGGCGCCGGCGGTCCCGGGAATGGCGGGATGCACGGCTTCAGGGTCGGCAAGAAGCCCTTCAGCGGCCGGAGGTGAGGCTCTCGCTCCCGCCAACGGGTTTTGCGCGACAGTGCGTCCGGAATCACCCTGTCCTCCCGCGAGCCACCCGCGCTCGGGGGCGCCGGGGAGGGATTTGCGAAGGGTGGCCACGAACCTCCGAGAAGTCACGATACTCGGGCGTCCTCGACGAGTAGATCGCGGGAGGGACCTCCTCATTCGTCGAATCGTCGCCGTATTTCGCAGTGGTAGGGCGGCAGGCGGCCAGGGCGCCCGCTCCCGCGCGGGACAGTCTTCCCAAGGTGCCCCCCTCCCCCACCCTACGTAAAACGCACGCCGCGCCTCCCATCCCGGCCGCCGGGACCCCCCCCCACGCCGTGAGGGGCGGTTTCGTCAGTATGAAACCGCCACGCGACCCTCCCACCGCGCCGCGCGACCCCCATCCCGGTCCCCGCCCCGCCCCCATCCGCGACCCCCGGCCGGGACCCCCCCACGCTGCGCAGGCGGCCGGCGGTCCGGGGAGTACGCGCACGGCGCCGCGCGGCCCGTGATGGCGTTCCCCCCCGGCGTCGGGCTCAGCATGGGCCCCGGGCCCGTCGGCCCCGGCATGGGCCCGGCCCCGATGCCCCACGCGATGGTCGCCCTGCACCCCGTGGCGGGGCCCCCGCCCTACCCGCACGGGGCCTTCGCGCCGGCGCCGCACATGCACGGGCCGGGGCTGCTGGTGCGCGCGGACGGGCTCGTGCCCCACGCGGTGCCCCTGCACGCCATGGGCCCCGGGGGCCCCGTCCCCGTCGTCTTCGCCCCCGCGCCCTTCCCCGCGCCCTTCCTGGGCCCCCTCCCGGGCCCCGAGGGCGCGCCCGCGTTCCTCGGCGCGCCCCCCCCGCCGGTGCCCCGCGGGGCGCGCCCCTGCGCCCCGCCCCGCGCCGTGGCGGACCCGTCGGTGGCCCAGGCGTCCACGGAGGGGGAGGAGATGAACCTGCCCGAGTCGGACAACCCGGAGCACTACATGCCGACGGACAAGGGCCCGCGGCTGATCACCAAATCCCGGCTCCGTCGGATCCTCCTGGACGACATCAAGGCCGAGCTGACGCGGCGGGGGTACGAGTTCCCCGAGGGGTCCGAGTTCTGGCGCAAGGACCGCTGGGTCTCGGAGGCGCTGGGGTTCGTGTACAAGGGGGCGTACCACCGGGAGGCGCGGCAGTGGCGGACGGAGGAGGACGTCGGGGAGGAGGACAAGGCGCGGCAGAGCCACCACAGCAACGCGACGGGGCTCCAGCTCGTCTTCATGGGGACGTCCGTGGGGCCCTGCTCGTCGCGGGGGCTGCCCACGCTGGCGGCGCGGCTCAGCCGACAGGTGCTCATGTTCGGGGCCGCCGAGGACACGCAGCGGCGGTTCCCGCAGAGCCTGGTGACGCCGTACCGGGTGTCGAGGGTGTTCGTGCCGTCGCGCAACCCGCTCTTCTACCTGGGCCTCCCGGGGCTGATCTGCACCGTCTCGGCGACCCGCTCGGGGGGGACGTCTTCGATCCCCACCGAGTCCGAGGCGCGGACGCCGCTCCGGATCTACGCCCCGCCCGGGGTGCTCGAGTACGTGCACACGACGCTGGACGTCTCCAACACGTACGTGTCGATCCCCGTGATCGTCTACGAGCTCGTCGACGGCCCCGTCACGGAGGAGGAGGCCCGGCCCCAGCTGGTCAACCCCCGCTGCCGGCTCTTCCGCGCCCGGCGGCCCCGGGACGGCGGGTGGGGGGGGGTCACGCCCATGACGGAGGAGGAGGAGGAGGACATGCTGCTCAAGGTGTCGTACTCGGAGAAGGCCCGCGCGTCCTTCCAGACGAAGAAGGAGGTCAAGGACCGCTCGGTGTTCCGCCCCTTCCCGGACGTCTCCGAGGCCTCCTCGGTCCCCGAGGCCACCACCTGGACCTTCGACGTGGAGAAGCAGTGGCGGGTCGTGTGCTCGCGGGGGGCGTCGGGGGAGCCCGGGGGGATGACGTTCGCCCTGGTGGAGGCCGCCAAGGCCGGCAAGGCCGACCTGGAGAAGTGCGTCGCGGCCGGCATCGCCCCCGGCCCGCAGATCATGCGCCTCAAGCAGGGGGAGAGCGTGATCAACGACCAGGGGGACCTGGTGACCCCCGAGCAGGTGGTGGCGCCCGACGTGGCCGGGAGGAAGATCGTGATCGCGATCGACCGCCCCCACAAGCCCTCCCTCGAGCACTTCCTCGACGGCGCCACGGCCGCCGTCCACACGAGCTCGGTCGTCCGCCCCGTCGACGCCTTCCTGTCGTCCGACACCCTCCCCGAGGACGAGGCCGTGTGCCGCGAGGCGGGCCGCGCGTGCGCCCGGGCGGGGGTCAAGCAGCTCGTCATGACCAACTTCCGCGTGCCCCAGTCGGTCAAGAATGCCGTCTCCGTCGAGGAGGGCTACATGGCCCGGCTCCGGGCCGCCGTGGAAAGTGAGTACTCGGGACAGCTCACCCTCGCCGATGACCTCGCCGCCATCGACGTGGACTGCCAGGACGCCGACGAGGGCTGAGCCCCCTCGCCCCCCCACGAGGCGGTGAGACTGTTCGTGTACTCTTGACGGGGGCGTGGATTTTTCCAGACCGCGCAGAGCCTCGGTCGCTCTGCCAAGGTCGCCGTAGTACAGGGGGCGCATGCCCTGCGCTTGGCGTGGCCGCGTGAGGAAGCCAACGGAACAGCGGCCTGCTCGCCCCGGGCGAGCGCGCCAGAGCCTGATCGCTTTGGCTAGACGGGCCCCTGTCGACCGGCGCGAAGCGCCGAAGACTTTGAAGGGAAGGAGACCCTCCGAGCGCCAGGGCCCGCACGTGCGCCAGGGCCCGCACGTGCGCCAGGGCCCCCGAGCCGCACTCAGCCCCGCGCGGCCTTTGGTGGAATCGCGTCCCGGATTCTCAAGTGCGGCTCCTCCCCATCCCGTCTGGGCAAGCTCATCGCAACACGACCGGGTCAGTGGCATCCGCGGCCTTCGCTGAGAAGCTCTCTACTGGGAAGTTGAGAGCGCGTGGAGACGGGCCCGCTGGTGGCTTGCTCCCGAATCCGCTAGGTATACCCTGGATAAAACGATGGCGCAAAAGTTTGAGACCTGGGCTGCAGCCAGTAAGGTGCTGCAGACGCCCCGGGGCGAGCCTGCATCGCCACACTCGTGGGGGGGCGCCAAGGATGGCTCCGCTGCGAACGAGGTGAGACGATAATGGCGAATATCCTGCAGAGACTGTCCATATCAGACCAAGGAATGCTGTTGTACGAGATATCGCGTCGCGCGTCCACCTTCTGGGGCACCCGGCGGGGACGAAGGGGGTTGTTGCGCGGGGAATGTTTTCCCCCCCCCTGAGCGCGATATCGCGGTAAAGTTGTAGTCTTCCGGGATTATTCGACACGTACGATGTCGTCTATTCGAGGTATTGCGTTAATATCCCCGTAGAGCTGCCGATGATCCCGTGTGACGCCGGTTGAGCGCGTCCCCAGGATGCACTTTCCGTCGCGGCTGCGATGCGGGCCCTGTCGACCCTCCCCCCTCCTCACCATCCCCCGCAGGCGAGGTTCGAGGTGCCTAAGGCGAACATCTCGTACAACGTGCACAACGGGCGCATGGTCTACGGCATCCCCGAGCGGACGGGTCACAGGATCCAGCAGCATGGGTTCGAGGCTCTGAAGCGCCAGGAGAACATGCTGGACGAAGAGTACGCCGCCCGGCCGGGGGGGCGCCGCCACCTCCAGCACCAGTTCCAGCTGCACATGGAGGTGAGCGTGGGCACCGGCAGGGAGCCGTCCGCACGCCCCTTCCCACCGCCGCTCCCGTCGCCGGGGCACGCCCCGGCCCGCTCATGACGTCCCCGCGAACCCCCCCGCGGTGCAGGAGAAAGAGGACGCCGCCTTCGACCACGACGCGCGGCCGACAAAGGCGCAGGCCTACTACAAGAACTGGTACACGTCGGCGGACAACCCGCTCAACACGAACAACCTGGCCGTGCACAAGCCGGCGGACGGCGCGGTGCCGGCGGTGGCGGAGCTGATGACGGCCAAGGGCACGACCGCGAGGCTGTACAAGCCCGTGGACCCGCTCAATCGGGAAGTGGAGAGCCGGTACGCCGCCCGCACCATGTACGACGCGCGGAGGGACGTCGAGAACGCGGCGGACGAGGTGCGGATGGGCAACATGCGGAGCCTGCGGGGCCAGTTCACGGGGGGGTTCGTGGAGACGCGGAGGGACGTGATCGACCTGTCCGTCGAGTACCCGCACGGTGCCCCTGCCCACGTGCGGAGGCAGGTGGCGCGGTCGGGCGTGTCGGTCCTCGGCAACACCAACGAGATGTCCAACCTCAACAACCCCTTCACCCGGCAGGGGTACGCAAACTACTGATGCAGGACGGGGGTACAGGAGCCCGGCGTGGCAAGAGTCGCAGGCGAGTGCGCTGACTGCGTCGCTGGGGCGGACGCGGGGTGCAGCCCGTCTGCGGGGTGACCGTCACTGATGACCGTCGTGAGAGTGACTCCCTGCACCCTCGCCCCTGTCGGTCTGACACCTGGCGCCCCGGGGTGAGGGCCGGAGAGGCCTTCGTGAGCCTCGCCCAATCCGACAGGTTCAGCATAGCTTATCAGGTGTGCAAGCGGTGTAATACCTCCAATAACACCTTACTCCGTGCCCCCCCGCGCTCGAAACCGAACCTACTCGCTAAAGGCCCATTTTGTTCCAAATTCGTCAAAATCGTGGAATACAGGGTTTCATTCCCGATACATTACCTATATTTAGTCCGAAACCGCGGCGATAGTATCTACAGGACCCTCGGCGGCAGTCTCCGACGTCCCCGAAGGAGGGCTCCACCATGAGGCCAAACCTCCTCCGCCTCCGCGAGATGGGGCTCCTGAGGAGGACCATGGCCGATTGTGACGGTAGAGAGCATCTACTGGACCTCACATCCGATCGAATGTGAGCTGGAACTGACACCCCCCGCCTCGAAACTCGCGCAGCATGCTTCCCCCCCCACGGAAGGAGAGGTCGCCTTGCGCGCGGGGGGGGCGGGCTCTTCACGGAGGCTCCTCGCAGTTCGGATCCTTGGACTTGTTCCGCACCGTTCCGTGGCCCAGAGCCTGAATGTCATCCGCCTTCTCTCCCGGAGCGCGCCCCTCCCCGACCTGCCCCTCTTTTCGCAGGGACGAGGTCGCCGTCCTGGCGAGCGAGGCGAGCACCAGCTACTCCCCTTCCGGCGTCGGGTGGACGGAGATCAATCCGGACGGCGAGCAGAGCGTACCTTTCGCGCTGAAGTTCTGCCAAGTGGTGAGCGTTCCCCCGCGTCCCCCCCACCTGTCCCTCCCTCGGGACTTCATCCCCCCGTGGCGGGAGCCCCCCCGGCGGCCCCGCCCCCCGCCGCTGCCGGCCGGCCCCGCGTCGAGAGCGGAGCGACACCACCAAAGACCCCCCCCGGCGCCCCCGCAGGCGAACAAGGGCAAGCTCCTGGCCGTGGCGGACGAGGAGGGCTACGTCGCCATTCTCAACACGGCCAGGGAGATCCCCGAGACCACGTGGCCGCAGCCGGGGGCGGACCCGTCGCGGCCGCAGTGCAGCGCCTTCTGGCGCGCGCACGAGAACGCCGTGTTCGACCTGGCGTGGGTCGACCGCGACCAGCGGCTCATCAGCGCGTCGGGCGACCACTCCCTGCGGTGGTGGGACACGCGGCGGGCGCTGTGCCTGGCCGAGGGGGTCGGGCACCACGGGAGCGTCAAGTGCGTGGACGCGATGCCGGGGCACGACCACATCGCGGCGTCGGGGGGGAGGGACGGGGTCGTCGCCCTCTGGGACTCGCGCCTGCAGGGGTCCCCCCACCGCGGCCTCGCCTGGCCCGCCTCGCTCCCCGTCGCCACGGTGCCCGCCGCCCACCTGCCCCCGGGCAGCAAGGCCCCGCGCGTCACCAGCCCCCGCGCCGCCGGCGCCCGCCGCGCCGCCGCGTCCCCGTCCCCCGCCGCCGTCACGGCCCTCCAGTTCCTCACGGACCCCTGGCTCCTGGCCACGGGCGGCACGGACGGCTCGGTCAAGATCTGGGACACGCGCCACCTGTACGCGCCCCTCGAGGCCGAGTTCCGCCGAGTCGCCGACCCCTCGCGGGCGCCGGCGCCGAGGGGCCGCGGGAAGCGCGGGCGCGCCGGGGCCCCGAGGGGCGGCCCGGGCCCGGAGCCCCTCGCCCGCCCCTTTGGCGCCCCGTCCGGGGTCTCCAACTTCAAGCGGGGGGAGGAGCCCGCCTTCGCGCCGCGGGCGCGGGGCACGGCCGCCGTGCCGGGGGAGGGGAGCGCGCGGGACCTGAGGAGGGCCGCGGCGGCGGCGGCGGCGGCCGGGGCGGGGGAGGCGAGGCCCGCGGCGGCGGGGCCCGGGCCCGGGTCGGCCGGGGACGAGGAGCGGCGGGGCTACGCGGAGGCTATGCGGGACGTCCTCCGGGGGGGCCTCGGCACGACGAAGAAGATGCAGATCATGCACATCCTGGCGGTCAAGGCGGCCCCCGTGGGGACCCTGGCACCCGGCGGGGACCCGCACGGGGTGACGGGGATCGCGGTGTCGCCGACGGGCGGGGGCCTGGCCGTCTCGTACGCCAAGGAGTCCACGGTGCGCCTCTTCGACCCCCGGCGGCCCTCCCTCGGCGCCATCGCCGGCTTCGAGGGCCACCGCGCCGACAGCTTCCGCGCCTTCTACATTAAGCTGGACTTCTCGCCGTGTGGCCGGTGGCTGCTGGCGGGGTCGTCGGACCACCTCGCGCGGGTGTACCGGGTGTCGGCGCCCCGCGAGCCCCCCGTGGCGCTCCAGGGGCACGCGGGGGAGGTGTGCGCCGTGTCGTGGTGCCGGGCGGCGGGGCCGCCGCAGCTGGCGACGGCGTCTGACGACGGGACGGTGCGCGTCTGGGCCCCGCGTCCAAGCCGGGTGCCCCGGCTCTCACGCGCCGTCGCCCCCGCGGGCGGGCGCGCGGGGACCGACGAGCGCGCGGGCGGGCGCGCGGGGACCGACGAGCGCGCGGGCGGGCGCGCGGGGACCGACGACCCCATGTCGCCCCCGCCCCCCGGGGGCCGCGCGGCCGAGGCCGGCCCGGCCGGAGGCGAGCCGCCCGAGCCCGGGACGCCGGGGGCCCCGCCCCGGTGGGGGCCCGAGTCGTTCACGACCCCGGCGCCCGTCGGCGGCGCGGGCGCGGGCGGCGGGCCCGGGACGGTGGCGTTCGGCGGCGCGGGCCCCCGTGGCCCCGGCGCCGGCGCCGAGGAGGTCACCCCGGCCACGTCCGTCGTCAAGACGCGACAGAGCACCCTGGAGACCTTCTTCACGCCCGGGGTGGCGCGCGGGACGGGGGTCGCGCGGGCGGCGGGGGAGGGGGGCGCGGGGGGCAAGGCCCGGTGACGCCGGGGGCGGGTTGAAGGAGCCTGGGCGGCGGCGGACGGGGTGGCTGGGGCCTCGCGGGGGCGGGGGGTCCGTCGGGCAGCCCGGGGGGCGTCCGAGGTGCGCGACGGGG
>Ga0181582_10005299_pt1 | contig 10401 bp, 9 predicted proteins | sample 071ome_32_FD_132438 | JGI IMG/M metagenome (GOLD analysis project Ga0181582, IMG submission 132438) | Coastal salt marsh microbial communities from the Groves Creek Marsh, Skidaway Island, Georgia - 071405AT metaG (megahit assembly) | ecosystem: Environmental > Aquatic > Marine > Intertidal zone... | reverse complement strand
TTCTTGTTCCGTCTCTCGCGCGCGCACCTCCCCCGCGCCCTCTTGCGCGCTCACTCGCCCGTCCTCATCCTCGCTCGCGTCGTCCACATCTCCCATACCAACCCCCAAGGGTTCGTTTCGCCTCTGCTCGAGCTCTTGCGCGTTCGGAGCGAACGGATTCTCAAACGGATTCTCGCTCTCCGCGCGCCGCGCGCCGCGTCCCGTCGCGCTCATCCCGAGTCCTCCCAGCGCGCCGTCCAGCGACGGTCCACCGAGCACACCCAGCGCCGACGACGTGAGATCATCCTCCGAATCAGAATCCGCGCGCATCATCCCTCTCACCCGCGCGCGCGTCGACGACGCCCTCCCGCGCGCGTCTCACCCGCGCTCGACCGGTTGCGCGCGACGGATCGCCTCCGCGTTCCGGACGCTCGACGCGCGCGCGCGCCGCGATCACGCGCGCCGCGATCACGCGCGCGTTGGACGCCGGACTCGCACCGCTCGCGGTACACCGCGCGACGCGCTGTGCGTCACGCGACGACGACGCGCGCGCGCTTCGCGCGAGATCGTCGTCGCGCGCGACCGCGCGCGCGCGCGCGACGGATCGCGTCGTGACGACGTCACGCGGCGACGCTCGAGCGCATCGCGCGCGGAGTGATCGAGCGCGATGGAGCGCGCGAGCGGGGCGACGATGCGCGCGCACCACGGCGCGGGAGAGCACGCGATGGACCAGCTCGCGGGCGTGGCCACGACCGCGGGCTTGCGCTCGCGGGACGGCGTCTCGCCGCGCGCGAGCGCGGTGCCGGTGATGGGTTTCGGACAGCAGCGCGGGAAGACGAACGCGTGGTCGTTCGGTGGAAGGAATGATCGCGCGAAGGGAGGGCGTCGAACGGAGCGAACGCGGCGACGAGGGAGAGAACGCGCGGGAGGCGACGAACGGGAGCGCAGTCGCCTGCGGTGGGCGTGCGCGGTCGCGTTCGTGTGGGCGTTCGGACCGTTCGTGAGAAAATGCGTGGAGGGGGTGAATAAGGTGTATATAAGGCGGTGGTTTTATCCGATTGAGCGGCCGGTGCCGTGTCACCCGACGGCGGGGGCGCCAAAGTCGCTGCTGGACAACGAGCCGATTCCGGACCTGCTCCCGCCAGACCTCACAAATTTACCGGGTTTGAGGCCGAAAACGTTCAAGGTTGGGATGATATCGTTGTGCGACAGCGGTGTTGAGGCAATTTGCGCGCAGTCCACTGCGAACAAGCAGGCGTACGCGGATCTTCACGGGTATGACCTCATCGTCGACGAGGATATTGTGGATCGAAACCGACCGACGAGCTGGAGCAAACTCTTGGCCATGCGCAAGTATCTCCCAGATTATGACTTCTTATTCTACGTCGACATCGATACCATCATCATGAACCCCGAACAACGATTGGAGGACATCGTGGATTACGATTACGATCAGATGCTCGCGGCGGATAAGAACGGGGTAAACTGTGGGGTGTGGATGGTTCGAAACACTCCGTGGATGCTGTGGTTCATCGACGAACTCTGGGCGCAGGATCAGCTCGTGGCGCCCAAATCGTGGAACATGCTGTTCAAGTATGAGCAGCGTGCTTTTCATTTTCTCTATCAGTCAAAGGTTTGGCGCCAGGTGGTGAAAGGAGAGGCGTATCCTAAGGCCAATACGGTTCGAGCACGGACCAAGGTGCTCAACGCGTGCGTGTTCAACTCGCAGCCCGCGTTCTTCGCGGACAGCGATTTTCTCGTCCATCTCGCCGGTTTGAAGGGCACGGTGAAGTGCATGTGGTTTCGATATTATTACACGATTTCTTTGGCGAAGATGCGAAAGCTCCAGGTCATCTCGCCCGATGCAGACATACCACCTCCGACAGTGTGGACGTGCTTGACACGACGAACTTAGACTAGCTGTTGTGATGGCGAATGCTCCACTCTTAGCCTCCTCACGGCTCGATATGGCAGACTCGGTGACGCAGCTCCAAGAGCAAATCAATACCCTATGTCAGCTCATGTATAACTACGCCGGGTCGCTCCAGCGCGACGCCAAGCCGGTACGAAAGCGACGAGAAACTCGAGCGATCCGACACGTCTCACGAGCTCGCGAGCGACTGACACGGCGCATTTCCGCTCTCGCAGGCCGCGGTGAGCGCGAGCGGTGAGCTTGAAGATACATTACCCGAGGGCGGGGTCACGAGAGCGGAGTTGAACGACATGGCGTCGACGATCGCGGAGGCTCGGCGTGTCATTGTGGAAATAGCCCGCGCGCTTCCGCCGTTGGACACGGATGAGAAAGCTGCGCGCAAGAGAATCGCCGAGCTGTACGCAGAACACGAGAAAATAAGCAAGGAGCTAGAACTGGTCACCGCGGAGGCGAAGGAGGAGCTGGCGCTCATCAACGACGCTTTCAAGGCGGCTTCGAGCGCGGTGCTCTTCTCAGAGCCGTGATCCTTGAGCGACAGTCGTAGAATTAGCACACACATTAGCACACTAGCGCGTCCGCGCGTTGTCGAACGGATGATAACTCAATAGGCTAGATCGAACGATCCCTCGTTACACACACTCTCTCCGTCGCTAGATTTTACAAAACTACTTACTTTGGCGCCGCGCTCACGAGGTCTTGCAAGCACTTCTCCACCCCTTTCGCGTCCAATCCCTCCAGCTTGACGCACTTCTCCACGCCAAAGTCGTAACGCGCGTACAGCTTACCCTCCTGCCCGCTCGCTTCGCGAATGAGCACCGGCGTCGTCGGCGACGCAGCCTTCAAGTTTTTGTAGCTCGACAACAAGAAATTCCTCACCCCCTCGCTCCCCTTGCTCGTCTGGCACAGATGAAAGCGGAGCTCCTGCACCGCCTTGAGTCCGGCGAACGCAGCCTTAGACATGACGCTCGCACCACCGGCAGTCGCGTCGCTCGATGTCGCGCGCCTCTCCCCGAAGCGCGCGGTCGGCGCGATCGGGCGGGTCGTCCCGAGACGGTCCGTGTGCGATGCCAAATGCGTTCGTCTCATCGTGCGCCTCGCGTCGCCCGCGCGTCGCGAACGATCCGCCTTTCGACGACGCGCGGAACTCGGACGAGATGTCGAACACGTCCTGCACCATCCGCACGCGCAAGTTCATGACGAACCGCCTCCTTCAGCGCCGTCAATTCGTACGTGCACGCGTCGACGCGCGCGAGAGATGATGCCGAGGCCGGGGAGGCGCGATCGAGGGCGGCGAGCGAGGCTCGGTCCGGCGGGCGTGCGCGCGAGGATACGACGGCGACGGAGCGCCGCGGCGGAGAGCTAAAACTGACGAATCTTTTTTATCCATCGCAGATCGTTGACGTGCTCCACCCGGGTCGCGCGAACGTCTCCAAGGTACGATTGGTTCGCGGCGCTGGGGTTTTGTGACCCTAGAAACATATGAGCGCACGCGACCGCTTTCAGAGCGCAATGACTGACGACGATGTGTCTTTGATCATACAGGCTGAGCTCCAAGAGAAGATTGCTAAGATGTACAACGTCGCCGACGAGAAGTGCGTGTCCCTCTTCGGATTCCGCACGGCGTTTGGTGGCGGCAAGTCCACTGGGTTTGGTTTGATCTACGACAGCATTGAGGCGTTCTCGAAGTTCGAGCCGAAGCACCGCCTCATCCGCGCGGGCTTGAAGACTGCGGTCCAAAAGTCCCGCAAGAACATCAAGGAGAAGAAGAACCGTGTCAAGAAGCTCCGTGGTGGTGCCAAGAACAAGGTCATGTAAATTTCTTTACATGTTTGTTCTCGGGTTTGGTGAAGTTTGGGAGGCGAGCGCGCCTGTCGTATTAGTTTGGGCACAGTTGTGTGCTTTCATAGTGATAAAGCTTTGAGTTAGCGATCGCTCGCGCACGATTCTAGGTCGACGCGATTGTAATTTCGAGCCAAAGCTGTTCGGATGAAAACGCTTCGCGGGACGAGACCATCGCGTGTGAAGCAGATGAGAGGTTTCGCTCACAAATCTGTCTAATATCGTCTAGAGCCGTATAATGAACTATTAGATTCGATAATCGATCGCTCGGTTCGCAATCGTTTCCGTCCTTTCACCATTGCTCATGTCGTGACTTTGCTCAGCCCAAGACACTCATGCCCATCTCGAACGCTCGCTCCTTCTCGAACGTCTCAAAGTATTGGTAGATGATCGTCACCGCGAGCAAAATACCAGTACCGGAGCCAATAGCGCCGAAAAAGTCGGCCACAATCGTCAACGCGCCGATGCACATACCACCGAACGCCGCGGCGATGGGAATGTATCGGTTAAGCTCCTTTTCAATCTTCACGTCACGGTGACCTCTGATGATCATTTGTTGCTGCTTGAGCTGCTTCGCAACGTCTCGCGCAGAGGAGCCCGCGATTTCGATCCAAGTCTTCGAGAACAAGGCGCAAGCGGAGAGCATGAACGTCACGTAGAAGATCGCATGGAGCGGGTTCGCCGCGACGTCCGCGAGCGATGTTGGCGGAGAGATGTAATACACCAAACCACCGGTGGGAATGAGCTGCCCACTTTGCTCGCTCTCTTGCCAGCGACCGAAGAGCTGGATGAAGAAGTTTCCGCCGTATCTCTTGTACAACAGCTGCGAGATGAAGTAAAGGTTGGACACCAAAGCAGACTGCAGGATGATCGGCATGTTCGACGTGTAGAAGAGCTTGATGGGATAGTTCGCCGTGTAGCCGCGGTTGACCTTGGATTGAATGGGCAAGTCGACGCGGAAACCTTGGAAGTAGATGACGATGAGGAAAATCAAGATCGTCGACAACAGGTTGGTGATGTTCGGCAGATTGGTGCGGTAGAACGCCTCCTTGAGCGCGCGGATCTTGTCCGTGCGCGTGAGCATGAGGTGGAAGAAGGCGATGATGGCGCCCTCGAACTCCGTGCCCCTGCCGGTGTTCACCGTCGTCGGCGAGAACGCCTTCCAGATGATGGACTCGCACTGGTTGGTGGCGATGAAAAGAGAGATACCCGACCCCAAACCGTAGCCCTTTTGAAGTAATTCATCAAGGCAAATCACGATGATGCCGGCGAAGAAGAGCTGAATGATGATTAACATCGCGTTGCCCACGCCGAGGTCCCGCACGTCGCCGTAGATCCCGCTCACGACGTACGCCACGGCTTCACCGATGGTGATCAGCACCCCGAGGAGCTTTTGCGCGCCGTTCAGCAACGCCCTGTCTTCCTTCACGCTCTCATCCACCTCGATGATCTTCGACCCGGACAAGAGCTGAATCACCAATCCCGACGTGACAATGGGAGAGATCCCGAGCTCCATGCACGTCCCCCGGTTACTCGCCATGATGACCCGCGCCCAATAAAACGGGTCCGCCCCGCTCGAGGTATTGATCCCATACAGCGGCAGCTGCGAGCACACCAAGAAGACGAACAACGCGACGCACGTGTAGAGCGTCTTCTCGCGAAACGGAATCTTGCGATCGGCCGCCTTCACCTCGGGAAGGAATCGCAGGAACGGTCGCACGAGGTGCAGGACGCGAAACCCACTCGACATGACGCGAGGACACGACGCACTCACCCGCTCGACGCGCCACCGCGTCGTCCACTGCGCGCGCGCGCGCGGCCACGGCGCGGATTCGATGGAATAAAAACCACATCGCGCGCGCCGCGCGGTCGACCGCGGGCGGGCGATTTCGACCGTACCGCGGGTCCGGTCCACACATCCTATACACAACAGGGATCGAGAGCCATCACGAGACCGACCATACATAAACCCTCACGCGACGCGCCCGGCGCGCGCGCGCGGTCGCGCGGTCGTTCGTTCGTTCGCGCGCGTCGTCGTCGTCACGCGTCGGTGGTGATGACGCGCGCGTCCGTGGACGGTGATGACGAGGCGACGGTGATGATCGAGCGCGTGATCGAGCACGAACGACGCGCGCTCGCGCTCGCGAACGATGCGCTGCGACCGAGCGACGCGGACGAGGACGACGCGACGGCGCGCGCGCGCGCGGACGCGCTCGTTGAATCTCGACGGCACGTCTCCAGAGCGCGTGAACTCGTGAATGAGTTGCGAGAGCTGGGAGAAGACGCGGATGATGAAGAACGTCGAGCGTTCATCGCGCGGGCGGTGGAAGAACGAGAGTCAGCGTTGGAGAACGTGAAGGCGATCGCGAGACACGCGGCGCTGGAGCGCGCGGCGGATGAGCGGCGACGCGAGGCGGAGGCTCGAGATGCCTTGCTCTCGGGCGCGGGAACGAGCGAGATGGAGAGGATTAAAGCGAGTGGGGCGGTGGGAATCGCGAGCGAGGCGACTGAAGGGTTGAGAAGGGCACGACAGATGATGGCGACGGAGCTGGAGAAGGGTGAAAAGACATTGGCCGCGCTCGCCGAATCGACGGCGACGATGGAGCGGACGGGGGTGGAGTACACAAATCAAGGGGCGAAGCTCAAGGTTGGAAAGCGGTTGATCACTACGATCGAACGGCAGACGATCATGGACCAGGTTATCCTTTGGGTTGGGTTCGCGTTCTTCTTGCTCGTCGTCGTGCACATCCTGTGGAAGCGGACACCGGTGCTCGCAAGATTCCATCCTCTGTATCGATCGAAGATCAAAGCTCTGGAGTCAATCGTCGACGTCGCGAGTACGTCGTCTGCATCGGCATCACAGCCTTTGGACGTGGCCTTCGATGGTTCAGAGCCGGCCCTCGAGCTGTCAAAGGATGTTCCGATGGATTTCGAAGACGAGGGAAATCCGTACGCGCTCACCGACGCACCGCCTGAAGCGAGCTTACCTCGAGAGGAACTTTAGAAGTAGAACATAATTCACATCACATGCATTAGGCGTCAAAAATCACATCTAAACCGTTTACTCCTGGTTCGCGCTGCTTCGACGTTTTCTCGGTCGATTCAACTCGAGCACGCGCTGCTCAGCCTCTCGCTGTTCGGCGGTGGTCAAGTTCTCCTTCGTGGCCCAGGGATGGTTCGCAGGGATCTCCGCCTCGGCGAGAGATTTCTCGAAATTATCGTTCCCCGCCGAGGATTGACGACGCCGTTCGCGCGCTGCTAAAATTTGTTCCTCCGTGAGCTCCGGCATCTCCATCGTGCGCACGGTTTTCATCATGCCTTTGAAAAACTTATCCTCGTCCACATCGCGGTTCTCGTCGAGCATCCCGCGCTCCTCCAGATCACCGAGGGAGCCCTTCTTCGCCTTACGTCTGAATACGAGTTTCTTCAGCATCAAGAGCGCGAGCGCCCCTCCCGCGTACAGCGCCGGTTTCGGCGCGCGCTCGAGCGCGCGCGTCGCCTCCGCCGGGACGGAGACCGTGAACGACCCAATCCGCACGCTCACCCCCCCCTCCATCGGTGGCTTCATCTCCTTCGTCGTCTTCCCCTTCCTCTCACTCCGAGTCGTCGCCTCCTTGGCCCGTCGTCTCTCGTCTCGTCGTCCCGCGATCGCGCCCGCTTTGAACGCGCGCGTCATCGTTCGCGCGCGTCCTCGGTGCGTTACGCGCGCGCGCGCGTCCCCTCGCGCGAACGTCGACGCACTCGCACGCGCACACACCGCACGCGCGTCCATCATCACCACACCACGATCACGCGCGCGTCAACGAACACCGCCATCGCGCGCATCCGCCTCGTCCGCGTCCGCGTCCTCGCGGCCCGCCCGGCGTCCCGCCGTCGCGCGGTCTCACCGACGCCACCAGATCGCCGGGGACACGACGACCGGTCACGACTCGCGCGCGTGCGGTCGATGGACCGCGATATCGCGATGTCGATCCCGATATGGGCGTCCCGCGCGCGCACTACGTGGACGGTGACCCGCGGTCGCCGTCGGTCGCGACGACGTCGACGCGCGCGCGTAACCGTCCGCGTCGGACGTTTCGCGCGTCCGACGCGCGCGAAACGTCCGACGCGATCGGCGGCGCGTCGGACGCGCGCGCGCGCGGGTGACGTCGTGAACGTCGTGACGACGGTGTGCCGAGAGCGCGTGCGCACGCACTCGTGAACGTGGGTGACGCGCGAGCGAGGCGTCGCGCGGGTGACGCGCGCGACGCGAGCATGGATGCGCGCGCGCTGGGGCGACGCCTCGGCGGGAACTTTGACCGGAGCGATCGCGCGCTCGCGATCGAACTCGAGGCGATTTCGAATCGCTCGAGGGTGAAAATGGATGAGAAAGCGATCGCGCGCGCGCTCGGGGCGAATCGATCGCCCACGAACGTCCTGGAGGCGGCCTCACGAGCGAGCTCGGAGAGTGGGTCCGCGGACGAGCTGGAGGGGGATCGGATGACGACCGGCGAGCTCGTGGACGACGAGCGAGCGAGCGAACGAAGACGCGCAGATGGCCTCGAGAACGAAGATTCGAATGGTGCTCGATTTATCCGCCCGATGGCGCCGAGCGTCGATCACGACGCTCTCCAGAAGCGCGTGAGCGAATTGCGCACCGCTTTGGGCACTGCGGAGCGCGTGTTGGATAGAACGCAAAGTCGACTAGAACTGGCTGAGGGTGCAAAACGAGCGGCGGAAGCGGAATCTGCCACACTGCGTGCGCGAATCAGGGCCCTTGAAGGAGCGGGGGCCCCGCTCAGAGGCCGTGAGAGCGATGCGTCTCTCGTTGACGCGCGTGGGCGGCTCCTCGAGGAAGCGACGGTTGAACTCTCCCACGCCGCCAAGGCCACTTGTGCGGCAAAACACGAGGTGGAAATCCTCCGCGCAGACTGCAAGAAATTGCAAGACACCATCGCAGCGCTTTCTGCGGCATCTACCGAAGAAAACAATACCTTATCGATGGAACTGGCTCAGGCGAGAATGCGCATTCGCGGCGACGCTCGAGAAATCAGCGCTCTCAAAGAGCGAGTGACCCAGTCGGAGGCGAACGTTGAGAAGCTAAAAGGATGCAGTCAGCTGGCAAGTGATGCGACTAGTCGGTATCAGCTGGCTGAGAAAGACGCGTCTCAGGCGAAGCAATCGCTCGCAGAAACTATGAGGCACAACGAGTTTCTGCAAGGTCGTGTGACGGAATTGGAGGAGATTATCAAATCAAACGGGACGGCGCATTACGAGCAAGAATTACGCCGCGTTCGAGAGCATCTTGGAGCAGATATTTCTCGCATTACGGCGGAACTCAAGCAAGAACGCGCGGCTCGCAAGGCCATGGAGCTTGAGTTAAGCGCGATGGTACGCACCAACGAAACGAATCAACTTCCCACGGTGGACGACGATCTCCAATCAGAGAGGTCCAAGAACGCGCAGCTGACTGCTGAAATCGAGAGTTTGAAACGTCAACTCGCTCGCGACGTTCTCGAGACACAGAAGCCAAATTCTACGAAGGACGAATGGTCTGACGCACTCGGTCTCTTGGACGATGGCAAAGATGTGGAGGATGAACCAGTTAGCCCATCCAAGACATCTCTGGCAGTGCGTGATGCGTTATTGGAAGCCGCTCGTCTGGAAGTTGAGAAACTTGGTGATATGAATCGCAAGCTCGTTCTGGCGAAGCTTACGGCTGAAAGAGACAGCGTGTCTAAACGTGAATATGAGGCCGCTCTGATGCGCAATAATGAAGCGTGGGCTGCGAAGGCAGCAGAGATCGAATGTGAAGGGGCCAAGAACCGCGAGCAACTCCTGGCGATGACTGCTAAGAACGAGGCTCTTATGATGGAAATTGAAGAGTGTCGTAGCGAGTTAGATGAGGCGAAGATCGCAAACGACTCGCTCAAGTCCCACCTCTCCGTGATCAAACAACAAAATGTTAGAGATGAAGGAAGCTGGCTGAATCTCCTTCCAAGAAGACATTCGAATCCTGGAACGTCTGCCACTGGTCCAGGCAATAGTTTAGTCTCTTTGGGATCTTGGGCTAGTCTAACTGCGATGGAGGACGACGACTTGTGCTGTATGGAGGAGGATGGTTCAAAAACCATCACACCAGAGGCCGAGAGAGAACAGGCTCACTTGTCACGCAAGAAGTTTCTTGAGGAGAAGTCGCGAGGTATCCGCGAAAGGCTCGCATCGAAGAGGTCGAAAGTACCCCTCAGCCCTCTGAAGATTTCTCAAGACGCGATCGAAAGCTCTATTCGTGAGACGAGACTTGCCATCGAGGCGATGAAAGTGTCTCGCTCTTCACTGTCTCGAGTATCTCCAGAAGGTATGTTCGATCGTCCCACATTGTGAAGTGCTACGACGTTTGCTAGATGTGTATAATTGTAAATAATACAACGTATCATCTCGATGATGATTGACCTAATCTAACTCTCTAAAACTCAACTCCACGTTCTTGCGCGATGAGCAGCGTACCAGCCCGCATGCCAAACGTGTCTACAATCTGCTCCTCGCGATGCCTGAACTCCCACAAATCTTCCAACCTAGGTCCTAGATCCTTTATCTCAAGCCATTTTGGATCCAATTTCATGGTCGCCCGTTCCTTTTTGACAACAACCCTCTCGGGCATCTTCGGGATG
>Ga0181582_10005291_pt1 | contig 10407 bp, 10 predicted proteins | sample 071ome_32_FD_132438 | JGI IMG/M metagenome (GOLD analysis project Ga0181582, IMG submission 132438) | Coastal salt marsh microbial communities from the Groves Creek Marsh, Skidaway Island, Georgia - 071405AT metaG (megahit assembly) | ecosystem: Environmental > Aquatic > Marine > Intertidal... | reverse complement strand
GCATTGCTGGCATTGGGGGTACTGCCAGGAGACGTTGTATGGACGTCTCCAAATACTTTCGTTGCATCTGCAAATGCTGCCCTTTATTGTGGCGCAAAAGTTGATTTTGTAGATATCGATCCAACTACATACAACATGTCAGTTGATGCCTTGGAGCAAAAACTTGTTCTTGCTGAAAAGAATGGGCGGCTCCCAAAAGTTGTGATCCCCGTCCACATAGCCGGCCAATCCTGTGATATGCGAGGTATACGTAAGCTTGCACATCGTTATGATTTTAAGATTTTAGAGGACGCTTCTCACGCAATCGGTGGACAGTATCTTGGCCAGCCGGTTGGGAATTGCTCATATAGTGATATTACAGTTTTTAGCTTTCACCCAGTAAAAATCATTACTACAGCTGAAGGTGGAATGGCTGTTACCAATAATCACCAGCTGGCCAATAAAATGGGTATGTATCGAAGTCATGGGATAACTCGCGATCCCGAATTAATGACCGAAAAACCGGATGGGCCATGGTATTATCAGCAGATTTCGTTGGGATATAACTACCGAATGACTGACCTGCAGGCTGCTCTGGGAATTAGTCAGATGCAGCGATTAAACGACTATGTAGCAAGGCGTCATGTAATCGCCAACACTTACGATAAAGAACTGGCTAGCTTACCGATAATAACACCTTTTCAAGCAGAATTGTCTCGCTCAGCTTATCATCTTTATATTATTCGTTTGAATTTGGATGCTATAGCCCCTTTGACCCACCTGCAGGTTTTTCAAGCGATGCGTGAGCGAGGAATATCAGTAAATATTCACTACATCCCAGTCCACACTCAGCCCTATTATCGTGAGATGGGTTTCGATTGGGGTGATTTTCCTAATTCGGAAGCTTATTACCGTTCTGCACTTTCTATACCTATGTTTCCTAGATTGTCAGATCAGGAGCAGACAGAAGTCATCGAAAGCCTACATGAAATACTGAACTGATCAGAAAATAGATCACCCAAAATGGATGTTTCGATCTAACACAATACTAAGGATGAATATGAAATTGTCCGTCGCCAACTTTGCGGACGTTTGGAATGGGAATCCCATCGATCATTGAGCATAAAATGAGTAGGCGGGACCTTAAGTCTTCTTCTGAAAGCAATGGAAAGATTCGCTTTTGAAATTTGCTGGGGAACCACTTTCGTCTAAAAAACAGACCAGGTTTCCAAGTAGGACTTCCTTCAACGTGTCTTGCCGACAAAGCAGAGGCCGCATAGTGAGCAATTCGTTCGGCTGCTAATGGGCCTGATTGGGCAGCAAAGAAATTATTAAAGACCAAACTTTGTTTAATCTTAGCATCTTTGTCGACAGCTCCCCCTAAAATTTCCTTTGCTTTATTGACGACGGCATCTTCACTGTTTGCAATTTCGCTTAGATCTCCTGAGAGGAAATAATTATGCATCAAAGAAGGAGAAGTTTGAAAGCATATCGAAGGTTGGTCTAATGCAAAGGCTTCGGTTGCAGTAGTGCAACTTGTGTGGATCAATAGTTCTGAGGCTAACAGCCAAACAGCGGCTGGACCTTCCCTCAAAATTTTAACACGTTTCTCACCACGAAGTAATTTTTCGTATGTCTCTATCTTTTCGGTTGGATGTGGCCGAAGAACAATTGTATGGTCAGGAAATTCTTCCACTAGCCTGCGTGCTAGAGGTGCAATGGCAGCGAGATTTGCCTCTTCCCATGCCCTGCCTGCGTTGACGAAAGTCCGATCCTCTTCACGTCTTAAGTCTATTCTGCCGTCACGGACTAGCCCTTTTATATTTGCCTCATATGATTTTTTGGCGGAATTTAGTCCACCAATATTTGTATTGATCAGTAAGATGCGGCCTAGCTTATTTTTAAGTCGATCTGCATCTTCTGCATAAATTTTTCTAAGTTCAGGTCTCAAAAAGTCCCAACGAGGGTTACCTGTGATAATGAGTTTCTCCGCATGCTCAGAATATTCTCGCATCATGGAGGCTACGTGTTTTTCTCCCAAACAAAAAATTGCCTCAGTGGATTCAACGGACCGCCTATCAACCCACCTTAACCTTTGATTGCCATCACCAATCCCGGGCATTTCCTCATCAATAGCGGCAATGCGGTGGCCAAGTTTTGCTATTCGGCGCATATTTTTGGCGTCGCCTGGTGTTAATGTTTTGAAAATCCATAATCCCTTTGGCATCCAACGGGCATTCTTTTGGAGTAGCCATTTTTGTCCAGCAATAACCTCAAGACCATGCTGGACTGCGAAGAGTGCGATTAGCAATCGTGAATCAAGCTCTCTCGCGGCTATTTCCATAGGCATATATAGATAAGCCATGTGCCTCTATAATCCACAATTTGGTAGAGTTGCGTTGGTTTTTACTAACATGACTGTCGTGCTACGGGTTGATCCGAGATTAGATGATTGTATCGAAGAACACATATCTATGGTATTTTGGAAAAAAAGTAATGCCCAGGTTTTCTTTCAGCAAAAACTGGTGAATGTTTTTTTGATGTCTAGGCCCTCAGAACATTTTTCGAACATGTCCATAGAGTAAGCCTACTACTCATCCGCTATCTTTTTCCAAAACATCTCTCGGAACTCTGTTTTACCATTTTTAACCCTTGGCGGTGGGCAGAGAATAAGCAAGGAATTATCTATCCGAACTTTTCGAACTTGGTCAGTTCCGAAGCGAGTTGGGTCAGAACATGCATCAACCCGTGTGATTAATGTTACACCATCAAAAGAATAATTTCCGCAATAAGAGGTATACTCGCGTTCTTCGCCGGGTGGAATATTAATCCTGCTATCGCACAGAACAGATACCATTCTTCCGTCTCTTCGAAGAGACAGGAATGCCATTGCCTCTGGCCCACCGTAAGGTGATGGAAGAGGCTTACCATCGCTGTCCTTACAACTGCCTTTGACGAGTTGCCAGGTTCCGTAAATATCTTCTTTTTGAACCATCCATACTTTCTTTCAACAGATCAGCAACTTGATTGCACGATGATGTAATTTTTCACCATCTTGGTTGGATACACATTCGTTCTGGATATTCAAGCAGTGATCGTTTGAACCCTTTCATTCGTATTGGCTGTAGATCTGACAGTCATTGGTCTATAAGTCTCGTGACCTTGAACTTTGCCCGACTGAGAGGGCTTTTTATTTCAGGATTTCGTATTCAATTTGCCGCTTAATTCTTCTACTAGAGCCTTTCGATTAACTTTACCACTTGGCAACAAGGGGAATTCTTGGCAACGAAATAAACGAACTGGCCACATATACTTTGGTAGTTTGGTTCTGGCATGCTTTATCAAGTCTTGGTCTCTTAGATCTCCTCTAGGTATAAACGCAAGAGAAACTAAATTTCCGAAGATGTCGTCTGGAATTCCAAAAGCTACACAATCTATGATTTCTCCTAGTTCTGCGATTATGCCTTCAATTTCAGCTGGAAATACAGAGAGACCGGCGCTTGTAAAACTCTCATCGCAGCGACCTAGATAGATAAGGTGCCCCTTATCATCTAGTCGCCCAAGGTCACCCGAGCGAAAATATCCATCTTCAGTTAACGCATCAGACCACCTCTCGGGGTCTCCCCAGTATCCGTCGCAGAGGCAGTCACTCAGAACTTCAATCTCTCCACTGCCATCTGGATTGTCACCCGAAATTCTTATTTTGGTACCTTGGATTGCTAGCCCAAGGCTATCGGTTGGGTGACCTTTTTCATAGCGCACCGATGTTGCGCATGCTGTTTCAGACATACCATAGATTTCCCAGAATTCGAATTCCGCGCTATCTAATATAGCGCGCTTAAATTCGGGTTCGGCAGGAGCTGAGCTAGTAACAATACATCTAAAACTGTTTAGAATTTCAGGATTTTTTAAAATGGTTGATTGAAGGATCTTTAAATGAGTTGAAACTGGTATAGCAAAAGTGACATTGAACTTTGTCACAGCTTCAATCCAGGTCGCTGGGCTGAACGGGTAAGACTTTACCAAGGTAGCACCTGTCATTATTGAAATGAAGAAATGCCTTTGTCCTAGGCTATGATGAAGAGGAGTGGGGCTGAGTATCACATCTGCTTCCGTTACTGAAAAAAGCTCTATGCTTTGAAGAGTCCGGTGTAACTTTGTCTCTTGTGAAAAAGCAATCGCCTTAGGGAGACCTGTTGATCCGGAAGAGTGTGTTACCAAAAAGGGAAGAGGAGATGCTTTTTTATTTTGAGTTCGAAGGATTTGCCAGCAAAGCCCCAGCTCCTTTAATGGTGATTCTAGATTAATTGTCTCCATACCCAGAAAGCCACCTGAGCTCACTAAAATTATTGGTCCAGGCAGCTGGGATACTGCCTTCAGCAGTCTGTCTTCTGGTTCACGGTCGCTGAGTGGCACAAAGCACCAATTGGCTGCTGCACACGCCATGACGATAGGCAAGGCTTCGAGGTCTGGCTCTCCAATAAAAACTAGTGTCTCTTCCGAACGTTTTGCAAGATACTTAGCAAAATCTTCGGCCCTTAATGCGAGCTCTTGATAACTAAGCTTCTTGTTACTCGCCGGCTCAATAATTGCTGCCTTTTCTGCATTACGCTGGGCAATCTTCTTAAACCTTACCCATATCGCTTCAGTCATTAAACTTTATCCAAGATCTCTTGCAGGCGAATTAATGAAATATCATCTTCCATGAGTATTGCTAAATCTAAGCGCTTGCCACTTTCCATTTCGATCTCAAGTAAAAGTTGCATTAATTCAGCACTGTCGATCAAGCCAGACTTATAGATGCATACTTGATCGTCAGAAGGCACATTCAAATTGAGAGAAATGAATGCATCACGAATAATATTGCTGTTCATTGGATTTCCTTATTGCCTTCAATTAGGTCCCATGCCATACGCTCGCCTGCCAATATATCGCGAGTAACCTTGCGGCCTAAAATAAGTGGTAAATATTTAGGCGCCATGCCAAAACACGGTCGGATAGACCTAACATTATCATTGGTTAGCACTTCGCCTGCCTTCATATTTTTTACGACATAAAGTGACCGTCTCCCACTGAGTGATGGTTTCGCAATTTCTGGAAGTTCCATTGTTGCTTTGCCTATAGCTGAATGAACAGCTGATAAGGACGCCTTGAGCCCAGGCAATTGATCAAGACACATAGAAAAAGCTGCATCTACGGACGAATTATCATCGGGTAACCGGAAGTGTTTCTCTATCATAGCCGCGCCCAGTGCGGTTGCTGCGTACGCCGCCTCAGCGCCAAGCGTATGGTCAGACAAACCGACTGCACAGCCATATTTTTCTCTTAACCACGGAATGGTAGCCAAATTCATATCCTGTACTGGAGTAGGATAAGCTGAGACACATTTTAAAATCATCAGTGGTGAGCCGTATTTACTCACAACCTCAACTGCATCATCCAAATCATTAACACTAGCAAGTCCGGTGGACATTACGATAGGTTTTCCTGTGCGAGCACAAGTTTCAATCAGGCCAAGATCTGTTATCTCAGGGGACGCTATCTTGTAATAGGGGCAATTCAGTTCTTCGAGGAGCTCCACAGCGCTGGGGTCAAATGGCGAGGCCCATACTGGTAAATCAATACTGTTTGCCTCGACGAAAATAGTCTTTATCCATTCCCACGGGGTGTGGGCCTGCTCATACAGTGAGTACAAAGTACCGTACTCTGCCCAGTCATTATCCTTTGAAAGTCTAAAATCTTCTCGATCCGATTTAATTGTGATCGTATCAGGACGGTATACCTGCAGCTTCAAAAGATCTGCACCAGCATCCTTGGCTGCTCTAGCAAACTGAATAGCTGCCTCTTCGCTGCCTTGATGATTCCCGCTCATTTCTACACAAATTGCAGGCACGTTAGGGTTATATGGATCAAACAATGTATCCAATAAATTTTGTTTAATCATATCTCGACCCATTGACCATTTTGGTGGGAGCTTGCCGCAGCATGAAGGAAGTGAATGCCTTCGAACGCATCTTCAATTGGACAAATCCAGGTTGATTTTCCGCCCTTGGTGCTTTGACGATGGAAATCATCTGCAAGGTCAGAATAAAAGTTGGCAAATGCCTCTATAAAACCCGTTGGATGTCCGGGTTTGAAACGATCTCGGCTTGACGCTGCGGCACTAATTGATCCTCTGTTAACAAGTGTCCGGTTAGAATTTATATCAACTTCTATCAAATGATCAGGGTCCATTTGATGCCAAATCAACGAACCGTCTTCACCATAAACTGCTATCCGAAGTCCATTCTTGGGTCCAAGGTGCGCTTTTGACATCCAGTAAGTTATGGAAATCCCGTCAGAACGCTCCTCCCAGATTTCAACATTGTCGATTACCTCAAGCTTATTCACGAGACAGTGCATTCTTGCCTTTACTCTTGATAATGATTTCCCAACTAGCATAGTAACGAGATGATGCATGTGAGTGCCTAAATCTAACATAATCATAGGCACCTCTGGGTCAGATTGACGCCAGATTTGGGGTTTTCCAGTAATTTTTTCCCGAGCAAATCCATCACTCGGCATTTGAACGCGCACAGAATGGATTTTTCCAATTCGTCCACTTGAGAGGCGCAGAACCATTTCGCGGAACATCGGATAGCCAGAATAATTGTGAACGAAACGAGCTACTACCTGATCTTGTGTTCTTAGAGAACTTTCGATTTCTGCAATTTCTGATATGCAACAACCGACTGGCTTTTCCGTTATAAACGAAATGCCTCGTGATATTATCTCCTTAATGTGACTTGAGTGTTCGGTTGATGGGGTTAAAACGGCTAGAAGATCAAAGTTCCCAATATTTTCATCTAACCAGGTTTCCAATGTATCACAGTGGCCAGACCAAGGAATTTGATATTTTTGATGACTTAATTGGTTTTGCTGCTCAGATCTTGAGAAAAGACACTGAGCAATTTTATATTTCCCATCCATTCGAATTGCTGATATGTGCGACGCCCCGATCGCGGAATTTACTCCACCACCAATGATGCCTATCCTCAACGGTTTGATCATTCAATCCGTGCCTTTCGCTGCAGAACGATAAAATTATCAGTTGTACCAGGAAAAAGGTCGTTTAAGTCTTCTAAACTCTGCATGTCAGCATTGACGAAACCATAGCGGCGGTTCAGCGCTAACACCGCACGGTTCTCCTTATTAATGGTTGCCAGCCAGGTATGATCCGGAAAGTATTTAGCACAGTGAGCTAATTGCCAATCAATTAGCCTCACGCCTGCTGCAAAAGCTGGTTGATCGCTGGCAGGAAACCATCCACCAATTAGATAATTTCTTCCATTTATAGTCCTTGGGCTATGCCAAAAAAACGCTAAAGGCTTGCCGGATGAATTGACGACGAAGCGTTCTGTATCACTTTGCAACCACCAACGTAAATGTTCAGGCCAGCTGATGATATGCTTTGGATTTGTAGATAGAGCTCTGACATAGGGCGTGTTTCTTGCGTTTAAGAAGGCGCAAGCGTCCCTTATATCGCAAGGGCGGATCATGTCTGACTTCCTTGTGGGTAAGGCAATCTCTGGAGCATTGCCTTTAATTATAGCTTCTATTACCGAAGCAATTTTTTGCGCTCCGTCTTGGTTAAGATTAATAGCGAACTCATCAAGAGTGGTGCGGAGTTTATTAAAATGATCAATAGCCAGTAATAAGATTGCTGAAGCAATCTCTGGGTTCTCAAGCTCTGAGCTAGTTAAGTGTAAAGTGTGACCAATAGCAGCCCAATTTTCTCGCATTGAGGCTTGCGTCTGAGAAATTGGGAAGCTTACACCTAAACATCCCTGCATAATTGCTTCGTATAAAGAAGCACTGGCTGGTCCCACTACAATCTCGAAGTTTGACCAAAGATTGTTCCGGCCCCTCTGCCAACCCAAAATGACATGACTGTTTGCTAGTAAACCAGAGTTTTTTAGCCAATTAGATGACCATTCATTTGGGCTTAACCATGTTACGCTAATTCCGCGATCTTTTGCGATTTCTATGCTTTTTGCATAAACCTCTCTAGCGGGAGCAAAATTTCCTGTTCCGCCCGCGTGAAGTATCATGCTTTTTGCCTTAGGATTTCTAGGCCGCAAAACTGGACTGTCAGTTATGAAATATTTGGGTCCTAATAATTGCAGAGCATTTCCATCAAGCCTAATGGCGGCTGGACTGTAATCAATTCGTAATGACGCATTAGACCCAATACCTAAATCATCTATCAGAACTACCAGAATTTTCTCTGCTTGTAGTGTTGCTATCCATTTTTTCGTGATCCGGAAGCTATCGGCAATAACAGCTTGGGTTTTGTGTGTTTTAGCCAGCTTTAGCATAGCAAGTGAATCGGCTTTTTCTTCAAATTCACTTTCCAAAAATTCTATGGGATAAGTTAAATCTATCGGTATAACATCGGATTGCTTGTCCAGTACGAATATAGGTAAAAAATTTAGCTTTTTTAGAGCATCTGCAAGAATGGAACACCGCTTTAAGTGACCCGCACCAGACCCTTCAAAAAGATCGCATCGTATCAAAATTGATTGGTTCATATTTTTTTCTGAGAATTAAATAGCAAACGGGCAAAATCAAGATCTTCAGGTTCGTCGATATCAACCGCTTCCCATCTCGGTAATTCAATTCCTCGAGTGCGCATCATGAAAGATGGTTTGCCTGACAGCCATGCATCCCGTTTACCAAAACTGAATTGACCTGCGTCGTGATATAAAGCTGGAAAATCTTGCGAGCGCTTATTGAAGTTTTCGGGTGACTGCATCTCTACGTATCCTTTGTCATTGAGAAGAAAGCCGCGCTGAGGAGGACTTTCAAACTTTCGGATACCAATTACAAAATCTAGCTGTGGATCTTTGGAAAGCATGGTCATTGCACTATTCAAGCGCTCAGGAAGAAGAAGAACTGCTGTAGCAAGTATCAAGCAAATGTGTGTTGCCTGAGGTGCGGCCTCTATAACGTGGGCGACGACTGGTTGGATAGGTGTGAAGCCATCTGACAAGTGATTGGGGCGTTTTATTATCTCAGCACCAGCCGCTGAGGCGTGATCAGCGATGTTTTTATCATCTGTGTTACAATTACTCTATTAAAAATAGAGCTTTCAAGAGCGATATGAATAACCCTGACAATAGAAGGATGTCCATCAAAATCAGCGAGGTTTTTACCTGGAATTCTAACGCTACCTCCCCTGGCTGGAATAACCGCGATTGGATTGATTTTATTTTTGTTTCCACATCTCTCTGTGGCCATAACGTCTTCCTACATATTACTTCCTGTTCCCAAAATGCGGAAAGGTTAACATTTTTTGAAAGGTATTACACTTAACTAATTAGTTGAATGAAACGCATTACGTTCGGTCGTCCTTCAGATAGCATAAGCAAACGATTGTCGTCTGACAGGCCATGAAGTTCCGGTATTTTATGCTTTGGAAAAGAGGAGCGCTCGATAAAGCGTATTGAATAGTGGCTAGAAGCGCATTGGAGAAATTTAGAATAACGCTCCCAAAAATCTTCAACCCAATTATGGATCTCTATCAAAATCATTGCACCTTTTAATTCTCTGAGAAAAGTATCGTTGAACAGGTCAAATTCTCCGCCTTCAATGTCACACAATACTATTGTGTCAGACCAATTAGTGTCCCCAAGTAGTTTCGGTAATGTTTGGTCAGCAACACCGAAAATTCGCAACTTATCATCAACTTTGTTTACTTTTGCATTCCTTGCGATGGTTTCGCGCCCAGCGGAAGTTACTTCAAAACAATCTGCTGTTTTGAAACGTCCGTTTCTAAGACAACCGACAGCATAATAACCATCTGCAGCTCCAATATCGACGAAGTGACTTCTACTGTTAAACTCTTCCCCGTGCAGTTCCTCGATGATTTCAAGCTCATAACAACCCAACAACATAGCCCCTAGATCAGAGCGCCCCCAAGCTGGCGCCGAATCTAATTTCATACCCGCGAAAGCTCCATGCGCAACCTGTCCATGCAATCTTGCAAACAATTCTCTAGATATTCTTTTGCGCCGTTCAGCTATAGTTTCATTTCTGAAAATAATTTTTTGATCTTGGGTGACCGTTTTATGTTCTCTCAAGGCATCAGAAAAGAAATCCAATTCTGCGCTCAAAGCTACTTTTAATTCATCAGGCGTCATTATGATTATCTTGCTCTATTTGGCGTAGGAAGTGGGTTAGGCTATTAATCTTTATTAAAGAACAAATATTAAATTTGAATATGAAATTATGGATGGATATTAACAATAATTCATCAATGCACAGTTTTATGGCGGAGGGAGAGGGATTCGAACCCTCGATACGCTATTAACGTATACACGCTTTCCAAGCGTGCGCCTTCAGCCACTCGGCCACCCCTCCTAGTCCGTATTAAAACGGATGGTGCTG
>Ga0181582_10005284_pt1 | contig 10418 bp, 9 predicted proteins | sample 071ome_32_FD_132438 | JGI IMG/M metagenome (GOLD analysis project Ga0181582, IMG submission 132438) | Coastal salt marsh microbial communities from the Groves Creek Marsh, Skidaway Island, Georgia - 071405AT metaG (megahit assembly) | ecosystem: Environmental > Aquatic > Marine > Intertidal zone... | reverse complement strand
TCGTTCGCGCCGTGACGCACAAGATCATGGTCTATGCCCTGGGCCGGCCACTGACGTTCACGGATCGGGCGGGCGTTGAAGAAATCGCCGCCAAGGTGCGTCGTGAAGGGGATGGCCTGGCCACTTTGGTCAAACAGGTCGTCACCAGTGAACTGTTCCGTTCGAAATGAAACGTTCCTCATCAACCAATCCGAACCCATTGGATCGACGCCGCTTCCTGCGCGGCACCGGCTGGGCCCTGGCGCTGCCGCTCTTTGAATCGCTCCCTGTTTCAAAGGCACAGGCCGCGGGAAAAGCCGCTGCTCCCAAGCGGCTCGGGTGTTTTTACTTTCCAGACGGAGTTCCCATGCCCCTCCCGGAAGACCCGGCCTACAAGGATTGGGCATGGTTCCCGCACGGCAATGGGGAGAAGTTCACCTTCACCAAGTGCATGGAACCCTTTGCTCCCGTGCGCCAGGACATGACCGTCATTTCCGGACTTTCCCATCCCAAGGGGCGCAACGTTCACGGGCACAACAACTCGGACCAGTTCCTCACGGCCGCCTCCATGCGCACCAGTGATCAGAGCTACAAGAACACCATTTCCCTCGATCAGGTCTATGCCAATCAGATTGGCGACCAGACCCGCTTTGCCTCCCTCATCATGTCCACCGAAGGCGGCACCGGCACGGCGCGTGCCACGCACACCATGTCCTTCAACCGGCACGGCAGACCCATCCCGGCAGAGAACCGCCCCAAGCGGATCTTTGACATGCTCTTCGTCAAGGACGACGCCGATGCCGCCCGCCGGCTCGCGCTCAGCGAAAGCGCGCTTGATGATCTCCTCGCTGATTCACGACGTCTCCGACAACGCCTGTCCAAGGACGATCAGCAAAGCCTCGACGAATACCTCCAGTCCATCCGCGACGCGGAGATCCGCGTGCAGAAGGCCAAGAATTGGATCAATACCCCACGGCCCAAGGTGGACGTCGATGAAATGAACCTGGAGATCACGCCCAATGAGCCCCGCGAGTATCTGCGGACCATGTACGATCTGATCTACCTCGCCTTCAAGACCGACTCCACTCGTGTCGCCACCTATCAGATTGGTAGGGAAAACGGAGTCGGCATCAGCGACCGGCTTGCCAGGGCGGTGGGTTTCCCGGCGGCACACGGTCTTTCACACGCCACCAAGCAACCTGGAGGTTGGAAGAACTTTGCCATCTACTGCCGCTTTCTCCACGAGGAATACGCGCGCTTTGTTGCCCGCCTGCAACAAACACCCGAACCAGCCGGAGAAGGCTCCCTCCTCGACAACACCCTGCTGCTGTTCGGTTCGGCCTCCAGCGGATTCCATTTGTCCCGGAACTATCCCATCATCCTTTCAGGCGGACGCAACATGGGCTTCACCCACGGACGCTACCTCAATCACACCGGCACCAATGCACAGGCGGGAGGCTGGAAACCCGGCGATCCGGAACCCTGGACCAAGAAAGCCACCCACGAAGACCTCCCCCTCTCCAACCTCTTCGTCAACATGCTCCAACGCCTCGGAGTCGAAACCGACTCCTTCGCCGACAGCACCGGAACCCTGGATGGGTTTTAGAGTGCCTGCTGGAGGGATAAGCTCCCGCGCATCCCAAATCTTAGAGCCCGGCATGGTGAGCCAAAGGTGTAGGTGGCAGCGCTAATCGATTGCGTTGCCCCTTCAGGGCTTTGAAGTGGGACTCGTGGGAACTCTTCCCTCCAAGTGTTGATATGATCGGATTGACATCCGATTCTACGACTTTTTCTCAGAGCCTAGCATGGTGAGCCATAGTTGTAGGCGGCAGCGGTAATCGACTGTGTTGCCCCTTCAGGGCTTTGAAGTGGGACTCGTGGGAACTCTTCCCTCCAAGGATTGCTTCCCGGTAGGACCTGCTATTATTCAACTAGAGATGGGTTATAGAGTGCGACGGTCACAGACCGACGCTACAAGCCCATGTAGTGGCGTCTCTGTGAGCGCCTCATTTCTCCTTCCTTCTTTCGGATATTCCTTATTCCTCTCCAAATGGGGCGACCAAGTTGGTCACTTAATCACAATGGGATTGAGGCAACACCGTCCCGCCGCCGTTGCAGCCAACAAACAGGGTTGAATTTCTGGGTGAGGACGCGAATCTAGAGAACCGCCTGATTTCGGACAGACTCCAGATGCCTGCGATGAAGCGACGATTATCCATTCTTATTTCGATGACTTTCACGGCCTTGGCGCTTCAAGCAGCGGAGCCGTTTGAGGGATTCTTGACAACGCATTGCGTCAGTTGCCATGGCCCTGAGAAGCAGAAGGGCGATCTGCGTGTGGATCAGCTCTCGCGGAATTTTCGTAAGGGAGAGGACTCGCATGTCTGGGCTGAGGTCATTGAGAAGATCAACAGCGGCGACATGCCACCCAAGAAGAAACCGGAACAGGAGGAGATCTCGACCTTTGTCACCCTACTGGATGCTCGGCTCAAGGAAGGGCGGGCAGCGCGGATGGCCGCACGGCCGCCGGTGGCGCACTATCGCCTGAGCCGCAAGGAGTATCAGAACACGGTCTATGACCTGCTCGGTGTGCGCTATGACCCTGCGAAACCGGGTGAGTTGAACGAGGACACGCTCTGGCACGGATTTGAGCGGATGGGTTCGCAGCTGTCGCTGTCGCCTTCGCACATGGATCGCTATTACGGCGCGGCCGTGACGGTGCTCGACCGTGCTTTTCCGGCCACCTCCAGTGAGGCGCGCAAGATCCGAAAGTCCGCCGCCGACCTGCGCTACAACGGCGGGAAGAAGCAGCAGGAGGCGTTGGACCGTTTCGGCATCAAGCGGCCCTTGCGCTTCCTCATGTTTCCCGGTCGGGTCCAGCCTGCGCTGCAGCCGAACTGGTTTGGCAAGACCGGGCCGGAGCATAGCGGGCTCTACAAGCTTCGGGTGAAGGCCAGCGGCATTCGTCCGCCGGGCGGTCAGCCGGCCCACCTCAGCATCGGCGTGAGGACCAGCGAGGAGAATGTGGATGGCCTGATCGAGTTCGATATCACGGCGCCTGAAGACAGTCCGGAGGTCTATGAGTTTGAGGTTTTCCTGGAGATGCCGACGACGCTGCATTTTGCCGTGGTGGCGACGGATGTCGTCGACCGTCGGGCCGGGGCGGCCTTCCGCAACGCGATCGCCAGCCGCTTCGGCTACATCTTCACCCACAGCAGCGAGACACTGCTCCTGAATCCCAATGCCCCGCAAATGTTCGACGACAAGGGAAACGGCATCTTCTCAACGGTGATCCTTGATTGGATCGAGTGGGAAGGTCCCTTGGAGACCGAGGCGGAGACGTCCCGTCGGAAGGGAGTCCGGCCTCCTGAGGACGCCACGCCTGAGATCGTCGCCCAGCATTTGCACGGCTTTGCGGAACGCGCCTGGCGGCGACCGGTGAAGATGGCGGAGCTGAAGAATTACCTGGAGTCGTATGAGGCGGAACGCAAGGCGGGCGTCAGTGTGGCCGATGCCTACCGGATTGCCATGGAAGGGGTGCTGACTTCCCGCAACTTCATCTATCTGGTTGAGGGCGATCCGGAACCCCGGGAACGGCTTACTGATTGGGAACTGGCTTCACGACTTTCTTACTTCCTCTGGAGTTCCATGCCGGATGCCGATCTCTTCGCGGCGGCCGAGAAAGGTGCCCTGAACGGGGCGAGGCTGGACAAGGAAGTGAACCGCATGCTGGCGGACGAGCGAATCAACCGTTTCATCGACGACTTCTCGCGGCAGTGGCTGCAGCTACACCGCGTGGGCATGTTTCCCCCGGACAGGAAACTCTACCCGACCTACGACGACTGGCTGGAAGCCAGCATGCGGGCGGAGCCGGTCGAGTATTTCCGCGAGCTGCTTTCCAAAAACATGAGCATCGACAGCCTTCTCGATTCCGATTGGACGATGGCGAACGCGCGGCTCTGCGATTTCTACGGATTGCCGGAACCCAAGAAGGGCGGCTTTCAACGAGTCAGGCTCAAACCCGAGGATCATCGAGGTGGTCTGCTGACCATGGGAGCCACGCTGGGTCTGACCTCGGATGGCACCCGTCATCGCCCCGTGCACCGCGGTGTCTGGCTGAGTGAAGCGATTTTCAACAAGACCCCTCCGTCGCCACCAGCCAATGTGGACCCCATTGAGCCGATCCCGCCCAAGGGCACCAAGATCACCGTCCGCAAGAGAATCGAGGCGCATGCCAAGAATCCCAACTGCGCGGCCTGCCATAGCAGAATTGACCCCCTGGGCCTGGCATTCGACCAATACGACGCCATCGGTCAATGGCGCACGCATGAAAGGGTTCCCAACGGAGCGGGTGAGGATCCCTTGGTGGATGCCTCTGGTGTCCTGCCAGACGGTCGGGAGTTCACGGGCTCCGTCCAGTTCAAGCAGCTGCTGCTGGAGGACCGGGATCGGATCGCGCGGGCCTTCATCGAGCACCTCAGCGCCTACGCCTTGCGCCGCGTGTTGACGGTGGATGACAAGGACGCAATCTCCGCCATCGCGAAAGAAGCAAAGAAGAATCAATACCGTGTCAAAGACATCATCCGCGCGGTCGCCCTCTCGGATCTCATCCGGAAGAGGTGAGGAGATGGAGTGGTGGAGTATTGGAGTGATGAATCAATGAGCGCCCAGCGAAAGAACAAGAATCGGGGGTATCAGCAACTGCTGGTTTGGCAGGATGCGATCGAACTGTATGGGCTCGCGTTGAGGGCGGTTCGTGGGTGGTCGTTCGAGTTCAAGAAGCTCGCGTCGCAGTCGTTGGCCTCCAGCGATTCGGTTCATCGGAACATCGCTGAAGGTTACTGTCGCCGAACCATTCGCGAGTATCTCCAGCATCTGAACATTGCACTGGGTTCCCTTGGTGAAACTCTCTCCGGTTTCATCGCTTACTCTCGCAACGGGCAGATCGAACAAACGACATTTGAACAAATCGACAATCTGATATTCCGATTGGAGAACCGTTTACTGAAACTCGTCGAGTCCCTCGAACGAAAACGAAACAACAAAGATTGGACCGAAACCCTCATCCAAGAAGACTCCGTCAAATACGGCACAGACGACGCCGTCACAACCGACCTCAAACTTTTCCTAAGCAACGCATCGCAGGAGTAACCACCACTCCGATACTCCACGACTCCATCATTCCAAAACTCCATTACTCCACTTCACCCATCACCCCATGAGCAACATCCGAAAAGAATCCTGGCTGATTGACCGGCGCCACGCCCTGAGAGCGATGGGGACCTGCATCGCACTTCCAATGCTGGACTGCATGATCCCGCTCAACGCCAAGGAGCCGGACGCTTCGCCGCGTCGTAGTGCCTTCATGTATCTCGCCAATGGCGTTCATTCCCTGAACTACCAGATCACCACTCCAGGGAAGGACTATGAATTTTCCCGCTCGCTGAAACCCTTGGAGAAGTTTCGCGATGTCATCACGCCCGTCAGTGGTCTGCACCATCCGGGAAGCCTCGGCCATCACCACAACTGCATCGACATCTTCCTGACGGGCGGAAAGATCGGAGCTGCCTATCGCAACACCATCTCCGTGGATCAGCAAATGGCGCAGGTGGTCGGCCAGCATACGCGCTATCCATCCATGGAAATTGCCCTGACCCAGGGATCCCTTGCCTGGACGGCGGACGGTGTGCAGCTCCCTGCGATGCGTCGATGCAGCCAGATCTTTGCCTCGCTCTTTGAGGAACCGAAGGGTGGTATTGCCGCGCAAAGAAGAAGACTTCGCCGCAAGGCAAGCGTGCTGGATGACAACCTCGCCGAAGTGCGCCGACTGTCGGCGAAGATGGGTGCCGAGGACAAGGGGCGGCTCGATCAATACCTCACCTCGGTGCGCGAGGCGGAGATCCGGACGCGGCGCGCCGATGCCTGGCTCGACACGCCTTTGCCCGAGATCTCCGCAGCCGACCGGAAACGTACCAACCGCGACATCCCCAAGACGCAGGCGGGTGACTACTTCCGCACGGTTTACGATCTGATCGTCCTCGCCTTTCAGACCGACGTGACGCGCGTGGCCACTTTCAGTCTTGGTGGGGAGGGGGATGCCTTCGCCATTCCGGAAATCGGCATCACCGAGTCCCGCCATCAGCTGAGTCACCATGGTGGAGATGAGGGCTACATGGAGAAGCTCACCAATTACGACACCTTTGCCATCGAGCAGTACAGCTACTTCCTCTCCCGTCTGGCAGAAACCAAGGACTTCAATGGAAAGCCACTTCTCGGCTCGACGATGTCACTCTTCGGCAGCGGTATGTCCTACGGGCACAGCCATGGCAACGCCAACCTCCCGCTTGTGTTCGCCGGTGGTTCGGATCTCGGCCTGAAGCATGGCAGCCACATCGATTTCAACCAGGGCCACTTTGACGGATACACCCTGGACAATCCCGGTGCCCACTACCGCCTCTGCAGCCGCCCCGCGAACAGCGATGCCCACATGAGCAATCTGCTCCTCCTGATGGCGCAGAAGATGGGGGTGGAGACGGAACGGTTTGGGGATAGTAATTCTGTCTTGGCGGTGTAAGAGGGAGAGTAGGATTAGGAATGGAGGAATGGAGGAATGTGATGCGTAGCCAATCTCTTAATCTTAATCTCCGTTCATTCGCTTTGATGGGAGGGGGGATTGAGAAGAGGATTAAGAGTAAGAGTAGGATTAAGATTAAGAACCTGGTTTGCCGGACTGCGATGAGTAATCAACCTCTTAATCTTAATCTTAATCTGAGTTCATTCGATCTGATGGGAAGGGGGATTGAGAAGAGGATTAAGAGCAAGAGTAAGATTAAGATAAAGAACCTGATTTGCCGGACCGCGATGCATGACCCATCTCTTAATCTTGCTCTTACTCGTAATCTTAATCTTATCTTTGCCGCTTTGATGAGGACGAGGATTAAGAGCAAGATTAAGAATCTAGAAGTGGGGGATAACTATGAAGCAGTTTGATCACGAGAAATTGACGGTGTACCAGGAGTCCATCAACTTCGTTGCATGGGTGACGGATCTATTGGACTCCGTTCCGAAATCAATATCGGTTCACAATCAATTTGATCGAGCCTCGACATCGGTCGCGCTGAACATTGCGGAAGGGAATGGAAAGTTCACGGCGAAGGACCGTTGTAAGTTCTTCGACATAGCTCGCGGCTCGGCGCTGGAATGTGCCGCGTGCCTGGATGTTCTCGTCGCCAAGAGGAAGATTGACTCTGAAACCGCGGCAGAGGGCAAAGCCGCATTGATCGAAGTAGTGTCAATGCTGGTTGGATTGATCCGCTCAAATTCACTAGACCGCAATGCGTAACCAATCTCTTAATCGTAATCTTAATCTAGGTTTTTTCTCCCTCTTCCTGCTCGTCTGCTTCCTTGCTTCCAGCAGCCTCTCAGCTGACGAGCCATACCGCCCGAAAACGGATGAGTTCCCCCCTCTCGAGAAGGCGTATGCCTACCGGGGTGAACTGGTCTTTGTGGATCATGCGAATCGGCGAGGGAGTCTTCGGGTGGCGGGGGATGGGAAGTTTTACAGGAATGATCCCCATCCCTTTGCCTTGCTTCCTTATGGCATCGTTCGCCAGCACGATGCGCCGGCGGATCTTCGGGATATTCCCTTGGGGACCGTTCTCCATGCCCATGGTTTCCTTCCACCTGATCCAGAGATTTCTCCTGTTCCCGTTTACCCAATCAACAACAAGGACAAGGATGTTGGGCATTATCGGGGCACGGGGATTTTCCCTGCGGAAAACCACATTCTATTGCTCGAGGACGACCCTTCCCACTGTCGGCGAAATGGGCTGGTCTGGAAACTCCGGCAGCTTGAGATCCAGAACCATGTGGGGAGAATCACAGCCACTCGCGAACCCAAGGAGGGCAGTGGCAAGGATGTCGAAGAGGAAATCCTGACGTTCGATGGCGCCACCCGGATCTGGCGAGGACGTGAGTCGATTCGGATCCCGGATCTCATCGCAGAGAACATCTGGCCAGCCAGTGGAAAGAAGGATCTTGGTGGGCAACCGGTCCTTCTTGGGATCACCTGGAAACCGGCACCGGGGGATGGTTTGGCGGGCGCCTTCACCCAGTTTCACATCTCGGACATCTGGCTGGACGACGAAGCCATCGAGCATGCGGCCTTTTTTCAGACCGAGAAGCACAAGAGCTTCATCCGCAGTCGCTGGATGCCTGCCAAGATCGATGACGTCGCGTATGGTAAATTTGGTCGAGCCACCGTGACGGCGACGTTGTTCGGTGGCATGGATCCCTCCCTTTATGCTGACTTCCAGAAAGGGGTAGGGGCACAGATCAATGGTGCGGAAAACACCTTGAAGCATACCGCCGGTCACTATGGTCCAGGGCATATGGCTTCCAGCGGCAAGATCCTCGATGTGGTCCGGGCAACCGGGGATGTCCCCATCGGTAGCAGTGGCATACAAGTCTTGTTTGAAACCGACCTGGTCATCGAAGCCATTCGGCCGGGAAGAATCGTTCGCATCCGTCCGCAAAGCTGGCCCAAGACGCAGATCCCGCGGGAGGAATACCTGTTTGAGAACAGTCCCGAGGATCGCTTTCCAACTCCGGATATCTTCCCGAAGTACTAGATGCGTTCTCGGTCCCTTAAACTCTGTTCTGTGTCGATGGTGCTTGTGGGAGCGCTTCTCCATCCAAACGCCAATGGCGCCGAGCGAAGCCCCAAAGGCGAGGGATCAGAAACGGAGGTCTTTCGTCCCACACCGGGTGCGTTTCCTCCGATTGAAAAGGCCCTTTCCTACCGTGGCGAACTGACCTTTGTGGATCATGCCAACCGGCGCGGCAGTGTTCGGATCCAAAGCAATGGCAAGTTCCGGTTCACCATGCCGTCACCCTTCGCCATGCTTCCCTATGGCATGGTTCGTTATCACGGCGCGCCTGCGGATCTCAGGGATATTCCATTGGGAACCATGCTCCATGTCCGCGCTTTCCTCCCTCCCGACCCGCAGACGTCAGCCGTGCCGGTGTTGCCGGTCAACAATCGGACCAAGAAACTGGGAAACGCCGGCACGGGCACAGCGCCCGCGGAAAACCACGTTCTGCTTCTTGAGGACGAGCCCAGCCATTGCCTGCGTGAGGGACTGGTCTGGAAGTTGAAGGAACTCAACCTTCGGAGTGGGGAAGGGACGATCGTCGCCAGCCGCCAACCCAAAGCGGGCGGTGCCGACGGGGCGGAGGAAGAGACCTTCACCTTCGACGCGGCCACCCGCATCTGGCGTGGGCGCGAGTTCCTGGGTGTTCGGGACCTGATCGCCGAGGGGATCTGGCCCGCCAATGGAAAGAAGGCGCTCGATGACCAATCCGTTCTGCTCGGAATCACCTGGAAGCCCACACCGAGCGGTGTCTTCGTGCAGTTTCATATCTCGGATATCTGGCTGGATGATGCCGCGATGGAGCGGGCGTCACTGAATCAAACCGAAATCCACAAGGCCTTCATCAAGAGTCGCTGGTTGCCCGCCAAGGTCGACGCGGTGGAATATGGCAAGTTCGGCCAGGCTACCGTGACCGTTACCTTGTTCGGCGGGATGGACGAATCACTCTACGCCGATTTCAGGAAAGGGGAGCGGGCCATGCTCGCTGTATCCGAGAACACCCTCAAGCACTGGGCCGGAGGTACGGCAGGCACAGCCCAGATGGCTGCAAAAGGAGTGATTCTGGATGTCCTGAAGAAGGACGGCCCCGTTCCCCTTGGAAGCAGCGGAATCCAGGTTCGGATGGAGACCGACCTCATCTCGGAAGGGTTTCGCCCCGGCCGGGTCGTCATCGTGCACCCCAACCGCTGGCCCGAACTTGAGGTCCCGCGTGACGAATACCTGATCGATTCAAGGGATGGACACGAAGAGCGTTTCCCCACGCCGGACATCTTTCCGAAGGTGGAACGCTGAATAGGCTGAAGGTCCAAAAATGGTCGAGGGTTTGTGAATTAGGAAGGCAGGAAAGCAGGAATGAATGTATCGTGTGCCGCTGCTGCGGAAACGGATAAGTGGTAATAGTGAGAGCTGACTCCGTTGCTCCCTTTAACAACAACATCCGGGTTAAAGTCATTTCCAAACCATGATCGATCTAAGGAACGATATCGAGCCTAACGGTGTGTTTCCAACATATGAGATGGAAGTTTTGGCCAATAAGGTTTGTTGTTCATTAGAAGATCGGCATGACGTAAAGATGAATTATTTCCCAGGGCATAATACTGTTACTTTCTTAATTTACGGAAAGGTAGATGGCGGGACCGCACAAGAGGTCTTTAATTCGGCGAAGGAAGAACTTCCAAGAGATTGGCATATTTCCGTTGTGGACGAAGAGATGTTTAGAACCTTCAAATTCGGGTAGTGCCCTTCTACCCGGGGCGATCTATTATGTGATGAATCGGGGTGAAAGGG
>Ga0181582_10005281_pt1 | contig 10420 bp, 9 predicted proteins | sample 071ome_32_FD_132438 | JGI IMG/M metagenome (GOLD analysis project Ga0181582, IMG submission 132438) | Coastal salt marsh microbial communities from the Groves Creek Marsh, Skidaway Island, Georgia - 071405AT metaG (megahit assembly) | ecosystem: Environmental > Aquatic > Marine > Intertidal zone... | reverse complement strand
CCGTGATATTGCCGAGCCCATCCAGGCCGACTTTCATGCGGTGAATATTCATGGGACGGTAGAAACCGGCCGCCATGTCATCTTCACGGGTGTATTGCAGCTTGACCGGGTAACGTTCACCGGTGGCCTTCATGATGGAAGCCACTTCCACATCCAGGTCCGGATGAATATTGCCGCGGCGACCGAAACCACCGCCAGCAAACAGGTTTTCCACTTCCACCTGCTCCACCGGTACGCCAAAGAATTCAGCAACTCGCTGCTGGTCAACGGAAGGCATCTGGGTACCCGAACGCAGGATGTACCTGTCACCGACTTTTTCGATGGTGCAGTTCAGGGGCTCCATGGGGGCATGGGACAGGTAGGGGAATTCGTAGGTCGCCTCGATGGTCTGTGCTGCCGAGGCCAGTGCGGCTGCGGAGTCACCTTCAGCTTCCCAGACAGTACCGGGCTGTTCGGCCAGGGCTTTGTAATCACGGTAAATGTCTTCCGAACCACGCATTTCCGCGTTGCTGAAGTCCCACCGGGTCTCCAGGACATCACGGCCACGCTTGGCGGCATGGAAATTTTTCGCCAGCACGGCAACCCCGCGCGGGATTTCCACGACATCCACCACACCCGGAATCTTGCGGGCCTCGGTATCATCAAAGGAAGTCAGCGTGGCGCCAAAGCGCGGCGCATGGGCCACCACGGCGGTCATCATGCCGGGACGCTGGACATCGATGGTAAAAGTGGCCTTGCCGGTGGATTTTGCCACCGTGTCCACTTTCGGCAGGCTATTGCCAATGAGGGTGTACTGGTCACGACTTTTCAGGGGAACATCTTCGGGCACCGGCAACTCGGCGGCAGCTTCGGCAAACTGGCCGAAAGGCGCCTGGCGGTTGGAGCCGGCGTGGCTGATGATGCCGCTGCTGACCGTGATTTCTGACTCGGGAACATCCCAGGCATCGGCGGCGGCGGTGACTAGCATGGCACGGGCCGCGGCGCCCACGGTGCGGTATTGTACCCAGCTGTTGGGAATACTCATGGAACCGCCGGTACCCTGCAGGCCCAGCATCAGGTGCATGTAAAGCGCGACGTTGGCCGGCGCGGATTCAACCCTGACCTGGTCCCAGTCAGCATCCAGCTCCTCAGCCAGAATGGTGGCCAGGCCGGTGTAGATGCCCTGCCCCATTTCAGTGTGCTTGGAGATAATGGTCACCGTGTTGTCCGGTGCAATCCGGACAAAGGCATTGGTCGGCCAGCTGGTCGGTGCCGGTGCGCCAAACTGGGCCATGGCGTTTTTGACCGGGATATGGAAACCGATGATCAGGCCGGTGCCAAGTGCAGAAGATTTAAGGAATTTGCGTCTGTCCATGGAATGCTCCCTGGAGTCAAAGAATAGGGGTATTGGCTAATGATAACAGACCAAGCGGGAATTCGTGTAGGCCGATGTAGGTCGGCATAGCGCAGCGTTTGCCGACATTTGACGGCTGATATCTGTGGTTCTGGAGGTGAGTTAGACGTCGGGAAACGGCTCTTCGAGCCTATCCCGACCCACGGGTATTCGTTCAAGCCAGACGCCGGCTAATCCGCACACTCAATACACTTGTCTGCAAACGGAATGGCTTCCAGGCGTTTCTCGCCAATGGGCTTGCCGCAGGCTGTGCATTCCAGGTAATCACCGGATTCAATACGGGCAAAGGCGTGCTGTATCTGGTTGAGTTCCATGCGCCCCTCCGCATCCAGGGCAAGGACAAGCTCCTCATTGCCGATTTCAGATGCCTGTTCACTGAACTTGGCACTGACAGGCTCGTCCTTCTGGCGAATATGCTTGTGGGTTCGCTCCACCCTGGACAGCAGTTCCTGCTGCTGATGAAAACCCTGCGCACGGTAGACACGCCCGCACGCTGGGAACCCGACACCCTGCTGATCATGCTCCCTGTATCCTCCCTGGAAGGTGCCAGCCTGATGGCCCAGCGCATCCGCGCTGTCATCAAGAAGCAGGGACCCGGCACCAACACCGGCCCCATCACCGTGAGCATCGGCATCAGCGAAATCGAAGACAAGCCCGACCAGGCCATTGCTATCGCTGAACAAAACCTGGAACTCGCCAGCCAGGACAAGGGCGACGCCATTGTCAGCGGAAGACAGGCAACCCGGGCAACAGGGCGAGGACCGGGGTTGTCGGCGTACTTCAAAACATCAGAATAAACCGCCCCTTTACCTGAAACCTGTAGGCCGGAAAAGCGAAGCATCATCCGGCAAGGCGCCCCAAAGGGCGCCCGGTTACCCATCTCTTGCAGAAGCCAGTTCCCCCCCTGTAGACTGAACAACCCAATCGACAGGAACCACCATGCAAGTATTCAGGCTCTCCAGCGAAGAAACCGCCGTCCGTCTCCCCTTCTTTTCGGCAAGCGTGGCTGCTGGTTTCCCCTCCCCGGCAGACGATTACATCGAATCCGGCCTGGACCTGAACGAGTACCTGGTCAAACACCCCAGCTCCACCTTCCTGGCCAGGGCCAGCGGTGATTCCATGACCCGTGCCGGCATCCTAGACGGCGCCTTGCTGGTGGTCGACAAATCCATAGAACCCAAAAACGGCAATATCGTCATCGCTGCCATCAACGGCGAACTCACCTGCAAGATCCTGGACGTAAAACACCAGATGCTACGCGCCGCCAATCCCAGCTACCCGTCCATTCCACTAAACGACGGCGACGACCTGCTGATTGAAGGGGTGGTCATCCACGCCATCAATCCCATGACTAACCTGACGTAAACCGTAAATCGCGTATTACCGTAGGTCGGCATAGGTCCAAAGAGCCGTTTGCCGACAATGCTTCTATAAATATTTCCACTTGAAAGCAGAATTTGACAGGACAGAAGGAACTCACAAGATGATGTGTCACCAAGCGACTTTCAGTTGGCAGTAGCGCCACCTGGAAACTGAATAGGGTTAAAACAAAGTCCTGAAATAAGCAATTGTCTTTTTCAGCCCCTCTTCCAGATTTACCGTAGGCTCCCAGTCCAACTTTTCCTTGGCCAGACTGATATCTGGCTGTCTCTGCATGGGATCATCAGAAGGTAGCGGTTTAAATACTAGCTCGGATGAAGAGTCGGTAAGTTTAATAACAAGATTGGCCAATTCGGATATAGAGAACTCACCTGGATTACCAAGATTCACCGGCCCTGTGAATTCAGCAGGGCTGTCCATCATCTTGAGAAAGCCATCTATCAGATCATCAACGTAACAAAATGAGCGGGTCTGCTCACCATCACCATAAATGGTTATGGGCTTACACTGTAAGGCCTGAACCACAAAGTTGGACACCACCCGGCCATCATTCGGGTGCATCCTGGGGCCATAGGTATTAAAAATACGACCTACCTTGATCTCGAGGTTATGCTGTCGATGGTAATCAAAAAAACAGCGTTTCCGCGCAACGCTTGCCCTCATCGTAACAGGACCTGACGCCAACAGGGTTCACATGCCCCCAATAGCTTTCCTGCTGTGGATGCACTTCAGGATCACCATACACCTCACTGGTTGAGGCCTGAAAAATACGAGCCTTCACACGCTTGGCCAGCCCCAACATGTTAATAGCTCCATGTACTGAGGTTTTGGTCGTCTGCACAGGATCAAACTGATAATGCACCGGAGAAGCAGGGCAAGCCAGGTTATATATCTGGTCAACTTCTACATAAAGAGGAAAGGTGACATCGTGCCGCATCAGCTCAAACTGCGAGTTATCTAACAGGTGAGCAACATTATCCTTGGCACCTGAAAAGAAATTATCTATGCACAAAACATCATGCCCCTGCCCCAAAAGTCTTTCACACAGATGAGAGCCAAGAAACCCTGCTCCGCCTGTCACCATAACTCTCTTTCTACGGTTTTCCCACATTGCCATCACTGCTCCAACATTGACCATCAATATAATTTTTAATTATTGGGATATTTGGTGATGAAGTCCATGACAAACCTGGCCTGATCCATAGGTCGGATAAGCACAGCGTCATCCGGCATGACGATTTCAAGATCGTCCTATAAAGAACATAAGAACAGGTATCAATAAAATATCCCACGTCGTATTAAAGTCTGACGCCCATATCCGACCTACCTTACTGATTCCTGATATAGCCCATACCGGAAAACGGCCTTGCGGACCTCTTCCGACCTACTCTGGTTCTGGCCAGGTCGGTTTATGGCGTTTTTATGGAAAATTCGATTGATTTTCGTTTTTGTGCGGTGCAGTATAAGGCTATATTCACCACTACTGACTTTTCACTATGACCAAGTTCGAAAACTTCCTGATTAAGAACGGCAGCTATATCAATGGTAAATGGCACAACGAGGGTGAGAAGACCTTTGATGTGAAGAATCCCGCTGATGGGAGCAAGATCAAGACTCTGATCGATGCCAGTGACAAGGACCTGGATGATGCTATCCAGGCTGCCCGGGATGCCCTGCCCGCCTGGCGGGCCAAAACAGCTACTGAGCGTGCCAATATCCTGCGCAAGTGGTTTGACCTGATCATGAAGAACCAGGAAGAGTTGGCCCATATCATGACCATGGAACAGGGCAAGCCGCTGGCTGAAGCGCGCGGTGAGATTGCCTATGGCGCCTCTTACGTAGAGTGGTTTGCCGAGGAAGCCAAGCGTATCTATGGTGATACCATTCCTGGGCCGGCTTCCGATAAGCGCATCGTGGTCATCAAGCAGCCTGTAGGCGTTGTTGCTACCGTCACCCCCTGGAACTTCCCGAGTTCCATGATTACTCGCAAGGTAGCCCCTGCCCTGGCTGCTGGATGTACCGTGTTGAGCAAGCCAGCCAAGGAAACTCCGCTGTCTGCCATTGCCCTGGCGGTGCTGGCTGAAGAAGCCGGTATTCCAGCTGGTGTCTTCAATATGGTTATTACCACCCGCTCCCGCGAAGTGGGCGTCACCATTTGTGAAGATCCGCGTATCGACAAGATTTCTTTTACCGGCTCCACCGGGGTCGGTGCCAGGTTGCTTTCCCAATGCGGCGCTACTGTGAAAAAAGCCAGCATGGAACTGGGCGGCAATGCGCCCTTTATCGTATTTGATGATGCCGATCTCGATGCCGCCGTGGAAGGTGCCATTGCCTCAAAATACCGTAATGCCGGACAGACCTGTGTGTGTTCCAACCGTTTGTTGGTCCAGGAAGGTGTGCACGAGGAGTTTGCCGAAAAGCTCACCACCAAGGTGAAGGAACTGAAGCTGGGTAACGGCATGGACGATGGCGTGGATATTGGCCCCCTGGTGAATGTGCCGGCCCTGGAGACTGTCGACGGCCTGGTACAGGAAGCCATTGCCGATGGCGCCAAGCTGGTGACCGGCGGCAAGAAAAGTGACATGGGCACCTGTTTCTACGAACCCACGGTGCTGTCGAATGTAAATATGGATATGAAAGTGGCCTGGAAGGAAATCTTTGGCCCCGTGGCTCCACTGATCAAGTTTTCCACCGAGGAAGAAGCGATCAAGATTGCCAATGACACGATCTTTGGTCTGGCCTCCTATTTCTATACTCGTGACATCGGCCGCATCTGGCGTATGGCCGAAGCCCTGGAATACGGCATGGTAGGAATTAACGAAGGCATTATTTCCAATCCAATGGCACCGTTTGGTGGTGTGAAGCAATCCGGCCTGGGCCGCGAAGGATCCAAGTATGGGATTGAGGAGTACCTGGAGATTAAATACTTGTGTATGGGTGGGCTGGATAAGTAAAGGATTAATCGATCTGGTGTGGGTCGGCGTAGCGCACCGGGCCGTTTTCCGATTTTCGATAAAGCGATAAAGCGATAAAGCGATAAAGCGATAAAGCGATAAAAGATTAGGTTTTTAGATAATACTCGTCAAATGAAATATTTAAACAAAGTAGAAAGTTTATGAGCGAAGAGCAAAACGGGGTTGAAGAAGGCGTTCGGGTTATCAAGAAGTATCCGAACCGTCGGATTTACGATACGCATACCAGCAAGTACATCAAGATTGATGATATCCGCGAGATGATTGTCGAGGGGATTCCTTTTGTGGTGCTGGACAGCAAGTCCGGGGATGACGTGACCCGTAGTGTGCTGTTACAACTCATTATTGAGCAGGAATCGGAAACCAACCCCCTGTTTACTACGGAAAACCTGAAGACCTTTATTCGCTACTATGGCCAGGTGCCGCACAAGCCATTTTCTGAATTCATGGACCAGAGCCTGTCTTTTTTCAAGCACCAGCAGGAGCAGTTCAGTGACAGCTTCTCCGACATGATGCAGAACAATCCCATGAAAGCGTTCACGGAAATGAGCAAGAAGAACATGGAGATGTGGCAGAAGATGTCCGATGGTTACTTTGGCAAAGACAAGAAAAAGTAGCCCTGATCAGTTACTTTGAAGACCGGCCTATACCATAGTAGGTCAGCCCCTTTTCCTTCATCAGGGCCGGATCATACATGTTCCGGCCATCAAACATCACCTTGTCCTTTACCAGGTCCCTGATTATTTCAAAATCCGGTGCCCGAAAATTTTGCCACTCTGTGCAGATTACCAGGGCATCGGCGCCACTCAGGGCATCTTCCTTGGTTTCCACCAGCCTCAGTTTCTTTTCGCCTTCATACAAACTGGCGATTTCTTCCATCGCTTCCGGGTCAAAGGCCCTGACCTGTGCGCCGGCTGCCCATAACTGCTCCATCAATACCCGGCTGCTGGCTTCCCGGACATCGTCAGTATTGGGCTTGAATGACAGTCCCCACAAAGCAAAGGTCTTGCCTTTTACACCGTCTTTGTAATGACTGTTGATATATTCAAACAACTTCAGTTTTTGCCGCTCATTGACTAACTCAACTGCATTGAGAATCGCCGGTTCGTAGTCATTCTGGCCAGCAGTATTGATCAGTGCCTTCACGTCCTTGGGAAAACAGGAGCCGCCATATCCACATCCCGGGTAGATAAACTGGAAACCAATGCGTGGATCCGAGCCTATTCCCTGGCGCACATGCTCAATATCTGCCCCTACCCGTTCAGCAATATTCGCCATTTCATTCATGAAACTGATCTTGGTGGCCAGCATGCAGTTGGCTGCATACTTTGTCATTTCGGCACTACGATTGTCCATCACGATGATCTTGTCATGGTTGCGATTAAAAGGTTGGTACAACTCACGCATGATCTTTTCTGCCTGTGGAGAATCCGTACCGACAATGATCCTGTCCGGCCGCTGGCAATCTTTGATGGCCGCACCTTCCTTCAGGAATTCAGGATTAGACACGACTGAAAACCCGATAGTGGTCCCGCGCTTTGCCAGTACAGCTTCAACAGTATCCCTGACATTGTCTGCAGTACCAACAGGCACGGTGGACTTGTCGACTATTACTTTTTCATTGTCCATGTGCTCTGCAATGGTTGTGGCTACAGCGAGTACATATTGGAGATCAGCAGAGCCGTCCTCTTCCGGTGGTGTGCCTACGGATATAAACTGAATATTGCCGAAAGCCACCCCTTTGCTGGCATCAGTTGTGAAGTTCAACCGACCTTCCTTGACTCCCTCAATGACCAGGTCTTCAAGGCCTGGCTCAAAGATAGGAATAATACCCTTATTCAGGTTACTGATTTTTTCTTCATTAATATCAACGCAACACACATCATGGCCGACATCAGCAAACACTGCTGCCTGGACGAGGCCGACATAACCTGTGCCAAAAATTGTGACTTTCATGCAAACTTTCCTTACAACAAACTCTAGTGTCTTTTTAGATTGGATTTAAAGTCCATGGTATTCCCGGTACCATGTTACCCATCTGTCTATGCCTTTTTCCAACGTGGTGTCAGGCCGGTACCCGGTTGCAGCTTCCAGTGCGCTGGTATCAGCACAGGTTTCCAGCATATCGCCGGGCTGCATGGGTAAAAATTCCTTTTGGGCTTGCTGGCCGAGCGCCTGCTCTATGATAGTGATATATCGCATGAGATTCTCGGGCCTGTTATTGCCGATATTGTAGACCCGGTAAGGCGCATTGCTACGCAAGTCTTCACGCTGCAATGGCTCGGGGCTTGTGTCCAGGACCTTGACTGTACCCGCTGTGATGTCATCAATATAGGTAAAATCCCTGGCCATTTCACCGTTATTAAATACCTGGATCGTGCGGCCTTCAACAATGGCACTGGTAAACAGCCAGGGCGACATATCGGGCCTGCCCCAGGGGCCATAGACAGTGAAATAACGCAGCCCGGTTGTGGGCAGGTCATACAGATAACTGTAGGTATGAGCCATTAATTCATTGGATTTTTTTGACGCGGCATAAAGGCTGACAGGATGATCCACGTTGTCTTCTGTTGAAAACGGAACTGACTTGTTCGCTCCGTAGACACTGGATGAGCTGGCATACACCAGGTGTTTGACCTTGTGATGCCGACAAGCCTCCAGGATATTACCAAAACCGACAATATTGGACTGGATGTAAGCGGAAGGGTTTTCCAGGGAGTACCTGACTCCGGCCTGGGCGGCCATATGAATGACCTTTTCCGGGTAGTGCCTGGAAAACACCGAGGTCACAAACTCTGTATCGGCAATATCCCCCTTGATGAAAGTAAATCCAGGGTAAGTCTCCAGGACTGCCAGCCTGGCCTGTTTAAGTGCCGGGTCATAATAATCATTCAGATTATCAATGCCGACGATACTATCGCCACGTTCCAGCAGGTTTCTGGCGACATGCATGCCGATAAATCCGGCTGCACCGGTTACTAAATGCACCATCTTTACTATCCAATAGAACTCAGCGCGTAGTTTAACTGATGCTCACGGTATTAGGATTAAATTCATGAAAAAATAGTTTTATTAGCACAATAAAAAACCCCGGAATCAGGGGGGGGATGATTCCGGGGTTTGCTCCGCGGGGGACGGAGGTTAAAGAAGTACCATGTTTATAGACCTGTCTTCTTCGGTCTGCTTCTCCTAAAGCGGGGGAGCGCTTTAGGCAGTTTTCATGGCTTCAGTAGCAGCAGATACTGAAGTCTTCATGCCGCTTTCGTACAGACCGCGCATGTCGTTGAAGAACTTGATGCTCATGTCTGAGAAAGACTTGGCATCAGACATCATCATGTCACTGGCTTTCTGTGCCATGGCATGCTGTGTTTCGAAGTAGGAAACAACATCTTCTGGGCTGCGTACTTTCAGACCAGACTGCATGCTGTCGATACCCAGCTTGGCATAGCTCTGGAAGCTATCCATCATCATGTTGTAAGACGATTCCATGGTACCGGCAACCATCTTGTTGTAGTCCATAACCGGCTCAAAGCTGGCTTCCATTTTCTTGAATGCTGAAGATTTAGTTGGCATTTTTGATGCTCCTGATACTTTAACTTGTGTAGTGGCTTTTTTACGTGCCCGTTTTTTTGGTGCGGCTTTAGCCTTGGGCCTGGCTTTAGTTTTTACTTCTACTTCCATTTCTGTCTGTGCTGTTTCGGGCATTGTTTGTCTGCTCCATCGTTGGTGAATTGGTGCGGGTTAACGCTGCTTTCTGTCCAACACTTGTTTTGTTGCAGTGCAATATAGCAAAGGATTTATTGCGGTGCAACATTGTTTTGCATTGCAGCACAAATAATTGATAATTTCCATTAAATCAATGTGTTATGGTTATAAATGGTTGGGTTATGGGGTGTTTTTAGAGCTGTCGATAAAGGGATAAAACGATAAAGGGTTTGGCGAAATCGGCAGTTTTTGTGGCGAGATTCCAGTTTTTAGCTAGATTGGATATGTAGAGAAAAGGAGGTTTTGAGTATGTATCGATTTGAGGAATTAGATGTTTGGAAGGTGTCCGCGGGATTATGTACAGATATCTATATGGCGCTTTCTGGGCTCAGGGATTATGGGTTCAAGGACCAGATAACACGATCGGGATTGTCCATTCCTTCAAATATCGCTGAAGGGTATGAAAGGGAGTCAACGAAGGAAGTTGTCAGATTTCTGAAATATGCCAAAGGTTCTGCAGGTGAGTTAAGAACTCAAATCTATATCGGTATGAAGGCAGGTTATATCGAAAAAGAGAAAGGCATGAAATGGCTGGAAGACGTAATAAGGATTTCAACCATGACAAGCGCCATGATCAAAAAGTTCAAGAACTCAAACAAGGACCAGAAAAATTAATCCTTCAACCCTAAGCTTACCGCCCCACCACCAACCTTGGAATTGTAGCCAGCGCCAAACGTGTCGTTCCTTTATCGCTTTATCGCTTTATCGTTTTATCGCTTTATCGAAAACCCCAAAGCCTGACTCAAACCCCCACCCTACTACGATCAACAATGGTCTCAATTCTTATCCAACCACTTAATAATCGGATCAATCTGCTCCGGCGCATTAAGTGTCGGCGTATGCCCCGTCCCTTCAAATTCGATCAGTTCTGCCTGTGGCAGTTTGCGCATCATGCGTTCGCAGAGGTGTT
>Ga0181582_10005279_pt1 | contig 10424 bp, 9 predicted proteins | sample 071ome_32_FD_132438 | JGI IMG/M metagenome (GOLD analysis project Ga0181582, IMG submission 132438) | Coastal salt marsh microbial communities from the Groves Creek Marsh, Skidaway Island, Georgia - 071405AT metaG (megahit assembly) | ecosystem: Environmental > Aquatic > Marine > Intertidal zone... | reverse complement strand
TCGGTATGCTGGTTGACGGTCAGCGTCTGCGCCTGGCTGGAGATGCTGGCGTTACCCCCTGCGACCCGACCGCCCTCCGGATTGGCTAACGACGGCAACGGCAACAGCAACAGCAACAGCAATATGAAGAGGCCTGAAACAACAAATGATGCTTCGCCGGGGCCCCGAGTTAATGCCGTTTGATCCCGCGGGGGATGTCTCCTGTCAGCGGGTGTCGCCGGCGCTCGTTCAAACCTTCTAAAACTGATGCTCATTGTGTTGACTCCTCGGGCCGTACACGCCCGGAGCTGGTCCCGTCTTGCGGCGCGCGCTATCGCAGCCCTCGCTCGTCGATGCGGCTTTGCTTATAGGTCACCGCAACGTCGCGCAAGCGCTCCAGGCTGCGTGTCTCCAGATCGAAAGCCTAGACCGCGAGCCTTCGCCCTGCCACATCAGGGTTTCCTGCGCCGTTTCCGTTTACCCTCTGCTTGCTCCTCTGGTAGTGCGCCTCCAGTGGACGTGCCGGTAGCGCGAGTGGCGTGCGGTCAGAACTCTCCGCGGAAGCGGACGTAGAGCTCCCAGCCTGGAGAATCACCCTCGCTGTCGTCACTCAGGGCGCGCGCCACTTCCAGGTTCATTCCGAGCCCGGGGGTCAGTTCTAACCGCGTGCCAAGCCCAGCGGAATCCGCTGAATCTGAGCTGTCCTCCCCGATCTGTGCATCCTCCCGCCAGATTTTCCCGTAGTCGTAAAAGCCGTAGAGCTCCGCGGTCGGGATCAAGGGAACGTCGGGGTTGTAAACGAGTTCAAATGACGCGTTGAAAAGCCGGTCCCCCGTCCATTCGGAGGGCTCAAAGCCGCGCACGCTGAATTCGCCGCCAAGGCCTGCTTGTTCGATAGAGGGCAGGCTCTGGCCCGTCAGCTGACCCTCGAGGCGCAGCTCTGCACGCAGCCTGTCCGTCACGCTTTGAGAACGCCAGGCATACAGGGATACGACGGTGAAATCCGGGTCTGCCTCGGCGCGACTGGTGACGTCCGCGCCTAGAACGTCCAGCCCCTGACTCAGCGTGGCGGACAGCAGGGTCACCCCGCCGCCGGCCAGGGCGTCTGCCTGGTCAAAGCTCGCGCCCAGAGCGAGTACGGATAGGTCATCGTCGGAGGCGGTGCTGCCGAGTAATTTGACTTTGGAATCCTTCAGAGCGGCTCCGGCGTTGATAGTCAGGTTGCGGGTGCGCGAGCGGATAAACGGATAGCTCAGATTGAACCCACTGCTAAGGGTGCTGGTCTTGGCCTCCAGCTGCTCGAACAGCTCAGAGCCCGGTTCGCTGTAGGCGCCGTTGAATTCCAGGTTCAGGCGCAGCCCCTCGTGTGAGAGCAGCTGCTGATGGCTAACCGCCCAGTAGTGCAGTTCCTGCGGATCATCCGGAACGGTCGCATAGCGCAAGGTGGTGCTGTCGAGCAGGTTTAACAGGTTGTTTCCGGTCAGTTCGATCATTCCCTGCCACGGGCCGCTCGTCTTCGCACCGCGGTTGTCGAAGCTGAGCGCTCCCGACCATCGCTCCCGGGTTGCAGTGAGGGTCAGAATCGTTGCGCCGATGCCTTTGTCAGAAGGGCCGAGGACCGCTTTGAAATGCATCCCGGGGATATCGTTGATCAGCAGCAGGTAGCGTTCCAGAACGGCGCGATGAAGCGGCCGACTGGCCTTGATCCGCGCAATGTAGTTCTCGAACAAACCCGGTCTTATGCCCAGTTCATAGACCTTGGGTTCGGGGTACTTTCCTATGTGATGCTCGAATATGCCGGGTCGTATGCCTTCCAGCCCATCAAAGTTTACGGAGTCGACGTAACCTTCAACGACCTGCAGTCGGACCTGCCCGTTTTCGATGACTTGGTCGGGCACCACCGCGCGGCTGAGCAGATAGCCGGCTCCGGTGTAGAGACGTGTAACGGCATCAGCGAGCGCATAAACCTGGGTCAAAGCGATTTCCTTGCCGAGCAGATCGGCGTGCAGTGCCGCCAGATCGGCGCTGGAAAAGGCGGTGGCGCCGTCGTAGTCGACCCGGGACAGGGTGAAGCGGATGTCTTCGGAACCGGCGGGCGCCGCGTTAACGCTCGTCGACGGGATCCCGAACGGTCGGGAGCTGGACCGCGCCTCCGGTGTCCGCTCGAAGCGTCTCTCGATCTGGCCTGCGCTGGCAGAACCCGGGAGATCGGCGGCCGCAGCGGCCCATGGCAGGAGAGCCAGCAGCAGCCACTGGGCCATTGCAGCACGGTACCTGGCGGGTCTCATGCGGGTCTGCCGTGTTTTTTGAACCAGTCCGTGTCTCTTCGGTAAAGGGAAGGCGGCATTGATAGTCGGGCGCATGACTTACCTGCAAAGGGCGCGGTGCGGAGCTGTGGGCGCTATCGCGATCGTGGCGAGCGTTCTTTGGCGGGCGTCTTCATCGGGTGCGACGAGTTTCAGCCGGCGACATCCTGGCGGATGACAGTTGTGTTGCTGCTGAACAGCCGACCCATTCAGGAAGCCCGACGAGAGGCCGAAACTTAGCTGGCACTGCGCTGCATCGCGCTCGAAAGGCGGGTTTTCTGGCGACCCCATTGCAGTGGGGATCAGGACACATCGTGGCTCAGAAAAACACGAAGGCGCGAACGACGACGTTACGACGACAGCGCGCGTTCTCGGGTGCGGTGGGATCCACGCACGCTGAGTGGAACGACCAGCGCGACACGGACCCGTCAGTAACCGAGTCGTAGCACTTGAGCATCGAAACTTCGTTCGGTTGCTGCTGCGGGATCCAGTACCACTCGTGGTCCGGGCTGTAGGTAAAGCGCGTTGTCTCGCCGACGCGATCGTCGTAAATGCGGTACGCGGTGATGTAGGGCTGACTTGCGAATGACGGCCACGCACAGAGTACAAAGGGGTATTGCTCCACCGTCTCCATGGGCTTCGCCAGATTGATGGAGAGGAAACGTCGCGACATTTTTGCATCGGCTTCAGCTTCGCTGTAATTCTGTGTGCGGCCGAAGTTGCGCAGGTTGCGGGTCAGAAGCTCCCGACATCGCACCCGCCCGCTGTTGTCGTTCAGATCGTTGTGCACGATATTGGCGTAGAAGGTATTCACGCCCGGGTCTTTGTTTGCCTGGTCCTCGCGCACAGGGCCGCTGTAGCTCTTGTCAAAAACGTCGTGGTTGTAGACCAGCGCATCCACGGCGTCGGGGTAAAACTCAAGCAGCAGTTTCTCCATCTCCGGGTAAAACACCCGCTCGACTTCAGCGGCATTGTAGAAATCAGTGCAGGCCGAGTCGCAGTGCGCGAGCGCTACACCGAGCCGGTCCATGCAGGCCGCGCTGTAGGGCGACAGGCCGGGGTAGTACTCCTCGATGCGCCGCGCATCACGCAGCACCTGCGGAAAGTAGAGACGCCGGCGTTCGATATCGCTGTCCTCCTGGCGCAGCGCGGCTGCGTCAGCGGCACGTGCGGCGTCCTGCCACAGCGCATTCGAGGTGACCACGGTGTAGTTCGGCCTTTCGTCGACGGTGTAACGCAGCGGCAGCTCAACGGCGCCTGGGGGCAGCGACCTGCTCTGCGCGCGGATATGCGCTACGCACTCGGCATGGGTTCTGAATCCAGCACCCCAGCGCGTGACGACCGGGCCCGGTGGCGCGTGTTCGATCTGGTCGATGATGGGCTGTCCATCGCCGCGCGCGATCTGGTTCAACGCTGCTGTGAGCGCCGCCTGCGTGCCGGCATCACCGCCCTGGTCGAACGCCATGTAAGACAGGCCTCCGTTCGCCGCGATGGGCGGTGGCTGGCCCTGTGTCAGCTCCAGTGGCGGGACGTAAGCCTGTGCGGCATCAGGGTGGGCGGCATGCCCGTTTCTGGGATGTGTGCCGGACATTGTCTCTCCCCCTTTTTGAGGCATGGCGCCGGTCAGAAATGGCGCGCCCAGAAGGATTCGAACCTCCGACCACCTGGTTCGAAGCCAGGTACTCTATCCAGCTGAGCTATGGGCGCGTGGACCAAATTCTAAGCGATCGGCGCAGATGCTTCGACGGTTTCGGCCGGTTGATCATGGCGCCTCGTACGGAATCGCGGCCTCGGCCGCATGCCAGATCGAATACCCGGCCGGCTCGGTCTGTTCTTCAAGCAGGTGTCCGACCAGGCCGGCGCAGCGGGCAATCAGGTTGAAGCCCCGCGCGATTGTGGGCGGGATGTCGGCCTCGAGCAGCACGGCACCGATGGCGGCATTCGCGTTGATGACAATGTTTTTGCCGCTTGCGGTTTTGATGGCCTCGCCAAGCAGAAACATCGCGTCGAGATAGCGCCCGTCGGCGCCAGCTGCGCGCGCAACCTCATCCAGGCGCTTAACCCGGGGATCGCCATTGGTATGGATCGGGTGCCCGTAACCGGGCAGAAACTTCCTGGCCGAGACATGCTCCTCGGCAATCTGTCGTGCGACCTCCACGCGCTCGTCCTCAGGCGCGTCGGCGATGGTTTTGAGCAGCGCGGCGGCCTCATCGGCGGTCCCGACAAAGCGCGAGCCAGCGCCCAGCAGACCTGCCGCGACCGCACCCTGCAACGATTCCGGTGCGCCGAGATAGGTCACGCGGCTGGCGACGGCCGAGGGCGTCATGCCGTGTTCCATGATGCAGACCAGCACGGCGTCGACCACGGTGCGCTGCAGGGGCGTTGGCTCCTGTCCGAAAAAGTGAAACATGATGTAGTCGGTGAACGACAGGTGTCCGATCAGCTCGTCACACAGATTGCGGCCGCGGATCCAGATGTTGTCGACATCGCTGGTGCACAGACGTGTGACCGGGTTGGCTTTTTTGTACATGGCGGAAAAGCTCCGGATAGAGAAAGGCGAACGGGTAGGCTGCTGTGGTTCTCGAACCGCGGCAGCCGGTAATGGGTCAGCAGGCTGTGCTTACTCGAACACCAGTACGGTGCGGGTGACTTCACCGGCCTCCATGGCGCGGAAAGCCTTGTTCACGTCCTCGAGCGGGGCCTGGCGAGTCACCATGCGGTCGAGATCCAGCCTTCCCTGGCGGTAGAGCTCCAGATAGCGCGGTGCATCCAGGGTGAAGCGGTTCGAGCCCATCATGCAGCCGATGATGCGTTTCTCCTGGTAGAAATGCCCGGCGTTCACCGATACTTGCCCGCCGTGCGCCACGGCTCCCACGAGGACTGCAGTGCCGTGTGGCGCGAGGCAGTAGAAGGCCTGCTCGAGCAACTGCGGCAGACCAACGGCCTCGAACGCAAACTCAGCGCCGCCGCCCGTCATCTTTTTGATGGTGCGCACCACGTTGTCCTGACCCGCGTTGAGGGTGTCGGTCGCGCCGAATTCGAGAGCCGCTGCGAGGCGCTGATCACTCAGGTCGACAGCGATGATCTGGCGGGCGCCGGCGATCCTGGCGCCCTGGATGATGGAGACGCCAACACCGCCGGCACCGAATACGACGACCGAGGATCCCGGGGTTACCTGTGCGGTATTGAGGGCCGCGCCGACGCCCGTGGTCACAGCGCAGCCGACCAGGGCCGCGCGATCGAGCGGAATGGCGGGGTCAATTTTCACCACCGCGCGGTGATGGAGCAGCATACCCTCGGCGAAAGCGGCAAGGTCCGCGTACTGGAAAATCGATTCACCGTTGCTGCTGATCCGGGGCGCCTCGTCGGGACCGCGCTGGCAGGCTCCCCGGTCAATACAGAGATGCGGACGGCCCTGCACGCACTGCGCGCAGGCGCCGCAGAAAATCGACGTGCACGCGATCACGTGGTCGCCCGGCGCGACGTTGCGCACGCGTTCCCCGACCGCCAGCACCCGGCCCGCCGGCTCATGGCCGAGGATTTGCGGGCAGGGTGAGATCATGATGCTGCCGTTCAGAGCATGTAGATCGCTGTGGCAGACGCCACAGGCGACCGTCTTGACCAGCACCTCGTCGGGACCCGGATCGGCGAGGTCTACGTCTTCGATGGTCAGTGGTTCGCCAATCGCGCGATGGACTGCGGCTTTGATTTTCATGTGAGCTTCCTTCCTTTCCCGGGGGGTGTCTGCGGTCAGCCGGCAACCGCGGTTTCGTAAGCGGCTTCGTCGCTGGCGCCGGTGCGGGCGGTGTATTCGTTCAGATCGTGCGGCCACTGCGTAACCATGCGCCCGGACGCTGCGTTGTAATAGTGGCCGCAGTTGGCTTTCCACACTTCGACTTTGCGGATGTCGCGCTGCATGTCGGCGTTGTAACCGGACTCAATGTCCGCGCGGACGTCGATCCAGTCGATCCGGGCCGCTTGAACGTGCTGGATCTTGCGCACCAGATATTCGACCTGACGCTCCAGCATGAACAGGATCGACCCGTTGTTGGTGTTAGGACCGTAGAGCATGAACAGATTGGGAAAGCCGTGTGTGGTGATGCCTAGGTAGGCCTGTGCTCCGTCGCTCCAGGCGTCTTCAATGCCCTGCCCCCCGCGCCCGGTAACCTCGATAGCGGACAGATAGCGCCCGACCTGAAAGCCGGTGGCGATGACCACGACATCCACTTCACGCTCGACGCCGTCTCGGGTCATCACACCGGTTTCAGTGATGCGTTCGATGGGATCAGTGACCAGTTCCACCTGGGGCAGATTGAAAACCGGGTAGTAACGATTGGAAAACAGCGGGCGCTTGCAGCCGAAGGGGTGGTTCGGCCTGAGTTTTCGTCGGAGTTCGGGATCCGCCACGACGTCGATATTGGCCAGTCCGGCAGCCTCGTTTTCAGCCTGAGTTTCCGGGTTGTTGAACAGAATGAAGCCATTCAGCTCTTCGTAAATCTGCCGACGCGACGCGTGAATGGCGTCGGGGTCAGACCGGTAGTGATCCAGCTCTTCGGCCGTATACGGCGTGTCTTCCTTTGGTGCGACCCAATTGGCGGTGCGCTGGAACAGGTGCAGGCGGGCTGCGTGCGGCGCTATTTCAGGCACGAACTGGACAGCGCTGGCGGCGGAGCCGATCACCGCTATTCGTTTGCCACGAATATCCGCCGCGTGGTCCCAGCGTGCGGAGTGGAACAGCGTCCCCTTAAAGACATCAACCCCGGGAAAGTCGGGCCACTGCAGTTCGTTGAACATGCCCATGGCGCTGACCAGGAAGCTGCAGGTATAGCGCCGGGCATCGGCGGTCTCCACTTCCCATCGGGCGCTTTTTTCGTTCCAGCGAGCCGCTTTGACCTGCTGACCAAACCGACAGTGCCGCAGTACGCCATATTTCTCCGCGCAGTGCTGCATGTATTCGAGGATTTCCGCCTGACCGGCGAAGGGCCGCGACCAGTCGCGTTTGATCTCGAAAGAGAAAGAGTAGAGATGCGATTTAACGTCGCACTCTGCGCCGGGATAGCGGTTGTGCCACCAGGTGCCGCCGACACCATCCGCTTTCTCCAGCAGGATGAAATCCTCGATACCCGCTTCACGCAGTTTTACTGCGGTACAGATCCCGCCTGGCCCGGCGCCGATCACAATCACCTGATGATGTTGGTCAGCCTCGATGTTTTTCATGTCTCTGCCCTCCCTTATTGCCCGCGTCCTGGCTACGTGTTCCCCGCCCGCCCTGTTGTATAGTTTTGCCGCTTCCCTGTACAAGGTCACGACCATGAACGAAGACAGCTTCAGAGCTTCGCTAGCCGCCGGCGGGTATCCGGAACCCGAGCTGATCGAGCGCGAAGCCAACCTTTTCAATGAGCGCCATACCCACGATTTCTCGGTCAAAGCGTTGGTGCTTGACGGTCAGATCAGCGTCATCACCGACGACGGTACGACTACCTGCTGCGCGGGTGACGAGTTTTCACTGGATAGCGGGATCCCGCATTGCGAGCAGTACGGGCCGCAGGGCGCGCGTGTTCTGGTGTCGCGCATCACCCCCTGAACTCAAAAATATTGTGCTGGCAATCTGTTGAGCTGTGTCCGTGCGGCTGACGCGGTCGCAGCTCCACTGCTATCGGTCCGATGGCCTGGTTTTCCTGCCTGAGCTGTTTTCCGCGGCGGAGGTCGCCGCCCTGTACGTCGAACAGGAGCTCCTGTTCCGGCAGGTTCTGGATACCCATCTGCGCGCGGACAGCGGAGAGTTTCTCGGCACCACCGCGATGCAGCGCCATAGTGAGCTGTTCGCGCGCCTGTTGAGCGATGAGCGTCTGCTGACGCTTGCCGAACAGCTGCTTGGGGGGCCACTTTACTGCCACCAGTACAAGATCATTCTCAAGCAGCCCTTCGGACGTCTGAGCCTGCCCTGGCATCAGGACTATGCACCGTGGAAGCTTCATGACGGTATGCCTCAGCCGCGTGCGGTGAGCATTGGCATTTATCTGGATGAGATCAATGAGTTCAACGGCCCTATTGTCTACATTCCCGGATCGCACCGTGACGGGCTGATCGACTACGAGGTGCTGGAAGTACCGGGCACGACGCCGATCCCCAGCCTGTCCGATATGACCGTGTCGCAGCTGGCAGCACGCGGAGGGCTTGTGGCGCCCAAGGGACCGCCGGGTTCAGTGACGATTTTTGACAGCTGTATCGCGCATGCTTCGGGGCCGAACCTGTCGCCTTTTCCCCGGCATCTGGTTTACCTGAGCTATAACCGGGTGGACAATGCCATCACGCGTCCCACGCGGGCTGAGCATTTCGCGGCACGTGATTTCACGCCACTCTCGCCCGCGCCAGCGTCCGCTCTGCTGGAACCTGGCGCTGCATGAGAAGCGGGCCATGAGCCCGGGCCTGGACCGCGCCACGGTTGAGAACTGGATGCAGCAGGTTGCGGCCGAGCGTAAGCGGACCGCGCCGCCGCCAGGTTTTCCTACCCTGAGTGACTTGCCGGCGGGGCGCTATACCGACCCGGCGTTTTTCGCTCTGGAGCGTCAACGCTTGTGGGGGCAGACCTGGCTCTATGCCGGGCACGTAGACGAACTGCCGGTTTCAGGCAGCTACTTTCTATGGCGACACGGACGGGCGCCGATCGTCGTTATCCGTGGTGATGACGATGAAATTCGGGCGTTCTACAACACCTGCCGGCATCGAGGCGCACCGGTGCTGCGTGATCCGCGTGGCACCGCGGGAGCGCGCCTTGTGTGCGGCTATCACGGATGGAGCTACGACCGTGCCGGTGCCCTGCGGAGCGTGACCGAGCCGCGCGACTGGCATGGATTTGACGCGTCCTGCCGCGGCCTGACGCCGGTCCGCTGCGAGCGCTTCGCTAACTGGCTGTTTATTAATGAGGACCCCGAAGCGGAGCCGCTTGAGCGATTTCTGCAGCCGGTGGTGCGCTTCTGGACACATCTCTCGCTGGCGAGCCTGCGTCTGGTCGAGCGGTATTCAAGAGAGATCAGCTGCCACTACAAAGTTCTCATCGACAACTTCCTGGAGGCCTACCACTTCAACCTTCTGCATCCGCGCACCACCCACCGCATCTTTGATAACCAGGGCACGAGCATTCACCTGTGGCGACACGGACACTCAGTTATGTTGTCGCCGCATCGCCGAGCTGACTGGGTCGACCCCGGTGCCGTGGGAGCGGTGGAGTTGCATGGCGCAACCGCGATTGAGCGCGAGCACAACCCGAGCTACTGCGTGTTCCCGAATCTCATTGTGCCGATCGCTGCGACGGCGGTTCCCTGCGTCGCGATCTGGCCGGTAGGACCGAAGCGCAGTGTGCTGGACGTCATGTGGTTTGCGCCCGATGGGGACGGCGGTGCCCACGCTGAGCTGTGGCCGACGCGAATCGCGAATTTTCAGCGCATTCTCGACGAAGACATCCAGCTGGCTGAACCAATGCAGGCAACTATCGAGTCGCCGGGGTTTACAGGTGTCCCACTTTCCTACCAGGAGCGGCGCATCTATCACTGGCATGAGGAGCTCGACCGACGGCTCGGTCGAGACCACATCCCGCCGCACCTGCGGGTAACGCCACGACTAAGCGCCTATGTGGAGTAGCGCAGACAAGTCAGTCTTGCGGCGGCGCGCTCAGAGCTGGCCGGGACCGTCCTGGCCGGCCCAGCCCTCGGTCAGGGGCACGAAGTAGAACATTTCGACCCGACGGGTTGCGAATTTCCACTCCCCGTCGATCCGCGCATAGGTGTCATGCAGGCGCCCCGCCCCGATCAGGCTGATTCCGTCCCGGGTAGCCCGGTTCTCCAGTGAGCAAATTCCCGATGCGCGATCGCCATCCACCTGAATCACATGATTGGTAAAGAACGGTCGCACCCGCAGCGGCCAGGTTTCTCGATAAAAACTCTTGAGCGCCTCGTGGCCCTGGATCACCCCGCGTCCGAGCGAACTGAAATCAACTGAGCCATCGGGAAGAAACAGGGCGGCCATGCGCTCTTCATCCTGCGCTTCGATCGCCAGTCCATAGGCATAGGTCAGCTCGCGGATCATTTCCCGATCCCACAGTGTCTGGACGATGTCTTCCGGCGTCATAGAAGGTCTCCT
>Ga0181582_10005277_pt1 | contig 10427 bp, 10 predicted proteins | sample 071ome_32_FD_132438 | JGI IMG/M metagenome (GOLD analysis project Ga0181582, IMG submission 132438) | Coastal salt marsh microbial communities from the Groves Creek Marsh, Skidaway Island, Georgia - 071405AT metaG (megahit assembly) | ecosystem: Environmental > Aquatic > Marine > Intertidal... | reverse complement strand
TTCGTGCGAGGACAGCTCGTTGTAAATACCATCCAGCTGAACCTGACTGCGCGCGGTCACCGTGACTGTGACCGCGAGATAAGTGCTCTGCCTGCTTCGGCGCGTGGCGTAGCGAGCCTCCTCCGTAGGCCCCATGTGCCGCTGTATCACCTCCCTGACCAGCGCCTGCAGATCGGCGCTACTGCGCCCCATCACTTTGATGGGAAACTCGCAGGGGAATTCCAGCAGTGTGTTGTCGGTACTCATGTTCTCGTTCGTCGGCAATTTTCCGAAGCTTCAGACCCCCGCGATTTTTCGATGCCTGTTCTGTCCAGCGCCCGCGGCCGCTGAGCCAGCAACACCCGCGCCGAGCGCATCCGAATTTCACTCAGCCGGCCGTCCAGAGCCAGCACGTATATCGCCCCCGTGGGGAAGGGCTTTTGATAAGCGTGCGGCAGCGCCACTGCGCCCACCAGCTTGAACAGGAGCTCTTCCAGCCCTGGATTATGTCCAACCAACATGACTTTTCGGCCACACCTGGCCTCGCTCAGCAGGGCGAGCATCGCCGCTGCAGAGGCATGGTAAAGCTTCTGCTCCCAGATCGGGGGCGGCAGCGAGCCGCTGGACAATCCAAGCCCGAAATGTCGCAGCGTTTCGCGCGTACGCCGGGACGGAGAGCTCAACACGCAGTCCGGTCTGATGTCCTGCCGCGTGAACCACCGCCCCATCTTCGTTGCATCCCGCCGACCGCGCGGGGAGAGTCCTCGCTCAAAGTCAGACTGCCCGGGGCAGCTCCAATCCGACTTGGCGTGACGAAAAAGAATCAGGCAATCACCGTCGGACATTCCGAAGTCTCCCGAGACGCGCGGGTTTCCGCTGGTCTGCGCATGCGCTCAATGCTGACGGCGAACGCCGTCCCAGCCGGCCGCGGGGTCATTGCGGCATCCGTGGTAGAGTGCGCCGCCGCGCGTTGAGGGACAGCGTGCGCGCCTGATTCAATCTTTGCCTCAGTCCTCGACCACGCTGTGTACTCCATGTCCGAACCGTCGCTGGCACTCAGTATCCGACAGCTGCGCAAACAGTACGGAAACGGCATGGACGCGCTGCGGGGTATCGACCTGGACGTTGCAGCGGGAGACTTTTTTGCCCTGCTCGGGCCGAACGGTGCAGGGAAATCAACCACCATCGGGATTATCAGCTCTCTTGTGCGGAAAAGCTCCGGCACTGTGCGCGTATTTGGAACCGATATCGACCAGGACTTCTCCCGCGCCAAATCTTTTTTCGGGGTCGTTCCCCAGGAAATCAACTTCTCTCAATTCGAAACCGCGTTCGAGATAGTTGTGAACCAGGCCGGCTATTACGGCATCAGTGCCCGGGTCGCGCGCAAACGGGCTGAACACTACCTCGACCAGCTCGGACTGTGGGATAAGCGACACGACACCTCGCGCACACTGTCCGGCGGCATGAAACGCCGCCTGATGATCGCCCGCGCGCTCGTGCATGAACCGCGTCTGCTGATCCTTGACGAGCCAACCGCCGGTGTCGACATCGAGATCCGCCGCTCGATGTGGGAATTTCTCGAAGCGCTCAATCGCCAGGGCACGACCATCATCCTGACCACACACTATCTCGAGGAGGCTGAACGCCTCTGCCGCAACATCGCGATCATCGATGACGGGCGCATCATCGAGCACTCTTCGATGCGAGCGCTACTGACCAAACTGCACAGCGAAAGTTTTGTCCTGGACACAACAGCAGCAATATCGACCCTGCCCGAACTGCGGCATGTCAGTGTGGTTCAGGTAGATGACCACTGTCTGGAGCTGACGCTCGACCGACGGCGGGCGCTCAGTGACGTATTTGCAGAGCTCACTGCCGCCGGCATTACGGTGAGGAGCATGCGTAACAAGAGCAATCGGCTTGAAGCCTTGTTTATCGACCTCGTCGGCAACCGCTCAGCGAGCATGCGCGATGGACACGCGTAGCAGGCTACGACCAGCGCACCCGTACGTGGTGGCCTTCCTCACCATTCTGCGCAAAGAACTCAACCGCTTCCTGCGCATCTGGCTGCAGACCATCCTGCCCCCGGTGATCACCATGGGCCTGTACTTCGTTGTGTTCGGCACTCTGATTGGACCGCGTATCGGCCAGATGTCGGGCTTCAATTACATGCAGTACATCGCGCCGGGTCTGATCATGATGGCGGTGATCACAAATTCATTTGCCAATGTTGTTTCTTCGTTTTTCAGCGCCAAGTTTCAGCGTCATATCGAAGAAATCCTGGTGTCGCCGGTTCCCAACAGCGTGATTCTTCTGGCGTATACCTGTGGCGGTATTTGTCGCGGCGTGATTGTCGGCGCCCTGGTCACCGGCGTAGCTTCGTTTTTCGCCGACCTGCAGCTGCACTCGGTGAGCGTGACCTTCCTGGTTGTGATTCTGACCTCAGCGCTGTTCTCCCTGGGCGGTTTCATCAACGCGATCTACGCGCGGAAATTCGACGACGTGACGATAATTCCAACGTTCGTGCTCACACCGCTGACCTACCTCGGCGGCGTGTTTTATTCCATCGACCTGCTGGCCGAGCCCTGGCGCACGATATCGCTGTACAACCCTGTGCTGTACATGGTCAACGCCTTTCGCTACGGCATGCTCGGCATCAGCGATATATCAATAGCCAGCGCTCTGCTGGTTCTAACCGGGCTGGCGGCGCTGTTGTTCACAGCAGCACTGTACTTACTGCGCAGAGGCGTCGGCCTGCGCACCTGAGTCTCCGTCACGCAACTGAGATAACAACCCTCGAGCTCGCGCCGCCAGCGGATAAACTGGGTGCCGGCCGACTGACGCACCGTTCAGGCTGGAGACGGTCACCACCTCCCGTGTCGAACTCGTAAGCCAGATCTCGTCAGCCTGTGCGAGCCGTTCCACTGAGACGGGTTCTTCCACCACCTCGATCCCCGCCGCGCGCAGCGCAGACACAACAAGGTTCCGGGTGACTCCCGGCAGAAGATCGGCAGACAGCGCCGGCGTAATCACAGCGCCACACTCGACGAGAAACACGTTAGTCGCGGCCCCCTCTGTGACATATCCGTCTCGTACCAGAATCCCCTCATAGGATCCGGCCGCAATGGCCTGGTTGCGCAGCAGAACATTGGGTAGCAGAGAGGTTGTCTTGATGTCGCAGCGACGCCAGCGGTTGTCTTCCAGGGTGACGGCAGAAACAGACCCATACGCCCCCTGCGACTCCAGACGCTTGAACATTGCGAACACCGTAGGAGTGACCCCGTCTGGGAAGGCGTGGTCGCGCGGCGCCACGCCGCGCGTCACCTGCAGATAGACCGACCCTGCTGCGTCCTGCTCCGCATTGAGCCCGACCAGCCGGGTCAGACAGATCCGCCAGGCTTCACTGGACATCGGATTCGGGATCAGGACCTCTCTGAGGTTCCGTTCGAGACGGTCGAGGTGTTCCGTCAACGCAAATAGTTTTCCCGCGAACACCGGGATCACCTCGTAGATGGCATCGCCGAAGATGAATCCTCGATCAAGAACGGAAACTTTCGCGTCCACCAGAGGCAGGAAATCACCGTTAAGAAAACAAGTGCCCACAGGAACGCTCTATTCAAACCACAACATGACCTGGTCAACAAGACGCGAGGTCAACGAACCCTCTGCCACCGCATCCCGCGCGACCAGCGGCTCTGTCGCAAGCACTTCCTCGTCGAGCCGGATTGTCAGCGTGCCGATCGTCTGCCCTTTCTGCAGCGGTGCCATCACGGGCTCCTCAAGCACCGCCTGAGCCTGCAGCTCATCGAAGCGACCGCGCGGAAAAGTAAGCGCGAGAGGCCGCTCGACACCAACCAATACCTCTGGTGCATCCCCTCCCCAGACCTTTGCCTGCATGATCGTCGCGTCCGGCGCATACAGTTCACGCGTCTCGAAAAATCGCTGACCGTAGCTCAGCAGCGCGTGACTGGCCTCGGTGCGAACAGCATCAGAAGACGACCCCATCACGGCGGCTATGAGACGTGTCCCGTTCTCCACCGCAGAAGACAACAGGCAGTAGCCTGCATCCTCAGTATGGCCGGTCTTGATTCCGTCGACGCTGGGATCTCGTGCCAGCAGACGATTACGGTTGGGCTGCCGGATTCCGTTGAAAACAAATTCCTTGTGCGAGAACCGTGCGTATATCTCTGGAAATTCGCGGATCAACGCAGCCGCTAGCAGCGTGAGGTCGTAAGCCGTCGAGTAGGTCTCCGGATGCGGCCAGCCGGTTGCGTTCGCAAAGTGAGAGTCGACCATCCCAAGCTGCTTCGCCTGCTCGTTCATTAGCGCGGCAAAAACTTCCTCGCTCCCTGATACGTGTTCAGCCAGCGCAACGCTGGCGTCATTCCCGGACTGGATAATGACCCCGTTTAGCAGCTCTTCCACGCTCACCCGTTTGCCGACTTCGATGAACATCCGGGAGCCACCCATCTTCCAGGCCTTTTCGCTCACCAGCACCTGATCCTGCAGCGTGACAAGCCCATCCCGCAGCGCCAGCGCGGTCACATAAACGGTCATCACCTTGGTGATGCTGGCAGGGCCCAGTTTTTCGTGCGCATTTTTCTCCGCAAGCAGAGCACCCGTGCGGAAATCGAGCAGCGCATAGGAGCGCGCATCCAGGGCAGGGGGCGGTACTCTGGACATCACCCCCGCGGCGAGGGCGTCCGGCGCACCCGCAGCCAGCCCCCAGCACGCAATGAATGAAAAGGCGGCGGCTCGGGCTCTGCGCCAACTGAACCGCAGGCTGCTGATCTGCATCGACAAATTCAGTTTGATGACTGCCACGCTCCAACGTTCTCCTCGTCGTTCATCTTTGACGTAAGCAGAAAGCCGCGCTCCGCGCGCAAGCACCTCTGCCTGGCATCTCAATGCGAAGTTCTCATCGCACAACAAATCGAAAATTACCAAGGCCACTGGCGGTCAGTGCGGTAACCAGCGCGTCCGCTGCAGCCACGTCGGCAACCGGTCCTACCTGCACTCGGTAAATTGCCCCCCCGCTCTCGTGGCTTTCAAAAATAGCGACCAGCCCAGGCAGAACGAGATTCACCTGACCGACCAGTCGTTGGGCATTCTGCCTGTCCTTGAATGCGCCGATCTGTATGAAGATTTTTTCAGCGCCCTTTCGCGGGGCAGGATGAGGGTCGGGGGATGTCCCGGCGTCAGGCGAAGTCAGGGCACGCACCTCCACCAGGGCAGTGCCCTTCTGCACCAGGTCGAGCTTCAATGCTGCAGCGTAGGAGACATCGATAATCCGGTTTTCGTGAAACGGGCCTCGGTCATTCACCCGCAGTACGACCGCACGGTTATTCTCGAGATTGCGCACTTCGACGTAGGTCGGTAGCGGAAGTTCCTTGTGCGCAGCGGTCATCAGGTACATGTCATAGATCTCGCCGCTGGAGGTTTTCCGTCCGTGAAACTTGTCTCCGTACCATGAGGCAACGCCTCGCTCAATAAACCCTTCGGCACTCTTCAGCGTGTAATAACGCTTGCCGAACACGATGTATGAATCCGGGTTACCGTACTTGCTCAGCGGTTCCTGTGGCGTAGCGGGCGACGGTCGGGGAGCACCGCCCGCAGGCTGCGGAGACTGCACGACGACTGGACCTGCGCAGCCAGCCGACAGCAGAGCGGCCACCAGCAGGAGAGTCCATGCAGGCCGTGCGCGGTCAATCAAGCGCGCAGCATTCAACGACTCTGCTGGTCCATACGCTGGCGCAGCTCGAAGGCCAGCTGCGTGACAGCCATCGCATATTTGACCCTGGGGTTGTAGCGACTGATCACATAGAAGTTCCAGTAACCGAACCAGAACTCCGGCGCTGTCTCCCCCTCAAGTTCGTACAAAGCCGCGCGCCAGCCGGGCTCGAATGGCGCGTTCTGCGGGCGCACGCTGAGCTTTCCATACTCGCTCAGGTCGCGCTCCGGCTTGAGCGAGTCCTGAGCCAGCGATAACAGGACATCAGGCGAGCCGCTCGCAGGGCTCGCGATCTGCATACCCCGCTGCCATCCATGATGCGCCAGGTAGTTCCCTATGCTGCCAATAGCGTCAGCCGGGCTGTTCCAGATGTCTCGCTTGCCGTCGTTATCGAAATCGAGCGCAAGACGACGAAAATTACTCGGCATAAACTGGGGCATGCCCAGTGCGCCGGCATAGGATCCGGTAACCGATGAGGGGTCAAGCGTGTCCTCGCGCGCGAAGATCAGAAACTGCTGCAGCTCGGAGCGGAAAAACTCCATGCGCTTTGCGCTGCCGCCGGGATAGTGAAATGCGAGGGTCCCCAGGGCCTCAACCACGGGGAAGCTACCCTGTATGCGTCCGTAAGACGTTTCGACGCCGAGTATTGCAACGATGACTTCCGGAGGGATGCCGAACTGCCCTTCGGCTTTATCGAGCGTTGTGGTGTTTTCCCGCCAGAAAGTCACGCCTCGAGAGATGCGCTGCTCGGTAATGAACAGTCCTCGGTATTGCCACCACGGTTTCGTTTTCTCCGCGGGCCGCGACATCAGCTCGATGATCCTGTCTGACCGTGACACACCAGCGAACAGCCGCTCCAGTGCTTCCCGGTCGAACTGATGTTCCACCGCCATGTGTTCAACAAACTCGCCTACGGCTTCTGAATCCAGAGGGGCGGCGAGGGGCGGCTGGCTGACCAGCAACAGGGTCAGAAACAGGCAATATGCGGCAGGAAAGTGCTGAATCAGCAAGAGTCGGAGGTCAGTTGACGGAGATGAATTTGCGATGGGTGTGGACGGACATGAGGATACCGAAGCTGGCCATAAGAGTCACCAGAGAAGTGCCTCCAAAACTGACCAGAGGCAAAGGTACACCCACCACCGGCAGCTGTCCGGTCACCATACCCATATTGACAAAGATGTAGATGAAGAACGTAGAGGTGAGGCTGGCCGCGACCAGGCGGCCGAACATATCCTGAGCCTCTACCGCTATCTGCAGGCTCCTGAGGATGATCATCGTGTAAGCGAGCATCAGCACCCCGACTCCGAGCAGACCAAACTCCTCACAATAGACCGCAAAAATAAAATCCGTTGACCGCTCCGGCAGAAACTCGAGATGGGACTGCGTCCCATTCAGCCAGCCTTTGCCGTGAATGCCGCCAGAGCCAACCGCTATGGTTGCCTGGATGGTGTGGTAGCCGGCACCCAGCGGGTCTGACTCCGGGTCGAGAAGCGTCAGGATCCGCCGACGCTGGTAGTCGTGCAGTGCATACCAGGCCAGCGGCGCAGCGGCCAGGCCGAGCAACAGCCCATTGCGCATGATGCGCCAGCTGATGCCTGCAAAATAAATGACAAACACTCCTGAGGAAGCGACCAGAATCGCTGTGCCAAGATCCGGCTGTTTCACAATCAGCGTCGCAGGCAGCAGCACCAGGATGAGTGCGATGACCAGCACGCGTTTGCTTGGTGGTAACACCTGCTCGCCAAGGAAACCCGCCAGGGTCAGCGGTACGGCGAGCTTCATGATTTCCGAGGGCTGGAAACGAATTACACCAAGGTCGAGCCAGCGCTGCGCACCCCGACCAGAACCGAAGAACAACACCAGCACCAGGAGTGCAAGCCCCACCAGATAAAAGACCGGTGCCAAGCGTAGAAGTGCCCGCGGTGAAATCTGCGCCAGCGCGAACATGACTGCGAACCCCAGAGTGATCCTCACCCCTTGCTTAAAAAGCAGCTCGGTATCCTGACCTCCTGCGCTGTAGAGCACTACCAGACCAAGCATCGCTGTCACCGTTACCGCGATCAGCAAAGATGCATCAAGATGCAGATCGAAACGCCAGCTAGTCGGCTTCATGTGCAATGTCTGCCCGGTTCACTCTGTCCCGGAAGTAGTAGTCAATCATGCGGCGTGCGATCGGGGCTGCGGTTTTGCTGCCACCCTCACCATGCTCCACCACAATCGCGATCACCAGCTCAGGGTCCTCGACCGGTGCAAAAGCTACAAAAAGGGCGTGATCTTTCAGGTGCTCAGGCACCTCAAGCTCATCCGCCTTTTCGTCCTGAGCAATGCCGAACACCTGGGCAGTTCCCGTTTTCCCGGCAAAACGCACCGCGGCGCCGTCCCCGCTTCGGCGAGCGGTACCCGTCGCTCCATGTACTACCTCTTCCATATCGGCAATAACCTCGTCCCAGTGCGCGGGGTCCTTCAGCGTCACCTCGGAACGCTGGTACATCCCAATGTCGATCGCAGGCAACCCGGGATCCTGGGAATCAACCTGACTCAGCACATGCGGTATTGCGACTGCTCCGCGGGTTGCGAGGATCCCGATGGCGTATGCAAGCTGCAATGGGGTCGTGAGCATGAAGCCCTGCCCAATCCCCGCAATCAAAGTTTCACCGGGGTACCAAGGCAGTTTGCGCGCGCGCTTCTTCCATTCAGGGGAAGGTAACAGGCCTCGATTCTCCCCCGGTATATCGATCCCGGTGATTTCTCCCAGACCGAACCAGGAAAGTCCTTCGCGCAGGCGCCGGATCCCCAGCTCATGCGCCAGGCTATAAAAATAGACATCACAGGAACGGGCGATCGCCTGCTTCAAGCCAACGTGCCCATGCCCATCTTCGAGCCAGTCACGATAGCGATGCTGGTCACCTGGAAGGCTGTACCAGCCAGGACACCAGGTTGTCTGCGCCGTCGTTCGTAGACCGTATTCGAGACCTGTCAGTCCTACCAGGGGTTTTATGGTTGACCCGGGCGGGTACTGCCCCTGGAGCGCGCGATTAAATAAAGGGCGAGTGGTCGACGTGTTCCACGCCTGGAATTTTTTCCGACTGATGCCATTGACAAACGCATCAGGCTCAAACGACGGACTGCTTGCCAGAACCAGCGCCGCACCGGTCCAGGGCTCGAGCGCGACAACAGCTCCCGCGCGTCCGTCCATGGCCGCGAGCGCCGTCATCTGCAGGCCGGCGTCTATGGTCAGATGAAGATCAGCTCCGGGCACGGGTGGGGTTCTCTCCACCACGCGCAGAACTCGTCCAAGCGCGTTGACCTCTACCTGCTCATACCCAACTGTTCCATGCAGCAGGTCTTCACGCGCTTTCTCAACACCTGTTTTACCGGTGTGCAAAGTGGCAGCGTAGTTCGAGGGATCCAGCAGGCCAAGATCAGCTTCACTGATCCGGCCAACATAGCCCACCACGTGTGCGAACTGAGCACCCAGAGGATAGTGACGAGTAAGTCCAGCCTTGACCGAGAAGCCGGGAAAGCGGTGGCGGTTCACCGAAAACACCGCAAGCTCCTCCTCACTGAGGTCGCTTTTCACCGTCACATCGTCGAAACGCCGTGAGACGCCTAGCTGCCTCTGGAATTCCTCTACATCGCTCTCGTTAAGCAGAATCAGCTGTTTTATGTCGGCTACCGCTTCCTGCAGATTAGTAATTTTTTCGCGTACCGCAATCAGAGAGAAAGACGGCCGGTTTTCCGCCAGAACCATGCCATCGCTGCTGAAAATCAACCCCCGAGGTGGCGCGATCGGTTGAACACGCAGACGGTTGTCATGCGAAAGCGTCGTAAAGTGCTCGTGGCGCACCACCTGAAGCCACACCAGTCGTGCCACGATTACCAGGGCCAGCAACGCCATCATGCCGGAAGCAATCCACACACGAGCCCGATATAGCGAACGCTCCCGCTCAGGGTTCTTTAACGCTTGCTGCAGCCTCATCTCACACTGCTACCGTCGCCGCGAAAATCTTCATGGAGTCCGTAAAACATCATGCGCTACGTGCGCCCCGGAAACCGCCGAGCGAGCCCGTCACTGCAATCCGGCACGCCGCCGGAGATCCCGCAACATGATGTACACCCATGGCCAGAGCAGCGCAGCACTGACCGCACCCAGCAGGTAGTCCCATCCGTAAGCCAGTGAGCCTGTCAGGTTGTAAAGCGCGAGCATCACCAGAAGGTAAGCAAAACTGAGCAGTCCAACGAACATGGCCTGTTGCCGGAGCGGGAATACCCGCACCCGCTGGTGATAGATCAGAGCTACATAAGACACCATCGCCATGCCCAAGGCATGCTGACCGAGGATGGCCCCCTGCAGCACGTCCATGAGGAAACCAACGATCCAGCCCGTCATGACACCCACACGCATCGGCAGCGCCATTGACCAGTAGATCAGCACAAGCGCCACCCAGGGGGGTTTCCAGCTCACTGCCCAAGTGGGCATAGGGATCGCTGAGAGCATCAGCGCTACGACGATGCTGAGGGCAATAACCCAGGATCTACTGAAACGAGTCATGACGCGCGCTCGGGCTCATAATGCCCACCATCGCTCCTCTCACTCTCCAGCGGGCAATCTTGGCCGCAGCGGGGCGCGCGCGACTGAAAATTCTCTGCTGCGGGTGCCCGCTTACCGTGCAGCGGAATAGCGCTCGTCTTGCGGCGCTTGCGCGTCGACCCCGAT
>Ga0181582_10005268_pt1 | contig 10435 bp, 9 predicted proteins | sample 071ome_32_FD_132438 | JGI IMG/M metagenome (GOLD analysis project Ga0181582, IMG submission 132438) | Coastal salt marsh microbial communities from the Groves Creek Marsh, Skidaway Island, Georgia - 071405AT metaG (megahit assembly) | ecosystem: Environmental > Aquatic > Marine > Intertidal zone... | reverse complement strand
GTTGGCGGCCCGGCCCACGACACCACCGCTGTAGAGCGGGTGGGTGGAAATGATGTCGTAGCCAATGCCCGGATGCACCGTGAGTGGCACCTGGTTCAGCACCGCCTGTCCGAAGACCGAACCGTGCTTCCATTTGTGAGGGATCTTCATGGGACCCGCCGGTATGGAGAAGCGACGCATGGCGCGGAGCAGATCGACGCGGCCTGCCGTCTCGGCCGAGGAAGGGAACTTGCGGATCAGGTCCTCGATCTCCTCCGGTTCCGGAAAGACGAGCTCATCCTCAGCGATCATCTCGCCCACCGACTGGCCATAGCCCTTGCGAAAGGTGCCTCCCACCAGCATGGAGAGCATGAGGTAGCGTCCCGTCTCGTCCCAGGTGCCGAAGCTTCCGGTGCCGACATTGGAACGCACGCATTCCGTTGAGCGGCCCAGCCAGGCAAACTCCCAATCGTGGATGGAACCGGCACCGTTGGTGGCAAGATGGTTCAGCCAGCCCCGCTTCATCATCGCAGCAACAATGGCGGCCGCGCCATTCTTGATAAGGTGGGCGCCATAGATGAGCATGGCGGACCGCTTCTTCGCCCTCGCGGAAAGGATCTGCCGGGCCACGGCTTCGATCCGCTCCCTTTGCTCCCCGGGAAGGGTGGGCGCTTCGCTTTCGGGATCGACCAGGATCTCATCCAGCGTGCTCATGCTCCTTCGATGATCGAGCGGATGAACGCGGACCTTCGAAAGATCGAATTCCTTGTAGAACGAACTTTGGCTCATGATTCAGATATCGATTCAAACAGGGCGATGGCATCCCGGAAATCCGGAAGGATCACGTCGGCCCGGGCTTCCGTGAGGTGGCGCACGCGGTCGGGTTCAAGTTTGCCGCTGCCATTCTCAGACTCAAGACAGGCGATGCCGAAGCAGGGCATGCCCCGTTCCGCCGCAAGCGCCATCTCGACAAAGCCATCGCCCACGACGAGGACCTCGCCAGGGGTCAGGATGTGTTCCTGCATCAGTCTCTCAAAGACCGTCTGCTTGGAAAAGGAAATGGCTTCTGCTGAAGGGCCGTGCACCGAATCGCCGAAGAGTCCATCCAACCCGAGGATCGTCAGCTCGTGCGCCGCCAAACTTTGTTCAGTTCCGGTAACCAGGTGCAGCTGGACGTTGTTGCGGGAAAGGTGATTCAGAAAGCCGGTTACGCCATGAACGAGGAAGCTGTCGGCGGGGATGCTTGCCTCGATGAGGCCCCTCTTCCGGTCTTCCAACTCACGGGTCAGCCTCTCATGAAAGGTGGCCGTCATGTCGCTGGCGGACGTTTCCAAGCCGTCCTCATCCAGCATCATGTCGGCAAGTCTCTGGATCTGTATTGCTGGGGGCTTACCATTGAGCTTGAGAATCTCGTCGGTGAAGCGTGACCTGTTGGCCTCGCGAATGGCTTCCTCTTCATGAAACTGCTCGAGAGCGACATCGGCCATGATTCTCCACCATCCCGTGCGCAGCAGCGATACCGTGCCATCGAAATCGATAAAGGCATGCGTGATACGCCTTGGAGACTGCCTGACCCGGATCAGGGGAGGGGCGGGATCAGAGGTCGTCGTGTTCTGGTTGGCGTTGCTCATTCAATAGTGCTGCAGGAACGGCGGGTGTTTTTGGGCTTCCTTGAGCCCTTTGGCAAGAACGGCCGTGGATCCCGGCTTTTTGTTGATCAATCCGGGGCCTGGCGACCATGCTTGTCGCTAGACGATTGTCTGGAACGAAAGCATGAGCAGCGCAGCCAATCCAACGACCGATGATTTTGGTCCGCTCGAGAAGTATTCGCGGACTCATCGTATTCGCGCACCCAAGGGCGTGGGCCAGAAGATGGCGTTGGGGCTGAAGGATTGGTGGGAAGCCCGGATTGCAAGGGACTCGGAGTTTGGAGATCCACCCATCTACGACAATGCCGACTTTCCTTGGGTGGAGGAGATCGAGGCTGAATGGAGGGACATCCGGGAGGAGCTGGACGCCATCATGGATCGTCGGTCCGAGATGCCGAGCTTCCATGAGATCCTGAGCCAGGTTTCGACCATCACCACAGACAACAACTGGAAGACCTTTTTCCTCTTTGCTCCCGGTATGGACTGCGAGGGCAACCGAAGGAAATGCCCGAAAACCACCGAGCTGGTGCAGAAGATCCCGGGCTTGAAGACGGCGATGTTTTCCATTCTGTCGCCCGGCAAGGAAATCCCGCCGCATCGGGGCCCTTACGCGGGCGTGTTGCGTTATCACCTCGGTCTGATGATTCCTGAACCCCGGGAGAAGTGCCGGATCCGGATCGGCAATGAAATCCGCCATTGGGAAGAGGGCAAGAGCATCGTGTTTGACGACACCTGGAATCATCAGGTCTGGAACCATACCGAAGGATACCGGGTGGTGTTGTTCGTCGATTTCATCCGGCCGATCAAGGGTTTTACAGGCTGGCTGAACCAGAAGGTGTTCAAGCTCGAGGACGCAGCCCCCTTCCTCCGGGCGGCCCGGGAGAGGCAGAAGGCCTGGGAAAAGAATTTCTACAATCAGATGGACGGATGAGGCTTTTCAGCCAATAAATTCCTCCTTTCGGGCTGTAGCGGACAACCAGCCCAAATCAAAACCGCGATGTTTGACTCCTTTTCCAACGCAATTGAAGTCCTCGACCGGCGTATCCGGGAAGCTCTGGAACGTTCCATCCCTGAGGATGAGTTCTCGGCCCTGGCCACCAGCCTTTACCGTTTGCAGGCTGACCATATCCCCTCGGTACAGCGCTTCTCCATGATGCGTGGAACCGAACCATCGGACCTTAAGGACTGGCGTGACATACCGGCCATTCCCATCCGCTCGTTCAAGGACCTGGCACTGACTTCCCTACCCGAAGAGGAGCGCGGGCGGTGCTTCTTTTCCAGTGGGACGACATCTGGAAATCGGAGTCGACATTACCATAGTGACGCTTCCATGGGGTTGTATGAAACCTCGCTGCTGGCCGGATATCAATGGATCCAGAGGAGGGCGGAGCGGACGTTTCCTTCGAAGCTGGTTTCTCTGACTCCGGAGCCTTCGGAAGTCCCCCATTCCTCCCTCGCCCACATGTTTGGGACCTGGGCAAGGGGAATGGAGCAGGTTTCCTTTGTAGGTTCCATCGACGAAGCAGGCAGATGGCAGGTGGATGTTGGCCGTTTCATCGAGGCGGTGCAGGGCGAGGATGTTCCGGCGTTGGTTGTCGGGACGGCATTTGGCTTTGTGCACCTTCTGGATGGACTGGACGCCGAAGGGCTCTCCGTGGGTTTACCGGAAGGATCGATGATTCTGGAAACCGGCGGCTATAAGGGACAATCACGTGAGATCCCGAAGGCGGACCTGCATCGCTGGATCGTCGAATCATTGGGCATCCACGACCGTGACATCGTCAACGAGTATGGAATGAGCGAATTGAGCTCCCAGGCCTACAGTATCAACGGGGATCCATTGGTGGTTCCCTCATGGATGAGGGTGGAGCTGGTCTCGGCTGAAACCGGGCGTCCGATCGAGGATGGAGGCCGGGGATTGATCCGGGTGGTGGACCTTGCAAATGTCCGGTCTGTGTGTTCCATCCTGACCGAGGATCTGGGAGAGCGCCGGGGCGACGGCTTCGAGCTTCATGGAAGGAAACTGGACGCGGAGCCAAAGGGATGTTCCCTTCTTGCGGTCTGAGATAAGCTGGTGCTGCCCGATTCCCTCAAATGGACCTGCCGAACTATTTCTTTGCCGACCTGGGTGCCGAAGAGGCGCTTTCGGAGCAGCTTGTCTGGGACTCGGCCCTGACCCTGAAGCGCAACGGCCAGTCCTACCTACGTAACCGGTCCACGAATGCGCTCATCCGGGCTCTGGCACAGGTGGGAGAGAACTGGCGCGATCCGAACAACCCTTTCCGCAGGTTTGCCCTTCAGAAGGGACCCGAGGAGACCGGCTTCTCGAAGGCCACCCTTGAGAGTGGGTTGGATGCCTTCTTCGAGCAATTGACCGTGGAGAACATGGAGGCGCTGGTGTCTCAGGAGATGGGACACCTGAAGCGCCTCGATGCGATGTCGACGAGCAAGGAGGAGCGCTTCACGGATCGTTCCGCCATGGCCATTGGCCCGGATCTCCTGGTGCACATCACGGCCGGGAACATACCTGTCGCCGCCTTGTCCAGCATGGTGTTGGGTTTCCTGATCGGATCGCCGCAATTCGTAAAGTGTGCCAAGGGGACCTCGTTCATCCCAAAGCTCTTTGCCCACTCGATCTACTACGAGGATTCCAAGTTGGGTTCCTGCCTTGAGGTCGCCGAGTGGAAGGGTGGGAACGACACCTTTGAAAAGCCCCTCTTCAAGGAGGCCCAGATGGTGACGGTCATGGGTACTAACCAGACGATCCGCAGCGTTCGGGAACGACTGGATGATCATGTCCGGTTTGTCGGATATGGACACCGCATCAGTTTCGGCCTCGTCATGAAGGAAGCCCTTGAAGGCTTCCTGGCCCATGACACAATCCGTAATACGGCGAAGGATGTGGCGGCATGGGATCAGCTGGGTTGTCTTTCACCCCATGTCATCTACGTGGAGCAGGGAGGCCTGGTAAAGCCTGCGGAGTTTGCGGCAAGGCTGGCAGAGGAGCTGGAGACGATGGAGAAGAAGCAGCCGCGCCGGGAGGTCAGCACGGAGGAATCGGCCACCATCACTTCGATTCGTGGCATGTATGAGATGCGTTCGGCGGACGCGCCGGATGCCACCCAGATCTGGATGAGTGAGGGTTCAACGGCGTGGACCGTGGTTTATGAGGCGGATCCGGCGTGGCAAAGCTCGACCGCCAACCGGTTTGTTTACGTCAAGGCCGTGGATGACCTGGGAGAATTGACCCGGGCACTGGAACCCCAGCGCCACAGCATTTCCACGGTGGGTTATGCGGCGCCGGAGGAACGGGTGGAGGAACTGGCCACCCTGCTGGCAAGGTGGGGTGTGACGCGCCTTTGTCCCTTGGGCAGGATGCAACGCCCGCCGCTGGGCTGGAGGCATGATGGCCGACCGCCCCTTTCGGAATGGGTCACCTGGGTGGACTGGGAGCAGTAGGTCGCATTGGGCTTCGCTTTGAGGGCGGCGCCTGCCAGTCTCGGGTCATGCCCTTCCCTCGTCTGATTCCCTTTCTGATACTCCTTGGTTGCCTCCATCTTCCGGCCGCAGAGGTGCGGTTTCAGGATCGGCAGGTCTGGCATTTCGAGGAGGACGGCGTCTGGATCGACAACGAATTCCCTGCTGCGCGGGTCAATGGCTGCAGGAGGCTTGGTCCCCTTGAGTATGAAATCATCATCCGCCCCGAGAATTCCCCCATCAACCGGAGCCCCTGGTTTGGCTTTCGTATGCGATCCAGGGAGCCGGTGGAGGCCCGGGTGCGACTCCAGTATGTAGGGGCCACCCATCGATATCATCCCAAGGTCAGCCATGACGGTGAAGCCTGGGAGGAGATGGAGGAAGGAAGGATCTCCGTTTCGGGCCGTCGAAGCTTCGCCGATCTCAGCCTATCCCTTTCGGAAAAGCCCCTCTGGATCTCAGCTCAGGAACGCCTTTTATCGGAAGACCTGGACCTTCAGGAACTGGCGAGACGTCTTGGGAGCGAGAACCTGGTAGAAGCCTTTCTCGTCGGTCGGTCGGTCGAAGGACGGGAGATCCGTGGATACACCTTTGGAAACCGTGGGGCGAGGGATCAGCTGGTGATCATCGGTCGGCAGCATCCGCCCGAGGTAACAGGCTCCCTCGGACTGCTCGCCTTTGTGGAGCGATGCCTTGGGTCGGATGATCTGGCCAATTCCTTCAGGGCACGGCATGGGTTCATCGTGATTCCGTTCATCAATGTGGACGGCGTTCACCACGGGCATTGGCGTCACAATCTTCATGGAGTCGATCTTAATCGGGACTGGGACAGATTTGAGCAGCCCGAAACCTACGCAGTCAGGGATGCGATCCTCAGGAAAACGCTGGAGGAGGATCGAAGGGTGGTGTTGTTCTTCGACTTCCATTCCACCTTCAATGACGTGTTCTACACCCAGAAGGATTCCCACCCGACCGAGCCTCCGGATTTCACCCGGAACTGGCTCGAGGCGATTCGAAGTCGGTTTCCGGATTACCCGCTCAGGAGGTCCTCGAGCCATACGGAGGGAGGAAACGTGTCGAAGTCCTGGGCCTACGATGCCTTTGGTTGTCCCTCCATCACCTATGAGTTTGGGGATGGGACGGACCGGAAGAGAATTCAGGAGATCACTGGGGGAGCTGCCGAGGAAATGATGAAGCTTCTGCTGGCGGAAGGGGCCGCCGGGAGGAACTGAGGGCCTTCATGGGTGTTTTACCTGGATGCCATGAAAATGCCATGTGTCGAGGCGAGCGTGTCCATGGTGATTTCACCACCTAATCGGAACGCCATGGAGGATCAGGTCGCCTGGCGCGGAACGGGGCCCAATTCGGTCTTCCCTTCCGCGCCTTCTCTTTTTGCCAGCCCTAGTTGAACTCGATATCCCGCCAAAGCAGCTCTCCGGCGAAGGCTGCGATCATGGCGATGCTGCAGGCGATCTTGCCCAGCGTGCCGGCGAGAAGCCCGACGATGGCACCCACCCCCGCCTTGGAGGCATCCCTCCACTCCCGTCCCCCGATCAGCTCGAAGCTGACGGCGCCGATGAAAGGTCCCAGAATCATGCCGGGCAGGGAGAAGAAAAACCCCACCATAACGCCGATGAAGGCCCCAATGATACCTTTTCGCGTGGCACCGAGCTTCTTGGCGCCCACTACGGCCGCGAGGTGCTCGAGGACGAGGGAAAAGATCGTGATCAGCAGGAGGAGGCCGATCATCCACCAGCTGCTCCCATCCTCCTGGAAGTAGATCTTGTGGCCGACGGCCCCAAGGAGGATGATCGGGGTGCTGGGAATCCCCGGAATAAGGCAGCCCATCAGCCCCACCGTCATGACGAGGAGGGCCAGCCAGAGGCCGATGATTTCCGTAATGCTCACGAGTCAGGATTAGTCTCGGGTCCTAGATCTTGCAATTCCACGAAAAGGCCGGTTTTGCAACCCTTTGCTTTCATGTGAAAATCTTTGACCTTCAACGGTATCGACGTTATGAGAATGCCCGATTGTCTGCGGTTTGCTGTCCGTCCGTGGTTCGTCATTCAGGATACTTGAAGTCGGTATTGTCCGCTTAACACAAACAAGAGTTCTACCATGCCAGTCTATTCATACGTCGCGCGCGACGCTTCCAGTGGAAAAGAGTTTCGCAAGGAGATCGAGGCAGCAAGTGAGTCGGCAGCCTCGGCGGCGCTTCTGAATCGCAACCTCCTCGTTGTCTCCATCCAGGAGAAGGCCAACAAGGGAAAACGCGCTGGAGGCAAGGTCACCCTGGCTGACCAGGTGATCTTCACCCGTCAGCTGGCCACCCTTATCGATGCGGGTATCGCGATGGTCCAATCGCTCCAGGCCCTGGCCGAGCAGACGGACAACAAGGCCATGCAGGACATCATCAAGGATGTCTGCAACCGTGTTGAAGGGGGCGACAATTTTTCGGATGCCCTGAAGAAGCACCCCAAGGTCTTCGACCGTCTCTACACCTCGATGATCGATGCCGGTGAGAAGGGCGGTATGCTGGCCGACATTCTGGATCGTGTGGCTGTCTTCCTTGAGAAACGCCAGAAGATGATCAAGAAGATCAAGTCGGCGATGATGTATCCGACGATGGTGACGATCGTGGCCATCGGTATCACCATCTTCCTTCTGGTGAAGGTCGTTCCCGTGTTTGCGGGCGTTTTTACGGATTTCGGTGGTGAGCTTCCGAAACCGACCCAGATGCTGATCAACGTCAGTGAGTTTCTTCAGAACAATCTTCTCTTCATTGCCCCGGTGGTGGTGGCCGGCATCTACGCATGGATGTGGTACATCAAGACGCCTCCCGGGCGGGCGTTTTATGACAAGCACCGCATCAAGCTCCCCATTTTCGGAAGTCTGGCGCACAAGATCGTGCTGGCCCGTTTCAGCCGTACATTCTCGTCCATGACCCGGTCGGGTGTCCCGATCCTTGAAGTGCTCAACATCGTCGCCAACACGGCGGGTCACACGCAGATGGAGGCCGCCGTCCGCACCGCCACGACGGACATCGAACGCGGTGAAAACATTTCCCAGTCCCTTTCCAAGCATGACATCTTCCCGGTGATGATCATCCGCATGATGACGGCTGGAGAGCAGACCGGTAACATCGACGCGATGATGGAGAAGGTGGCGGACTTCCTGGACGAGGAGGTGGAGGCCACCCTTGATGGTCTCACCTCACTGATCGAGCCTTTGCTCATCGTGTTCCTGGGTGTCACCGTGGGAACGATCGTGGTTTGTATGTTCATGCCCATCTTCCAGCTGGGTAACCTGGTCAACCAGTAAGGCAATCTCACATCAGGAGATGTTCCTCCTGCAAAGGCGCGTCCCCGTTTCAGGGACGCGCCTTTTTTGGCAACTTTCTGGCTCTCGAAGCGATTTTGCAGGAATGTAACTTTTGATTTGGGCACGAATGGAAGCAAGGTTGTCATCTGCCGGATGAACGAGAAGGACGAAACAGTCAAAGACGACGAGAAAGCTCCGGACTCCCTGCTTGAGGAGATCAGGGAGGTGCTTGGTCGTCTTCCCGCGAAGCGGACCTTTCTGGGGCTGGTTGGAATCTGGTTCCTGATCTTCCAGTTTCTGGGCAACTCCACGAAGGGCTATATCCAGTCGGATTCCCTCTTTGTCTGGCTGAAGATCGCCTATGGAAGTGGCGATGGTGATGATTCGCATGGTTTCCTCATCCCCTTCATCGTTCTGGGTTTCCTCTGGTGGAAACGGGAGACCCTTCTCTCCCTCGACCTGAAGCCGTGGTGGGGTGGACTGGTTTTCCTCGGTCTCGGAAGCCTGGCTCATCTTCTCGGTTATGCCACGCAGATCGTCCACCTTTCGATCGTCGGGATGGTGTGTGGTCTTTACGGACTGACGGGACTGGTCTGGGGCAGGGCCTGGATGAAGAACACCTTCTTTCCTTTTGTCTTGTTTGCCTTCTCGGTTCCGCTGGGGGCCAACGGGGACTTCATCACCTTTCCCTTGAGGATGATCGTAACGACTTCGTCGGTCTGGATCTCGAACGCCTTCATGGGGATAGATGTGGTCCGTGACGGGTCCCGGATCTTTGATCCGTCCGGCACCCTCCAGTATGACGTGGCCCCCGCCTGCAGCGGCATCCGAAGCCTTACCGCCCTGTTCCTTCTTTCGACCGTTCTTGCCATGACCACCCTGAGAAGCTTTTGGCGTCGTGCCGCGCTGATCGGACTGACGATTCCGATCGCCATTGTAGGGAACACCTCGAGGATCGTCGCGGTGATCGTCGCAGGAGAGGCCTTTGGACAGGAAGCTGGAATGAAGGTCCATGATTGGGCTTGGATCTTCACCTATGGAACAGCCCTGGCACTGATCTTTGGACTCTCGATGATCCTGAACCGTCGAAGTCCGACAGCCGAAACAAGATTGAATGATCCACTTCCTGAAGGTGGTGAACCGGACCTGACATGAGCTGGAAGACACCCCAGACACGCCTTTCGGTGGCGGCCTGTGTGATGATGGCCGTGACCACCGTGCTGCTGCTTCGCTTCAGTAATGGCGGACGACTGGAAGACCCGGGTGTGGACTTGAAGGAGGCGGCCGACATGGACCGGTTCGAAGTCGTGATGCCGGAGGAGTTGCTGGGCCAGGAGTTCCGTCGCCTTCCTGTCCATGAGGACGAACTGGGTGCCCTTCCGGCGGACACGTGCTTCGGGAAGCGCCTGTATCTTGGAAAGGAGGATTTTTCCGTGGCGGTCAACGTCGTGGTCATGGGGCGGGACCGCACCAGCATCCACAAGCCGCAGTATTGCCTGACCGGTCAGGGCTGGACGATAACCGGGGTCCAACATGACGAGCTGGAGATCCAAGGCCTTGGTGGAAAGATGCCGATCAAGGTCCTGACCCTTTCGCGAATGGCGGAGATCGAAGGGCGGGAGGTGCCCGTCAGTGGTTTTTTTGCCTACTGGTTTTTTGAAGACAACAAGATCACGACCAGCGACTTTGGGCGTGTCACCTCGATTGCGAAGGCACTGGTTTTCAATGGGGAACTGGAGCGCTGGGCCTATACCAGCTGTCTTGCCCCTTGCAGGGTGGGCACTGAGAAGGAAACCTACGAAAAGCTGAAACAATTCATCGAGGCCCTTGTTCCCACCTTCCAGAAAGCCACGGGGCGCGAGGAAAGCTAGAGATCCAGGCATCATGCTCAAACGCCAGAAACAACTGCGGATCGTCTTCCATCAATTGATGGATGCCGGTCTGCTTGCATTGGGCTTCTGGTGTGCTCATTGCTTCAGGGATCTCTTTCCCAACTCCCTCTTCTCCGG
>Ga0181582_10005261_pt1 | contig 10440 bp, 10 predicted proteins | sample 071ome_32_FD_132438 | JGI IMG/M metagenome (GOLD analysis project Ga0181582, IMG submission 132438) | Coastal salt marsh microbial communities from the Groves Creek Marsh, Skidaway Island, Georgia - 071405AT metaG (megahit assembly) | ecosystem: Environmental > Aquatic > Marine > Intertidal... | reverse complement strand
CTGCATGCCGCCCGGGGCATCGATGCCAATGAATTTCAAGTTCTTGCCCACATGAGCGTGCCCCTTGTCGAAAGGGTGGGCTTCGCCGAACTTCAGCGGCCGCACCGCCACTCGATCGCCAACCGCAACGGAAGATACGCCTTCGCCTAATTCAGCCACCGTCGCCGATACCTCGTGACCGATGGTTAACGGGGTTCGCACCCGAGCATCCATGTGCCCCTGATAAATGTGCATGTCGGTCCCGCAAATCCCGCAGTAGCCTACCTCCAAACGAACTTCGTCCTCTCCCGGTCGAACAGGTACGCTTCCCCCCACCTTCACCTGTCCCTTCACTACATAGTTAGCTGCTTTCATCGCGCATTCAAATCATGGTGCCCAGGGCGGGACTTGAACCCGCACGACCCGAGGGTCAGCGGATTTTAAGTCCGCTGCGTCTACCGATTCCGCCACCTGGGCAGGTTTGGAATGAGGCGAAGCAAAAAGGGGCTAGGTAGGGAATTCAAGACGGAAAACCGAGGCTTGCGATTCGGAATCCGTTTCTCCAGCATTAATTGACCAGCAACCCAATCAATTCTGTCGACGATTCTATCGATACATGACTCAAACCTGCAGGCAAAACAAAGAATCTTGCACCAAAGAAAGCGTTCTGGCCGCGGGCTTAATGATCGCCCGCTACCGGGATTCGCTCGATCGCACCTTAGCTCTGCCCGAATGGCAGGATGGTATAGCCGCGCTTGTCGAGGAGTCGGATTTGCCCAGACAACGGCAAGGGATCAGCTCGGTGCGAGCTTTGCTCGCCCTTCCTCTTGAATCCAAACGGGAGCTCGTCGAACGGCTTTTGAAGAATCCACCGGCTCGTCTGAAAGCCGCTTCTGCGCAAACCCTCATAAGAGCTTGGGGCGTCTCAGGATTTTCACTCAAAAACGCTTTCGTGCCTTCGACAAAGTGGACCGATTTAAAGCAGAGGCTATCGATCCGCCAGGCGACCTCCTACCGATCCTACAAGAACGCTCAGTCTTATCTGTACACAGAGTTCGAATACATACCAAAGCAAGCGGCTCGGGAAATGTGCCGAATCCCTAGTCGGCGCGAAGATTGCCAACAGGAGGGCTCACTAGGCCTTCTCCAGGCTATCGACCGCATCAAGCCCAACATGCCCTTCGCCAGCTATGCCTTTTTATGGGCCCGCCGACGCGTTCGAAACTACCTGATGACCAGCCATCTTCCTGTTACCGCTCCCGTGAATCTGGTCTCGAAGCTCTCGATAGCCGATTCCCGATCAGCCGAATCTGCTACGGCACACCCGCTTTTGGCCCAAAGCGTCGCTTGCCTTCAACAGCCCTATATCGAATTTGCCGATGACTTGGAGACGGAATCATGGAGGCTCGAAGACGATGCCCAAGGCGCTGATTCACCGTTGACGACTGCAATCAGAAGCGACCTGTCCGCGGCTGTTCGTTTGGCTCTCAATCAACTGACCCCTAAACAGCGGGAAGTACTCGCCCTTCGATTTGGCATTCTCAATCGCGAGGCGATTGAAACTTTGCAAGGCATAGCGACAGCAACGGGCATATCCCGTCAGCAAGTGACGCGGAGAGAACAGCGAGCCCTGGCCCAACTCGAGCGTATATTCTCACCTCTCCGGCATGAGTTGGCCTAAGCATCGACTTAAAAGGCGCGATTCGCTGTTATAGGATGGAGACGGATACCCAATCTAGGATTGGTCTTTTTGGGGGTAGTTTCGATCCTGTCCACAATGGGCATCTCACCATAGCCCAAGAGTCCTTGCGGCAATTTGGGCTGGACCGCGTTCTGTTTATTCCATCAGCCCAATCTCCACTCAAGGAGCATTCCCCTCACGCTAGTGACACGGAACGCCTGGATATGCTAGAACTAGCCATAGGCTCCGAGGAGCGATTCGAACTATGCTTGGACGAGATCGAACGCGGCGGTATCAGCTATTCCTATGCGACAGCCGCTACCGTCCAGAAACGCTTTCCCGAAGCGCGCCTCTTTTGGATAATTGGCGGCGACCAGGCGGGCCAACTCGACCAATGGAGAAACATAGATTCCCTGGCAAAGATAGTTGAATTCATATGCCTCAGGCGCGATGGGGAAGAGCCTTCGAACCTCTCGCTACCTAGGGAAGTTCGTCTTAATATGTTGGAGCTTCCACTGATAGAAACGAGCTCTACTCAGATTCGGCAAAGCCTAGAAAACGGCCCCAATGCGAATCCTCTCTTGCCAGAGCCGGTCTTCGAATACATCAAATCCGAAAATCTTTATGCGAAACCTATGACTGCGGATCCACAGCTTACCGAACAAGACCGTCGCCTCCTGGAGGTTTGCTGCCAAGCTATAGACGATACCAAGGGAGAAGATATCGTCATACTCGATGTAAGCAAGCAGTCGTCTATCACCAATTTCCTGATACTCGCCACCGCCAATTCAGAACCCCATCTACGGGCACTCAAGCGCGACCTAGACCAAGCTTTGAAAGACCACAATGTCAGCGTGCTGGGAGTGGATGAGAGCGAGGATAGCGGCTGGTCCGTAATGGATGCTTTCGATGTGATGATCCATCTGTTCACGCCTGAAATGCGGGCCAACTACGATCTTGAATCGCTGTGGAAGGATGCCCGGCGAATCGAGGCCGAGTCTCTTTTGGCCAGGGCTGAGCATTCTGCTTAGGGAGCGTGAGGCCGCGAAAGGGCGGATTGGCGTTAACTTAACTAAGATAAGCTGGCTAGCTGCTGCAGGAAGCTCGCTTGCGAGCGATAATTCCGCAGGAAAAGCCCCAGTTGATTCACTCGCGAGCGAGCTTCCTACAATACAAACGACTTAAGTTGACGCCGATGCCCAGAGCCCGGGAGGCTCCTGCAATGGATTGTTCGACACGCTCTAAAAATCGATCCCCAAAGAACTGACGACGCGCTGATCTTCCCGTCGATCTTCAGGAAGAGACCTATCGTATTCAAGTTGATACCTGAGCGACAGGTGAAGGGCCTCATTCACTTTACTGGTCATTCCCATCCGGAACTCATACTCGTATTCTTCGTCGTTGTCCGGAGGCACTTCCAACTTGAACTCCTGGGTCAACCGGAGGCGGTTGCTCACCCTGTAATCTACATCCTGAAATAGATCTACTAGGTAGGACGTTTCCCCTGACTCAGTTGCAGTATCCCGGTACCGACTACTCATACCCATGCCCGTCGATACTTTTAGAGCCCTTTGATTGAGGAGACGGTAGCCAACGCCAAGCGTCTGTTCTAAGTTGAGATCGATCTCCTTGATCCTATCAGAACTGTACTCTGTAACCGACTGGTAGAACACGCCTGGCGAGATGTCGTGTCGCCATCTGAAATCGGAGTTGGTTCGGTCTGTAGTTTTTTCCTGATTGCTTTCGCCGTAATAGCGTCGGAATAGCCAACGAAAATCATTACTTTGGATTTTCTGATGCATACTGTAGAGCCCGTTGAAATCTACTTTGTCACGCCGCCCATTCTGGGAACTCATTCCGAACTCAATTTGCTGCGTCCAAGCATCTAGATCTATCAGGTCCACGAATCGATTAATCCGAGTTGCCTGAATGGCGCGATCCAGTCTGCCGGGCTGTCTGGCGGGAGAGCCTGACTCGCTATCCGTGGGTGTGGGGCTTTGGGCGGGAGCCGCTTCAGCAACCGCAGATTTCTTCGCCTGCGGCTCGCTAGCGATCGGCGCGGGCTCGGGACGCTCAATCATACGAACGTCTCCGGTAGCCATGCTTAGCTTTCCCAGCACAGCGTGCTTTAGGACGATCGTCTCTCCCTCGCTGATCAATTGGCCATTTAGACGGTCTCCATTTGTCAAGACGACCTCAACCTCTTGGATTTGCCCACTTACCTGGCCTGTCAGAAAGACCAGCCCAATCGAAATCGCAATACATCCTCTTCTCCAAATGCCCATGTCTACTTTAAATTGCCGCCAAAGCCCGGAAATCCCTTAGCCCGTTGAGGAAACTACTCAATAGATCAACCCTTTTAAACGGTTTGTTTCAAAAAAGCTGCCAGCTCCCCGTATTTACACTTCGTTGACAGCAAATCCCGAATACGCGGCTAAAGGGATTCAAGAAGGCGACCGTTTGGGAGGACTATAGTGTCCTGTTTCTCATTCAAAATTAAACATAGAGTAGGAATCAATATTATGTATAAACAAACATCTAAGAACGGTTTTACCCTCGTTGAAATCATGATCGTAGTTGTCATCATCGGCCTCTTGGCTGCTATGGCGATCCCCGCCTTCCAGCGCGTACGTCTGAACTCTCGCCAATCCGCGATGGACAATGACGCTCGTCAGTTGGCCTCCGCTGCTCAGCAGTACATGCTGGAAAACAGCACGACCTCCGCAACGATCGCCTACACATCAGCTACCGGTGTTATCGGCGCTCCTCTGAATGTTTATGTGAAGCAAATCGGATCCGACTACACGGTCACCGGTTCGATTACTGTTGATGGCACATTCTCGGTTCAGCATGCTCAAGTTGGTACCCAAACCTATAACGCAGAAGGTCAGCGACAAAACTAAGAGCGTGACCGAAGGTATATACGTTCGGTCACAAGCCTAGTTTAATAGATTTCAAGTGCCTTGCCTTCACCGGCAAGGCTCTTTTCTTTCCCACTCATCCCCTCACTTCATACCAACTATTCGAGATATGCAACGACTCCAATGGGCCCTATTCGCGGCTTTCGCTATTGTCTCTGTCATACTGGGCTTCTTTATTTACGAACCCTTCGAGGCCGGAAGGAAATTTAGCAAGATCGCCTATTGGAATATCGGGGCCTGCTTTGGATGGTTCTGCTTCCAAATAGCAAGAACCTACGGGAAAGATCTCTATCGATGGTCGCGAACGCCGGCTAATCGAATCGTAATTGTGATAGCTGTCGTCGCGGCGGCGTTTCTGTATACGCGAGAAGGTGGCGGGTTCAAAATCACCTTCGATGAGCACACGATTTCCAATGTTGCTAAAAGCCTGCATCTGGATAGGGACGCTGTATTGAGAGAATCAACACTGCCTGGTGTCGATAGGCTGTCCAATATCGATAAGCGCCCCGTTCTGTTTCCATTCTTGGTAGCCACAGCCCACGACATATTCGGCTTCGCAGTTTCCAACGCTTTCTACATCAACGGCATTCTAACTGCAGTTTTTCTCATACTACTTTATGCATGCTGCAATCGCCTATACGATGAGCGAGCTGGATGGATATCATTGGCCTTGGCCTGCAGCACTCCGATCATCAGCCAAAATTCTAGCGGCGCTGGACTAGAGATGATAAATTTGGTTGGCATATTCACCTGCCTACTCTTGGCCATTCGATATACAGAGAAACCCGAATCGCTCGATCGATTCTCTAGCCTCATAATTTGCGTCACCTTATTTTCGCACGCCCGCTATGAGTCCCCGTTTCTGCTGGTTCCGGTACTCATCATAATAGCAGTTAACTGGCTGCATCTTCGCAAGATGCAAATATCCTGGTCTGCATTAGCAGCCCCGCTATTCTTTACCCCTATAGCCTGGCAGCATGTTTACGTCAATTCTCAGGACACCTTCAAGCAATTGAGAAACGAATCGGATGCGTTTTTCAGTCTTGGATACATGAACGATAATCTCGGCCACGCCGCCAATTTTTTCTTTGTTCCAGACCGATTTGCCGCTACAGCTCCTCTCGTCTCGGTTATTGGAATCGCCAGTTTGGTTACGCTCGCCGCACTAATTGCAACTCGAGGGAAGAATTGGGCGAAGAGCAATAGAATCCTCATCACGGGATACGTATTCGGGTTCTCTTTACTGGCCGAATTTCTGTTGATCCTAGGTTTCTCCTATGGCCAACTCGACAATCCTATAGTAACCCGACTCGGGATGCCTTTTATATCGCTGATAATCCTGTCCTCAGGAATTACTCTCAGCCTTCTAGTTGGAATCAAGCCTCAGGTACGATTCGTTGCCTATTTCCTTGTTGCCGCCTGTTTTCTTTTTGCGATACCAAAGTATTCAAATCATTTGTACACTAGTAACAATATGCTTCTCAAGCGGATCGATTGGGTCATAGATCGCCATGAAAAGCTGCCCAAGGGCAACTATTTATATATTAGCTATCTATCTCAAGAATTTGAGCTCAGGAGCGTCGGAAACATGAATGTCAAGCGGGCTTTAACCAACCCAAGCGCCATCGCCATGCATAAATCCATGAATACGTATGACGACATTTTCGTTATCCAGGCGCTCGGGCAAAGCTTTGATGATGGCGTGCCCGAGACCTTCTATCTGCCTGGCAATGATTTGGGTCCATGGTTCGAGCTGGAAACGATCGATGAAGTTTCGATGCTACCAATGAACATCACTCGCCTCAGCCGGGTGACCAACATTCAGCCTTCGATCGAGGGACTGGAAAATGAGGAGGAGCTTCGCAACAAGCTCTTGGACACAAAGCTCGAGCTAATCCATAACATCAGCCAAGAAAGCTACGATGTCTGGTTTAAGTCTCTTCCATAGACCTCGACCGATTGCACAATCGTTTTTAATCTTTGGATAGCAGACTTCTTCCAAGTTTGCAGACCTGGATCTCATGAATCGACAGTCGATTGTTTGCAGCCCGCTTTCCGCCCAACGACGAGCAAGTTTTTGCCGATCGCGGGGGCCCACTTTCCTTCTAGAAATCTGGTAACCGGAATAACGAGCTTATCATAAGCCGAGACGTTACCGCTGTTCAGAGTCTTGTTGAACATGACCATCAGCAGGTACCAGGGCATAATACCGGCCATATCAAAGTACTTGGCTTCCTGAATTTCGAAACCTTGATCCTCCAATAGGGATGCTAGGCTCTGCTTTCGGTAGCGACGAAAGTGACCCAGTTGGTTATCAAATTCACTGTACAGCCATTCCAAAGCAGGAACGAGAATAGCCAAGTGTCCACCCGGCTTCAAGGCCTCGTAGGCGATCCCCACTTCTTCACGGTCGCGTTCGACGTGCTCGAGAACGTTCACGTACACAGCCGAATCGAATCGCTCCCTATTCTCATCAAGCTTTTCGCCAAAATAGGATTGAATGGTTTCCGCGCCCTCCCGATCACGATGGCGATCCTCGAGAATGGGATACATGTTGTTGGAGGGCTCAAAGCAAGAAACGCGTTTAGCGCCCCGCTCGAGGATAAGTTCGGTAAAATCGCCACTTCCAGCTCCTACTTCCGCTACCTCTTCGCCTAAATAAGGAGCGAATTCATCCGCGATCCACTCGTGATAATTGCGTGCGAACGACATCGCTTCCAAATCACGGCCGAAATATGTTAGCTCAGCTGTATTAGCCATCGTAGCGTTAGAGAATGGTCTCGAGAAGGCTCTCTTTTGCTGATCGGCAATTTCCGCGCGGGTCTTAGGCGAATTTCGCATAAATTCCTAAAACTTATCGGTATCGCGCTCTATCTCTATACCTACCCACTAAAATGAAGGCCCTCAAACCCTACCATCAGGCCTTACCGCTACGAACACGTTCGTTTCAGCCTCAGGGTTGGGCTCCGCAAACTCGAAATCCCCGTATAGCGAGAGCTGATCATCAAAGCCCGCCTTTCTGAACATCTTTTCCATGAGATCCTTCGATCTCCAGCGCAGAGCCATCTCACGATCCTGCTGATCAATAATCTGCCCGTTTTGGCCCAATAATTGGAATCGATTCTGTAGTTGGAGAATTTGGGCTTTTCGATCGATTGTCCATCCCTGGAAAGCCCTTACCCGCTCTTGCGTTTCCACAGATTCCGATTCGCTTCGAAAAGCCAAGCCTTCACCTTCTTGACCACTGTCGAGAAACTCCCACGGGTAATAGGTCGAGATGATAAGCTGCCCTCCCGGGTTCAAGTGCCGAAAACAACACTGGAGACAGCTCTCTAGATCTTCATCTTCGGTTAGGAGCTGGATCGTGAAGCCTGGTATTAGGATCGAGGCAAAGGATCCCGTCAGATCGAACGAGCGCATATCCCCTTGGATAAGCTCAGCGTTAAGCCCCTTGGCAGACAGCTTTTCTCGGCATTGTCGCAACATATCCGAAGAAGCATCCAATCCAGCCACGTCGATCCCCTGCTCCTTCAATCCGATAAGAATTCGGCCCGTTCCACACCCAATATCAAGAACCGGCCCCGGACAGCTCTCAAGCAAGAGGCGATAAAAGCTAAAGTCCTCAAACCGGGAGAGTTCGTCTACCTCGTCGTAGAAAATGGCTTCTAGGCCTGTGTATAGATAGGGCTGATCCAATAATGCAAATGCTGTGCCTCCAATGGCTCGGATCAAACAGATATTCAGTGGCGATGGGCCAAGCCATGAGGTCTACCGATTGAGAATCAGACCAAGCTTCAAAGGACTGTTGACCCTCAAGAAAATCCCTCCTCCAGCCGATCTATAAACACACCTCTATGACCAATCCCCAAACACGCATCTTGCTGATCAACGATGAAATCAGCCGCCTTGATCAGCTAAAAAGCGCGGTGGCCAAAGGTCTCAGGAAAATGCGGAGGACGAAGCCACCATCGCATCCAGCAAATTTGACCACCCCTCGATAGCCGCCGAGAGCGCAAGGCTTTCGTCCACGCGGACAACGAAAGCTCCAAAGCCAAAGTCGTTTATAAAGAACGCCACCAGCAGTATACTCTGCGCAGCCGCCTGCGCGGCATTCGCCATCATCCTTTTCAAGGGCGCCACCGATCAGGATGTAGAGGCCCCTGCCGACGCTTCGGAAATAGGTTCACTGGCAGCCAAGGAAATGCTCCCGAAGGATAGCGGAACATCGTCTTCCGAAAACCGTTTCTCAACAATTACCTCCCAGGGGCTGATTGACGAGGTAAGCTTGAAAGAATTTGAAACGGTGACCGCCAAAGAGCTTGTCGAGGAAAGCTTTGGACCCATTCGCTCCCCTCAGATACGGGTAACGCCAATCTATCAAGATCTGATTGTACCCGTAGCCTAGATCGACCGCAAGCTCGTTCGCATTGGCGACAAAGTTTCAGGAGCAGAACTTGTCGACATCAATCGGCAAAACGTAGTCCTGCAAATAGACGGAGAGCAGAAAAGCTACTCCTTCAAATAACGTCCTCATAGGCGGCTGCGGGACATTATTATAGGTAAGGAGGATCCGCCTTCGCTCGGCTGCTGCGAGAACTGTCAGCTCGAACCGCCGATTCATTCTATTTGCGCGGATAACCGAGCCCTTCGGAATTGCTCGCGGACTTTCCGGGCCTCCCAATCTACATGCCGAAGGAGGTGGCGCTTGGAGCTTGCCCGACTTGCGGCACAGTGACAGAACTAAGGGCGCGTCGGGCTCCCCATTCCGACGCTTGAAAGGATCCCTATAAACCGCTCGAGTCTACGCTCTCGATCCATTCAATATACGATTGAGCGTTGCCATCGTCAATATACTCGGTGACGCCTTCTAGCCGGCCGTCATCGGCGTAAAACGTGAGGAATGGTATACCCGTTATGCCAAATCGCTCTCGAATGCCCTCGCTGTCTTGGCTCTTTGGAGGAATTCCTACCTTGGCGCCGAGAATTCCCTCCGCCGCCAAATAGTCGTCGAGGGCGCCGCTTTCCTGGAGGAGGTCCTCAAGCCGGTTGCACCAAGGACACCAATCGCCGTCTCCTTTGAAAATCATTAGCAATCGCTTTCCTTGCTCTTCTCGCAACCTCTGAGCTTCCTCTATCTCTGACAACCAATTCATGACTAATTCTCTAACGGCGCCCAGCGCCTTACTAACTTGCAGGAAACGCTAAATGGGCCCATCTCCATCTGGCAAGCGCGATTACTCGCCGCCCATTTAAAATGCCTGGAAAATAGTCGATTGCGGGGTCTCGTTTACCCCAGCGCCAAATTCTCTGGCAAGCGGAATCTATCCTGCATAGGCATCACTAAGAATTAAAATATTCAATTATCGGATACGCCAGTTCGCTAGCAGCGCGGAGGTGGCCATAGCTGCGTTGAGCGATTCGCCTTTTCCGAACCTGGGTATGGTGAGGCGCCAATCCGCCAGTTCCAGTATAGACGGCCTCACGCCTCTCGCTTCATTTCCGACTACCAATAGCGATTTCTCCGGCCAATTGAAATCCCCTAGAGCCTCTGCATCGGCATCCAAACTAGCGACAATGATTTCAAACCCCGACTTCCGCGCTTCCATTAGCCGATCTCGCAAAGAACGGCATTCCAAGATCGGCATATGAAAGACGCCACCCATGGAGGCTCGCAGGACCTTGGGATTTTCTTTGCTGGAGCACCCTTCTCCCAAAAAGATCGCCGCGACGCCAAACCAATCTCCACTCCGAATGATTGTCCCGCAATTCCCTGGATCGCTCACATCATCCAGAGCAACCACGCAACCGCTTTCAATCCGAGAAAGCTCGCGGGAGAGATCTTCCCAACTATCCTCTTCT
>Ga0181582_10005260_pt1 | contig 10441 bp, 5 predicted proteins | sample 071ome_32_FD_132438 | JGI IMG/M metagenome (GOLD analysis project Ga0181582, IMG submission 132438) | Coastal salt marsh microbial communities from the Groves Creek Marsh, Skidaway Island, Georgia - 071405AT metaG (megahit assembly) | ecosystem: Environmental > Aquatic > Marine > Intertidal zone... | reverse complement strand
CCTTGCAAGATGTCACGCGAGGCCGGGGGGGGTTGGCAAAGAAGAGCGAGGAGAGACGCGCGCCTCCCGGACTCGGTTGTCGCACACACCCCAGGGTCGCACCGGGATTGACAAGAGGGGGGTCGTTGACTCTCCCCCCTCCCTCCGCAGCCTCTCCGGGCGCGAGTTCGGACCCTCTTGCGTCATTCACCCGCTGCTCCAGGTCCCGTGCCAAGAACATCCAGTTTGCCCGCCGGCTGCCTCCGAGACATCTCCCAGGACCCCTCCGCTCCTCCGTCCCATCGGCTCTACTTTTCGCCCGGAAGAGTATGATTTCCGCTTCTATTACTATCACGGCGCCTAGGTGCGCCGCCGTACCCCGTAACGGGAGGCAGGCTGCGCGCCGCGGGCCTGTCGTTGTGGCCCGCGCTGGGGAGCACGGGGGGGATGTCAGCGAGGCCCTCTCCGGGGAGTGGCCCTCGAATTGGTCCATTGCATCCTACGAGGTGAGACCTACCGCCCCGCTGGGATCCTAACTAGGCCAGCCGAGTGTGGGGATCGCGCGCTTTCCGGCCTAAAGGGGAGGAGGCGCTAACGACCACTTTTCGTGACAACTTTCCGGCGCTCACGACACAGATCTCGAGAAATTGACGCAACGCGATATCATTTTCTCCGACATTTGCTCCGGCCGGACTTAAATCTCGGCGCTTCGGGGCCGGTTTTCACGATACCTTTGGCGGAAGGGGGGGCGCACGGGGAGGAGACGACGCCATCGAATTGCATGGTAGCTCTCATCCTTAACTCTAATCCACGACAATTATGCCGATATACTTGATCAGATCGGCGCGGGAACCCCTTCTGGGGAAGATACGACGCGTCCCCCTTCTGCCACCTACGCCCGCGGCTCCCGCCCTCGTCGGGAACCTGTCCGCAACCGACTCGACCCTAACAGGGCCTCTACTTCACGAATTCTCGGGATCGGTCGTCGATAGAGCCCTCAGATTAACGCGGGCCCGGCTTGCCCCCCCCGTGCACCCGTCCCGAATCCTCCCAACCCTTGCGTCCTGTGGACCTCGCCCCGAGCCGCAGCGCCCCGTCCCCGTCACCCCGCCCCCCCCGCGTGGAAGTATTTTCCCCATCCCCGCCCAGTCCCGACCTCTGCGCCCCCCGTCCCGCAGGACCTGGCCGAGTTTTACAAGGACAAGCTTGAGAAGGAGGTGGCCGACAAGGTTGTGGGCACCATGATCGGAGACGTCATGAGCACCCGTCTGTTCACCGTCGAGCCCAGCTGCCCGATCGACAAGGTGGGCCGCCACCCGGCGCCAGTAGCCACCGGTGCGCGGACCGCGCCACGCCCCTGCCGCGGCAAGGCACTGACGGCGACCTTGGACCCCCCCCCCCCCCCTCCGCAGATCGACTTCGGCCCCGTCAGCGGCATGCCCGTGATGATGGGGGGAAACATGGTGGGCATCGTGTCCAAGAAGGACGTCACCAAGCCGGGGAAGACGGTCGAGGACATCATGACCAAGCGCGTCGTGGTGACCAAGTCGGGGGTCACGGTGGAACAGGCCGCCGTTGTCATGCTCAAGTACAAGGTCCACCGGCTGCCCGTCGTCGACGACAGCGCCAAGCTGATTGGCATTGTCACCCGGACCGACATCTTCTCCGCCATGGAGCACGACCTCGGCATGGCGTGAGGTGAGCGGGGGGGGGCACCCCCGCCGCTGCAGCAGCATGGGTGCCCCCTGCGCCGAGCCCCCGAGTACTGAGAATCGTGAGAGCGCGTGGGGTGCGGCGGCCCCGGGCGGGGTCGCGGTGTCGCGAGCGCATAGAGTGAGTGGCTTCGCCTGTTTTCCACTGTGTGGATGCCGAGTCTGAGAGGGTATTTGAAAGTCAACCGACCTGGGCCAGCCCAAGTGCCCCCCGCTCCCGTCAGTTCGCCGAGGGTTCCGCGGGCTTCTTCTTGACGAGGATGACGCGGTGCGCGACCCCCCCGAACGCCCCCGTCTGGTTGGTGTACACCTCCCGCTCCGTGGGCACCCCGAGCGGGTTCTCGAGGAGCCAGCCGCTCCCGGCCCACTCACTGTGGAAGGTGGGCTCCGGCACCAGGCTGGGCCCCGGCTGCGGGGGCTTGTCCGTCTTCTGCTTCTTCTTGGGCGCCGTGCGCTCCATCTCCTCCCGCAGCACCTCGACCCGCTTCTCCTCGTAGTAGGCCGCCTGGTTGGCAGGGAAGGTCTTGGACGACGCGTGCTCCGGGCCGAGCTCGAGGCGGCCGTCCGACAGGGACTCGAACTGGTCGCGCATGTCGATGGCGATCTCCTCCACGTCCGACTGGAGGAACACGCGCCCCCCGGGCGCCAGCAGGGACACGATGTCCCGCGCCGTGTTGGCCTGCACGGTCCGCCGCTTGCGGTGCTTCTTCTTGAAGTGCGGGTCGGGGAACTGCACCGACACGAGCTCGATGGGGCCCGGGTACGACTCGAAGATAGTCTTCATGGAGATGGTCGCGTTCGTGAACAGGAACCGCACGCGCGGGCCCAGCCCGATCAGCTCGCTCCACTTGTTCGCCCGGTCCACTAGCTGCCTCCGGATTTCGAGGCCGATGCAGTTGTGGCCCTCCCACCGCTTGCCCAGGAGGAGGACGTACCGCCCGGAGCCGCACCCGATGTCGATGCAGAGCGGCCGAGTCGGGTCCTCGAACATCGTCCCCCAGTCGATGTTCTCCGTCGGCGTCTGGAACCGGTTCTCCAGCGGGTTCACGTGCTGCCGCACCCGCACCGACCCGGCCTCCTCCATCACCTTGTAGTCGATGCCCAGGGCTTCGAACGGGTCCGACTCGATCTTCAGCTCCGGCTGGTTCCGGTCGACCCCCCTGCACGTGGAGGGGGGGGGCGGGGGCGGTTGGGAGGCGGAGTGGGGCGGTGGGGTGGGGCCGGGGAACGGGGGGGGTGGGGGCGTCGAGCACCTCGCGGCCTCGGCCTCGCGCTGGGCCTTCATCAGGTAGCCCTTCTCGGTGTACCCGAGGGCCAGGGTCTTGGTGCACTTGAAGTACTGGTCCGACTTGCTCTTCGGGGCGGTGTCCCCCGAGAGCTTGGCCCCGCCCTGGGCGCTGACCCTGGCCCCCCCGCTGCCCGAGGGCTGGGGGGCGGACGCGGCGTCGTCCGGCATCCTCCCGTTCGAGGTGAGGGCGGAGGCCCTGATGACACTTATGCGCTGGAACGGGCCCTTCGAGACCTGGTTCACCCTGCGAAGTGGGCGCGCGGGCGGGAATGTCCCGATTTCCGGTCCCATTGGCGGGCCCCGCAGTCGGCCCGGGGGGCGCGGAGGGGCAATATGTGTGGTTTCCGAGCGGGATTCTGGAAATTGTGCAGTGCTATCCGTCGCATGCCAGCCTCCCCTCCTGTCGCGAAGCCCCCCCCCCCTCCCAACGGCGGTGCGGTCCAGGCCAGCCGCCCCTCCTCACCTGATGTTGCCGAGTCGCTGAGTGAGGGCAGCGCGCAGCATTAGTCCCGCGGAACGAGTCGAGCCCCTTGCTCGCGAAGAAGAAGTGCCAACTGCCACCGGCGCAGCCGTCGACGGCCCCAAGAGCCCTCTCTGCGGGCCCCGCGGGGGCAGCTGCCGCCCATGACTCAGGTGCCCCGGGAGCGTGAGCGGGTCCATGCGGGGGGATGGCATCCTCCGCCCGGCCAGGTGGGCGTGCGGCGGCGAGGGACGTGCGGGTGGGGCGCTCCCGCCGCAGCACTTCAACAAGGAGGGGGCGACGCCTCTTCTTACGCCTCGCCCTGCCCCCGGGCACCGCCTCAGAGGATCCCTAGCCCTGTCGACCGCTGCCGGTCGCGCCCCGCCCCCGCGAGGGACTGCAGGACCCCGCCGGCCGTCTGCACCCGCCGGCTGGGCCCCTCGAGGCCCACGGCGGAATTCTGCCGGGCCCCCGTGCGCCGGGCGAGGATGTCCGGGAGGCGCGAGATGATGGCCCGACTCCGGTTCTCGTACCCCATGGCCGGCGTGGCCGGCGTCACGGGCGTCTTGGCCCGCTGGCTCCCCCGACTGCCCAGCGGGCGCCCCCCGTGCCCCCGCCCCCGCCCCCCCCCCCTGCGCTCCGCCTCGAGCAGCTGCGCGCTCGTCTTGGGCCGCTCCGCGATGGCCGCCGGCCTCTGGATGTGCAGTAGGTGCGCGAACGACGAGTTGGGGCGCCCGCCCGTGTAGGGGAAGTTGAGGTCCCGGTCGAAGCGGTCCTTCTCGACGATGAAGACGCGGTGGGCGTTCTGGTGGTCAGGCCTGGCCTTGCGGTGGCGGCGGAAGGCGTCGTCGTCGTAGTGGGAGCCGCCCGAGGCGGAGGGGCGGTTGGTCTCCTTCTCCGCAAAGGCCTGGCGCTCGGCGGCCGTGGCGTGGACGACCCACGCCGAGATCTCGGGCGTGGGGTTGATGGCGCCGTCGGCATTCTCGACCGGGTCCACGGCCTGGGGCTCACGGGAGCGCCACGTGAGGTGGTCGGACAGGTCCCACGTGTCCTTGCCAAAGTCGCCCACGTGGACGCCCGTGTCAGTCCACATGGTCGCCATGCAGTCGTAGCCCGTGGTGACGACGAAGGTCTGGCCGGCGTGCTGGACCACGTGGAGCGAGGTGACGGCCTTGGTGTGGGCGCGCCAGAAGCCCGTCTCCGTGACCATGTCGTCCACCTGCTCCCGCGTGTACGTCTTGGTGGGGTTGAAGTTGGCCAGCTGCCACGTCTTGACGAACCCCTTGCTGTCCCCTGTCACCAGCGTGTAGCTCCGCCGGCTGCCCCCGGTCCCCGCCGCCTCGTCACACGCCACGGCCAGCGTTGTGACCGTCTCCCCGGCCCGGTGGCCCGTGTGAAACTCGAGCGACAGCGCCCCCAGTGCCGTGTTCCACAAACGCAGAAACCTGTCGGCATACACTGCCGCCAGCACTGCGCTCGGCGTCCCCTTGGACGTGGACGGAAGGAACTTGATGCACTCGCAGGCCCTCTCGTCAGCCACCAAGACCCTCTCCGTCTTCTGCGACCCGCGGTCCTTGACGCTGAGGCGGTTCTTGAGCATACCCGAGTCTACATTCCACACGATGACCTCCCCGTCGTCCCCGGAGGTCGCCAGGAGGCTGTGGGGCCCCTGGGCCAGGCTCAGGATATCCGACTTGTGCCCCGCCAGGTGCCGCATGGGCTGGATGACCTTGCTCTGCGAGACAGGGACGTCCTCGTAGAAGGTGACCTTGTGGTCCCACCCGACGGAAACGAAGAAGCGCCCGCTGTAAGACCCCGACGAGCCAAGTATCCCCGTCACCTCCTTGGCCACGAAGTCGTCCTGCCCAGCGATGCCCTTGGACTTGCCGCCGAGGGGCTCGCAAATGCGGAGGAGGTTGCCCGCCGAGTAGTTCCAGACGCGGAGGTCGCCCGCGTCGGAGCCAGTGATGAGCCGACGCTGGTTGGCATCGAAAGACATGGCCGTGATCTTGTTTTCCCCGTGGGCATCGGGGAAGCGGAAGCGCATGCTGCCGGTAGCCGCCTCCCACACGCACACGACCCCCTCATGGTCCCCCGTGACGATCTCGCCGAACTGCGCGTTGTACGCGCTGCAAGACACGGGCATCCCGTGAGCACTGGCGCCAGTGCTGATGATGGACCGCAGGGGCCAGCACTTGAGGCTCGTGTTACCCGTGATGAGTGTCCGCCGCGCCCCGTCGTAGTAGAGTGTCGTCAGCGTGTCCTCGGGCCGGTACTTAACAGTGTCGAAGAAGGACTGGAGGCACCGGTGGCTGCGGATGTCCCAGACGCGGATGTTCTTGTCTGTCGACAGGCTGATGAGCTGCCCGTCCTTCTCGTTGATCACCAGGGAGCAGACCGAGGCAGAGTGGCCGACCAGGGCGGACAGCGGGCTCGAGTTGTACGGCGTCCAGAGGAACACGGAGCGGTCCATCCCGCCCGTGGCGAGGAAGTTGAAGTGGTTGGACCACGCCGAACAGAAGACCCCCTTGTTGTGCCCCCGGTACTCCTTCTTGATCTTGAGCCCCGTGTCAGTGGCGAACTCCAGAAGGTAGACTGAGCCGTCCATGACAGTGGCCACGATGCAGTCGATCCCGGGGAGGAAGAGCACCGAGCTTATCCACTTCTGCTCGTGGCTCACCTCCCGTGGCACCCTGTACTTCTTGGTCAGGCTGATCCGGGCCATTGAGCTGAAGAAGTACTTGTCCCCGATGCTCTTGTCATCCATCGCGATCCCGCGGTCGTCCAGGAAGAACATGTGCACGAGCCCGCACACGTCCCCGACGACGATAAACTCGCGGCGGTACCGGTCCGAGTAGAAGGCGTCGATGCAGAGCGGGGCGTGCTCCATGTCCTTGGACCCGATGACCTCGCCGAGCGAGTGCTGCGTGTCGTAGAGCTTGAGGACGCGCTTGAAGCTGCCCGTGACCATGCGCTGGGTCTTGGGCAGGAGCTTGACGTCCGTGATCCACCCGCTCCCCTCGCTGACCACCTTGATCAGACTGAAATCCTTCGCGTTCCAGAACTTGACGGAGCCGTCCTTGCTCACCGTCACGTACTTGTCGTGGAGCCCGATCTGGGAGGGGATCTTGGTGATGCCCAGGATGCTGTCCCTGTGCACGTCCGAGTCGTTCGGCGGCGGCATGTCCATCCGCACGAACTCGAGGCTCAGCTCCGTCTCCCTCAGCCGGGCGCTCCCCTGGTTCTCCAGCATCATGTAGGTGGAGAACTCGTCCCATGTGATGGACCCGTCCGAGTTGGCGTCGATCTTCATGAAGAGCTTCTCCACGCTCTTCTTCTTGTCCCCCTCGGACGCCCCGGGCACGCTTTCCCCGAACGCCTCCACGAACTCCCTCACGTCTAGCCCCCCGCCGTGGTCCTTGTCCGCCTTGTCGAACGAGAGCTTCAGCTGCAGCATGGTCTCCATGTTCAGGTCCTCCTCCAGTCGGAAGACCTCGTCCTTGCCGTCGCCGGGGGCGCCCATGGACACCCCCTTGCCCTTGCCCCCCCCGGCGCCGAACAGCGCCCCGATCGCCTGGATCCCCTTGGCCCCCGTCTTCTGCGCCAGGCCCTTGACCGCGTCGGACGCCAGCTCTATCGAGTCCCTCCGGTTGAGCTCCCTCTCGCGCTCCTGCTCCTCCTCCCTCCGGCGCACGCGCGCCGCCTCGAGCTTCCGGAAGGCCTCCTCCGCCTCGGCGGACTGCATTCGCCGGCCCTCCTCCATGTCGACGCGCTGCCGCTCCCGCATCTTCTTCTCGTGGGCGCCCCCGTCGTCCGTGTCGACCGTCGCCGGCCGGTTCATCATGGCCTGGACGGCCAGCTTGCCGAAGTCGATCTCCTTGAGGTGGTGCGGGTTCTCCTGGAGGTCCCCGTAGAGGTCCGGGAGGCCCGCTATCCCGGGGGTGGCCCGCCCCGCCCCGACGCCCGCCTGCCCCGGGCGCGATTGCCGCGGCTTGCGCGGGGGGTACGGCGCGGGGGGCTCCCCGGTCGTGCGGGCCCGGGTCGTCGACTCCCCCGCCATCTGCGGGTGCCGGGGCAGGGCGCGGGGGGTCTCGCGATTTATCAAACCGCGGCCGGGGCGGGAGGGCGTCAGGCGCGCGAGGCGCCGGGGGGGGGCGCGCGACAAGGGCTCGGAGGGGGCTGGACATGTCGGGGCTTGGCGCTCCGGGGCCTGTCCGGGCGTGCTTCCCTGTCGGGGCGAAAGGCCATCAGCGGCGCCTACAGAAGCGCAAACGTGCGACATGGGACGCTCGGACTGCACACTTCTCCGAGGGCGGCGCGCGGAGGGGGCCAAGGGAAATGTTGTGAGGCATCTGCGCGAGCATCAGCTCTTGCTGGGCGCCGCGCTGAACCGGTAACAAGAGGACCTTCAGCCCGGATATCGTTAAACCACCCCGAAAGGCACGGAACACGCCGGAGAACCCTCTTACCTTGCGGTCAGCCGCCCAATTACCCGCGGAAAAGGTTCAGCGCCGAGGACTCGGCCTTTCCTCCGGGGGTGGGGCGACGTGCCGCCCACGCAGCGCCAACGGTGCCGCTAACGGATGTGCTACGCGCAAACAACGCGTGACGCGTGCGGTATCGATTCGCGGGGGTCGGTGGTATATGGGCCCCACTCGTCGAGGGGAAGAGCGCGGGGTGCAGGGTCCTGGGGGTGGCCTCGGCGGACTCTACCCGCTCTCCCGAGTTCATTGCGGAGTCGGGTGCCGCGTTGCGAGGAGAAGAGTCCCTTCGCGACGGCAGCCCGCTGACCCGCCGCGCCCGCACCGCTGCCCCCGGGCGGGGTCCGGGCTGGGGCGTCGGCATGCCGACGCGGCGCCAGAAGGGGCAGGGGGCAGGGGGCAGGGGGCCGGCGGAGCGGGCGCGGGGCGCTTCAATCCCGGGGCGCCCCCCCTAGCCGGACGTCCCGGCCCTCGCGGCGGCCGCCACCACCTCGTCGACGCCCGGGGCGTCCCCGAACGCGCGCTCCTGGAAGGCGAAGGGGACCCCCCCCCGCGTCACCAGCAGCACGCCCCCCAGGGTCAGGCCGTCGCCCTTCATGTTCCAGTCCTTCACCCTGGCCCCGGCCTGCCTCATGTTGCGGGACACGCGCGAGAAGGGGTTGAGCAGGGACAGGAGGGCCCCCGCGACCCCGGCCCGCCGGACCTCTCCCTGCCCGAGGGCCCGGTAAAAGGCCCGGGAGGGGTCCAGGTACACGTCGCCGGGCCAGAACTTGTCGGCGAAGTCCTCCAGCTCGCCGGGGAGCGTCTGGTTGACCACCACGGCCAGGCCCACGCCCGCCGCCTCGAGCTCCGCGCGCCGCGCCCAGAGGTCCTGGGCCTGGGCCCGGCAGGCGACGCACCCGGGCCGGCGGATCGCCAGGACGACGACGGGGCGGTCCTTCCAGAGGGACTGGGACTCCACGACGGCACCCTGCGCCCGTGGACAGGTCCCGGCGCTCGCTCCCGGGGGGCGGGGGAGGGGGGGCGGGCGGGGGAGGGGGGGCGGGGCGGGCAGCCACCCGCGGGGCGTGGCCCGCCCGCCCGGGGGTCCCGCGGGGCGGGGTGCGGCGGGGGCCCCGCGGCGGCGGACCAGGGCTCGTCTGTCAGCCGGCGCCGCTCACCATCGGGATTTTGTGCAGCTCGGCGCCAATCAAATCGGCCAGCTTGACCGAAATCCGCATCTCCGCCTCTCGCTGAAGGATTCCGTGGCTGGGGGCCCTCTCCACTCTCGCGCGGTCCTCGGCGGGGGCGCGTGGGTATCGACGGTCGCTCTGTGCTCTTCGAACGCTACACGCGCCCACAAGACGGGCGGAGGCCCCGCACCGGCCGCTGCCGACGCGCGACGGGCGCCGACCGCGACCCTGAGCCCGGCGTCCTTCTGGCGTCCACCCGAGGGCGCCTGCCGTGCTACTTGAGCCCGAGACGGCTCCAGTCCTGCGCCCGGATGAGGCCGTCCGGGTCCTCCGCCCCGCGGGCCCGGTCCAGCGCGGCCTGCGCGTCGGCGGTCCTCCCGCAGGCGGCCAGCCCGCGGACGAGGCTCGCCGCCGTCGCCGCGTGGCCGGGGCGGGCCTCCAGGGCTGCCGAGAGCGCCTCGACGCTCCGCGCGGGCTCCCCGGACTCGGCCAGGACCAGGCCGAGGTTCCAGAGGGCCCAGTGCCGGTGCGCGTCGCTCAGCCCCCCCCCCTCGAGCGCCCGCTCCAGCCGCTCCCGCGCCTCCCCGAGCCGCCCCCGCAGCGCGGCGACCTTGGCCCGCGCCAGGGCCTCGCGGGCGCTCGGGCCCGCGTCGCCGCCCCGCTCGATCGCCCCGAGCCGGTCCAGCAGCGCCTCGGCGGCCGCCAGGATCTCCCCGCGGTGCTCCTCGGCCGCCGCGCCGTGCGCCCCCAGCAGGCCCCGCACCCGCCCGTACACCCCGTCCGCGTCGGCGTCCCCCGCGGCCGCCGCCGCCCACCCGGGCGACAGCCCCTCCGCCACCTCCGCCGCCGCCCGCGGCCCGGGCCCCGGCGCCCCCGCCGCGCCCGGCCCCGCGGCCATCCCCCCGAACCGCGACCCCAGGACGGCCCGCCGCACGGACGGCAGCTCCCGGACCTCCCCGAGGGCGTACGTGGCCGCGAGGGAGGGGAAGAGGGCGTAGCTGACGGCCTGGGGCGACCCCAGGAGCGCGAGGAGGAGCGGGATGGGGAGCAGGTTCATGAACTGCGCCAGCCCCGACGCGAGCATCGGGTACGCGACCTCCAGCTTGGACGCCGCGTCCATCCGCCGCAGCTGGCGGGCGTCCAGGCGACGCACCGCCAGCGGCTTGCCGTCGGCGTCGGTGGGGAAGAGGCCGTCGATGAGGCGCTGGGTCGCGCGCGTGGTCATGTACCCGGCGAGCACGGCCGTGGCCGCGGGGAGCGCCGCGCCGGGGAGGCCCATGGGGAGCAGCTCGTCCCCGAAGAACTCGGACCTGAGGTCGTTCCACACCATGGGGGGAGTCTGCGGGGGG
>Ga0181582_10005257_pt1 | contig 10443 bp, 4 predicted proteins | sample 071ome_32_FD_132438 | JGI IMG/M metagenome (GOLD analysis project Ga0181582, IMG submission 132438) | Coastal salt marsh microbial communities from the Groves Creek Marsh, Skidaway Island, Georgia - 071405AT metaG (megahit assembly) | ecosystem: Environmental > Aquatic > Marine > Intertidal zone... | reverse complement strand
GGGGGAGGGGGAGGGGGAAGAGGGGGCGGGGGAGCCCGGCGCAGGGGCCCTGGGGGGGGAGGGCGAGGCCCCGGCGGACGGCGCGTGGACGGACGACGAAGCGTGGATGGAGGACTGCGCGTGGCGGGGCGCCTGCGAGCGCAGCGAGGCGCTGGCGGCGGAGGCGGAGGCGGCGGGGGACATGGCGAGCAACGCACTGGCGGAGCTGCGCTGGGCTATCGGCGAGTGCGAGGTGGCGGCGGGGATCATCGTAGATCGCGCCCTGGCGCCTGGGGAGGGCGGGGCCGCCAACCCCCACGCGCCCGTCGTGGCGACGTGGGCGGAGGAGGTTTCCCAGCGCGAGACCGAGTGCGAGGAGGTGGCGGCCGCGGCGGAGCGGGCAAGGAGGAGCGCGGAGACGCTGGCCCTGGCCGAGGCAGCCTTCGGCCGGAGGGGCGTCCAGGCCTTCTTGCTGGAGGGGGCTGTGGCGGAGCTGCAGGAGGCGGCGCAGGGGTACCTGAGCAAGCTCAGCACCCGGCTGTCGCTCCGGATGTCCACCGTGAGCGAGCGCAAGGCCGGTCCGAAAAGGGCCAGGGGGCGCGCCGGGAACGGCAAGCCGGACGCCAGCGACGGGGAGACGACGGACGGGGAGGCCGCGGGGGGCGACGTGGGGGCCACGACGCCGGGGCCGACGGGCGGGAACACAGTCGAGAGGGTCGAGAAGGTCCTCGAGTTCCGGGCTCCGGGGTCCGGGGAGGTTACGCGGCGGTCCCCCGCGCAGCTGAGCGGCGGAGAGCGGATGCGGGTGTCGCTGTCCCTCGCCCTGGGACTGATGGACGTCCTCGAGAGGCGCGGGCGGCTCCAGTGCAACGTTCTCGTCCTGGACGAGGTGATCCAGCGCATGGACTCGGAGGGCGTCTCGGTCGCGCTGTCGGTGCTCCGGGGCCTCGAGAAGGGGGTGCTCCTCGTGGGGCAGCCAGGGCACTTTGAGCAGCGCGTCGAGGCCGTCGACTGGGTGGTGAAGGAGGGCGGGGCGTCGCGGATAGTCCGGGGGGCCGAGTGAACGTCGCACCGTTTCAATCACCCAGTCTGGCCCGGGGATCCCGTATCAGAAACCTGTCCCGCACCCTCGGAACGGGGGTGCGGCGGCGCTTGAGGCTGGGGACGGGAGCTGTCTCTGTTGGGTGTCCGACTCGCCCAATTTTCTAGCCTAAGGTCATGCACTCACGCCCTACATGGCATTATTCCGTGACAAAAGTATACATTCTCTCGATAGGACGCCAATAACGGGCACAAAGAACCTTCTGGATCCCGTGTCGCGCTCCGAGGTCCCCGATCAATTCGGTGCTGCTGGTTCCTTCGCCCTCGTGCACAGGCTTCCACACCTCAACTTGCGCATTACGGGTCCTTTTACAGGATAAACGGTCATATTACATCCAATATCAGTGCGAAATGGGTGCAGCGATGGATGATGGGCTGCTGGATCACCCTTCGTTCGTGATGGCGCTCGAACTGACCTCCCGGGACCCTCGCAGCGCGCTCTTCTCCGCGCTCGCGGGGGCCCAGCCCCGAGGAGCGGGCCAAACGCGTTACACATCGCGAGTTCTCAACACCATGGTGAGCGCCACACCTCCCCTCTTTCGTCGTTCGGTCGTCGTTCGTTCCCCTCCCATGGCCCCGCCCACAGGTTCTAGCCGCCGTCCTCCCCTCCCCGCAGGACAGAACCCTCAAGGTCGTGAAGGATGCTGTCGCTCCGGAGGCGAGCCCGTCGCACGGGGAGATGGGAGCTCCCGACTTTCCCCTCGTCCCGATCAAGACGCTCACAGAGCTCCTCCTCGAGGCCTCCCTGACATTCGCGGGTGAGCGAACCGTCTGGACCAGTCACGTCCCGGGCCCTGCTGCGCGGAGCTGCGCCTCACGCGGGCCCCTCTCGCTCGCGCCGCAGACCCAGAGACGCCGGCAGTCTTCGACCTACCGTACGTGGTGGCCTGCTCCGCCGTCGCCTCGTCCCTGGTCCTGCGGTCCCCGCACCTGGTCACCCACCTGGCGTCGGTGACCGAGACCGTCGACGAAACGGACCTCGAGAACCTCGAACCCGCGCTCCTGAAGGTGTCCGGGACCCTACGCACGGCCCCGCTAAGCGTCTTCTGCTCGGTGCTTGTCTGCCGCGAGCTCGCTGAGGGCGGCGGGGGGCTCGGCCACTGCGGCGAGTGGGCCTTTGCCGACCTCGACGAGCTCAGGACCTGCCTGGTTGAGGCGGCCGTCTGGAGGAACGGCTGCGACACGTACGACCACCTCCAGGACGGGGGTGGCGGATGCCTCCGCAGGGGCGACTTCCGGCTCTACAACGTCCTCCTCGCCGACCTGGCCGAGCTCCTCAAGGCCGCGGCGGGGGACGTTGCCGATGCCTGCCGGGTGCCTGAGCCACTGGCGGCCCCGTTCCGGCGGACCTGCGTGGTGGCGGCGAGCCACGTGGCTGAGCGGAGCGCGCACCACGTGCACGGCCGCGGCGCCTGGCCCGTCGTAGCGTGCATTGTCTACGCCGTGGCCCGCGGGATGCTGGCTGGGGGCGTCGCACGGGGCCCCCCGCTGGCGGACGTGGTCGACGCTGTCTCCGTCCTTGCCCCCACGCTCCCTAGGTCCTGGGACGCTCGCGTCGAGGTCGCCTTCCGCGTCGAGGACCACCGCCGGATCGTCCGGTACGGGCCCCTGAAGGAGTTCTACGAGCGGTTCCTGTCGGAGGAGGGCGTTGCCATCAAGGCCATCGTTGAGCGGGCGCCCGGGAGGTGGGAGGGGGCGCGGAGCGGGTACGCCGCCGTGGCCGGGGGCCAGGGGGGAGCGCCCCCGCAGCTTCCCGGGGCCCCGCGGGAGCCCCCCCTGCCGCCGGCCGCCGGCCCCGCCCCCCCGCAGGGCAAGAAGAAGGCAGTGAGCTTCCAGCTCTCCAAGGACGTCGCCCGGGGGTCGAGCAGGTCGCCCCTGCGCCAGCTCCAGAAGATGCGTTGAGGTCGCGCGACTGAGCCGTGCCCCGGGCCGCGGGGCGCCGACAGACGCTCGCCGGGGCCGGGGACGGCGCGGAAGACGTGCCGGGAGGGGCGGTGTCAGTTGGGTGGGCTCTGGCAAAGAGAGGCCGTTTTTTGTCCGAGATGGGGCCGTTTCCAGGACATCAGAGCGGCGCTTGCTGTGCTTTCGCCCTAGAATGACCCCTCAGACTCCAAAGACTGGCATATCAGTGGCGGTCGAGTTATCGCAGAGGGTGTCGGGGTCTCGTTCCCACCCTGCGAAGGCGCCCCAACATGGGGAAGAACCAGAAAATCATCGATAAGAAGCGGAGATGGGAGCAGGCGGGCGTGGAGTGGACCCCCTCGTTCAGGGTACGTGGTTCGAGTGCCCCTTGCGCAGCCTGCGCGCCCCCAACGGGGCGCTTCTGTGGGGACTCTGCCTCCCTCCGTCCACCCTCGTCTTGACGGCCGCCTCCGACGCCGCGCACATGGACGATCTTGGTGCCGATGCTGTTAGTATCAGAGTCAGAAGAGCAATGTTATCTTCGTCTCGATCGCTTGCAGGCGCTCGTGAGTGATGAGGGCGTGGCGGAGGCGGTCGGAGTGCCCTCCGCTCCCCTCGCGAGCTTCGTCAGTTTGCTCCGCAAGATGATGGTGCTGGCCAACACGTTCAAGGAGGTCGAGCTCTTGAAGGACATTCAGGCCGCCGTGACCGCCGTCTCGAAGGAGAAGGGCCTTGACGCCGTGCATGAGGGCAAGGAGCTCCGGTTCGCCGGGGCCTGCCTGGTGAGGCGCCCCGCTCCCGCCCCCCCCCGGCCCGGAATAAACGCCACAGTCGCGGCATCCACAGGACTTGGGCCCCCGTGTGACCCGTCCCCCTCCCTCTTTCGCTCGACCGGGTCCTGCTCCGTCCTCAACGCGCCGTCGAAAGGGGGCACGAGACCCATCCCCCTCTCCCTCCCCCCCCCCTCCCCCCCCCCCCGGTCCGCGGTCTCTTCATGGGCAACAGCAAGCCCCTTCACCGGGCGCTCCTTCAGGCCGTGGCCACCGTGGCTGCGAGCGAGGCCGGCGCCGCGGGCGTGGAGGCCGCTATCACGGAGCACATTGTCGCCATCGCCGGCTCGGCGGGCGCCGACGTGGGCGCGGGCCCCCCGGCCCTGGCGCTGGCACAGCCGCTCATGACCCTCGGGCAGGCCGGGACGATCGCCCCCCTCGTGTCCCGGGGCGCGGCGTGCGTGGCCCTCGCGGCGCTGGGCGACGCCGTCGGGCAGGCGTGCGCGTGGGTCGACTCGATGACGGCCCCCCCCGCCGCGTCCCTCGAGCAGCTGCAGGACTCGGCAGGGACGCTCTACTGGCTCCTGGCCCGCCACGGCCAGGACCTGGTCGCGTCCGGGGAGCCCATCGGGCTCCTCGGCGCCCCGCTCGACCCCGTCGACGCCATCGTGCGCTCCTGCGCCGGCTGCATGGACCTCCTCCGGTGCCAGGCGGCGGCGCGGGAGACGTTTGTGTCGGCTGCCAGCCTCCTCTGGGCGGCCGTGGCGCTGCACGGCCCCGCAGACGCTGACCACGCCGCCCTCGTCGCCTCGGCGATGTTCCCGGGGGCCGCCCCCGCCGTCGACGACGCCCGGGCCGGCCCCGTCGAGCGGCGCCTCCGCGCAGCCGGGCGGGGGGTCGCAGTCGAGGCGTCCCGGTGGCCGCAGCTCGTGTGGCTCAACGCCCTGCGCGCCGTGTACCAGGGGCTCCCCGCGAGCGTGACGTACGCTGAGATTCCGGCCGCGGCGGGGGGCACCACCTCCCTGGGCGGCGCCGGCGCCCTCCGCGCCGCCCTCGATGCCATATCCTCCGCCAAGGATGCGCACGTCAAGTACTTTGCCGTCTGCCTGCTGGCCGCGCTGATCCAGAGCGCCGCCGCCGCGGCGGGCGGGGAGGCCCCAGCGCCCGCAGCCGCGCGGATCGGTCCGGCGGACCGCGCCGAGATCATCCGGGCCCTGTGGACGTGCTGGGAGGAGCCCCTGACTCAGACTGTCACGCGCGCCCAGCTGGCCTTCGAGCGGCTCCTCGACCTCCTGCAGGCGGAGGACGGGACGGGGGCAGGCGGGGACGGTGCCCGGGGCGTTATAGACGCCGTGACGAGGGACATCCTGTCCCTCGGCTGGCAGAAGAAGGGCAAGTACGGCCCCCTGGGCCTCCTGTGCGGCCGCGTCGGGGCCCGGGCACTCCTGGAGATGGAGCCGCTGGTGCTGCGGAAGACGGTGGCGGCCATGCGGGAGGACGTCGTGTGCTGCGCCGTGTCTAACTTCCTCCGCGAGTTCCTCCCCCGGCTTCGTGCCGAGTGCGCCGACGACCGGGAGTGGGAGGACCTCTGGGTGGGGGAGTTCGTCGCCGGCCTCTCGAGCGACTCGGAGCGGCTGAGGATCAACATATCGGAGTTCGCGCTGCCCGTGGTGCTTAACGAAAGCGCCCGGTCGCTGCACTCACTCCTCGCGGCGCTCCGGGCGGACGCGCGCGTCCCCGCCGCCACGGCCCGCGGGGGTGGCCGCATCGGCGCCACCGTCTCGGTCCTCAAGGCCGGGCGGCGTCTGGCGCTGCTCAACTCCCTGGAGGAAGCGATCGGTGAGTACGGGGTCGACCCGGGGTTGCTGACCTCGGCCCTGCAGCACCGCTCCGAGGCGCTGTCCGTGTCGGCGATGGAGCTCGTGTGCGCGCACCCCAAGGCCTCGGCCGCCCCCGGCCCCATGGAGATATCGCTGGTGACGGCCTACGTGCCCCTCTCCCTCCGGTGCCCCTCGACGTCCATGCGGAACAAGTGGCTCTCGCTCATGCGCAAGTTCCTCTCCCGCCTCCACGGAGCGGCCCACCAGCTAGTCAAGGCCATCTCCAAGGCCGAGGCCTCCGGCTTTGGGCACAGAACCCCGGGCCCCCGGGCAGAGCTCGCCGGGATCGCCGACTGCGCCCAGCGGATCGTGGGGGCGTGCCTGGCGGCCTTCACCCCGACGGCGTCGTTCCCCACGCGCCTCATGGCCGCGGAGACGCTCTCGTACGCCCTCTCTCTCTGGCCCTGCCGGCCCACGGGGCCCGTCGTCGCCGCCGCCGACTTCTCCGCCCCCGGCAGCGCCCCCGGGTTCTCGGCCTTCCCGCCGGGCATGTCGTGGGCGGCGGTCGTGCGGGTGCTGGTGTCCGGGGTGGCGGACAACTACACGCGCCTCCGGGAGACGTGCACCCGCGCGCTCCTGTCCCTCCCCACGCCCCTCCCCGGCCTCGAGACGGAGGGCGACCTCGCCCCCCTGTGCGCCTGGCTGGAGCGGACGCTGGTGTCGCCGCGGGTGCGGGAGAGCGACGCGGGGGCGCGGATGCTGGGGCTCATGCTGCACGCGTTCGTGGGAGAGATGGGGTGGTCCTTGTCGGTGCACCCGGCGGTCGCCGTGGCGCCCCCGGGGGGCGTGGACGGCCTCGCCGGGGCCGTGGCAGCGCTGCCGGTGGGGGGCGCGGCGGGGCGGCAGCTCGTGGCGCTGCGGTCGGCGGCGGACCGGCTGGAGGCGGAGCTGGCGGCGGCGCGGGAGGACCTCGCCGGTTCGTGCCGGCGCACCCTCGCCCACGGGACGATGATGGCCGCCGGGGCGGTGGTGGCCAGCGCCGACTGGGGGGCCATCGGGAGGGACACCGCTGCCTGCGACGCCTACGGGGCGTGTCTGGGGCGGGTGATCGCCCTCTGCGGGGACGTGTCGGAAATCTGCGTGGGGGTGCTGAGCCAGTTCCGGCTCAACACGGACGCCGACGACATCACGGAGCTCGAGGACGGGGTGGACGGCGGGGACAGCGGCGGGGAAGATGAGGGCGACGGCGACGGCGGGCACGGGGGCCTGGGCCCCGAGGCCCAGGTGCTCTACACGGGCACCTGGCTCACGCTCACCAAGATGCACGGGCTGTACGCCCAGGTGGCGCGGTCCGTGCCGCTGGCCAGGGGCGGGGGCGGCGTCCTCCCCCCCCACCTGGTCGGGGAGATGGGGCGGCGCATGGTCGAGTGCCTGAAACGGGTCAAGCACCGGGGGGCGGTGGAGCACACGATGGAGCACCTGACGCAGCTGACCGAGGCGGTGTATGCGAGCGGCGCGGGCGAGCTGACGGGGCTGCCGGGGGAGTGGGCGGCCGACATGGTTTCCTGGCTGGACCGCCCGGGGCAGTGTCGCGACGACATCACGCGGCGGAGCGCGGGCATCCCCTACTGCCTCCTCGGGCTCACGGCGGCGGAGGCGAACGCGTGCCGGGGCCCGAAGAAGGTGCTCGAGTGGACCCTCGAGCGGCTCCTCGAGATCGCCGGGGACGACTCGCGCCGCACCTACGACCTGGCGTGGCCGAGGGCCCACGCTTTCAACACCCTGCGCTTCATGTTCCAGGCCCAGTCCCTGGCGGTCCACGCCTCGGGGCACCAGGCGCGAACCGTCGCCACCGCCGTCGACGCCCTGTCGGCGCAGCACTGGGAGGTCCGCAACGCCGCGGGGCTCTGCTTCGTGGCCGTGTCCTCCCGCATGGTCGGGTATCGGAACGTCCCCAAGGGGCCGTCGGCCCGGCGCGCCGTCACGGGGGACGAGTTCTTCTCCCGCCACCCGTCGCTGCACCCCTTCCTCCTGGGGAAGCTGCGGGAGGCGCTCGCGGGCCTGCGGGCCGCCGAGGAGGGCGCCGCCGGCGGGGGGGACCACGGCGCCCTGGTGGCCGGGGGCGGGATCCACCCCTGCCTGTACCCCGTGCTCATCCTGCTGAGCCGGCTGCGCCCGTCCTTCCACTCGCGGGACCTGTCGGCGGCGGGGGCGGACCGGTCGCCGGCGGCCTTCATCGAGCCCGTGGCGTCGTGCGCGTCGGCCTCGCACATGGCCGTGCGCGTTCTGGCGGCCAAGTCCCTGGCCCCGCTCGTCTCCCTGGCCGAGGCCCTCCCGCTGACCGAGTCCCTCCTCGCCCGGCTACCGTCGCGCGCCGGCGAGGCGCCCGCCGGTGGGTGGGACGGCGTGCACGGGACCCTGCTCATGCTCGAGCAGCTCATCGACGGCGCGGCGGGGGCCGGCGGGGACGCCGCTGCGCGGGAGCTCTGTGCCGCCGCCGTCCGCGGGGCCGCGGGGCGTTCCTTCCTCGGCTCTCCCGACACTGCCCCGGGCCCCGTCTGCCAGGCCTACGTCCAGCTGCTCGCCGAGGCCGCGAGGGCCGTGGGGGCCGCGGGCGGGGCGGCTGGGGCGGTCCAGGCCCACGCCAGGGACCTCGCCCAGGCCGTCACCGGCGCCGTGCTGCGCCGGCCCGGGCGCACGGCGCCCGACGGCTTCTCCCCGGGGCTGAGCGAGTTTCGCAGGGTCGCGGCGCGGCTGCACTTCCGGACCGACATGCGGCGGAGGGACGCGGGCGGCGCGCCGGAGCGCGTGACGCGGGAGGAGATGGAGGCGCTGGTCGGGAACGGGGACGCCGAGGTGCGCGCGGGCGGGCTCAAGGGGCTGACGGACGCGGTGAGGGCGGCCCTGGCGGGGGGCGCGGCCCTGGCGGCCGAGGCGGAGGCGGGGGCCGGGGGCGGGGAGGCGGGGGGCCGCGGTGCTGACGGACGCGGCGAGGGGTCCCGGGCGCTGTCGCTATTCGAGGGCGCGGACGACGCAGTGTCGCTCCTGATGAGCGCCGCGGTCCGCGACCCGGACCACAAGGCCCGGAGGCGGGCGCTGCAGCTGGCGTCCCTGCTGCTCGACGCCGGGGCCGCCGCGCCCGGGGCGGCCGTGCGCCCGGCGCTGCAGTCCCTGGCGGCGGGGGAGCCCAACCCGCGCGTCGTGCAGCACGCGGCCCGGTGCCTCGCCGAGGTCCTCCGCGCCGAGGCCGAGGCCGAGGCCGAGGCCGCCGTCCCCGCCGCCGACGTCGCCGCCGCCGTCGACTGGCTCCTGGACCTGGTGGCCCGCTCCCTGGACCCCGCCGAGGTCGACGACGTCCGGATGGGCGCCGCGAGCGCGCTCCGGGCCGTGGGGCTGCTGCGGCAGGCGGTGGCGGGGGGCGGCGCCGAGTGGCTGCGGGAGCGGAGCGCCCTGTGCTGGACCCTGGCGCTCAAGCTGCTCGAGGACGAGGATCCGGGGGTGAGGGCGCATGCGGCGGAGACGGTGGCGGTGGCGCTGGGGTGGGGGGACCGGAGGTACGGGACGCCGGAGGCGATGCTGCGGGAGGGGGTGGCGCACGCGGCGGGGCGAATGATCGCGGGAGGGCTCGGGCACCACGTGGCGGCGTGGCTCGTGGGGTGCGACGCGGGGCGGGTGGCGGCGGGGGGGGTGGGGGCGGGGGACGTGCCGGTGTTCACGCGGGCCGCGCCGGGGCGGTTCTCGTCCAAGATCTTCGACCGGGAGCCTGACAACCAGCACCAGGAGGTGACGGTGGTACACCAGGTCGCCGCGGCCGCGCTCCGGGAGGCGGGTCCCGGGACCGGGCCTTGGACGGGCGCGGTGGCCGGCGCCGCGGCGGCGGCGCTGTCCGAGGTGGTGGGGGGGATGGGAGCCCTGCGCGGCGACCCGTTCGCGACGCAGCGGCCCGAGGTCTTTGGCGACCTCATGCGTCTGCTCCTCACCCTCGAGGCCGTGGGCGCCGAGCGCGAGCCCGAGGCGGTGCGCGCCCTGTCCGAGGCCCGGGGCTTCGTCTTGGGGCAGGGGGCCTGCAGCCCCCCGGCGCTCACGGCTCAGGCGGAGGCCACGGCCCGCGCGCTGGGGGTGTCCCTGTGACGGGGCGCGGGTGGGGGGCAGCAGCGCCCCCCGAACCCCGCCCCCCCCGAACCGGCGCCTTCAACGACGGGAGAGGGCGGGGGAAGCCCGACATCCCCAGCACTTCAGGCGCTGGCGCCGAAGATGTCCCCGTCGCTGTACTTGGAGGCGACGCCGTCGCGGATGAGCTGGTCGGCGTCCTCCTTGGGGATCCAGTGGAGCGTGTTGGGCTTCAGGAAGACGTCGCCGTGGCTGGTGGTGATGTACGCGCCGTCCCCGCTCCGCACGATCACCGACACCATGCTGCTGATCCCCCCCGCGGGCGGCTCCGTGTCGGTCGACAGGTCCAGCCCCCCCAGGCTCTTGAAGTAGGACCCCAGGCAGCGGTCGTAGCTCCGGAAGTACTGCACCTCGGACGCGCTGAGGTGCTCCTCGTGCTGCTCCGGCAGCTGCCTCCCGTGCGACCACCGGAACTGCGGCGGGGGGAGTGGGGGGGACGCGCGGCACTGAGCGGGGGCCCCGCAAAGCGCGCTCAGCGTGGGGGAGCGGTGGGTGGGAGGGGGGGCCGTCGACGCACCGACTCCACGATCTCCGACCGCTGCTTCACGTAGGCCAGGAGCAGGCGCTTGTTCCGCAGAATCGCCTCGTTGTGAATCACGACCGCACACGCGTGGTCCGGGTGCTGCGGTCGAGCGGCGGGAGCTTGGGGGGGGTGGCGGTGGGGCGGCGGTGGGGCGGGCCAGGGGGGGCTCTCGCGGAGC
>Ga0181582_10005255_pt1 | contig 10444 bp, 9 predicted proteins | sample 071ome_32_FD_132438 | JGI IMG/M metagenome (GOLD analysis project Ga0181582, IMG submission 132438) | Coastal salt marsh microbial communities from the Groves Creek Marsh, Skidaway Island, Georgia - 071405AT metaG (megahit assembly) | ecosystem: Environmental > Aquatic > Marine > Intertidal zone... | reverse complement strand
TTACTTTTGAAGGAAAAGCAAGTGGTGGATTAATTTTTATTTGTTGTACATCATCAATTTCTACTTTGGCTTCTAAGACATCTGTAGGTATTGCTATAACAACAGGTCCTGGAATTCCACTTTCTGCAATGTGGAAGGCTCTTGCGGTTACATTTGCTATTTCACTTGGGGTATTAATTTGTTCAACATGCTTGGCCATGTCAGAAAAAGTTTTTATGAAATCCATTTCCTGTAAATGCATTTTACCAGTACTAATTCTATTTATTTGGCCAATAAAAAGTACCATTGGGATTCCACCCTGGTGCGCAGAGTGCACAGCAATAGAAGCATTTGTTGCACCAGGCCCTCTACTTACAAAAGCTACACCTGCCTTTCCAGTGCACTTTGCATCGGCTACTGCCATAAATCCTGCGCCACCTTCATGTCTGCAAGTAACTACATCTATGCCTGGAGAATTTAATAATTCGTCCATGACCGATAAATAAGATTCTCCAGGCACACAAAAGAACCTATCTACACCATGATTTTTTAAGGTTTGTACAAAAACAGACGCAGCTTTTTTAGTCATTCTAATAATCTTCCTTATGTTTATTATATTGTTGGTTTTTTACCACCGTCTAGGTTTATTTCTGTTCCAGTAAGATGACGCATTTTAGGATTGCATAAAAAATAAGTTAGCTCAGCAACTTCTTCAGGTGTTCCAAATCTATCTAAACCAATATTTTCAAGTGCTTTTTTTTCAGCCTCTTCATAACTAATACCTTCTCTATCAGCATTACTTTGTATAATTGTTATTAAGCGGTCTGTTGATGTCATTCCAGGGTTAATAGAATTTACATTCACTCCGTCTACTAATCCTTTTTTTGATAAAGCTTTAGTAAAATTTAAAAATGCAGCATTAACAGCGCCACCAACCATAAAAAATGGATCTGGTGAGTGGCTCATTGCACCATTGATTGAAACTATCCATCCTTTATTTTTAGAAAGAGTTGGCCAAAATGCCTTTGATAATCTAACAGCACTATAAAATTTGAGTGCAAAGCCATCTTCAAAATCCTCAAATGGTTGCTCAAGAAAGTTACCACTTTTAGTAGCTCCTGCACTAAAAACCAAAGTATCAAAATTTTTAAATTCATTTTCAATAGTTTTAATTGCGCTTTCACAACCTTCTTTTGTTTTTAAATTTGATGCATGGTAGTGAATATTGGTTTTATATTTATTTCTAAGTTCAGAAGCTGTTTTTTTTAAGTTATCTTCATTCGATGATAATAAAAAGACATCCATATTTTCTTCGGCGAAACGTTCTGCTATGGCTTTGCCAATACCCTTACTACTTCCTGTAATTATTGCCTTTCTTCTCGTTTCGCTCATATGTTTCTCCTCAAAAGATTTTACCTTATAGATAATTTTAAAAGGTGTATATTATTTTTAGCTAATGTAATTTAGGTTAAATATATTATTAATATTATTATTGTCTAAGACAATCTGAATTATTTAGAAGAGCTTGTTGAATGAATCTAAATGACAAAAACTTTTCCAATTTAAACTGTCGATTGAAGGCAATTTTAGGTCCGACTAACACTGGAAAAACTTTTTACGCGATGGATAGGATGCTATCTCATGCGTCTGGAATAATTGGTTTTCCATTAAGACTTTTAGCAAGAGAAAATTATGATAAAGCAGTTTCAAAAGTAGGAAAATCCAACGTTGCGCTCGTAACAGGTGAAGAGAAGATTATCCCTCCCTATGCTAAGTATTTTTGTTGTACAGTTGAGTCTATGCCATTGGAAAAAGAATTTTCTTTTTTATGTGTGGACGAGATTCAATTGGCAGCTGACCCTGATAGAGGTTATATTTTTACTGATAGAATTTTACATTCCAGAGGAAAAGAAGAGACTGTTTTTTTAGGTGCAGAAACTATAAGACCACTCCTCCAGAAAATCCTTCCAAATATTACTATTGAAACAAGACCTAGATTATCAACATTAAGTTATGTAGGAGTTAAAAAATTAACTAGATTAAAACCAAGATCGACCATCGTAGCGTTTTCAATCCCTGAAGTTTATAAAATTGCAGAACTAGTTAGAACTAAAAAAGGGGGTGCTGCTATCGTGATGGGGGCATTGTCACCTAGAACTAGAAATTCCCAAGTTGATCTATACCAAAATGGGCAAGTTGACTATCTAATTGCGACTGATGCTATTGGAATGGGTTTAAATATGGATATTGATCATGTAGCGTTTGCATCCGATTCTAAATTTGATGGGAACATGCCAAGATACCTTACACCCCCAGAAATTGCACAAATAGCTGGCAGAGCAGGCCGCAGTAGTAGAAATGGAACTTTTGGAGTTGTAGAGGAAAGTTTAAAATTTGATGAAGATACTATAGAGCAAATTGAAACACACTCTTTTTTCCCACTCAAATATGTATGGTGGAGAAATACAGATTTAAACTTTAACTCAGTGAACAAATTAATAAAATCCTTAGATAAATCACCACCATTTAATTTCATGAGAAAAAAAGTAGGGGCTTTGGATGCTATTTGTTTTACATATTTATCTGAAATTGAAAGCGTAAAAGCTAAGATCAATAATAAACAAAATTTATCTCTTTTATGGAATATTTGCCAAATACCTGATTTTAGTAATACTCTCTCGGGAATGCATTTTAACTTGCTAGAAAAAACTTTTGAATTATTATTATCCAAAGGTAAACTAGATAATGAATGGATAAAGTCTCAGATCAAGCGTCTTGATAGGTATGATGGTGAAATTGATACTCTATTAAATAGAATTGCAAATATTAGAACTTGGACATTTATAACTAATAGAACTAATTGGTTAGACGAATCTGAATATTGGCAACATCAAGCAAAAACAATAGAAGATAAATTGTCAGATGAGTTACATGAGAGATTAACTCAAAGATTTGTTGATAAAAGAATTGTTGTCTTAAATAAAACACTAAAAGAGTATAATAATTTGGAAGCAATAGTAAGGATAGATGGTAAAGTATTTGTAGAGGGTGAAGAAGTTGGAACGCTTAATGGATTTGATTTTATACCTACCTTATCAAATGGTGAAAATGCCGCACCCATTTTAACAGCAGCAAGAAAAACTTTACCCAAAGAGATTAGTAGACGTGTCAAAGAATTACTCATGTCAGATAATGCTGCTTTTAAATTTGATAATCATGGGTTTATCCTTTGGCAGAATAATAAAGTTGCCTCATTAGTAAATGGGGAAGATATATATTCTCCAAAAATCAATGTTAAACCTAGCGAACTTTTATCTGATGAACAAACTAAACAGATTCAATTAAGAATAATAGAGGCAGTAGATGCAAATATCAGAAATATTTTAATCGAGGCAATTAATCTTAAAGATCCTTTTTTATCGGATATAGACAAAAAATCTAAAGATGATAACCAAAATAAAGAAGAGAGTGTTGATCAAATGCATACAACTACTCCTTTAAATTCCTATGGAAAGGCTCTTGGCATTGCCTATGAGGTTTATGAAGGGATGGGTTCCGCTAGAACAAGTAGTCTTACTATGTCTATTAAGAATTTATCAGATAGTGAGAGAACACATTTAGCCAAATTAGGAATTCGATTAGGTGTTGAGACAATCTATTTACCTAATCTACTCAAGCCATCTGTGATTAAGTTGAGAGCATTACTTTGGTCAGTTTTTCACCAAAATTTTCCCAAACATAGTTATCCACCAGACGGTAGGGTTAGTGTAATTATGGATCCTGATGCTAATCATTCTTTTTATAGGGCTGTTGGATTTGTTCCATTAGGAGACTTAGCCCTTAGAGCAGATATTGCCGAGAGACTTTCTGCATTAATAAGAGTTGAGGCACGGTCGGGTAAGTTTAGGATTAATGATGCTATGTTGTCTATTGCGGGGGCAACAAAAATACAAATGGAAAAAATTTTGTATGATTTAAATTACATAAAGGTTGGAGAAGAACCTTCGAATTTGGCTGATCAGGTTCCTATTATAATTTTTGAACGTAAAAAGAAAATTAAAACAAAAATAAAATATTTTAAAAAAGAAAAAAGTAAAACATTTATATCAAAGCCTAAAAGAAACGATCTTAAAACAAATCAAAAAAAGGAAAAGTTACCTGATCCTCTGTCACCATTTGCAATTTTGAAGACCTTAAAGACTAAATAACTTTATGAATCAAGAAAAATTAGATAATAAAATAATAAGGCTTGATTTATTTTTATTTTATATAAGGATTTTTAAAAGTAGAAGCTTAGCAACTAAGTTTATAAGCTCAAATAGATTGAGAGTGTCTGGTCAAGTTACACAAAAGCCTCACAAACTAATTTCTATCAATGATGTACTGACATTTACACTTAATAATAGAATTAAGGTTTTAGAAGTTATCAATATCCCCAAAAGAAGAGGTTCTTATCAAGAATCTTTATTCTATTATAAAGATGTCAGTCCTCTAGAAGTGAAAGTAGAAAATGTAAATAAATCTCCCGTTTTTAAATTTGTTCAAAGGGTTGGGCGACCAACAAAATTAGAAAGACGGCAAACAGACAAATTAATGGGTAGAGATTAAAATTATAAAATCTATACTTGTAATCCATTTTTTTGTGGTTTAAATAATCTACAAAATAGGACCGTTATGACTTATATCGTAAATGACAAATGTATTAATTGTAGACATACTGATTGTGTGGAAGTTTGTCCAGTTGACTGTTTTTACCTGGGGGAGAATACTATTGTTATTCACCCAGATGAATGTATTGATTGTGGCGTATGTGAGCCTGAATGTCCTGTAGATGCCATCCAGTCAGACACTGACCCTGGTGCCGATCAATGGTTAGAATATAATAGAGAAATGTCAGAAATTTGGCCAAATATAACTATGAAAATTGATCCCCTACCAGATGCTGAAAAATATGCTGATGAAGAAGGAAAATTTGAAAAATATGGTTCTCAAGAGCCTGGACAATTATAAACTTACTAGTTTCGTTTAGTTTTAAACTAGTTTTCCGCAGCATAATATGGTATAACTGCGTTTTTTATTTTTAATTGTGAACGTTTAAAATCATATTTAATAAACAAAGGTGAATAAATTGTCCAAAAATGAAGACTTAGTAAATTCTTTTATCCCAGGAGATTTCGTTGTTTATCCAAGCCATGGAGTTGGAAAGATTATTGGCACAGAAAAACGCCAAGTTGAGGACTTGGAATTAGAATTGTTAGTTGTAAGATTTGAACACGAAAGAATGACACTTAGAGTACCTCTTTCTAAGGCTAAAGAATCAGGTTTGAGGACTTTGTCTAGTAAGGTTCAGATGGAGGAAGCTATTGTTACTTTGAAGGGTAAGGCAAAGGTTAAAAAAGCTATGTGGTCTAGACGAGCTCAAGAGTACGAAACTAAAATAAATTCAGGTAGCTTGGTATCTATAGCTGAAGTAGTTAGAGATCTTTACAGAAAAGATGATCAAGGTGAACAATCTTACTCTGAACGTCAAATGTATCAAGCTGCTATAGAGCGTTTGGCAAGTGAATTTGCAGCTGTGGATAATACAGATAAAGATAGTGCAGTGGTAAAACTTGAAAAAATAATTGATGAAAACTCTGAAGAAGCAGCTTAGTTATAACCATTTTTCTTAGTCTTTAATGTTAAGCATAAAACAAAGAGCTAAAACTTTTTTTGAGTGTTTGCCATCATATAACGAAGGCTATCTTGAAGTTGGTGGTGGTCATTCCTTATACTATGAAGAATATGGAAACCCGAACGGCAGACCAGTATTATTTTTGCATGGTGGACCTGGAGCAGGCTTCTCTAATTCACACAAGGGTTTTTTTGACCCCAAGACTTTCAGGGTTATTTTTTATGATCAAAGAGGCTCTGGCAAAAGTATTCCCTATGCTGAAATTAAAAATAATACAACAGAATTACTTCTATCTGATATTGAATGCTTAAGAAATTTTTTAAAAATTGATAGTTGGCTCCTTTTTGGAGGTTCTTGGGGTAGCACTTTAGCTCTTTTGTATGGAATAAAATATCCAGAAAGATGTAAAGGTTTTATTTTAAGGGGAATATTTTTAGGCTCTAGAAAAGAAGTAAATTGGTTTTTATATGATATTAATAGATTTTTCCCAGAAGCTTATAATAAATTTATTTCATATGTACCAAAAACAGAAAGAGATAATATTCTCAATTGGTTTTATTCACAATTAAACGCAAAAGATAGATCAGCTAATTTGAAGGCTGCCTCTGTTTGGGCAGAATATGAAAACTCTTGCTCTTCTCTAGAATATGTAGAGCGTCCTATATCTGGAGAAAACGCATTAGCAATTTCTAGAATAGAAGCTCATTATTTTATAAATGATTGTTTTATTAGTAAAAATTTTATTATTAATAATATAAGTAAAATATCACATATACCCGCAATAATTGTTCAAGGAAGACATGACGTAATCTGTCCACCTTTTAGTGCAATGAATCTTTCAAAAGAATGGGAAGCTTCTGAACTTCAAATTGTAGATGATGCAGGGCATTCAGCATTTGAACATAATATCGGAAGAAAAATTATAAACGCTTTACATATGATAAAGTAATAAGTTGCTTAAATTATTTTGAACAGCTAAATTTAAACATATATAATTTTTATATATAAATTTATATAGGTATTTATTTAATGGAAAGTAATGAAGTTTTAGAAGACATGTCATTTGAAGATGCTATGAGAGAATTAGAGAAACTCGTAGATTCTTTAGATAAGGGTGACGTGTCTCTTGATGAAGCTATTGCCGCTTATGATAGAGGTTCACAATTAAAGGATCATTGTCAAAAGAAACTTAATGAAGCCAAAATGAAAGTGGAAACTATTCAAGCTTCTGATTCCCTTGGCTCTACTCCAGACAAATTGACTGCCTTTGATCAAGAATAGAATATCATAAAGTCAGTCAAATAGTTTAATGGATGATTTTTTAAAAAAACTTGAAGATAACTCATATGAAATAGATAATTTTTTAGATAATTATTTACCTTTTGGAGATGGGCTTAATAAAAATCTTCTAGACTCCATGAGATACTCTGCAATTAGCGGAGGGAAAAAAATACGGGCTTTTCTAGTTTTGGAAACTGGAAAAGTATTAACCAAAGTTAATAATCAGTTATTTTCAGAAAAAAAGTTTAAAGAATTGGTCGCTGTTGCATCTGCAATTGAGGCAATACATTGTTATTCATTAATACATGATGATTTGCCTGCTATGGATAATTCGGCGGTAAGAAGAGGTAAACCTTCAAATCATGTCAAATATGGAGATTATACAGCTATTTTAGCTGGAGATGCTTTGCTAAGTTGGGCGTTTCAAATTATAGGAGACACTAATTTTATTGAGGATCCAAGAAATAGATCTGATATCTGTTTTGTAATTGCAAAAGCTATTGGTCCAAATGGTATGGTTGGAGGGCAACAGGCAGATATGGATTTTAGTAATCAAGCTACTCTTAGTTTATCTGAGGTTGAATGGATACAGAGGCACAAAACTGGAGCATTAATCTCATCATGTTGTGAAGTTGCTTCAATTTTGGTCGGTGCAAATGAGGAACATAAAAAAGAATTAATGAAATATGCAGATAATATTGGTTTAGCTTTTCAAATAGCTGATGATTTATTAGACGAAGATGGTGATGAAACCGTGATAGGAAAGCCTACAAAGCAGGATAGCAAGAATAAAACACCTAATTTTGTTACTATGCTTGGTAAAGAAAAGGCTATAAATAGAGCAATAAAAACCTCAAATGATGCAATAGAAATAATTGAAAAATATCAACCAGCCTCAGAAAACCTTGTATCTTTAGCTAAATATACTGTAAATAGAAAATATTAATTTTCATTAATTATAGGTTTCAATTGTCGTATGACATATAAAAAGAAAAAATTCAGTACTACACCCCTTCTAGATCAGGTTAAAAATCCTGATGATTTAAAGTTTTTAAAGATAGAAGATCTTGATAATTTATGTTCTGAATTACGTTCTGATATGATTAATATAGTTTCAAAAACAGGAGGCCATCTAGGTGCAGGCTTAGGTGTAGTTGAGCTTGCCGTTGCAATCCACTATGTTTTTGATACTCCTGATGATCGGTTGATATGGGATGTAGGTCATCAAGCCTATCCTCATAAAATCCTAACTAATAGAAGACATAAAATGAATACTCTTAGAAAAGCCAAAGGACTTTCTGGTTTTACTAAGAGAAGTGAATCTAAATATGATCCATTTGGAGCAGGTCATTCATCTACATCTATTTCAGCAGCTTTAGGAATGGCAGTTGCAAGAGACAAATTAGGTAAATCTAACAATGTGGTTGCTGTAATTGGTGACGGAGCAATGAGTGCAGGTATGGCTTATGAGGCTATAAATAATGCAGGAGCCTTAAAAACCAATTTATTAATAATTTTAAATGATAATGATATGTCTATCGCACCTGCTGTTGGTGGGTTAAGTAATTATTTGTCAAATGTTGTTTCTAGCAGATCCTTTAATAATGTAAGAGAAATTGCTAAACAAATGGTCAATTTTTTACCTAAGGAAATAGGAGAGACAGCAAAAAGAGCAGAAAATTTAGCACGAAATTTTTTAAGTAATTCAGAAGGAACTATTTTTAGTCAAATGGGGATGAATTATTTAGGTCCTATAGATGGTCATGATGTATCATCTATGGTTAAAATTTTACAAAATTTAAAACATGGATCTCATGATAAGCCAATTTTGCTTCATGTAGTTACTGAAAAGGGACGAGGTCATCCATTTTCTCAAAATTCTCATGAAAAATATCATGCTGTTTCAGAATTCAACCTAATTACAGGAAATACGATTAAATCAACATCAAATGCTCCTACTTATACGAATGTTTTTTCAGAAACTTTGTGTAAAATAGCTGAAAAGGATGAAAAGGTTTTAGCTATTACAGCTGCAATGCCTTCTGGTACCGGTTTAAATAGATTTGCAGAAAAATTTAAGGATAGATTTTTTGATGTTGGTATAGCTGAACAACATGCTGTTACATTCGCTGCAGGGATGGCCTCAGAAGGGTTAAAGCCTTTTGTTGCAATATATTCAACTTTTTTACAAAGAGCATATGACCAGGTAATTCATGATGTAGTCATTCAGAAATTACCTGTTAGGTTTATGTTGGATCGAGCTGGGTTTGTTGGTGCTGATGGCGCCACTCATGCTGGATCATTTGACTTAACTTATCTTTGCTGCTTGCCTGATGTTGTTGTAATGGCTCCTAGTAACGAAGCTGATTTAGCTAATATGGTCTTTACATCATCTAATTATAGTAAAGGCCCTATATTTTGCAGATATCCAAGGGGTGAAGGTGTTGGGGTTGATATTCCTGCTTCTCTCAGCAATATAGAAATTGGTAAGGGCAGAATTGTATTCCAAGGTAAGGATATTGCTATTCTTTCACTTGGTACAAGATTAGGTGCAGCATTAAAGGTTAGAGATAAATTAAAATCCGAAGGATATTCTATAACTGTGGCTGATGCTAGATTTGCAAAACCAATTGATTATAAACTTCTATCAAAGTTATGGGAAGAGCATGAAAAACTTATTATTATAGAAGAAGGTTCTGTAGGCGGTTTTAGCTCGCATTGTCTTCATTTTATGTCTACTCAAGGTTACCTAAATCAGAGCAACAAAGAAATCAGATGCCTAAATATGCCAGATAATTTTTTAGATCACGCTTCCCAAAATGAGCAACTTGCACAAGCTGGTCTGGATGAGCATGGGCTAATAAAAGTCATAAGAGAGATGTGCTCACTTTCTAACTTAAATAATGAGATTGAAGTTAGTTGATTATTAGTGATATCAATTAAGGTTTTTATTATAACAAAAGAACGAATAGATAAACTTTTATTTCTCAAAGGATTAGCCCGAAGTCGAGAGCAAGCGAATTCTTTTCTCATGGCAGGAAGCGTTTTTGTTAATGGAAACAGAGTTGAAAAATCTGGACAACAAGTTTCAACAGAAGCTTTTATAGAGATAAAGTCCAAGCCGCATCCTTGGGTTTCAAGGGGAGGGGTGAAGTTAGAAAAAGCTATTTTAGAGTTCGATTTACGTTGTCAAGCTATAACGGCTCTTGATATCGGAGCAAGTACAGGTGGTTTTACTGATGTATTATTATCAAAAGGTGCGAATAAAGTTTATGCCGTAGATGTTGGTTATGGCCAATTAGATTGGAAGTTGCGTAAAGATGAAAGGGTTATAGTTAAAGAAAAAACAAATGCCCGATTTTTGTCAGATGAAATTATAAAAGATCAATTAGATGCTGTAGTGTGTGATGCCTCATTTATTTCATTAAAAAAAATTTTACCCTCAGGTTTATCTTTCTTAAAAAAAAATGGTTGGCTAGCTGCATTAATTAAACCTCAATTCGAAGTGGG
>Ga0181582_10005254_pt1 | contig 10445 bp, 10 predicted proteins | sample 071ome_32_FD_132438 | JGI IMG/M metagenome (GOLD analysis project Ga0181582, IMG submission 132438) | Coastal salt marsh microbial communities from the Groves Creek Marsh, Skidaway Island, Georgia - 071405AT metaG (megahit assembly) | ecosystem: Environmental > Aquatic > Marine > Intertidal... | reverse complement strand
TGGCGATCGTGGCTGGGGTTGGCCTCGGCGCTTTGTTCCCTGATGCGGCGGCAAGCATCGCAGCCTTGGAGGCTGCAGGGATCAATCTGCCGATCGCGGTGCTGATCTGGGGAATGATCTTCCCGATGATGCTGGCGGTCGACTTCTCCTCCATCGGATCGATTCGCCAGCAGCCACGTGGGCTGTTGCTGACAGCTGTTGTGAACTGGTTGGTCAAGCCGCTCACCATGACCGCGCTTGCCTTGATCTTTATCCGTGGAGTGTTTTCCGCCTGGATCCCGGCAGCCATCGGGCAGGAGTACGTGGCCGGGATGATTCTTCTAGGCGTCGCTCCCTGTACGGCAATGGTGTTCGTGTGGAGTCGCCTCAGCGATGGCGATCCCAATTACACCCTGGTGCAGGTCGCATTGAACGACGTCATTATGGTGTTCGCTTTTGCCCCGATCGCGGCGCTACTGCTCGGGGTTTCGGATGTGTTGGTGCCTTGGCACACGATGCTCACGGCAGTGGGCCTGTTTGTCGTGGTTCCCCTTCTGGCCGGATGGTTTACGCGGCTGAGCCTGCGCAGTGCTCGCCGGATCGAGCGGTTGGAGACGCGGCTCAAGCCCCTGGCGATTGGCGCGTTGATCGCCACCGTGTTGCTGCTGTTCATGGTGCAGGCCCAGGCGATCCTGGCCAATCCGCTGGCCATCGTTTTTATTGCCATTCCCCTGATCCTCCAGACCTATCTGATCTTCTGGGTCACGGCGTTGTGGATGCGCTCAGCAGGCCAGCCACGATCGATTGCGGCACCCGGGGCCATGATCGGTGCCTCCAACTTTTTTGAGTTGGCGGTTGCGGTGGCGATTAGCCTGTTCGGTTTGAACTCCGGGGCTGCCTTGGCCACGGTGGTTGGCGTGCTGGTGGAGGTTCCGGTGATGCTCTCGCTGGTGGCGATTGCCAACCGGAACCGCCGCATGTTCCCCGCCTGAGAGGAGCAGCGTGATGCCCGGGCCGCTGCAGGTGTTTGTTCAGTTCTTCGTGTTGGGGCTGACCTCCTTCGGTGGCCCAATGGCGCACCTCGGTTACTTCCATGAGCGCTTTGTGCAGCGGGAGCGTTGGATCACCGCTGAGGCCTACGCCGATCTGTGGTCTCTGTCAGCTGTTGCCTGGACCCTCGAGTTCCCAGGTGGGCATGGGTCTTGGACTGATGCGGGCCGGTTGGTTCGGCGGTCTGGCCGCCTGTGCAGGGTTCACCCTGCTCTCCGCTGTGTTGATGGTGCTGGCGGCTTCGCTGCTTTCGGCCCATCCCAGTTGGATGGATGGGGGCTGGGTGCATGGATTGATGGTGGCGGCTGTGGCCGTGGTGGCCCAGGCCGTTCTGGGCTTGCAGCACAAACTTGCTCCCGATCGGCCGCGGGTCAGTTTGATGGTGGCAGCAGCCGTGCTGGTGCTGTTGGTGCCTCGCGTCTGGGCTCAGCTGTTGGCCCTGTTGCTTGGCGGATTGGTGGGTTGGTGTGCGCTGACCCCGCCTGAGCTGGAGCCATCGGCACCTCAACGTCTCATGGTTCCGCTGCGGCGCTCGGTGGCGGTGGTTTTGCTTTGTTCCGCTGTGCTGCTGTTCGTGGCTCTGCCCTGGTTGTCTGCTGACGCCAGACCGCTGCTGGTGCAGCAGCTAAGTGGATTCCTGCGTACGGGTGCCTTGGTGTTCGGCGGTGGCCATGTGGTGCTCCCCTTGCTGGAGCAAGCGCTGGTGCCCAACGGTTGGATGGATCTGCAGCAGTTTCTGGCGGGGTATGGCGCTGCCCAGGCGGTGCCGGGGCCGATGTTCAGTTTCGCGGCCTTTCTTGGCTTTGATCTGCAGCCTGGGATTCAGGGCATCGCCGGTTCTGCGTTCGCGCTCATCGCTCTCTTTTTCCTTCTTTCTTGTTGATTGGCGGGCTCTTGCCCTTCTGGAGTGACCTGGGCCGATTGGCTCCGATGCGTCGTGCTCTGCTGGGCATCAACGAATCGGTGGTGGGCATTCTGCTAGCGGTGTTGTTTTAACCCGTCTGGCAAACAGGCATTCGCGGTGGTGCTGAGTTCAGCCTGTCGTTGGTGGCGTTTGTGCTGTTGGTGAGCTGGCGGCAACCGGCGTGGCGGGTGGTGCTGTTCTGCGCCGGAGTGGGTGGTTCGACCCTGGCCAGATCCATCCCTCTGCAGAATCATTGCATTGATGGGGAGCGTGGTGGCTGGAGCTGGTGTGAACCCTGCCGATCAGCGCTGGTCTTTCTGGCCGCTGCTGCCTCTTTGACTCCAGTTGCTGGAATGGGTTTGAAGGGCTTGTCCCTGAGTTGTCCCTAGGAATTGTTGCAATTGGGCGGGATTGTGTGCAACTACAACCCTCGCCTTGGCTGGCTGATGCTGTCGCCACGAGCGGGGTTTTTTATTGCAGCTGGAAATGCATTGTTTTTCCGGAGATCATCTTTTGTTGAAAAATTTATTCTCATGGCTGAGTATAGTCAACTCTGCTCTTGCTCCTGGTTATGGACTTCAGAACTAACACTTTTTGAGTTCTTCTCTCAACCAAAAATAGGGATCTGCTTCTGGTTTTGCGCAAGGATCGATTTGACGTGCAGCCCGCAATCCAGATTCAATTGCGCCTTCTACCCATCCTGATTTCATCGTTGTGAAGTCTCCCGCAAAGTAAATGCGTTCTTCCGGTTTTTTGCATTCATCAATCATCCATGCCCCACCGATTGGAGGGCTGCCGAAGGATGCCTTGATCCAGGGCTGCTCAGACCAGGCAAATTCCTTCACCGTTACCACTTCGTCAAACAAATCAGGCATATCTCTACGGAATAGATCTACGATTTCTTTCGCTCTCCTGTCACGTGGCCGATTAAGCAGACGCTCAGCATTGGTACCATTTAGATAGAAAAATAGATTGCCGTAACCACCTCCTTCGTTGCCTGTTATGTCGATCACTCTTTCCCACGCGTGATCTGATCCGGCCATAGGCCACCCATGGATATTTAACTGAAGCCATTTTGGTGTTTTTGTCTGAACAATTACTTTAACTGTTTTCTCCCACTCCATTTGATTAAACAGCTTAAGTTTATTGGCCGACCATTCTGGTGATATGCTTATATCTTTTAAAACTGTAAAGGGGATGGTGGTGATTATGCAATCAGCCTGCCATTCGCGCCCATCTTGAACTTCAATTCGCACCTTCTTTTGGGTTTGATTTATGGCTACAACAGGAGCCCCTAGTACAATGCGGTTTCCCAGTTCTTTTGCCATTGCTTGAGGAAGTAAATCATTTCCTCCTTTGATGCGAAATAGGTTTTGATCTCCAAAGTGGTAAGCCAGGTCGGGAATCGTGGGTATAGCAGAAGAACTCGACGTAAAAGTACCTCCATGAGCATCAAGAAGCTGAAGAAATGCATCGGAAGCACCTACTTGCTTCAGCATTTCCCCAATCGACAAATTATCCAGTCGCTTACGGGTGGCTGCGTCGGGCCATTCTGCCGATAATACAGTATCAGTGTCGAGACCATTCAAGTATAAATAATAATTCAGCATAGAGGCAACTGTTACATCTCGTTCTTCGGGGTGTAAGTCGTATGGCCAATTCGCAAGGGATGCCGATTCAGCGGATTGCCCGCCATACAAATATCTAGGTAGCCCATCATTCATGCATAGAAGTGGTAAGTTGAAGTGTTGAATATATTTCAGGGTATAGGGCATATTCGACCGGAAATGGCCACCTCCTGCCTCTGAGAATTGACCGCCTTTTAATGGTATTGATAATAAACGTCCCCCCACTCGATCTTGATACTCAATCACTCGAACGCTGTGTCCTGCTCGATGCAGTGCTAATGCAGCTGTCAAACCTGCCATTCCTGCACCCAGGATCAATATCTCTTTTTTTGTCGAAGTTTGTGCTGGCAGATTGCCCTTTGATTCTGCATTGACTTGCCTATTTGCTAAAAATTGTGTTGACGCTATTCCTAGTGCCGTGTTGCGTAAAAACTTACGACGATTCAATGCAGGATTGGTCATGCCTTAGGGAGTCGTTTTTGCTATTGACAAGTTACTGCGGACGTGGTGCTCTGACCCGTTTGTGAGAGCAGAGCAGCAAAGCTTAAAGTTTCAGCTGAAGCCCGCATCAGTACGCGGAATCATGATTTCGTTCGGAATCTGCCTTCAGCTCAGGCGGATCCCATCCGTAGCTGACGTGGCCCCCAAAAACTGAACCAGTCCTTCTGAGAGCTTCCCAAGTGGCCAGACTTGGCCATGAGAAGCCCCATGAAACTCAAGCGCCACACACCCGAGCAAATCATCCGCTAACTACGCACCGCTGAGCAGCTCCTCAACTAGGGCAGAGCGTCGCCGATGTCTGCCGGGCTCTGGAATGTCGGCTCCGACCTATCACCGCTGCCAGCAGCTCTGCGGCGAGATGAAATAAGCCACAGAAGCCAAACTCTTCAAGGAATTGGAGCAGGAAAACCCCCGCCTCAGGAGACTTCTCGCTGATGCTGAATTAGATAAGGCGATGATCTAGCCGCAGGCTCGGTGAAGCCATAGGAGTTAGCCGAGGGAAATTTCTGAGCCCGGAGCGACGACGCAGAGCCTTGTGTGTTCTGTAGGAGCGATCCTGGGTATTCCAGCGCCGTGCTTGCCGGTTGGCCTACCCGAAACGCAACACGCAGCGCCTGTCGGTTGTGGTTAGCGCAATTGAGGAGCAGAAGCTGCGCCGCCGCATCCGCGAGCTGGCCCGGCGTCATGTGTGTTGTGGACGGCGGCTTGTGTACCGGCGGCTCAGGTTCGACAGCTGGAGCATCAATCAAAAACGGGTGCAACGAATCTGGCGAGAGGAGGGGTTGCAGGTCCCCCTCCCGCGCTGGTGCAAGCGATCACGTCCTCCTGGAGGCAAACGGGAGCTGATGCGTGCTGAATCCCCCCATCACGTCTGGGCGATCGACTTCCAGTTCGATCAGACCATGGATGGGAGATCGCTCAAGTTCCTCAATGTGATCGACGAATGCATCCGGCTCTGCCTGGCGATTCGGCTCGGCAGACGCTGTAGGGCTGCTGAGTTGATTGACACGATCGAGGAGCTGCTAGCTCTACCCACTGCCTACGCACCTGCGGATGGATAACGGCCCGAAGTTCATCACCACAGCCTTGGAAGGGGAGTGCACAGGGAGTGGCTGCAGAACGGTTTACTTCCCACCGGGCTCGCTCTGGGAGAACCCATTTGAGGAGTTATCCAGCAGATTGGCGTCCTGACTACCCACCATCTCTCAGATGAACTGGACCAATGAAGGGGGTCACGTCAGCCTCGATTGACGTTGTGAACGTTTCTGCTGCCGACCAGAACTGGGGGTTCTGGCCGTTCCTGCCACTGTGTTTCCAGTTGTTGCTATGGATCCGAAGGGCTTGACCCTGAGTTGTCCTTAGGAATTGGTGCAATTGGTGGCTTTAGGGTTCCATTGGGGGCAGTACCCCATAGGTAGTAACGGCACTCAGTAACTTCGAGGTACCCCTTGATCGAGATGGGTTGCTTTGCAAGCCTGCATCAGAGATGGAAGCGTTATTCACTTGCTTGCTCGGCAGCTTGGACCTCTCTGAGTGGTTTCTCGATGCGTTTAACCCTGGATGGGGGTATCTAGTTCAGGCATGATGATAACAACTATTCCGTCGTGGTTATCCCGACATCGGATTGTTTAGGCATCACCTCTGTCTTGATGGCAGTGCTCCTAGGTATCTAGCGATTCGGCCGAACCTGAAGGTGACTAGAACGGTGGCTATTGATATCGGTGTTGCTCGATTTCCCTATCACCCATATCGGGGAATTGAGCCCCAGTAACCTCTGTTACAGAGATGCCCCCCTCAAGTTTCGTTTTAAGATTTATAGTCTGTGACTAAGTTTTTTTTGGATTGCGATTGGTTGACAAATGTACGCATAAATTTATGTAATTATTTCTGCTTTTCGTGTCCGTACTTAGTGCTGTCTGTTATCTCAGATGGTTATAGATGAAAAAATCAGTCGCGACCGAATTGCTTCCTGTTATGTCTTGTCTGGTTGGTCACGAGCGGTGCCGACTCGTTCAGAAATAAAATATGCCAAACGGAAGCCGCAGTACTGACGGGAACCACATCATCTGTTGTTATGCCGAAGTTCTGCGGCGTGGTCTTTTCATCTTTAATCTTTTGGGCAGTCTGCTGGCCAATGTTTCTTGGTTATGTTGAGAAGTATTGTTTGATCATGTATTGCTCTGTTAGAAGTCTCTGATTAGCTTGTGGGTGCCTGAATAGGTTCTTTGTTGTGAAGTCAATTGGGTCTGTGTTTTGGTTAAAGCCGCGGACGCGTGCTCTTTTGGAGCTTTTGTTGGCGATTGCTTCTGAGCAGGTTGGGACCTCGGCAATGAAGGCTTCTCAAGGGTTTGCTCTGCCTCTGCCAACTCTGCTCGCAGCTGTTGGTTATGTTTCCTCTCTTTTTTGGTTCGCGCGAAGCATGAAGGTTCTGCCTATGGGCTTTGCTTATGCGCTCTGGGTTGGCTTGGGAATGGTTGTTGCTTCCATGGTTGGTTTGCTTTGGTTTGGTGAGGTTCTCAGTGCAGCGACAGTCATTGGTTTGCTTTTGATCGCGGCCGGTATTTTCGTTTTGAATTCTGCTCAGACGGGAGTCTCATGATGTATCACGCTTATCTGATTCTTCTTTTGGCAATTGTTGCTGAAAACGTCGGAACAACTTTTTTGAAGGGTTCGAATGGTCTGAAGCGCCCTGTTTATGTTGTTGGCGCATTGTCTGGATATGTTGTGAACTTTTTGATGATGGGCCAGGTGCTGGCGCTTCTTCCGTTGGCTGTTGTTTATGGGTTGTGGTCTGGTTTAGGTATGGCGTTTGTGACTTTGCTTGGAGTTTTGATTTATAAAGAGGTTTTCAATCGGCGTGTTGCCATTGGACTTGCTTTGATTGTTGCGGGCGTGCTTGTCCTGAATGCGGCTTAGTTTATCGCTAGCTCCGCACGTGTGTGCTAAATATGGGTTTTTGTGATCTCTGGAATCAATTTGCGAAGCATATCGTGATGCTCTCTCAGGGCTTTTTCGGAGTCTCCGAATATGCCCTGCTCCCAATACTTTGATGCTGTCGCTTGAAAGTGGAGCTCGCAGATATGTTTGTCTTCTGCCATGACGACATCATTGATTTCTGCTGCAACTTTGCGTGCTTCTCTCATGCCTTCGCTTTCTTCAGCGAAGCTGTAATCAGCTCCATTCATGACCGATTCAGTGGGGCTGAGAGGGATGGAGCGATAGAAGCCTGCAGATTCTGGATAAAACACCAGAACTGAGCTTGGAAAGAGTCCGATGTAAAGCCAGGCTTGAGGAATGGTATTGAACGGGGCAGGGTGTTGAGCTACGAGATCCCGATAGCGCTGATTCATTGGCTGGCGGGACGGCGATTCGTTAAAGGGACCTCGAATTCGGTGTGTGCCATCGATCCATGGCCCTTCTTCGTATCGCCGTCCATAGAGGTCAGTCAGACCTTCATGTGCCGTTGGACAGTGATAGCACTCGTTATCAACATCGACCATCGCCTTCCAATTCACAGGCTGAACGGCACTGCAATATGGGCCATCACTTGCTTGCAGCGTTTCGAGGGGATAGATCTCTAATTCCTCTTCATGTCTGGCCATTAAATTGGCTACCGATGGCTGCGGACCTGTTTCGAAACGTAGGAACAGGAACCCACGCCAGTTCTCCAGTTCTATGGGTTGCAGGCCCCACTCTTGAGGATCCAGGGCGGGGAATTTATCCGGTTGTGACGGGGTCTTGAGATGCCCCTCAAGGGTGTAAACCCAGGCATGGAAGGGACACATCAAGGCCCCACGGCAATGTCCACGATCACCCTCCACCAGGCGTGATCCACGATGCCGACAGGTGTTGTGGAACGCGCGTATCACTCCATCCTTCCCTTTGATGACAAAGGCGCGTTCCCCAAGCAGATCGAAGCTGAGCCAGTCTCCGGGATCGCTTAGGTCATTGGTGTGTCCAACAACATGCCAATGGGTCAGAAATACCCTTTCTTTTTCAAGGTTGAAGATCTGTTCACTTCGATAGGTCCATCCAGGCAGGCCTTCACGGTTCCAGCTCTGTTCTGAAGGCATCAAGTGTTCAACAGCCTGTTCTGTTGGTAGCGACTTCTGGTGTGTTTCGACTGTCTGTCGGGTCTTTCGTTGACAATTGCTGTGCCGCCCAGCCTGGCTCTGACCTACAGGTCTGCAGAATCACCGAAGTTAGAGGTGGTCATCGTTGGCTGGAGCTGGTGTGAATCCTGCTGATCAGTACTGGGGGGTTCTGGCCGTTGCTGCCTCTTTGACTGCAGTTGTTGGAATGCCTTTCAAGGACTTGTCCCTGAGTTGTCCCTAGGAATTGGTGCATCTGAGTGTGTCCAAGAGCAACTCGCGATAGTCCGAGAAATCGTCTCTGAAAGCTTCCAGAGAATCCATGAAGGCTTCGCGTTTTGCGTCCCAGGATTTAGCTTCCTTGCGAAAGGGCCTCGTTGGAGACTTCGTGGTCGTCTCGCTGCTTTCGGCGATTCAACCGGTTCTGGCGCATTGTGATGTGAAAGGGGATGCGGCGATGCCCGACACCAGCAGAGCGACTGGGCCGCAGATGACGGTGTATCGATCGGTGAGCATTGGTTGCTGTACGTCATGGGGATTCCACATCGCTTCAGCGGGGTTCCGCATTGAGAACCATGTCACCGAGGACATGGATGCTGTGAGGAAGGCGCGTGGTGTCAGCTCTCAACAGGCTTCTTGCCATACCGCTGTTGTGCAGGGGGTTGTCATTGAAGGGCAGTTCCTGCTTCTGCGATCCAACGGCTTTTGAAGGAACGGCAAAATATCCGAGGTCTGGCGGTTCCAGGGATGCCAATGGGTTCTCCCTGGATGGAGGTGGCTGGCGTCGAGGCTGAACGTTTCGAGGTGCTCGCCATTGCCCATGACGGAACAACCTCCGTCTTCGCTCGCTACTGAGCATTTACAGGGAGACGCCACTGGGAATGATGTTTCATGGCGATGTTTTTCGATCTTCCACTCGTAGAGCTAAGAGCCGCGCATGGCATCGAGGTGGTTCACCCTGAGGCGATTTGGTCTGCCCGTTGATGTTCGATCACTTCAACGCCATCACCACAGTTGTGCGTGCATCAGCGCTGGATGACACCTCATATCGATGGGGTGTTGGAGTTCCTTCCCTTTGGCACTGATCCCCTGCCATCCCATCGGTTGCGTCAATGGAAACGGAGGCTTGACGTTGATGGCAATTTGGCGATCAAACCCGAAGCGGCCGTAAAAGGCAGGATCCCCATAGACCAGGATTCGCGGCTGATGGCTGCTCAGGGCATGTCTGATGGCGTGATCCACCAATTCAGAGCCAAGCCCTTGGCCTTGATGGGCGGGGGCTACGGCAAGGGGAGCAAGAATCCAACCCACCATTTGGCTGTCTTGGGTTGTGATGCTGCTGAGGCTGAGATGGCCAACGATGGTTTGCTTGGGTGCGGTGATCACCCAGTGCAGTGCTGAATGCGTTTCATCCGTGGTGTCAGACCAAAGCTCGTTAACCACTTGGATGATCTGTTCACCCTCTCCAGCTGGAAAGGCTGCGCGATGAAGTTGAAGGACCGCTGATAAGTCTTGCTCTGATGCTTTTCGCAGTGATTGAATACTGCTTTGTCCGCTGCTCACAGGGCATCGTTTGCTTTTCCATCATCATGGTGTTGTCCCTCCGGGACGGAAAGAACAGCTGATGCCCGATTGACGTTGTGAGCGTTTCTGCTGCCGATCAATACTGGGGTTTCTGGCCGCTGCTGCCTCTGTATCCCTACGGCACCCGTTCCACCCATTTTGAGGAGCTGATTCCCGGCCAGGTCTGGAGTTTCGAGCAGCTCCAAGGCGTTTATTACGTGGCAGTGCCGATCCGGATGACAGCCGTGAAGGTGCCGGGCGGGTTGATGCTGGTGAATCCGCTGCCGCCTACCGCTGAGCTCAAAGCCCAACTGAAGCGGTTGGAAGCATCCCACGGCCCGGTCTGCTCGATCGTGCTGCCCACGGCCTCCGGTCTGGAGCACAAACTGCCCTTGGCACCTTTGGCTCGTGCATTTCCGGATGCCGAGCTCTGGGTGTGTCCGGGTCAGTGGAGTTTTCCGGTGCAGCTCCCCCTCAGTTGGCTTGGGGTGCCGTCCCGTCGCACCAAGGTGTTGCTGGATGACGGGGTTCCCCACGGTGATGTGTGCCAGTGGTTCTCCCTTGGGCCTCTCGATCTGGGGGTGGGTCGCTTTCAAGAGATCAGTTGTTTGCACCGCCCCTCTGGTGCCTTGCTGGTGACGGATGCCCTCGTTGGCATCAGCCCCGAGCCTCCGGCGGTGTTTGATGCAGACCCAACGCCGTTGTTGTTTCACGCCCGGGAGCGTGGTG
>Ga0181582_10005251_pt1 | contig 10451 bp, 10 predicted proteins | sample 071ome_32_FD_132438 | JGI IMG/M metagenome (GOLD analysis project Ga0181582, IMG submission 132438) | Coastal salt marsh microbial communities from the Groves Creek Marsh, Skidaway Island, Georgia - 071405AT metaG (megahit assembly) | ecosystem: Environmental > Aquatic > Marine > Intertidal... | reverse complement strand
GAACGACGAACGACGAACGACGAACGACGAACGACGAACGACGAACGATGAACGACGAACGACGCGGTCGGTCGCGACGGGCGACGACGACGACGACGACGACGTCGTCGGCGTCGTCGTCGGAGCGCGGGTCGGTCGCGACGTTCATCATTCGTCATTCGTCATTCGTCATTCGTCGTTCGTCATTCGTCGTCGAGGGAGCGACGCGACGACGCCGTCGTTCGTCGTTCGTCGACGTCGGAAAACGCGCGCGGAGGCGCGACATGGATGATTCGACGACGTCGCTCGCGCGCGCGCTCGAGCGCGAGCGGTGCGCGACGTCGACGACGACGCGCGTGACGTGTCGCGCGACGCCGGATGAGCGCTCGGGAGAGACGCGTCGGACGTGTCGACGCGAGCGCGTCGTGTGGCGACACTGCCCGGGAAGGTACGTTCGCGCGTCGAGCGCGCGCGCGCGCGAGGCGTGACGCGCGAGACGTGACGCGCGAGACGGGAAGGGACGACGCTGACGCGGACGCGAATTCCGCGCGACGCGCGCGCAGGCCGAAGGAAGAGATCGAACGCGTGAGCGAGGTCACGGATGACGATCGGGGATTGAACGGCGATGGATTTGAGACGTCGTCGTCGTGGTCGTCGTCGTGGTCGTCGTCGTGGTCGAGCGCGGGCGGACGCGCGGAGGACGGATCGGCGGCGCGGGACGCGCTCGAGCGCGTCTTCTGGCGAGTTTTGGACGGTGCCGTCGATCGATTCGATCATCGGAGTGCGATCGAGGCGACGGAGCGTGGATTTTTTGACGCCCTGGGCGGCGCGGCGAGAGAAATGGCGAAGGAGTTGTCGCGCGCCGCCGACGCGTTGGAGCGCGCGGGCGGCGCGGCGGACGACCGAGAGCGACGCGAGCCGAGCGAATCACCGCGCGCGATAGAAAAGTGATTCCAGCGTCGATAGAAATTCCCTCGATCGAGCGCGCGCGATCCTCGGCGCGCGCGGCGCCGACGCGCGACGGACGCGTCGACGCGTCTCGCGCGCCGCACTCGCTCGCTCGCGCCTTCATGGCCCGCGCGCTCTTCGCCCCCGCGCCCGCGCGCGCGACGACGCCCTCCGCCTCCCGCGCGCGGTCGATCGCGCGCGCGAACTCGCCTCGACCGATTCAAAAAGGCTCGCAATATCCCGCGAAGGAGCACTGCAGTGAGTGCGGGCTCTGCGACACCGAGCACATCGCGCGCGTCAAGGACGCGTGCGCGTTCCTCGGGGCCGGTATGTCGCGCGTCGAGACGCTCGAACCCGTCGTGCACGGTCGAGGACGATGGACGTCCGGCGATGAAGATCGGTTGGGCGTGTGCGAGGAGACGTTTTACGCGTCGATGAAAACGCCCGTGCGCGGGGCGCAGTGGACGGGCGTGGTGACGAGTCTGGCGCTGAAAATGCTGGAGAGCGGCGCGGTGGAGGGTGTGATATGCGTCGCGGGACAGCCGGACGAGCCGAGGGCGCCGAGACCGATACTGGCGACGACGCGCGAGGAGATATTGAGCGCGCGCGGGGTCAAGCCGAGCTTGTCGCCGAATCTCTCCGTGCTGAGCGAGGTCGAGGCGCGCGGACTGAAGAGGGTGTTATTTATCGGAGTCGGTTGCGCGGTGAGCGCTCTTCGCGCCGTGGAGCCGTATTTGGGTTTGGAGAAGCTGTACGTGGTGGGAACGAACTGCACCGACAACGGACGAGCTGACGGATTTCAAAAGTTTGTTGGTCTGGCGAGCGAGGATCCGGACTCGGTCGTGCACTACGAGTTCATGCAAGACTATCAGGTGCATTTAAAGCATCGCGACGGATCGTACGAAAAAGTGCCCTACTTTTGCCTTCCGTCGAACGATTTAGTCGACGTCATCGCGCCGTCGTGCTACAGCTGCTTCGATTACGTCAACGGCCTCGCGGACGTCGTCGTCGGCTACATGGGAGTGCCGTATATGGAAAAACCCATGGATAAACATCCACAGTACGTCACCGTTCGCAACGAGCGCGGGCGAGAGATGATGGATCTCATCCGCGACGACATGGTCGTCTCGCCGTCCACCAGTTCCGGCGATCGTCGACCCTTCGTCATGCAAACCGTCATCGCCGACGACGAGGCCAAGCTCGGTCGAGGGCCGGAAAAACCTGCCCCCCGATTCGTCGGCAAGCTCATCGCCTGGATCCTCACCAAAATCGGTCCGCGAGGCAAGGAGTTTGGCATGTACTCCTTGGACTATCACACCATCCGAAACTACATCTACGTCAACCGCACCTGGGGCGCCGCTCGCGCGGCAGAGCACGTCCCCGAGTACGCCAAAAAAGTCATCCGCGAGTACGACGCCGACGGCGCCGTCACCGCGCGTCTCGCCATGCGTCCGAACCGCGCGCGTTGATAGCCGCCGCTCGACCCGTAACCCATCGCCGCGCCCCGTCCACCGCTCCCCTCCGGAATCCACCCGCGCGCGCCTCACCGCTCCTCCTTTACCTCCGCATCTCCCCCGAACGCATCGCTCGCGGCCACGAGCGCGAGCGCGCTCAGCGTCGCCGCTTGCGCGTAAATTCTGGAGTGTATCAACTTGACGCTCGTCGCCCGCCGCGCGCCGCTCACGCCGCGGCTCTGCATCGCGAACGCGCTCGCGACGCCCACGAGCCAAAACGATCCGATGACGCGGAGCTTGTTCGCGCGCGCGTACGCGACGGCGTCCTCGATGAGCGTCGACATGCTCGTCAGTCACTGACGCGCGCGGAAAAGAAACATGCCGAAGAAACAAGTCGACGCTTCCACGAGCGAAGAGATGGACGTGGACGCGATTCTCGAGCAACTGTGCGAGGAATTTGAGGCGCGGAACGGACGGGCGGCGACGGAAGATGAGATGAAGCAATGGATGGAGCAGCTGCGCGAGGCGATCGCCGAGGGCGCGTTCGACGAAAAGTGAGCGGCGCGTAGGGGCAGAGGGAGCGAACGCGCGGACGTGATGCGTTCTGTTTTGTTTTCGTCGCGCGCGCGCGGTCGGGCGCGGATGAAGGTCGTGATGTGGACGCGCCGGATGGGAACGACTGGCGGTTTGGAAATTTGAAATTTGAGACGACGCTCGCTTACGCTTGTTCACGCGGTGGCGTGAAATACTCCTGCGGCGGCGTCGCCGCGGCGGCGTTGTAGTAGTGATCGAACGTATCTTCGGGCGCGGGTTTGACGAGATGACTCGTTTCGTCGAAACACGCCGCGTTTCTCACCGCGAGCTCGCCCGAGCGGACGAAGCGGAAATCTCGAAAATCAAAACCCGGGCTCACCGCCTCGCCGATGATGGCGTACTCCGCCCCCGGCTCAAGTACAGCCGCCTTAAACGTCCCCCCGCGCACGACCAATTGCGGCGTCTGCCCGCTCTCGACGTCCCGCCCCAGAACTCTCCGCTCGTACGTTCCGTCTTCTCGCGCCAGGTGATACGTCACCGCCCCGCCCGCGTGATGATAATGCACGTGATCGCTCTCGTTCAGCGCCCACCACTGATGATCACTCTCCTTCGTCAACATGTAATAAATGCTCGTCATGTGATTCCTTCGTCCGTCGTCACCGCTCTCCGTCCGCCGCGACGTCCCGCACGTCGCCTCCGCGCCCGCGCCCGCGCTCGTCGCCGTCTTCCCCATGCTCGACATCGGCGCGCATCCCGTTCGATACGTCTCCACAAAGAAACCACCCTCGGGGTGCGGTATCAGTCCCAATCGCGCGATGAGCGCGTCCTTGGCCTCGACGTCGCGTTTCTTTTTATTCGCGCTCGCGTTTTCCCGCGCGCGCTGCACCAGGAAAAGAAGCCCTCGCGCGCTCGACGGCGCGCACAGAGCGCCGACGGCGACGCCGAGGACGACACCAGCCGTGAAGACGCGCGCGCGGTCGTCCGGCATGACGATACGGCGACGCGAGCGCGTTCACGGAGCGAGATGCGCGTCCGATTGTGACGATGCCGCCGTGTTTTGACGTCGCGTCGACAGTGTGAGACGCGCGCACGCGGTGCGCGCGCGCGAACGCGCGGGCGACGCGTGGGCGAACACATCTCTCGTCGAACGAGTGCGTTTTGATCGAGATCGAACGCGTCGTCGGGGAGGAAATCACGCGCGAGTGCGTGGCGATTTGATTTTGAAAAGTCGATCAATCTTCTCGCGCGGTGGTGCGGTGCGGTGCGGTGCGGTGCGGCGTCCGTCGAGCGGTCGTTCGTCGGGAATGGCGTCCTGGCCGTCCCCGCGGGCGAGACTGCTCGGACGCGATCGCGACGGTGCGCGAGAGGAAGGGGGCGACGGGCGGCGCCGGGACGCGGCGGCGGCGGCGGCGCCGGGACTGACGCTGGATGATCTCATCCTGCGACGCGGCGACGGTGGTGCGAGCGCTGGAAACGGTCGAAGTGATGCGTACGCGCTCGGACGGACGCTCGGGGGGGGGGCGGGCGCGGGCGACACGCGTCTGTTTTCGAAAGCGAGAGCGCCGGTGGTGGTCACGGGATGGCAGAATCCGCACGCCGAGCGCGGCGACGGGGCTCGAGAGGGCGGTGCTGGGCGGAATAAGCCCGCGGTACGAGCGGGCGCGCGCGGCGCGAGCGCGGCTGAAGAGCGGCGGACGATCAGGCAACCGACGGATTTGGCGGGCGCGCGAAACGCCGTGGGCGTCGTGCGGGACGCTGTGGATTACAACGCGGGATATCTCTCTCCAGATGAAGTGAACGCGGATTTAGATGGTCCGCCATCGCCCGTGCGTGGATTTGCGCAGAGGTTGATGTCTTTGGCGGCATCGCCGACGCCTAGAGGGAAGCACTCGCGAAAACGTGTGACAACAAATCGAAGCGCCGAGCCGGACGGAGCGTTCGCGTTTGAGCGGAAAATGCAGCGCTCTCATGCGGGAAGAAGTCGAGTGCGCGAGGCGGACGCGCTCGCCGCGGCCGCGCGGCGCATGCCGATGAGTCCGGCGAGCGATTCCGGCGCTCCGGAGTCCGCTTCTCGATCAGGTCGCGTGCTTCGCGCGCCGGGTGCGTTTTGGTCCAACGGCAATGCCCATCACGAACGAGAGCAGGTTCACAAGAAGCGTGGTCCAGGACGACCTCCGAAAAATGCGAAGCGTTTCTCCCCGCCGACGTCGGAAGATGAGTACGACGACATCGGAGCGGAGGAAACGTGGAGTGATGAGGAACCGCACCATAGGCGGGATACCAACGCCGCGCGCGCGCTGGATAGAATTAGAAAAGGCACAGCTGCGGCTCCGAGACAGTCGAAGTCAAAGCAGCAGCGAACGCAGGATTCGCGCAGAAAGCAGAAACCAGGTCCGAAGCCCGGTATGGCGGCGGCGAAGAAAGCAGCCATGATTGCCGCGGGCATTCCCATCCCTGTTCTTCCGCCGGGCGTGAAACGCGGGCGCGGGCGCCCACCAAAGAGCATGCTCGTGATTCCAGACGGTCCGGTGAACGCGAACCTCCCGGAGTACGTCTTGCGTAAAGTCGCAGATGTGGACCCGTCCATCATCGAGCGGGTACAACCAGAGCTGGGCTCGGAGGAAAAACCGAAAAGGCACTCGCCTATCAAACGACCGGTGAGTGCCTCGGTACCGTACGAAGAGGAGCGAACGGCGTGTGTCGCGTGTGGGCGCGTGGACGGTGAAGATAGAATGCTGCTGTGCGACGGATGCGACCGTGGCTATCACACGCACTGTCTCGTGCCACGCCTGGAAAGGGTGCCACAGAATGAATGGTTTTGCTACGAGTGCGTGACTGAGAATCGCCCTAAGACCGCCGCCGCGGCAGCTTTCGAAAGACGTCAGGCGGAGAAGGCCAGGTTCGCGATGTCAAACGTGAGTGATTATCAACGTGTGAGCGACAAATTGAAGCTCAACGGCGAGCCGAAACTGAAGCCCGGTCCAAAGCCAGGTTCGAAATCAAAACGCACGCGTTTGGACTCGTACGACGACGAGGATGCGTTCGAAGACGAACGTTATTACGATGACGACGATATCGGGCGTGAGCGCCGACGGTCGCACGATTCCAAGCCTTCATCGATGGAGAAGCGTCCCGTCGGGAGACCGAGAAAAGATCCAAATGCGTGGTCAGAGGAGCAGCTCGAGGCGCTACAAAATGCCCAGGTGAACGTCGAACTCGGGCGCAAGAATTTCTGGACCGAAGTAGCAAGCTACGTTCCCGGTAAAACCGCCAAGCAATGCCGCGATAGGGTATACGGCGCCCTCGGTATTGACGCCGACGACGCACCAGAAATTGCCAACGTCGAACACGACGACATCGAGAACGTTCGAGTCGCCCGAAGCGACCACCTCGAGCGAACGCTCACCACGCCCACGAAGCCAAACTCAGCACGCGAAAACGCCGAGCGCTGGCGTCATCGATCCATCGCTCAATCCTAACCCGCGGTTGCGTCCGTCTTGTCATGAAAACGCCTCGCCGCTCCCGCGACAGTCCCCACACGTCCCCGCATGAGGGATCGAACGTTCGGCGCCCTCGCCCTCACATTTCTCACTCTCGCCTTCGTCTATTACACCGTGTGGGCTCTCGTTACGCCCCTCGTGGACGACGGACACCCCGCGCTGAATTACTTTCCCAAGCCTGAACTGGCCGTGGCGATCCCGGGGTATTTCGGCGCCGCGCTCGTGAGCGCGAGCGTCTTCGTCGTCGGTGCGCACATGATCGCGCACCGACCGGAACGCGCGACGAACGAGGCGAAGAAGCGGCGGTGAGGCGCGCGCGCGCGTGAAGATGTCGGCGGCGGAGCGGAGACCGTCGACGCGGACGAGCGACGACGACGAGCGCGGCGACGATGTGGACGAGAGCGAGAATCGAGCGAGGCAGTGGGAAGAAATGATGCTTTTAGTGAGCATATTCGGTGAGCGCGCTCGCGGAGAGGACGCGGAAGCGGTGAGAGAGGCTCTGGAGACGGGCGAGTCTACGGCGCGCGACGAGTCAGAGCGAGCGCTTTGGTGTGAATTGGAGCTTCACGTCGAGGTTCCCGAGAGAGGAGTTCGCGTTCGATCAACGGTGGATGTGGCCGATGAGTCAAGCGCGTCAATGGCGCTCGTGAAAACGATGCCATCGATTTTTCTGGCATTTACGTTTCCTCGAGCGTATCCGTCGGCGGCGGCACCAAACTTTGTGTTGCGTGCAGATTGGTTGTCGAACAGTCATCTGTCAGCGCTCGCTGCCCGCCTGGACGCCATGTGGGTTGAAAACTTCGCTCGGGATCCGATCGTGTACGAGTGGACGGAGTGGTTGCGAAGCTCCGCGATGGAGGACGTGCTGTTAAACTCTGTCGGCGTGTTGGATTTGTCTGCGCGTGCGCTCGGTTGGTTCGGCGAAACCTTCGAGCTGGATCCTCGCGGTGTCGTCACAGCGAAAAGTGCTTCAGAAGCGGAATTTTCAATTTTACGAGCGGAGGCGGTGGCTCGGAGGCGCGAATATTTGGTGCGCGCCGACCACACGTGCGGCGTGTGTCTGTCCGACGACGTTCGCGGCGTGGACATGCGCCGAATCTCGGCCTCGTGTTCGCACACGTTCTGCGTCGACTGCGTCAGTAGAATGGCACTCGTCCACGTTCGCGAAGGATCTGTGACGAGTTTGCTCTGTCCGTCACAAGAGTGTTCGTGTCCCTTCGAGCCGCACGTTTTGAGAGAGGTGCTGTCGAATGACGAATTTGAGAAGTACGAGGCCTTGTTGCTCTCGAAAACGCTCGATGCGATGAGTGATCTTGTGTATTGTCCTCGATGCGAATGGCCCGTGATCGAAGACGAAGAAGCGCGACTCGGTCGCTGCGTCAAATGTCTGTACGCATTTTGTACGCTGTGTCGAGCGGCGTGGCATGCAGGGGAACAGTGCTTGAACGCGGAACAAAAGCTCGCCGTGCTCGAGGCGCGCAAGCGCGGAGATTCTCAAATGTCCGACGACGCTCTGAGAAAGTACAGAGAAGAAATTGCTGACGCCTCCGCCGCAGCTTACGTGGCGCGAAACGGCAAAACGTGCCCGAGTTGTAGACAAGCGATCGAGAAAAACGAAGGGTGCAACAAGATGACATGCTCATGCGGCGCGTATTTCTGCTGGACTTGCGGCAAAAGGCTACTCGGTGACGGCTATTCACACTATAGAAACGTGAATGGCGAGCCGGGCACGAGTGCTTGTCAGCTGTTTGACCTGGATGCCGTCGCTGCGTGGGAAAACGAGATGGCGGCGCTGAACCTTCAGCGACAAGGACGAGGGAACGCTCAGCGAGAACGGGCAGCGGACATCGCGGTGTGCGTTCGGTGCAAGGCTGCGAACGTTATGTTCGATCGAAACAATCACGTGAGATGCTGGGCGTGCAATTCATCGTTTTGCGCCGCGTGCAGAAACTTAGTCGCGAAGACTTCGGAGCATTATGGTCCTGGAAAACCGTGCAGACAACACGGAACGTAGCGCCTCTCTTCGCAAACGAGTTAGACTGTATTACATACATAAATGTCACTTCTTCACGTCGCTGGAACTTCGAGTATGTGTCCATCCGGATCCATCGTCCGGAGAGTGATTGAGATACGGTGCGAGCGCTCAATCGACGCACTATCAAACACGTCGGCATGACGTGCCGGAATCGCGTGCGTCCAGTTCCAACGCGCCTCACCTTTGAAAATTAGCACGTCGCCCGCATCTAGTCGCAGAGTGATCTTCTGAGCGCTTGAAGTCTCATCTACAGGCGCGAAATCCATAGCGACCGTGGAACACAGCGACACGGATGCGATGAGGTCTCCAAAAGCCTTCAAATCAACGTGTGGAGTCAACCCACCGGGTGGATCGTACTGGTTCACAATGCACTGCGAAAACGCAAACAAATGACGTTCATGCTCTTGAACAAATCCAGTCTCGAAAGCGATGTTATACAACTTTTCGCTCAGAGATACTAACCACGCGGGCAGAGGTGAAAAGCGCATGGCTTGCTCCACCTTGAGCCATCCCTCCCTCTCGAGAAGAAAGTGCAAAACAGACATCTCCTCTTCTGAGAACGCGTTTTTGACGTGCAAAAGTCCTCGTGGTTCCTCGAACGCGGTGAATTTCGTCATCTGTTCGGGCACCCCAGGCCCGCGCATTCACTGGGCACCAGGCGACTCCGTTCCGAACGTTCCCATCATACGAAGCAGCTTTCCAAGCTTTTTACGGATCGGCGCGTTCTCCGAAACATTCAGTATGCCCATGTAACTGTGCACCTGCGCGAGAATCGGTGCGCCATCGTGAAATTGATCTACGGCTTTCGGGTTTTTCTCAAAATCCACACACTTAGCGATCGTAAGCAAAAGCTTTGCTGACGCTTCTCGCACGTTGATGTTTCCAGAGTTTGCGCCGCGAACCGCCCCGGGAATGGCGTCGTGTTCAATTGCGTCTGCCATGTTCCGTTCGCTCTGCACGAACGCGTGTTTGCCGAGATTCAGAGCCCCGGCGAGAGTGCGATTCTGCAAGTCCCCTTTCGGGTTGGCGTTGGCGATGAGCTGCGCCACGACCTTAGCACCTTCGGCCTCCTCGAACGCCTTTGCCGCCTCCGGACAGTCCCGAATGATACAACTCAGTGCCCAGAGCGCGGAACGGAGACTCACCTCATCGCTATCAGTCCGCACAACATTCAACAACGCCTGCACCGCGCCCGCGTTCGCCGCTCTCGTCTGCGCGTCCCGATGATTCTGCGTCGCCACCGCGAGCGCCCGCGCCGCGAGCATCCGCGTCCGCCCGCGTCCCTCCCAAACCACCCCGACCAGCGCATCCGCCCCTCCAATGGACAACATATCTCCCGCATTATCCCTCTGCTCGCACCGATCGATCAAATCCTCCAGCGCAGTCTGCACCGCGCTCTCGTCCATCGCGCCCGCGTCCCGCACGATCGCCACGTCGTCTTGGATCTTCTTCGAATCCGACTCAGCACCGCTCGTCGACGACGCCACCGCGCGATAAAACCACTCCCGCTCCTCCGGCGTGATCACACGTCGCGGTGCGTCGCTCGAAGTCGCGTTCGCATCGCTCCCGTCGCTCGTCTGCGCCAGAGACCTGTCGCGCGCGCGCCAATCATCAACGTCAATTAATCTTCACATCCATCACTCTTCGCGTCCGTGCGTCTCGTGCGCGGGTCCGAGATCCCACTCGATCGCCCGCATCGACGCACCACTTCAACAGCGCGTTCCACATCGCGCTCGACGTCGAGGCGTCGCTCATGTCGGACGGCGTCGACAAATGTCGACGCTCGTCGCGCTCGGTTGCGTCGCATCCGCGCCGCTGGCGCGGTCCAACCGCCCGCGTCGTGCGCCGCGCGCGCGCGTGATCACCCGGGCGACGTCTCCGGACGATGACGCGTCCGCCGAGGGAGAGACGGAGGCGTACGGACGGAATCCGTTGACGGGAGAACCGCTGGAGGCGCGCGGGCAGATGACCGCCATCGTGACGGGCGTCGTCTCCGTGGCG
>Ga0181582_10005248_pt1 | contig 10453 bp, 10 predicted proteins | sample 071ome_32_FD_132438 | JGI IMG/M metagenome (GOLD analysis project Ga0181582, IMG submission 132438) | Coastal salt marsh microbial communities from the Groves Creek Marsh, Skidaway Island, Georgia - 071405AT metaG (megahit assembly) | ecosystem: Environmental > Aquatic > Marine > Intertidal... | reverse complement strand
TTCCAGACACGCTGCAGTTACAAATCAGATGTTAAGGGAAATCTTTGCGAAACCACTTTGCCAGAAACCAGAACCCTGAAAAATGGCCATCAGGTGAAATGCCATCTCAGTGACCGTATCCTCGCTAGGATGAGTCCAGTGATCGCATTAGCTGATGATAAAAAGCGCAAGAAAGCTTAAAATTACAGCGAAATCATAAGCTTTTTTATGCTGAGCTTATCTAATTCTCAGCTTAACACTTATCAACTAGCTCATGGTCTCATAAGAGACTATAGTTAATGGGTATTCATTATTGATTTGCGATATTCATGTTTTCTCCTCAAAACCTACCTCCTCTTTATCGTGCTATTGCAATTATCCTTTTTGGAATATTGGCATTTGATATGATGGGGGTAGTTGTTAGGTTGCTGAGTGATACGTTTTCGATTTATCAGATCAGCACTATGCGAAACCTGTTTGGCATCTTTCCAGCGTTATTATTTGTCTTGATCAGCCGATCCATGCGCGGTGTGCTATTGATGATGACGCCGCGGCTAATCATTTTAACCATCTTTCGAGCTTTGAGTGTAAATCTGGCGCAAATTTGTTATTACACCGCGCTTAGCTATATTGCTTTTGCCACCGCAACAACACTAGCCTTTGCAGGCCCCTTATTCATCACCGCCTTATCCGTACCTGTTCTAGGGCATAAAGTTGGGTTTTGGCGATGGTCGGCGGTCATTATTGGCTTTTTAGGGGTTATGATGATCATGCGGCCTAGTGGGGATGCTTTTACTGTTTATGCAATTTTGCCTGTATTGGCGGCAATGGGATATGCGTTATCGTCTATTACTGTGCGTTTATTTCCCGAAGATATCAGCTCAAGCGCTATTCAGTTAGTAACCCAAATCTTTACGACAATATTTTCGATTATCCTGCTCTATATGGTAAGCACGCCTTTGCCCATCACCATGAGTAATGACTGGTTAATGTTTGCAAGCGTTGGCATTTGTGGCGGTGTTGGGGTGCTGTGTCTTGTCAGTTCCTATCGGTTAGCCGAACCGGGACAACTAGCACCATTTGAATATTTCGGCATCCCAATATCTTTTGTCCTGGGTTATTTGGTCTTTGCCGAAGCCCCATTTGATCAATTGATCCCTGGGGTGTTCATTATCATTGGTGCTGGATTGATTATCGTTTGGCGTGAACGCAAACTTCAATCTGCCGATATGGATTGACGCAAATGAGCTAACCAGCCCAAACCCTCCTCTACTGATTTCCGGGGCCTATATTCAGCCCCGATATACCCTTGATATCCGCGCCTTGTCAGATCACGGCATACCTCCTCATAAGAAACTACACTGATATCAGGCTCGCCCCTATCTGGCACCCCGGCAATTTGAATATGCCGTATATAAGGCCAGCAATGGTCCAGCTCATGCAGGATATCACCACCCTGTTTACCGACATGATAACAATCAAACATTAACCCCAGATGAGGGGCGCCCACCGCCTCAATCAGCTTTATGGCTGCATCTGTGCGATTAAGGTAATAGCCAGGAACATCAATTGGATTAATTGCCTCAATCCAAATCTCTTTGCCTTGCTTGGCAGCAGCGTCTGCGGCAAAGGAAAGCAATGCGATAAAAGTAGTCTCTGCTTGGTGGGTTTTCTCAGCCTTTCCTGCCATCACATGCACCCCGCGCGCGCCAATTTCAGCGGCATAGCTTAGTGCTGTTAGCACCCCCTCGCGTGCCTCTTTTTCATACCCGGGTACTGCCGCAAGGCCAAAATTATCATCATCATCTATGGCTAGCGGCGTATTTAGCCCCAACATGGGAATACCCGTTTCTTCAAGAGCCGCCCTTACCTCTGAGGCGGCGATACCATAGGGCCAGTGGCATTCTACCGCATCAAACCCATGCCTGTGGGCGGCGCGGATAGCATCGGGGAGAGCAAGGTCATTCCAGAGAAAACCTAAATTGGCAGAAAATAAGGTCATGTGTAGAATATCTCACTCTATTTGAAGGTTTTTATTTTGCCTGTTATCCTTTCAAGGGTAAAGTCTTGGTGTAAGGTGTAATTTGGTGAATACATCATATTCGTTAACCGCTTTTGAGAAAGACCATGTCCAGAACAGTATATATCAACGGTGCTTATCTGCCCGAAGAAGATGCCAAAGTTTCAATCTTTGATCGGGGGTTTCTGATGGCAGATGCCATTTATGAAGTCACCGCAGTTATTGACGGCAAGATGATTGAGTTTGATGGACATCTTGAGCGGATGCGGCGTTCACTGCGTGAGCTTGATATCGCTTACGAGCCTAACAGAGAAGAAATGCTGGATATCCACCGTGAGTTGATTGCACGCAACCATCTTATTAATGGTGGCGTTTATATTCAGATCACGCGCGGCAATCCAGGTGATCGCGATTTCCTTTATGCAGAGGGGGATAGCATTACACCAACCGTTGTTTTGTTCACTCAAGAAAAATCCGATCCGCGCAAGATGCAAGATGATGAAGGTTGGGCGGTAATGACGATGGAAGACCTGCGCTGGAAGCGGCGCGATATTAAAACTGTTCAGTTGCTATACCCCTCTATTGCCAAGACCAGTGCTATTCGTCTAGGGTTTGACGACACTTGGATGATTGAGGATGGCACCATCACCGAAGGCACATCCAACAACGCCTATATCATCAAGGATGGGGTGATTATCACCCGGCATCTGTCTAATGACATTCTGCATGGGATCACACGTGCCTCAATGTTGAAATATGCTCAAGCGCGGCAAATGCATATCGAAGAACGCCCGTTTACCCTAGATGAAGCCTTAGCGGCAGATGAGGCCTTTGTGACCTCTGCCTCAACCTATGTCATGCCCGTGGTTTCTATTGATGGTCAAGATATTGGCACTGGCAAGCCTGGTCAGCATGCTCTGGCATTGCGCCAGATGTATATTGAGGAAAGCATGAAGGTCGCCATATGATCTCTCGGCTTTGGCATTTTTGGCCATGGCTTATCCTGATTGCAACGGGAACTGTCTGGGGACTATCGTTTTCTTTGACAAAACTAGCCACAAACACAGGCGCCGAAGTGCTTGGTATCGCTTTCTGGCAGACCTTGCTTAGTGGTGTTTTCCTGCTTATCTATGCGCTTATTCGCAATGGCTCACTAGGGATTAGGCGGCATCATTTCGGGCTCATTTTGGTCATTGCTCTAAGCGGTGTTCTGTTGCCGGGGATCATTTTTTATTCAGCTTCACGATATGTTCAACCCGGCATTCTTTCGATAGCAGACACGCTGGTTCCGATGCTGACATATGGCATGGCCTTACTGATCAGGCTTGAAAAAGTGTCTTATATTAAGCTGTCAGGGTTATTGGCTGGGGCTATTGGCATCCTATTATTGGTGTTACCTGAAAGTAGCCTGCCGAATGAACGGGCAGTGTTTTGGGTGCTAATGTCCTGTTTTGGGGCGGCAAGTTACGCGTTTGAAAACTTAATTATCGATCGCTATCATCCAGAAGATTTAGGTCCTATTCGGATATCAGTGGGGATGAACTTAGTTGCCGCATTGATCCTCTTACCCTTGGCTATTTATTTTGAGCATTTGTTTATCCCCCATTTTCCACCGGGGCAGCTGGAATGGTCTATCCTTGGCATTGCCATGATATCAGCGGTTGCCTATTCTAGTTTTGTTTTCCTGATTGTTAGTGCTGGCCCTGTTTTCGCATCTCAAGTGGGCTATATGGTTACGCTTTCTGGGGTTTTCTGGGGCATCATTATTTTTGATGATCGGTATTCTGCCAGCGTATGGTTAGCGTTAATGGTCATGCTGGTTGGATTAACATTGGTGCGTCCACGCCGAAATAAAACCCCTGTTACCCCATCACTACCATCAGGGGTTAAACCTTTTCTGCCCAAACACGGTCACCATCGCCACAACAAGCAACTGGACAGCGATTGACACAAATTTGGTAGACTGTCATGATATTTTTTTAACAATATTTGTTTGGGATCATGGCAATAACCGATAAAAACCTTAAAAATGATACTATCTCACCTGATCAGGTACAGTATTGGGACCAAGAACATCTTATTCATCCGTGGAGTGATCTGACTGACGATCCTCCTGAAATGACACAAATATCCAGCGCTGACGGCATTTACCTTGTCGATGGACATGGCAATAAATTGATTGATGGGCCCGGGGGAATGTGGTGTGTCAATATCGGTTATGGTCGCAAAGAAATGGCAGATGCCATAGCCGACCAAGTGATGAAGATGACCTATTCCAGCCCTTGGTTCACCACTAATGAAACCTCTGCCCTGCTAGGTAAAAAAATCACGGATAAAGCCCCTGGTGATCTCAATAATGTGTTTTTTACCAATGGGGGTTCTGACGCTGTTGATACCGCTTTGCGTTTTGTTCAATATCGCAACAATGTGATGGGACGGCCGCAAAAGAAAAAGATCCTTTGCCGCGAAAAAGGGTATCACGGCTCATCATATTTGGCGGCTAGTGTATCTGGAACAGGGCGCGAGCATGACCGGCGTTTTATGGACACGCACAGAGACCTCGTTTCTATGTTGCCTAATATCAATCCTTATTTAAGACCAAAAGGGACTAGCCTTGAGGAATGGTGCGATGCCAAAGTCAAAGATATGGAGGATCGCATTCTTTCGGTCGGGGCAGAAAATATCGGCTGTTTTATTGCTGAACCTGTGCTGGCCTCTGGGGGCGTGATCATTCCTCCACCAGGTTATCATAAGCGTACACGCGATTTGTGCCGCAAACATGATATTATTTATATCTCTGATGAGATCGTGACCGCCTTTGGGCGCATGGGGCATTGGTTTGCATCTGAAGCGGTTTTCGGTATCCAACCGGATATTATTACCTGTGCCAAAGGGTTAACCTCTGGCTATGTTCCTATGGGGGCAGCCATTATTTCTGATGCCCTATTTAAGGGCTTTGATCATATTGATGGCTCTCATCCTTTTACTAATGGTTACACCTATTCCGGGCATCCTGTGGCGGCACGTGCGGCGCTTACTAATATGGAAATAATGGAACGGGAAGGCATTATGGAACATGTGCGCGAAATTTCCCCTTATTTTCAAGAGCGATTGCGTCAGATTGGCGAAAAATATGACATTATTGGTGATGCGCGGGGCATGGGCTTACTAGGATGCCTTGAGGGATTAGCCTCAACCAGCGCCTCAGAGGAAGCCCGATTGAGAATTGATAGCCATTTTGGTCAGATGATGGATGAGGCGTGTGAAAAACGAGGCCTCCTTGTCCGCCCGATTATCAATATGTGCGTTTTCTCACCTCCCCTGATAATCACTCGTCAGGAAATCGACAAGATGTTCGATATCCTTGAAGATGCTATTATTGAGGTGCAAAAAAACATACAGACATAGTTGTTTGCATATTTTGATTGCAAATATGACCATTGCAATGAAGGCTATTGCATAAGATTAAAATGTTGCCATAATAATCTTATATTAAAAATAACGGAGGAAACCATGGTAAAATTAAAGCAAATTTTAATGGCTACCGCAGTTAGCACCATTGGGATGCTAGGTTCTGTTCATGCCACTAACGCCGAATTGATTATTTTTGATTGGGGCGGATATGAAGACGAGAATTTTTTCCAAGACTACATGGAAAAGTATGGCAGTGCGCCTTCATATAATTTCTTTTCTGATGAAGAAGAAGCGTTTCAAAAGATTAGGGCTGGTTACAAGGCCGATTTACACCATCCATGCTCTCCAAGTGTTGTTAAGCTTAGAGATGCAGGCATGTTGTTGCCGATTGATACATCGCGTTTGACGAATTGGGATAAAGTCATCCCTGAAATGAAAAATCTTGATGGCTTTAATACTGATGGTAACCAATGGGCAGTGCCTATTGATTGGGGTGCAACCGCGATGACTTATCGCACCGATCTGGTCAGTGAGGATGATGCATCAACGCTACAATCTTTTGCTGATCCAAAATTCGCAGGAAAAGTCTCTATTCCAGACAATGTCGATGATGCCTATGCGCTAGGTTTTCTTGCAACCGGAGTAACCGATTGGAATAAAGCTAGTGATGCTGATTTCAAAAAAGCATCTGATTTCCTTCGGGCGGTTCATAAAAATATCCGTACCTATTGGAGTGATGGATCAGAAATCCGTTCTCTTATGCAGTCTGGCGAGGTTGAAATTTCATGGTCATGGAATGAAGTAGCGGCCATTCTTCAATCTGAAGATGTCCCTGTATCAATGAAAGAAGATACCGCAGAAGGGAAGTCAACTTGGATGTGTGCCTATGTCCACATTAAAGATAACGCAGGCAATACGGATGAAGCGTATGACTTCCTTAATGCTTGGCTGACCGAAGAATCCGGTGCCTATATCGTCAATGAATGGGGCTATGGACATTCTTTAGCACCAGTGATGGAAAAATATGGTGCTGATGCCGGCTTTGGAACCTTAGATAGTTATTCTGAGAATACTCTCTGGCAAGCTCCTGCTTCTCCTGATCTAAGAGAAAGAATGGTTTCAGAGTTTGAACTGATTAAGGCTGGCTTCTAAGTCTAAGCTTTACATAGACAAATTACGAAAAGAGCCTCAAATGATGAGGCTCTTTTTTTATTCAGAATATCAAAAAACATCTACCTTAAGATCACCATAGAGGCGTTGCTCCAGCCAATCGTAATTTCATCATCTATTTGATAGACATGGCGCCCTACCGTATTCCGCATACAGACCGATACTTGATCGTTTGATTTTGGAATGGCAACTGAATAAAAAGTCATATCACCATAGTAATCCACACTGGTCACTTTGACATTTAATCGGTTATCAGCCGTGTCACTGTCACGATATAAAACACTCATCATCTCTGGCCGGATACCAATAGTGACTGCCCCTGGTTCAAGTGGTGATGGCATTTGATTAGCATCAAGAGTTATCTTGCCAAAAACATCAGAAGCGATACTTATTCCCTTTTCTGTTTTGCCGATAAGATCACCTTTTAGGAAATTCATAACACCAATAAAAGATGCAACCCTTTGACTGACGGGCCGTTCATAAATCTCTCTTGGCGTACCAACCTGCGCAATCTTACCATCAAACATCACGGCAATACGGTCGCTCATAATCAAAGCTTCTTCTTGGTCATGGGTCACCAGAATAAAGGTGATGCCAAGAGTTCTCTGAAGTCGGCGCAATTCCTGTTGCATATGTTCGCGCAGTTTTTTATCAAGTGCAGACAAAGGTTCATCTAAAAGAAGAACCTTTGGTTGCATAATAAGAGCGCGAGCTAAGGCAACTCTCTGCCTCTGACCCCCAGATAGGGCATAAGACGGCCTTTCCTGATAACCATCAAGGTCCACCAGTTGAAGCATCTCATCCACTCTTTTCTTTGTCTCTTCTTTAGATAGCCCCTGTTTCTTAAGTCCATAGGCCACATTCTGTGCCACATTAAGATGAGGGAAAATAGCATATGATTGAAACACCATATTCGTAGGACGTTCATTGGCGTCTACTTTATTCATGTTCTCGCCATTGATAGCAATAATGCCTTCATTAGCGCTCTCAAAACCTGCAATCATGCGTAACAATGTTGTCTTGCCACATCCTGATGGACCAAGCAGAGAAAAAAACTCCCCCACCCCAATATTTAAATCCACGCCCTTGACCACCTCAACATCGGTAAAGCTTTTGCGAATTCCTGATAACATGACCATTGATGGTGGGTTGGTCTGTTTTTCTGGCGCAGGTGAAGCCATGTTATTCTCCTTCTTGACCTACATGATGTTGCGTTTTGCCATATCCGCCTGTCAATTTTTCTGACCGTCTTCTAAAATATTCAAATAAGCTTAAAAGAACCAAAGACATGACCAAAAGCACAAACCCAAGTGCCATAACAGTTGGCAATTTAGATGGAAAACGAAGCATCGACCAAATATAGACAGGTAAGGTCGGGTCCGTTCCGGTGAGAAAAAAGGCAATCACAAATTCATCCAGAGAAATAGTGAAGCCAATAAGCAAACTAGAAATCAACCCTGGCGCCACCAAAGGCAAAATAACACGGCGAAAAGTTCCAAACCGGTTTTCCCCCAAATCAAGTGAGGCTTCTTCTAGGCTTTTATCCATATTCCCAAAAGCTGTTGTTAAAATAGATACAGAAAAAGGGGTAATAATTAGCACATGACCTGCGATTACTGTCCAAATGCTTAGGCTAAAGCCTAACTGTAACAACACGATCAATATCGACACGCCTATAATGATTTCAGGCAAAAACAATGGCGCCATAATAAGCCCAAAAATAGGCCGCTTACCCAGAAACTCATGACGGGCAATAGCTCTTGCTGTTAATACCCCAAAACAGGTGCTTAGAATTGATGCAGAAACGGCTATTATTAATGAGTTCTTTAGGGCGCGGAATAAACTTTCCTCTTCTCCTAGGGCCCAAAACCACCTCATGGTGAAGCCCTCAAGCGGAAAGGCAATGATGGCGCTATCATTAAACGCAAATATGGGCAAAAGAACAACGGGCGCGTAAAGAAACACCAAATAGATCACAACAAAAATCAAAAGCGAGAGCGGTGCCCGTTTGGTCATACCTGTCTCCGCAGATATTTTCGATTAAACAAAATAAACAAGAGAGAAATGAACACAACAATACTGAGCGAAACAATTGCTAATGCTGCCCCTAAAGGCGCATTATTTGCCTTTGAAAATTGAACTTGGATCATATTGGCAATCATCAATCCATCGGTTCCCCCAACTAAACGCGGAGTAACATAATCACCAATTGTTGGAATGAAGACGATCAGGGATGCTGCAACAACCCCCGGCATCGCCAACGGTAAAGTGATGCGGAAAAAGCTTCTTATAGCTGAATCACCAAGGTCTCTACCGGCTTCTAGAAGAGAGCGATCAATTTTTTCAAGTGAAACAAAGATTGGCAGAATGGCAAAAGGGGCAAAAGCATGAGCTAAGGCCAGCACTACAGCATTGGTATTATAAAGGATAAAAGACAATGGCTCATCAATAATATTTAAAGACATGAGACCAGAGTTAATGACACCATTATATCCTAGAATGATTTTCCACAAAAATATCCTTAACAAATAACTAGTCCAAAACGGAATAGTGATCAGAAAAAGTAAAATTGCTTTTCTTCGACCACCATAAAACGAAATATAATAAGCAATTGGGAAAGCAAGCAGAACAGTCGAGATTGTGACCATAAGTGATATATTAAGCGACCGTTTGATTAGCGTGAAATAGACGGGATGTGAAAACACTTCAACATAATTATTGACCGTAAGAGTCCGATCTAAAGTGAGATAATCCTGCGTCCAAAAACTGAGCAAAATCATTAATAACAGTGGTGTCAGCAAAAGCAGAAAGCCAAATAAAAATGGTCCACCAATTAATCGCCATCCCGGTAAGGAATTTTTAATTTTTAGCAGTAATTTTCTACTAGCTGTCATGTCGTCCCTTTGGCTTCAAGACAATAACCGTGATGATTATCCCTATATTTTAAAGATAAATCCAGTGAAAGAAAAAAATTATTTTTTTGAAATAAATTCGGCACCGCCAACGAATAAGATATTACGGAAGCAGATAATATCAGATTTAAAGCGGAGTTATATTTTATTACTAATGAGACGAAATCATAAGATATCGGATCGATATAGCCTATATCACTTTTCTCTCATTTTTCAGAGTTTCTAGAAAATCCGTTTTATTTATCTCTATTTTGATCTTGTCACACTTCCTGTTTGAAAATGGCTTAACTCAAAATTGATCCACCATCGGATCAATGCATGAAAGGACAAATCTATGAATAAGCAAATGAAACAGGTAATTCTTGCTACTGCCGCTACTGCTGCTACCGCCGCTATTGCTGGCCTATCCCTACCTGCTTATGCTAGCGAAACCGATACCAATGAAAAATGCTATGGGGTTGCGCTTGCTGGCCAGAATGACTGCGCCGCTGGCCCTGGCACCACCTGTGCCGGCACTTCAAGCGTTGATTACCAGGGTAATGCTTGGTCATTTGTTCCAGCTGGGACTTGCAAAAAAATGAAATTGCCTGCCATGGCTGACGGCACCCCCCGCCGCGGTTCAACAAATGCACTTGATCGTGATATCCCTAACTCCTGATCATTTGCCCATTACCCTAGCCGGCATCCCTTATGGGATGCCGGTGATTTCTCTTTCAGCCAGTGAGACTTGCCTTTGATCCACTGTACACACATAGACGGCTTACCTGTCCAAGTGGGTGTTGGCTTTAAGCCGCAACACCTGTCAGGGATTGCTCTTGACACTCATGGTGTCAGTTGGTTTGAGATTCACGCCGAAAACTATATGGTCGAAGGCGGCCCTCAAAAGGCTATCCTTGAAGAACTGGCAAAGGATTTTCCCATTTCCTGTCACGGTGTGGGGCTTTCCATCGGTGGCTCA
>Ga0181582_10005240_pt1 | contig 10461 bp, 6 predicted proteins | sample 071ome_32_FD_132438 | JGI IMG/M metagenome (GOLD analysis project Ga0181582, IMG submission 132438) | Coastal salt marsh microbial communities from the Groves Creek Marsh, Skidaway Island, Georgia - 071405AT metaG (megahit assembly) | ecosystem: Environmental > Aquatic > Marine > Intertidal zone... | reverse complement strand
GCAGGTTGCGTCGGAATCAACGGATATCGAATACCCGCCATCTTCTGGGCACAACGGATAACCTGGCAGCTGTATCCAAATTCATTGTCATACCAAACGTACAACACCATCTGTTTGCCATTAACGATCGTTGCATGGGCGTCGATAATGCCAGCATGCCGGTTACCCACAAAATCGGACGACACCACCTCAACAGATTCGGTGTAATCGACTTGGCGTTGCATTGAGGAATTTAAAGCAACATCCCGCAAGTATTCACTTACGGCCTCGCGAGTGGTCTCTGATGCTACCGTTAAATTCAAAATGGCCATCGAGACATTGGGGACGGGAACACGGATTGAATTTCCAGTCAATTTACCGGCAAGCTCGGGCAGCAATTTGCCGACAGAACTGGTGGCATTGGATTCGGTCAGCACCATATTTAAAGGTGCGCTCCGCCCTCTCCGCTCCTTAGAGTGAGTGTTGTCATGCAAGTTCTGATCATCGGTGTAGGCGTGTACCGTTTCCATGTGACCGTGAACAATCTCAAAGCGATCATTAATCGCCTTCAAAACGGGCACAATGGCATTGGTTGTGCATGAAGCTGCCGCTATCAGCGTATCCTCGGGTTCGATGAGATTGGAATTGACGCCAGAGACAATATTCTTTATCGAGCCTTTGCCAGACGTTGTGAGCAGCACCTTGGAAGCGCCAGGGCTGTTGAGGTGCTGAGCTAGGCCATCGGCATCTCGCCAAGCACCCGTACTATCAATAATGAGGGCGTCTTCGATGCCATAATCTGGATATGCTATGGCGCCGGGGTCGGCGGCATAGATAAACTTAATCGCAACGCCATTGCAAATCAGCACTTGATTTTCGACATCCACACGAATGGTTCCGGCGAAAGGTCCGTGGATCGAGTCGCGTCGAAGCAGGCTGGCTCTTTTCTTTAGATCCTTTTCTACATCCTTGGGCGGTCTTAGCACCACCGCCTTGGGTACCAGATTTTGCCCACCCCCAGCCTTCTCAATGAGCAGCCGCATCACCAAGCGACCAATCCGACCAAAGCCATAAACCACAACATCTCTGGGTTGGTGGGGTACTTCCGCCTTGCCACTTAAAATCTCTCGGCAAGCATCGTTAACATATTCCGGTACGCTCATACCCTTGCTATCAGCCATGAACGCGCCGGCTAACTTACCAATATCCACGTGAGCGGGCGACAAGTCTAAGGTTGCCATCACAGCAATCATGGGATGAGTTTCAAATTCTGACAGTTCGTTTTTTTCGATCTGCCGAACTCTGCGATGCGCCTTCATAATTTCGATAACAGATTGATTAAACAGCGGTACCCCATGAATATAAACCACGACGTTGCGTCGATAGAGTTGGCCGATCAACGGGATCATTGCCTCAGCAAGGGCCTCACGTTGCTTCCAATCAGCAAATACTTGATCTAATCCTGGTTTCGCCATGCTGGCCTCCTAAATATCGCGCGTACTTTCGCAAGTGTGCGCGGTAAACCGCCCCTTCAATCGCCGCCTCTTTCGCCTGGTCAGCCAATTTTATCGCTCGTGCGCCGCATTTTTAACGAACACTCGGCCCAGGCCCCTTGACCTACTTTTGTCTCGGCGCCTCGACGTCCAACGCCCAACGCCCAACACCCGATGAGAGGACGTAAATGCTGCAAGATCCACAACTTGAACAGATTTTCTGAATAGATCGCAAGCTAAAAAACCTAAATTAGAGTCTCTTCGCCCCCGCTATGTCTCTCCGCGGGCGCTATTATGAAGTGCACTATTCGCAGGCGCAACGACATGTGCGGCTTTAATGAAAATTTTTTCAAATTAAAAGCCTGAAAAATAACTTTTTCTGAATCAATCGCAGGCTGCCGGATCGCTCAAAGCACAGAGCGACTTTTGTGCGAGAAAACCAGCAAGGGGTGCCGACTTAGCGTAAACTTGCGCCTGCAATAAAAACCCTGACCTTACCATGAGTGACCTTCCTTCATATTTACTGGCACCGTCAGATTCACTGCCTGATCAACCCGCCGATGTCCGGCGCTGGACCGGCCTATACGGATCGGCATTCGCGCTGACAATTCACGAAGCGGCGCTTGCTCGGAGCGGCCCCATCCTTGTCATTGCAAAAAGTTCGCAGCAAGCCCATTTTTTACTACAAGAAATCCTGTTTTTTTCCGGCGCAGACTATCCGGTCGATATTTTTCCCGACTATGAAACCCTGATCTACGATGGCTTTTCACCCCATCAGGATATTGTATCGGACCGGCTAAAACTGCTATCTCGGGATTTTACAGGTAGGTCTATCGTTATTGCGCCGATTTCTACTTTGTTGATGAAGCTGCCGCCACGTGCATTCTTGATCGGTCACAACTTGCGAATCTCCGTCGGTGATCGATTGAATCTCACGGACTTAAGGCGGCAACTTGAAGCTGCCGCCTATCGCGTGGTGGATACCGTCGTCGAACGCGGCGAATTTACCGTACGCGGGGCGGTGCTGGATCTCTACCCCATGGGCGCTCACACCCCTTTTCGAATCGAATTGTTCGATGATGATGTCGATTCCATCCGGACCTTTGATCCAGACACTCAGCTATCGACCGGCGCTATCTCTGCGATCGACACCCTTCCGGCCAGAGAGGTACCCCTAACAAAGGAAGGCATCAATCGGTTTCAAGATCATTGGCATCTAACCTTTGGTGGCAACCCTCGGTCATGTCCGATCTATCAAGACGTGTCGTCGGGGCTAGCGCCTGCTGGCATCGAATACTATCTGCCCCTGTTTTTTGATAAGACCGAAACCCTTTTCGATTATTTACCCGACCAGCTGCTCATCATGAGCGACCCGCTATCTGATCCAATTGAGCGCTTCTGGGAAAACGCTCGCAATCGATACGAAAGTCTACGCTATAACCTTGAGCGTCCTATTCTGCCCCCGGAGCAGTTACTACTTCGAGAGGATGACTTTAGAGCAACCCTGAAAAACTACCCCCGCATTGATCATCTCGAAGAAGCCGGGGCACGCGCCTTCGACTTCATGTCTATTGCTGTACCCGACGTATCGATCGATGATCAAGCTAAGGACCCATTCCATCGCCTTCGAGCACGCTTGGACACAGCCGATCAAAGGATACTGATCTGCGCCGAATCACCAGGACGTCGTGAACTTATTGATCAATTATTACGGCAGGCTGGGTGGTCACCCACTTTAGTCGATAGCTGGCAGTCATTTCTCAGCTCGGATGCGACCCTGACCCTAGCCATCGCGCCCACCGCTAGATCCCTTAACCTGCCAGAGAAATCGTTGATTGTACTTTCCGAGGCTCAGCTATTTGGAGAGCGCGTACTTCAAGCTAGGCGCCGTCAGAAAGAGCGCGATCAGGCCGATGAACTCGTCGTCCGCAGCTTGACCGAACTGAGCGAGGGTGCACCGGTGGTGCATCAGGAACATGGCGTGGGCCGGTATCAAGGTCTGGTGACGCTCGCCATCGACGACCAATCGAATGAATTCTTATCCTTGCTCTATCAAGATGAGGCGACCCTTTACGTACCGGTTGCCGACCTTCATCTTATTTCTCGTTATACCGGCGCTGACGCGGACCTTGCCCCCTGGCACCGATTAGGGAGCGATGTTTGGGAAAAAGCCAAACGAAAAGCGGCGGAACAAATCAGAGACGTTGCGGCTGAACTCCTTGAAATTTATGCGCGCCGAGAAGCCAAACAGGGCCTCGCCCTGCCACCCCCGGATGCAGACTACGAAAGATTTGCTCGGGGTTTTCCTTTCGAGGAGACCGCTGACCAACTGAGCGCGATTGAAGCCGTGATCTCAGACCTTTGCAGCCCCAAGCCTACCGATCGGTTAATTTGTGGCGATGTTGGCTTTGGAAAAACTGAGGTTGCTATGCGAGCAGCTTTTTTAGCAGTTCAAGCAGGCAAACAGGTTGCGATTTTGGTGCCGACCACCCTGCTGGCCGAGCAACATTTGCAGTCGTTCCAAGATCGGTTTGCAGATTGGCCAGTCAAAATCGAAAGCATCTCGCGGTTTAAAAGCCGAAAAGAGCAAGATGCGGTAATCGAGACACTGGCCAATGGACGAACTGACATTGTCATTGGCACGCATGCCCTGATTCAAGACCAGGTTCGCTTTCGTGATCTCGGCCTACTCATTATCGATGAAGAACATCGTTTTGGGGTGCGGCAGAAAGAGCGGATCAAATCCCTGCGTGCCAACGTCGACGTTTTAGCCATGACGGCAACCCCGATCCCTCGTACCTTGAACCTTTCGATGACGGGTCTCAGAGACTTATCAATTATTGCAACGCCTCCAGCGCGACGTCTTTCGATTAAGACTTTCATCCGACCCAAGGACCTTGCAGTGGTTAAAGAGGCCATTCAACGTGAGCTTTTGCGAGGTGGCCAAGTGTACTACCTCCACAATGAGGTCAAAGACATCGAACAATGTGCTGATGAACTCAAGCAGCTTGTGCCAGAAGCCAGGGTCTTAGTCGGGCACGGTCAGATGCGAGAAAAAGAACTCGAGCAGGTGATGTCAGATTTCTATCATCAGCGCGCCAATATTTTAGTCTGCACTACGATCATAGAAACTGGTATTGATATCCCAAATGCGAACACCATCATTATGGATCGCGCCGATAAATTTGGTCTCGCTCAAATTCACCAACTACGAGGCCGAGTCGGCAGATCGCATCACCAAGCTTATGCCTATCTTTTGATCCCCGAAAAAAGCCGAATGACCCGAGATGCAGAGCAGCGACTAGAGGCCATTGCCGGCGCAGAGGATTTGGGTGCAGGCTTTATTCTCGCGACCCATGACATGGAGATTCGAGGCGCCGGCGAGCTATTAGGGGAATCTCAGACAGGAAACATGACCGCAATCGGCTTTGGGCTTTATATGGATATGCTTGACCGGGCCGTTAAAGCGTTTAAGGACGGAAAACAGATTAATCTCGAGGCCCCTATTGAAGACAGCACTGAAATCAAATTGCATCTGCCGGCGCTCATACCAGAGCCTTATTTACCTGATGTTCACATGCGCCTCGTGCTTTACAAGAGAATCGCTAATGCTGCCGACACCCAAGCCCTTAGAGCCTTGCAAGTTGAAATGATAGATCGATTTGGTCTGCTCCCGGACCCTTTAAAGAACCTATTTCGCGTCACTGAGTTAAAATTGCAAGCAGAGCGCCTTGGCATCACCAAAATAGACTTTGGCCCTAGGGGCGGTAAAATTGATTTTGCTCAGGACACCCAAGTCTCTCCTGACCGGATCATCACCTTGGTTCAGACGCAAAGCCAACGTTATCGATTTGCCTCTGCCAACCAGTTAGCAATTGTGGATAATATAGCCGATAGGGAACAGCGGTTTAAACACATTGAAGATCTTCTGCAACACTTTCAAGCGGCTTGAACGGCCTCTCGCATTGAGCAGCTTGCTGCGCCGTAGCAACATCGCGATTCGACCAGCAGCGCTGGGCGCGCTGCTTTTGCTGTCTGCACTTACCTCAACGGCTAATGACGATCGTTGGTATCAAATTGAAGTCATCGCTTTCAAACGCCTCGATGTTGCGCTGCCCGCCGCTAACCAATTGCCTGATCCCGCGCCTTTCCCAAGCGATATCATTGCCATTGCCCCGCACCGAGAAGCAGATATTACACCCCTTCGCCTCGAGCAAGCTCTCTACCTGATGGCCAAAACCGATACCCCTGGGCTTAGCCAGACAGCATCGGTATCTGAGACAGATCAAAATCAATATCGATTTTTTGACCAAGCCACTGGGCTTCGCAACAGAGCATTGATTGCTGCGCTCAAAGCCGCTAACGCCAAAGCGACGGCGCCAACAGCCAATAACGCCATGGCGGCGCTACTAGATCAGCAAAAAACCGCTATTCTGGACGCGATTACTTCCGAAAGCTCAGCGTTTCGCGCGGTTGCCAATCAGGATCTTGCCCTCGGGCAGGTCGCGAGGTCGATCAGACGGTCTAGCCTTTACCAATTGCTTCTCCATCAAAGTTGGACCCAGCCTATCAATGAGGAAACGACGTCAATCCTATTGCAAGGGGGCGCTCAATACGGTCCTAGCTTTGAGCTAGAGGGCACCATTGCTTTGCGACGAAGCCGCTATTTGCACCTTGAGACAGACCTTTATTTGACGCAATTCCAAGCAACCTTGGGTAAAGCCGAATCAGAGGACTTGGCATTGGTGGCGGCGCAATACCCGGAATTGGTTGCCGCTGCAAAACGAGGCGCTCAATCTACCCCCGCGCACCGCTATCATATGATCGAAACTCGGAGGCTGCGTTCCAACGAAGCGCACTACATTGATCATCCAGCGTTTGGACTGATCCTAGAAATTAGACCCGCAAGCGAGGCGCTGTAAAACCTCATTAGGTCTAGCATCGATACTCAATCACTCTGGGGCTCATCATCGGCTAGCAATGCGATCACCGCTGCGAGCACCCAACCCATGCCTTCATGCATCGCGGCTTCTATTGCTGACAGGGTAATATCTTCACGGGTCAGTCCAGCGCCTGGATTGACCGTCACAGACAACCCCGCGTAGGCTAACTCGAGCTCCCGAGCAAGTGCTGCCTCAGGCATTGCGGTCATGCCTACGATGGTGCACCCATCGCGCCCCAATCGTTTAATTTCCGCAGCAGATTCCAGTCTGGGTCCCTGAGTACAGCCATAAACTCCCTCCTCGACCACGACCATCTCTGGCATGTTTGTCTGAGCTTGCTCAACTGCTTTGAGCACACGTCCTCGAAGCTGACGATCATAAGGCTCTGAAAAATCAATGTGCTGCAATGTCTCTGTGAAAATTGTTTGGGCTCGACCGAAGGTATAGTCAATGATCTGGTCCGGTATGACCAGTGCCGGCACTTTCAGTTCTGGGTCCACCGTGCCAACTGCAGTCACAGCGAGAACACTCGTTGCGCCTAGTTCCTTGAGCGCAGCAAGGTTTGCGCGATAATTAATCTCATGGGGTAATTTTCTCGCTGGCATACCATGGCGGGGCAGAAAAATGAGTGGCTTCCCTTGAAGTTGACCCGTTTGCAGTTCTGCATCCCCAAAAGCCGTCGAAATTTTACGATCCTGGGTTTTTGTAAGACCCGCAAAAGCGCCAAACCCCGTGCCACCAATCACTGCCAGAGTCATCTTTGCCGCCTTGAATCAACGCGCTCCGACATATTATTGGCGCCTGGCTTGATCGGTTAGGCGTTTGAGATTGCTGATCGACATGAGATGGGCATAAATCCAGCTGAGTTCTCCGGACCGAAATAGTTTCAGGACCGTCTCATCATCCAAGGCAAGCAATTTTTGTTCATCAACCACCATAAGCCCCTGGAGATGCGTTTTGTGTTCGGCTTCATCCTGGATGGTTGCTGATACTTGGGTTAACAGCGATTGGGCTTGCAACACCGCAACGAAACTTTTGGTTCGGTCGAACTGACGTTGAAACTCCCCAAGAAACGTCATGGCATTGGTTAGAATTGGTTGCGCCTCACCAGCTTCAAATAAACGATCTCCTTCTTCAAGACCAAACCCTGAGTAGGCCTCGTCGATGCACACCATGGGTTCAGGACCAGGTCCCTCACCCAGCACAAAAGGATAACGCCTGATAAACGCTGGCACATAATGGTCTGCCAACCAATTGCCCTCGGAATTCACATAAACATTCCCCGTGTCTCTGAGCCCCAACAGCGAGACCGGTACCAACTGTTCACCGGCTTGGGCAAAGACAATCGGATAGTCCTTCGATGCTTCAACAAATTCAATACCCGCTAAGACAACAGAGTTGATTGAAGCAGCAAACTCAAATCGTTTTTCGGAGAGTTTTAATCTCCAGTCAGCGTGGGTCTGATTACTCAGGGGTACTGGTTTTTCATAAAACAGCATTTCAGCCATTTGAGATCCTTAGCGGGTTTAATTCATCAACAAGGCAGCGCAAAAACGCGTCAGCCTTGGGGCTCGGGTTCAATGGATTCGATATGGATCGTTGAGGTCGGGAAGGCGACCTCCGCCCCATGACGCGCGATAATATCTGAGATTTTCAATAGGATATCCTGCTTAATTTCATGGAACTCTACCCAGACGGTGGTCTTGGTGAACGTATAGATAAAGAAATCAATGCTGGATGCATTGAAGCTATTGAAGTTGACCATCAGCGTCCGCTCGGTGTCGATTTCTGGGTGCGCCACCAGCATGTCCTTCACATCGGAGACGATGTCCCGCATCTTTTCGACGTCGCTGTAGCGAATACCAATGGTTTCAAATATGCGGCGATTCAGCATTCTCGACGGATTTTCCAGCGATATCGTCGAGAACATCGAATTTGGTATATATAACGGCCGCTGATCAAAGGTTCTGATTTCAGTTAGTCGCCATCCAATGTTGATTACTGTACCTTCGATTTCACGGTCAGGGCTTCGAATCCAGTCCCCAACTTTAAAAGGCCGGTCCATATAAATCACGAGGCCGCCAAAAAAGTTTGCGAGTAAATCTTTCGCTGCAAAGCCGACTGCAATACCACCAATGCCGCCAAAGGTTAGAACCCCAGAGATACTCAACCCAAGAGTCTGCATAGCCATCAATGCAGCGGTGATAAACACCGAGATTCGCACCAATTTGGCGATAGCGGTTACCGTTGTTTCATCCCCACCCGCTGCGAGATAGGTGGTTTCCAACTCTTTAATCAGACGGGATAGAAAATATGTGACTAACCCTATAAACGCTAAGTATCGGATGTTACTAATGATCTCAAGTTGCCCCTGGCTTTGGGCTTCGGCAATCATTTCGGCTGCTAAGGATAAGCCCATGATCCAGATTAGTAACTTCAACGGGGTACGTACTGTCGCCAATAAGGCGTCGTCCCAAGGGCTTTCAGTCGTCTTTAAACGATCCGCTAAACCTGCTAACAATCGCCGAGCAAGGTAACTAACGACGGCCGTAGCCAGCACAATGCCGAAGACATTAATCACCAACGGGTCTGAGATCCAAGCGCCAAAAAAGCTTAAAAATGATTGCAAGGTATTCATCTTAGGTCTGAGAGCCCCCTGGCAGACTTCTGCCATCCGGCTATCTTGAAAACGCCGAAATTCATTGGTCCCTCAATCGGATGGGATGGTAATTTGACCCAGGCCTATCAAGTAACTTTTGCTGCCTTGATCCAGCGGGTTTTACCTCTGCTTCTTCTATCTTGACTGTCGACATACTGGCTTCGCTCGTGGCACCCGCCGCGCCACGCATCAAAGGCCGTAATACCGCTCCCTTGACCTCAGAGTCTGATTCACTTGCCCGTTGGTATTGACTGCTTGAGGTCTTAATTTGCTGTAAATTTGCGCCTTGGGTATCTACGGTTACCTTCCAAAAATCATCGAAGGCATCACTCCGCAACAAACTCTCGGTGCGCAATCGATCACCATCTGAGGTGCCTGGCGCCACAAGTACCCGGTAGCGCGTCTGGTTTCTCATCGCTACCGTCTGGATCAAAACATCCGAGGCGATTAAATCACTCACCTGCCTTGCAGTCCGTTCTGCACCAGTCTGGTCGCCAAAACTGCCCACCACCCAAAGGGTTTGTTTTTCATCTGCAGCATGAAGATTGATCGAAAAATAGGAGACGTACAGTAGCCCTAAAACCGGAACGATTCTGCTGCATTTTGACATAAGCCTTCCTTTCAAAGACGCAATATTTAATTTACGTAACATCGCCACCTCGTTGCCCCTAACAGACCAGCACACTATAGCCCCGATGCGTCAGAAATCAACGTTGGGGTCAGATCAAGAATAACGGTTGCACCCGCTGTGATACTGTATATAATTACACCCTGTATATATAAACACCTTCGTGGTTTAGCCCAAGACTGGTCGGCTGAACAGTTAAAGACCCCACAACCTCCGAGTATCGATATGATTAAACTAACTCAACGCCAGACCGAAGTATTAGATTTTGTAAAATCGCACATTGAAGATACCGGCTATCCACCCACACGTGCGGATATTGCTCAAAAACTAGGCTTTAAAAGTGCCAATGCAGCGGAGGAGCATCTTAAAGCACTAGCCCGTAAAGGCGCCATCGAAATGATCCCAGGCACTTCTCGGGGAATCAAACTGCCGGAGTCTCTGGGCATCCCTGTGATCGGTAGAGTGGCAGCGGGTAACCCGATTCTGGCCGCCGAACACATAGAGGATCATTGTGAAATTCCACCTACCTTCTTTAAACCAGCGGCAGATTATATGCTCATCGTCAAAGGCGACAGTATGATCAATGTAGGCATCATGGATGGCGACCTACTCGCGGTTCACAGCACCCAACAAGCAACCCCAGGGGACATCGTGGTCGCGCGAATCGGTGAAGAAGTTACCGTAAAGCGCTTTCAGAAAGGCACTCAATCACATGAGATCACGCTCATCGCTGAAAATGATGACTTCGCGCCGATCGAG
>Ga0181582_10005224_pt1 | contig 10475 bp, 11 predicted proteins | sample 071ome_32_FD_132438 | JGI IMG/M metagenome (GOLD analysis project Ga0181582, IMG submission 132438) | Coastal salt marsh microbial communities from the Groves Creek Marsh, Skidaway Island, Georgia - 071405AT metaG (megahit assembly) | ecosystem: Environmental > Aquatic > Marine > Intertidal... | reverse complement strand
TTGGATCGATGGACCAAAGAATACCCGGAGAAGGTTTTATCAATTCAGAACAGAGAGTTCGCTGGCACGCACAACTTGAGGGTCGGAAGAAAGCCCGGATTACCGCGGAGGCACGAGCCAACCTCTTACGCCGTGACCTTGAGGATCTTCGTGTAGAAATTGTGAAAGAAGGATTTTCTGTGCCTACCGGCTCGCTGGTCTATTGAGTTGCACATCCCAAACCGACCAAGGATTTTCATTGTCGAATTCACCTAGTTTCGCAAAAATTAGGGGATGCAGGATGTGGTGAATCAAATAACGGCCAACCCGTTGCTCAGCTTGGTGCTGGCTCTGGTTGCTTTTCTTATAATCTTTTTTCTATTGAAAAGCCTTTTTCGCATTGTGCTCTTTCTTGCAGCTTTGTTTTTGCTTTATTTGGGATATGTAAATTTTTTGCAGGAAAAATACCCCATCCCACAACTAGACCCTGAAAAGGTTGCAGAATGGACTGAAAAGGCGGGGGAATATATCCCCACGGACTTAAACCTCAGCCTACTGGACTCCAACTTCACCCGCCCTTTCACTAAGGATTGATTTTGTTGGGACGCCTTTTCACCTTTTCGATCGGTTTGTGAAAATTCCCTGGCCCCTTTTTCTCGCTTGGAAACAATTGTTTCCTTCCCAAAAAAAGGTTTCTTTTTTCTCTCTTCTTGCTGTGGTTGGGGTGGCGCTGGGAGTCAATGTGATGATTGTGGTGGTCGCATTCATGAAAGGTTTTCAGCACAAATTCAGGGAAGATATTATTGATGCCCAGGGCCATGCCCGGGCCATTCCTCTGAACCGCTCCTTGCAGTGGAGGACTTTACAAAAGGAATTATTGCAACACCCTGGTGTGGAAGCGGTATCTCCTTACCTGCAGGGCCCCTTGCTCGCTCAAAAACAGAGCCATCATTCAGTCCCCCTAGCGATTGGGATCGATCAATCTATTGGCAAATCCGTACTCCCCTTGAATGAGTTTTTAGAAAATGGTCATTTACGGATGGAAGCACATGATGCGATCGATGTGACCCCCGTTCCCCTAAGCTCTTCCTTGCAGGATGATCATGTCTTTATCAGCCAATATGTGGCCAACCGCCTGGGGGTGCGGCCCAGTGCCATTTTACGTATGGAAAGGTCGCAGGATCCTGATGATAAACGGCTCGGTGTGCGGGTAACCAAGCTCGATGTGCAGGTGCCCTCTGCTGAATGGGAACTGGAGTATCAAGGGAACAACCAATGGCTGCTTAGTTCGGTCGGGCTGGGGTATTCCCAAAAACTCCAACCGGTCGAGGGCTCCCTCGATGGTGGCCCGGGTACCCCCACTTTTGCTCTCTTGGACCCATTCAATGAACCTGCTCCCGGAGCGAAGTCGACCTACCAGACCTTCCGTTCCTCGACTATTGAGGTCTACTCGCCCGCAATGATTGAGCGGGCACAGGCCGATGAAATGATTCCTCCCAAGGAGGTGAAAATTGGGGGTATATTTGAAGTTCCCTGGCAGGGCTTTCATGCCGAAGCGATGGTGGGTTCCTATCGATTGCTGGAAGACCTACGATCCGTACCTGGTCTTTGTGATGGTATGTTTTTAAAGTTTACCCCTGAAATATTTGGCAACGAGGAGATGCTTGCCCAGTTTTGTGATGAATTGGAAAGGGAGCGATCGCGGGAATGGGCATTTGTTCCCTGGTTTGTGGAAAATTCCTGGTTTTTCGACCTCCTTAAGTTCGAGGAGTATTTAATGATTTTAATCATGGTTCCGATCGGCCTGGTGGCCGCTTTTGCCATTGCCATTGCTCTGATGACCACAGTTTTGCGCAAGATTCGGGAAATTGGCCTGCTCGTTGCCATGGGTGGGGCCCGCGGTTCAGTTGGTTCGATCTTTTGTTTGCAGGGCTTTTTGATCGGTCTGCTAGGCTCGGTGCTCGGTTGCGGGCTGGCCCTGCTTTTTATCCGTTACCGTGATTCGATCATGTCCTTCATTGTGGTCAATATTGCCGGGGATGAGGGCAAGGCTGGGGTTGCCCAGTTTTATGACTTTTACAGTCTTCATGTTCCTTACCCTTGGGAATCTCCCGAGAGTGCATCAACCTTTCTGACCTTCGGTTTGTTTGCCGTTCTCGTGTCCACACTGGCTGGGCTGATTCCTGCCTGGCGGGCCGCCCGAATGAACCCTGCTGATGCTTTGCGCAATGAATAACTCTCCCATCCTGGAAGCAAAGTCCCTGAGTAAGAAATTTTCTCTGGGCGGAAAAGTGCTCGAAGTCATCCGCGATGTTTCCTTTTCCATCCATCCTGCCACATCCCTGAGCATTCGGGGGGAATCTGGTTGTGGCAAAACCACCCTGCTTAACCTCCTTGCCCGAATCGAACAGGCAGATAAAGGAGAGCTGCTGTGGGGCGATCAGTGGATGCGTTGCGACCGCCCGGCTACCCGTACCGAGGTATCCAACCGGGCGTCCTTTCTCGGAGTGGTGTACCAAGCCTATTATTTGGTCCCAGAATTGGATGTTTTGGAAAATGTGATTCTTTCTGCGAGGATTTCTGGAAATTTAAACGATGCGGTTACTGAGCGTGCGCACCTGTTGCTTCAACAGATGGGAGTGGCAGAGAAAGCCAGGCAGATACCCGGTAAATTATCGGGGGGGGAGAGGCAAAGGGTGGCCATTGCCCGGGCCTTGATCAACCAGCCCAAAGTTCTTTTGGCCGATGAACCGACAGGAAACCTTGACGAGCGAACGGGGGAGGAAGTGATGAATCTTTTGCTTCGCACCTGCTCGGAGGAGGGAGCCTCCTTGGTTCTGGTTACCCACAACCCATCCTTTGCCCGCTCGACCGATCGCCAGCTTTTTCTCTCCGAAGGAAGGATGAACGAGGTTTGACCCTAAGATCATCTTTCCTCATCAATAATTCTATGGAAGATTCCTTGAAATGCGGAGTGGCTGGGGTAGGGTACTTGGGGAAGCATCATGCCCGTCTTTATCATTCTCTGCCAGGAGCGGAACTGGCCGGTATTTTTGAGCCCAATGATGAAGCGGCCGAAAAAGCCTGTGCTGAATATGGATGTGCCCGTTTCTCCACCATCGATGAATTGGGAAAGGCTTGTGATGCAGTCTCGGTAGTCTGTCCAACCGACCGCCATGCCGAGGTCGCCCTGCAGTTAATCGAACACAACTGCCACCTCCTCGTGGAAAAACCGCTTTGTGTATCCTTGGAAGAGGCGGAATCAATTTTACAAAGTGCTCAGCAAGCCAAAGTACTTGTCCAGGTCGGGCACATCGAGCATTACAACCCGGTGATGACCTTTTTGGAAGGTGCGGTGGAGCAACCCCGCTATTTAACGGTCGAGCGGTTGGCCCCTTTTCAACCCCGTGGTACGGAGGTTGGTGTGGTGCTTGATCTGATGATCCACGACATTGGGATCGCCATGGCTTTGGTCAACTCCCCGATCGAGCGGGTCGATTCTATCGGCGTGCGGGTGTTGTCTCCCACGGAGGATATTGCCAATGCCCGTCTCGTTTTTACCAATGGTTGTGTGGCCAACTTAAGTGCCAGCCGGGTAAGTGAGAAAAAAGCCCGGGAAATCCGGGTCTTTCAGGATACCGGATACCTTTCCTTAGACTTTATGAACCAAAAGGGCCACCTGATCAAAAAGTCCGGTCCGTCTCTTGAGAGGCACGAAGTACCGGTGGAGCAGGGGGAACCCCTTGCTCTGGAGCTCGAGTCCTTCCTCTCCTGTGTGCGTGATCTGTCGACCCCAAAAACCGATGGAAGCTTTGGTAAGTCCGCCCTTGAGGTTGCCCTGACCATCTCCCGGGAGATTCAATCCAGCTGGAACCCTTGAGCCCCCTTTCAGACTTTCCCAAAGCATCAGAGCCTGTCGACCTCTTGGTGGTTGCCGGAGAAGCATCAGGGGATGAACACGCCGCACAGGCAGTGCTCGACCTGCATGCCCGTAACCCCAACCTAAAGATTAGTTCGCTGGGCGGAGAAAAACTTCAAGCTGCTGGTACTGAGCTTCTTTTTCCCTTAGCTGATCATGGGGTGGTTGGGTTGTTTGAAGTTCTTAAAAATTACGGCTTTTTTCGGGATGTTTTTGAAAAAACAATATCCTGGATCGAGCAGGCAAAGCCTCGTTGCATTTTGCTGGTCGATTACCCTGGTTTTAACCTTCGTCTGGCCCGTGCCCTCCAGCAGCGGGGGATTTCCCAAAAGGGTGGGGGAGAAATACCTGTTCTACAATATGTCAGTCCCCAGCTATGGGCATGGAAACCGAAACGGCGCTTTGCCATGGCCGATACACTTGACGGGCTGGGGGTTATTTTTCCTTTCGAGACCAAGTGCTATGAGGATGTTTCCCTTCCGGTTTCCTTTATCGGGCATCCCTTTGCTCATCCCTCTTACCAATCGCCGGTAAAGTACGACCCACAAGGAGAACTCCTTTTGCTTCCGGGAAGCCGAGTACAACCAGTCAGCCGGATTTTGCCGGTATTCTTAGATGCGTTGGAAGAATTGACTATGGGTGGACAACGGGTGCAGGCGGTTTTGCCCGCTTCCAGCCCCCAAATCCGGGAACGGGTGGAGTGTATGCTCTCCCATCGTTCCAAGTTAAAGAATTGCGTACGGGTGGTGAACCGAACGGAAGGTCTTTCTGCCCGGGCCGCTTTGATGAGTTCGGGCACGATGTCTCTTTCCTGTGCCTGGGCAGGCATTCCCGGGGTGATTGGATACCGGGCACACCCGATTACCTATCTCATTGGTAAACTGCTCGTTCAAGTGCCCCACTTAGGAATGGCCAACCTATTACTACCGGATCACCCGCCCAACCCCGAATTTTTACAGGGGAGTGCCACCGGGAGCAGGCTTGCCGCGGAGATCAGGAAAATTTTGCAGGATGAAGGCTCCGGCAAAAAGGCTGCCCATACTGCAGAAAAGCTTCATCAACTGCTTGCCCAGCCGCAGGAACGGGGGCTGGTGGAGTGGTTAGTTCAGGAAGGCAAGCTGGGCTGAGCCCTTATTTGTTCCCATAACCGTAGAGCCCTTTTCGAAAGGGCATGGCGGCACTTTTCCACTTCCGCCAGCCTGGACTGAAGGTTCTCGTTGGCGATGGCAGAGACATCATCCATGTTGTAGAGGTATACATTATCCACCCCGGCTGCTCCTTCCTCCACGTTTCTGGGCACTGATGCATCGATTAGGAAGAGAGGTTTGGATGGGCGCTTTTTCATCGCCTGTACAACTTGGTATTGGGTGAGCAATGCCTGGCTACTGGCGGTGGATGCAAGCACCACATCAAAAAGATGAAGGGATTCATGAAACTTGGAGTAGGCCAATGTAAAACCATCAAACTTTTGGGCCAATTCGTCTGGTTTTCTACGGCTCAGCGGGCACCAGTCAAAAGTTCTACCCGTCACTGTGATCGCTTCCGATCCACGGGATTTAAAAGCTTCCAGAGCACTTTCAGCAACCTCTCCGGCACCCACAACCAGGAGCCTGCATTGATCCACCTGCCCAAAAATACGCCGGGCCAATTCGCAGAGCACATTGCCCAGGTTTACCTGACCTTTGGATATACCGGTATTGGTCCGTGCCCACTTGGCTGCCTGAAAACTTTTTTGAAATAAGCGGTTTAGTGCTTTGCCGGTGGCTCCCCGTTCGCACGCTTCATCATAGGCCTTTTTTAACTGCCCCAGGATCTCAGTCTCTCCCACCATTTGCGAATCAATCCCCGAAGCCACTTCGAAAACATGTCGAACCACTTCCGCTCCGGTACGTTGGTAGGTTTTTTCTGCCAAAAACTCTAACCCAAGCTCACGGAAATGGGCAAAGTATTGCAACAAGGATTCAAATTGAAAAGTGGCATCTGCTGAACCATAAATTTCCGTACGGTTGCAGGTATTAAGCACTAGGCATTCTTGCAAGCCAGGCAAGGCATTCAACCCATTATAGAAAGAATCGATCGAGCTGTTGGGCAAGGCAATCGATTCCCTTTCATTTAAATTGGCCACCTGGTGAGATGTGCCCAGCAGGAAGAGGGAACTGTCTGGTTGCTTGCTCATCGTACGACCAGTGCCAAGGGGGCAAGGCTGGGATTATAAAACGCCTGCTTTTTCGATTTTGAACTGACTATCGATAAAGAGAGCAGGGCAAGGGCAAACAGACCGATCGACCACTTGGCAAAGCGCGATCCATACAGACGGTTGCTTAGCCGCATACCAAGAAGGAATAAATATCCGACCCATAGGGCGGTGGTCACCGTGAGTTTCGACCCGCTGACAAATTCCGGATGGCGGGTCCAATGCATTGTTCCCACCACCATAGACAGGGTAAGGAAAGCCACCCCGACTGCGAGCAGGCGGATGGCAGCGACCTCCAGTTCCTGAATCGGGGGCAGGTAGGGGCCTAAAAAGCCTGGTTTTCGGGAGAGTAGAGCTTGCCTTTGGGAAAGATACATCAGGCTGACCACTGCCAGTAAACAAAAAAGACCATAGCTAAAGATGGCAATCGATGCATGCAGTTCGATCCACGGGTCTTTAAACAGGCGCACATATCCAGTCGCCGTCCAGTAGGGAGCATCCCATTTTCTCAGCCCTAAGGACAGAGCACCGAGGAGGAGGGACGCACCCGCACAAAATGTACCCAAGAGATTGATCCTCCATACCAAACGAAGAAGCAAAAAGGCAACAATCAGGGACCAAATAATAAACTGGGCCCGTTCCATCCCATTTCCCAAAGGGCATCCATGCACCTCCAGTCCGCGGAAGTATAGGGCCCTGGTCTGCAGGAAAAAACCTGCCAAGATTAGAACAAATGGGCTTTCCCGAAAGAAGGGAGAAAAGGAATGCCTCGTTTTGACCATTCCCAAAACAAACGATGCACCATAACAGGCCGTGGCCAGCCACAAGAGGTCTCTAACATCGTTTAAATTCATAGCGAAGAGCAATTTGCTAGTGAACTAATTTGATAGCGAAACTTTGTGCAAGTTTCGATGTTAAAGTCGGCGATGAAAAGCTAGGCTGTTGCGTGCACAGGCGTGGAACCAAAATACTTACGCATCGATGCACAGTCCGATCCTTCACAATTTACACAGCATGGACGGATTGAGGATTTGAAATCATCGTTGATGTGCTCAATGACGAGTCTGGCACATAAATCGATAAATTTTTCTTCCATATTAAAACAGTCCACCCGGGCAAAGTGATCCACCACCTCATCGGCATAGCCCCGGAATTCAATATCAATCTCATCAAGGGTTTCTATATGGTCCGTGGTAAAGGCGATCGGTACCATAAGGATTGCTTTTTGTTTGGTCTCGGCGATGACATCAGGAGTGGATGGAGAGAGCCATTTAGTTCTTTGGGGCCCAACTTTGCTTTGCCATGCCAGGGCTCCTTCGTGGCGCATACCCTTGCCCTGCAAGACTTTTTCGATTCGATTGACGGACCCTTGGATTTCCTTGTTGTACTGATCGCCTTTTTCAAGGCAGTAGGATTCTGGAAGGCTATGGGCAGAGTAGATGATACGGATATCTTCATCCTTTAACCCGTGCTCATTTTTCATTTCTTCAAACTTTCTTTGGATGAGCATGGCCCAAAGTTCTGAATAATCGGACCGGTCCCACCATTGATCGATCACGGATATTTTATCCTGGTATTCGGAATTGTCTCGTTTGTCTAACCAACGATAGGCATCGCAAAAAGAGGAACCACTGGTGCAGCAACTATGCTGGGGGTATTGGGAAAAAAGGATGATTTTTTCTGCTCCTTTGTATTGCTTGATCATCTCTCCAGGGCGGGGAGAACAATACCGGAAACCGGACACACAAACATGGGGTGCGGAATCCGGATTGAGTTGATCCAGTTTCTGGGCAATCCCTACGCATTGGCTTTCCATAATAGCTTTGGTCGGGGAGTACTGCCCGATCTCTTCGTAGCGTTCTTGGATTTTAGGGGTTCTGCGCCAGGCAATGAATCGGCCGAGGATTTTTTGGAAGGGTAACTTTAAAAGTTCTCGGTCTTGGAAAAGTTCTTTGAGATAGGGGTGTATTTCCTCTTTGTTTTGCGGGCCACCCATGTTGAGAAGGATGACAAGAGTTTTTACAGAATGATCAGGCTTATTTGAATTCATGGTGATTGTTACAATCTAAATACCATATCTTTTTATCAGTGTGTGGTGGCTGAGGCAATCTTTCCAAAAGAAATGACGGAGAAAAAATTAAGCAATGTTGGCCTCCAGGCAGTTGGGGAGGGAAACACCGCAAAGGTGGGCACCAGCAAAATGTAAGCCTGGGTGTAGGGCTTCCAATGTTTTCGCAGTTTTTTTACGGATAGCCATTTTGCAGTCGGGCAGGGGGATGGCCTTTGGCCATCGCACAATTTTTTGAAAGGAGGGTGCTCCAGTGGTGCCCAAAAGGTCTTGATGTTCTTCCTGCACGAGGGCGTGAAGCTCATGGTCTTCCAATCCGGCCAGGTCGGGTTGGCGTTCCCCTCCCACAAATGTGGTTAATAATGCATGGTTCTGGGGAGCCCGGTCTGGAAAAAGTGTGCTGGAAAACAGGGTGCCCAGAATTTTTCTTTTTTCCACTTCCGGAACCAAAAAACCAAACCCATCAAGAGGGTGCTTGATCCTCTCCTTCTTATAACCATGAAAAACCAGGGCCAGAGGGAAGTGGGTGGAGCTTGCTAAATCGTCCATCAATTCGGTTTTATCGAGACCGATCCATTCGATTTTAGGAAGTTGATGGGCTGGCACGGCACAGATCACTTGGTTGAAGATAGAATCCTGTTCGCTGCCTGAATCAGTCTTGGTAGTTACCTGCCACTGGTTGTCCAGGCGTTTTATCCTGAGCACACGGGTATTGAGCTGAATGGAGTCTTGGGGCAATTGGTGGGTTATATGGTCGGTTAATTCCTGCATCCCGTTGGGAAAGGAAAGCAACCGGCTTTGGGGCAGGCGGTTTGGGTTTTTTTTGGATTTGAGCATGCCTTTGAACAAGGACCCGTGGGCTTGTTCCAATTCCCGCAGGGCAGGAAAGGCTTGTTCTAACGAAAGACTCTCGGGCTTGGCCGCATAGACTCCAGAAAGGAAGGGGTTGCCTGCATAGGCAAGAGCTTCTTTGCCCAGCCTTCGGGAAATAAAGTCAGCCACGCTTTCCTCTTTGTTTTTCCCTCGAGGAATAAAAGGTTCAAGAAGAAGCCTTACTTTTCCAATGGGTGAGAGAAAGGAACTGCTTAGGAAAGTTCCTGGGCTTTGGGGTAAAGCGACCAATTTGCCACCCCGAACGATAAAGCGGAGGTTGGACTCAGGGTTCGCATCCAACGCCTGTTCGAGAATACCTATTTCACTGAGTAATTCGGAAGCATTACGGCTGCGAAGGCTTAGGGTATTAGCCCCGTAATCGAGCAGGTACCCGTCGATTTTTCTCGATTGTAACACACCACCGGTTTGGGGAGAGGCTTCGAAAAGAGTAATTTTTTCTCCCCGTTTGTAAGAATGCCAGGCATGAACCAAACCGGTCAGTCCACTCCCAATGATGCAGCTATCCATCATCTTACAGATAAATACTGGATTAGGCTTGGCAGCTGTGGAATGAGCGTGAAAATAAATCGACTCATGGATGAAATCAAAAGTTGTTTGGAAGTAATTACAAACCCCAAGAATGCCAAACCTGATGAATTTAGGCAAACATTGGCGAGGCTGGATGTATTGGTAAGTGAACAAAAGCAGAGCCTTCACCCAAGACTAAGGCATTTTCTCGAAAACCGGAGTTACCAAAAAGCAGTGGTCTGGCTGGCAGGAGAAACACCTGAAAAAGGAACTTGTGGAGGATGAGCAGAAAAGATAGGTCGTCCAAAAAAATTTCTACTGCTCCGTACAATGAATTTGGGAGCAACCCATTTTCTTCTCTAGATGGGAGCGGTTTGCCCGAAGCCCTGCCTGAGCCCAAACATGAGATCAAAGTCTCAGTGAAAGAGGAGGAATCGAAATGGGGAAATGGAGAGCGGTTGGAAATTCGTCGTGAAAAGACTGGGCGTGGTGGAAAAACAGTGACTACTATCCGTGGAATCCCACCAGGTTTAGGAAAAGAAAAAAAGGAAAAACTTTTGAAACGAATGAAAAATACCCTTGGCACCGGGGGTACCTGGTCTGGGCAGGATATGGAACTGCAAGGGGACCGGCGGGCAGAGGTGGTGGAGTGGCTGAAAGCGATGGGCTTTCGTCCGGTCCTTGCGGGTGGATGAGCCTCTCGGTGCCCTAATCTATACGCTGAAGAAAACCCACCCTAAAAAAAAGGAACCAGGACGGTGGGGCCTTGGTTCCTAAAAATTTCGGCAATTATGCCGTGTAGAAAGAATTAATTAGCAGACTGCTTTTCTTCTTCTCTTTGAACAGATTGGGTGTCCTGCTTATCCTTGTCTTTGAAATCGTGATCTTCAAGAGGTTCCTGGTTCATAACATCT